>Ga0247740_1000391_pt1 | contig 21996 bp, 17 predicted proteins | sample UWRJL148409B2_FD_180942 | JGI IMG/M metagenome (GOLD analysis project Ga0247740, IMG submission 180942) | Plant litter microbial communities from Arlington Agricultural Research Station in Wisconsin, United States - UWRJ-L148-409B-2 | ecosystem: Environmental > Terrestrial > Plant litter >...
CTTGATCGTGGGGGCTCCCGTGGGGCGCACTTCGGACGCTATTTGCTTGGTCGAACAGTCAAGAAGCGTAGCGCCTGCGAGCCGTGCAGAATATGCACCGCGGCTCATGCAGATTCAGCGCGGGAGCACTGCCCCGAGCAGAGAATCGTCGAAATTCTCGCCCTCGCACATGGAAAGGGAGCTGGCGTGCCGCTTGCTTGACAGGCTGAGCGCGCGCCCTGAAGTCCCGATACACGGGCTCTCTTGGCTAGCTCCAACGCGTGCATGCGCGCCGAGAAACTCCAACGACGATGACGTGACGCATGACATTCAAGCACGCCTTGGTCGCGATAGACTTTAGCGACTGCTCGGCTCAAGCACTCGACCTCGGGATTGAATTGGCAGGCCAATTAGACGCGCAGCGGACCGAGTTGCAGCTGAACGCAGCCACTGAGAGCCTGCCAGGGGTTGCCCCGCCATAGTGTGCCTTGGAGTCAGATCGTCGAGCGCGCCGAGATCATGGCTTGTGATCTGGTGGTGCTGGGGACGCACGCTCGCGCGAGTCGGGGGCATGGTCTACTTGGGAGCGTTGCGCGCGATGTCTCGCGACGGTCACGAGTTCCCGTGCTGACGGTTCAGACCCCAAACGTCCTACAAAGAAGCTTTGCGTTGTCTTCCTGAGGCTTTCGCTTTTGGCAACTACCGACTCGTGCCTTGCACGGTCGTCTTTGCTCGGATTGCGTCTTTCGATTGCGGGTAGCTCGAATCGCAAATGACGCGGGTCCGCTGCGGATTCTCGGCGCGCAAATACTGCGGCTGAGTTTAGAGGACTCCGTGATTGCTTGTCTCGAATAGGAGAGAGAATCAGCGGTTCTCCACTGAAGCGCACCTCGAGTCTGCCGTTCACTGAGGACGGGTAGCAAAATGAAATTGGTGCAAGAGCTTTGGACCGCGAGTCAGCAAACCATTCTCGGAAGTGCGGAGGCGGTCGCTGACGCCGACCTCGTGCTCGGATTCGGTGCGCCCGAGCTGCTGTCCGCGCCGGAAACTTGGCGCACGCTGCGCGCCAAGTGGCCACGAGCTCGCATCCTGGCGTGTTCTACGGCGGGCGAAATCAGCGGAACTCAGGTGTTGGATGATTCGCTTGCGCTGACGGCCCTGCGCTTCGAACGGACGCAAATCCGCTGCGCCGAAGTCGCGCTGAGTGACGGGATGTCGAGTGCGCAAGCCGGCCGAAATCTCGCCGAGCAGTTGCTCGGAACGGGCCTGCGTCACGTGTTCGTCCTGTCCGACGGCCTGAAAGTGAACGGCAGTGAACTGGTCTTGGGCATGACGAGTGCACTGCCGAGTGACGTATCGCTGACCGGCGGTTTATCGGGTGACGGGGACAGGTTCCAGCGGACGTTCGTGTGCGTCGATCGGTTCGACCCGGCGCCGCGCGTGGCCGCGATCGGCTTCTACGGCGCCAACTTGCAGGTCTCATTCGCTTCCTTGGGAGGTTGGGACCCCTTTGGTCCCGAGCGGCGAGTGACCCGCTCCGAGAACAACGTTCTGTACGAGCTGGACGGGCAGCCCGCGCTCGATCTGTACGAGCAATACCTCGGTGAGCATGCGGCCGATTTGCCGGCAAGCGGGCTCTCATTTCCACTGTGCGTGCGAGTGACGCGCGAGCAGACGGGCGTGGTGCGCACTATTCTCGCGGTCGACCGCAAGGAACGAAGTTTGACCTTCGCGGGGGACCTGCCGGTCGGTTCCTACGCGCGGCTGATGCGCGCAAACTTCGAGCGCTTGGTGCAAGGTGCGGAGGGCGCGGCTCGCATTTGTCGCGAAGGCGAGCAGAGTAAGCCACCAGACTTGGCAATTCTCATCAGCTGCGTGGGCAGGAAGCTACTGCTCAAGCAGCGAATCGAGGAGGAAGTCGAAGGGGTCGGTCAGGTTCTGGGGAGAGGCGTCGCTCTGACGGGTTTCTATTCGTACGGCGAGATTTCGCCATTCACCCCGACCGCGCGCTGCGAATTGCACAACCAGACGATGACGATCACCACCTTGTCCGAGACCTGAGTTGCACAAGCTGCTGCAACGCCAACTCAAGAAGTGCTTCGTCGCCGGCCTGCCGCCTGGAGAAGAGTTCAGTCGCTTCATCTCGACGGTGGATGAAGCGTACGACCACGCCGACGACGCGCGGACGTCCATCGAACGCTCGCTCGAGCTGATGTCGAACGAGCTTCTAGAACGCAACGAACAACTGCAAGCAGATTTGCTCGAGATCAAACGGCTCGGGCTGGAGTTGCGCCAGGCGGAAAAGCTGCGCGCGGTCGGACAGCTGGCGGCCGGTGTCGCTCACGAGGTCAACACGCCAATTCAGTTCGTGAGTGACAGCCTGAGCTTTCTGAAGGATGCCGCGCGAGACCTCGGGTTCCTGGTCGTTCTGGGGCGCGAGTTGTGCCGCAACGTCGAGCACGGGGAAAACGCGAAGCCGGCACTGACGGATCTGAAGCGCCTTCTCGAGGAAGTCGACGCCGAATACTTGGAGCGTGAAATCCCGCTCGCGATCGAGCGCTCGCTCGACGGAATCGCGCGCGTCTCACAGATCGTCGTGGCCCTGAAGGACTTCGGTCGGCCCGATCAACGCGAACGAGCTCTTAGCGATCTCAATCGCGGACTCGAGAACACACTTATCGTGGCCCAGAGCCAGATTCGCAATATTGCCGATGTGCAACTCGACCTTGGCGACCTGCCCGCCGTTCCCTGCTACGCGGGCGACATCAATCAAGTATTCCTCAATTTATTGATAAATGCCGCGCACGCCATCGAAGAGCGTTTTCAGGACGGTTCGGGTCGAGGCCTGATCCGCATCCGCAGCTGGCTCGACGATTCATCCGTGTGCATCGAGATCGCCGACAACGGTCGCGGTATCTCGGAAGCCAACCGCCCCCGCATTTTCGAGCCATTTTTCACGACCAAACCCGTCGGAAAAGGCAGCGGACAAGGGCTAGCCGTCGCGCGTTCGATCGTGACCGACAAGCATGGCGGTTCGATCAGCTTTGCCTCCGACCTCGGGAACGGTACCTCGTTCCGAATCGAGCTTCCGCTCGAGGCGCCGCCCCCTCCGCCGTCGTCTCGGGCACGGTCGATGTCACCGCGTGAGGCGCAGCGATGAAGCGAATTCTATTCGTCGATGACGAGCCCAAGGTGCTCGAGGGCTTGTGCAACTCACTGCGTGCCAGGCGCAAAGAATGGGAGATGGTGTTCAAGGACACCGGCCAGGCCGCATTACTCGAACTGGAGCGTAGCCAGTTCGACGTCATCGTGTCCGATATGCGCATGCCGAAGATGAACGGGGCCGCCTTCTTGACCGAGGCGAGTCGGCTTTGCCCCGGCGCCACACGTATCGTCCTCTCGGGTCACGCAGAGGAAGCGACCCTAGCCCACGCCGCGACTACGGCGCACTGCTACTTGTCCAAGCCTTGCCCGAACGACGTCCTGTGCGCAGCGATTTCGCGCGCCATCGATCTCCACGCGTTGCTGCGCAGCGATCGTATTCGCGCTTGCGTTGGCGGGCTGGAGAGCCTGCCAGCCGTGCCCAGCGTCTATCGTGCCCTGACCGATGCATTGCACAGCGAGCTATCGTCTGCAGAGGACATCGCGCGGATCGTTCAACAAGACGTTGGAATTAGCGCCAAGTTGTTACACCTCGTCAACTCGTCGTTTTTTGGGCACCCCCGACAGACGACGAGCCTGCTCTCGGCGGTGCGCTACCTCGGATTGGCAACGATTCGCAGCCTCGTTCTCGCGCACTCGGTGTTCGGTCAGTTCGGACACGAAAACCTCGCCCGGGCGGAGCAGGGACAACAACATGCCTTGCGTTGCGCGCACATCGCGCGCGATCTGCGGAAGGGCAAGTCCGATGCCGAGATGGTATTCACAGCGGGGCTATTGCACGATGTCGGCTCGCTCGTGCTGTCCAGTCGAATGCCGGATGAGTACGCGGAGATTTGCGCGGAGGCCAAAGCTAGCGGTGCCCCCGTACACACCGTAGAGTTCGAGCGACTGGGCGTCGATCACGCGGGCGTAGGCGCGTACCTACTCGCCCTATGGGGGCTGCCTCATGAGGTGCTGAACATCGTCGCCTTTCACCACGCTCCGTGGACGGTGAGCGCTCCGCTCGATGCCGCTTCCGCGGTTCGCTTGGCCGAGACCCTCTCACTGGAGGGTTGTAAAGACAGCGAGGTCGCACTGGTTCACGCGGCGCCGCCACCGGAAGACTGGCTCGCTGACGGTGCCCTCCCGGCCGCCGTGGCCGAAATTCGCGCCGGAAACCGCTCGTGAAAAACGCACGAATTCTGTGCGTCGACGACGAACCCAAGGTTTTGGAAGGCCTAGAGCGGGTGATGCATGGCAAGTGCTCACTCCTGACCGCGGGTAGCGGTGAAGAGGCGCTTCGGCTGCTGAGCGGGGCTGAACCGATCGACGTGATTGTCTCGGACATGCGCATGCCGCGGATGAATGGCGCGGCGCTGCTCGCCGAGTGTCGCAAGATCTCGCCCGATACCGTTCGCTTGTTGCTTACGGGACAGGCCGATCTCGAGTCTGCAATCAGCGCGGTGAACGACGGTCACGTGTTTCGGTTTTTGACCAAGCCCTGTCCACCACCTGTGTTCTTGGAGGCGCTGACGGCCGCGCTCGAGCAGCACCGCCTGATCACCTCGGAGCGAGAGCTCCTGGAGCGCACCCTCGTCGGCAGCATGCGCGCCCTCACCGAGGTTTTGGCCCTCATTCATCCCGAGTTCGGCGCGACCGCCCGTCAACACGAGCGCGCAAGGCAAGTGGCCGCCCACTTGCAGGTGCCGGAGGCTTGGCATGTCGAGGTCGCCTCCATGTTGTCGCAAGTGGGCTACGTGGTGTTGCCGAACGAGGTGCTCGTCAAGGTGCATCACGGTTCGGAGCTCGACGCCACCGAGCGCGGCATGTTGGCGCGAGTGCCGGCCGTGGTCGACCGGATCATCTCGTTGATTCCGCGCTTGGATGTCGTGCATGAGGCACTGCGCCATCAGGACCGCCCCTTCGAGAGTAACAACGCGACCAACAAGCCGCACCCCATTGGCTCACGCATTCTGAAGGCGCTGAGCGCTCTCGCCATCGAGGAGACACGCAGCCCAGATTCGGCTCACGCATTGGCCATTCTGCGCTCGCAGCGCAGCTTGTATGATCCCGTGGTCCTCGACGCCATCGCCTCGGTTTGCGGCCCCCGCCGGCCCGAAACGCGCGAGGTGACCTTACGGGAGATGGAGGTCGGCATGGTGCTCGCGAGTGACGTGACCACTCGCTCGGCCATGTTGCTCGTTGCGCGCGGACACACCGTGACGGCACAGCTGATCGAACGCTTGCTCAACTTCGATCTCAAGTTCGGGGTCGTGCAGCCCATCGTGTGCGAACTATCGGCCGAGGTACCACCCGAAGGAAACCATTAGGCCGCTTCCGTTGTGGGAAAATCATGAGAGAATCCAAGATTCTGTGTGTGGATGACGAACCGAACGTGCTCGAAGGGTTGGGGCGCATTCTTCATCGCAAATGCACTCTGCTCACGGCAACGAGCGGCGCCGAGGCCCTGGCTCTGCTCGCAGAGCCGCGGTCGATTGCCGTCATCGTATCGGACATGCGCATGCCACAGATGGATGGAGCGACCTTGCTTTCCGAGTGCCGCAATCGTCACCCCGCCGTTGTGCGGTTGTTGCTGACTGGGTATTCCGACACGGAAAGCGAAATCAGGGCGGTCAATGACGGTCAGGTATTCCGCTTCTTGACCAAGCCCTGTCCGCCGCCTGTGCTCTTGGCGGCACTGACCGCCGCCGTCGAAAAGTATCGGTGCGAAAGCAGGGGGCGCGCGCTAGTCGATCATTCGATAGCGGGCAGCGTCCGCGCCCTGACTGAGGCGATCGCCCTCGCGCATCCCAACACGCCAGCATCCACCGCCCGGCAACTCGATCGTGCCCGCAGGGTCGCGCGCCTGCTGCACGTAGTTGAGCCTTGGCACGTCGAGGTTGCCGTGATTCTCTCACAAGCGGGCTACGTCGTTTTGCCAAACGAGCAGCTGGCCCGGGCCGAGAGCACTCCCCTTTGCCAGGGCGGTACCCCGTGTACGGTGACACGCTTACCGCTGGCCGTGGCGGGCGTGTTGGCCGGGTTTCCGAGCTTGGAGCGCGCCCAGGAGGCATTGAAGTTCCAACACCGTTCTTTCGTGTGCGCGGACGGGGGCCCAGAGCAGGAAGCGTTGCCGATCGGCTCGCGCATCCTGAAAGCACTCGCCGACTTGGGCTTCGAAGAAGCGCGCGGCTCGACTACAGCAGCCGCGATCGAGACGCTGCACTCGCGCCCGGGCACTTACGCCCCCTCGGTCCTGGGCGCGCTCACCGCGATATGCATGCCACACGCAAACGAACTGCTTTCGGCTCAGCGAGGGATCGCGAATGTCCGCGAATGAACTGCGCGTGAGCGGCGCGACTCACCCCAATCGGGCATTGGTGCCGATACTCGTCGCCATCAGCATCGGCTATGGATGCAACGATGCGCCGAGCGCGGCACCGCCCCACAGGGATGAAGTGCTAGTCGCCGTGCAGCAGGAGCCGTTGCAGCCGCTCACCCAACGCGCGAGGCAAGACCCGGCCCGGGTGGCGCTTGGTGCCAAGCTGTTCTTCGATCCGCGCCTTTCAGGCGACGGCACTGTCGCCTGCGCGAGCTGTCATGCGCTCTCGAAAGGTGGGCAGGACGGTCGGGTGCTGCCGGTGGGCATTCACGGCCGAATCGGCTCCGCCAACGTGCCTACGGTGCTGAACTGCGGACATAACTTCGTTCAATTCTGGGATGGCCGAGTGAGCACGCTCGAGGAACAGGTGAGTTTCCCCCTCGCCAACCCGAATGAGATGGGCAGTAGTTGGCCCGCTGCGCTGGCGTATCTGCGAGATGATGCCGACTACCGCCGCCGCTTCGAAGCGGCCTTTCCCGACGGTATCGCTGAAGCAAACGTACGCTCCGCAATCGCTAGCTTCGAACGCACGCTCGATACGCCGGACGCCCGTTTCGATTCCTGGCTACGCGGAGACCGGCAGGCACTGACCGAGCTCGAGAAAGCGGGCTACGAGCGGTTCAAGGGGGTGGGCTGCGTTGCCTGCCATCAAGGCGGAAATGTGGGCGGCAACATGTTCCAGCGCTTCGGCGTGATGGGTGAATACTTCCACGACCGCGGGCAGATCGTCGAGGCCGACTTCGGTCGTTTCAACGTCACTCACCTGGAGGCGGACCGGTTCGTGTTTCGAGTGCCGAGTCTGCGCAATGTCGAGCTCACCGCACCGTACTTTCACGATGGTTCGGCCGCGACCCTCGAGCAGGCAGTAGGTACAATGGCGAAGTATCAGCTCGGTCAGTCCCTGGATTCGGTTGCGATTGGGCAAATCGTGGCCTTCCTCAAGACGCTGACGGGGCATCCGCCGATCCTTTCCGAAGAATTTCGGACGCTCGCCGAGAGAGCTCGACCGTGAACAGGCAACGCCACGGCGCGTGGTGGGCGCTACTCGCCGTCTGCCTTTCACTGGTGTTGTGCGGCGCGCTGTATCGAAAGACCCGCTCGCTCGATCTCGAGACCCACGCGGAGCTGAAAGAAGCGCTGAAGCATGTCGAGCAGCTCGACTCCGATCTGGGCAAAGGGGTGCTGGGGTCGCGCTACGGACTCGTGAACCAATACGACGCCTTGACGCAAGGCAACGCGGACCTGGATGCCAGTCGGCGGGAGCTGCGCTCGCTCCTCAGCGTCGGCATTGGCCAGGACGCGACTTCGGAGCATGCAATTGCGCGACTCGAGCAGGCGCTCGTGAAACTGCGCGGCGACGTCGAGTCTTTCAAGACGCAGAACTCGGTGCTCAAAAATTCCCTGTTCTACCTGCCGGTGGCGGGAGAAACCCTGAGCGCCGGTTTGATGCGTGAGAAGTCAGCTCACGCGGCAGATACTCGCGAGCAAGTGCAGGCGCTGGTCCGCTCCACTCTCGTCTACAATCTACTCCGAACAGGAACCTTGCGAGACTCGCTCTCCCTACAGCACGCGAGACTCGAAGCCGCCGGCGGCACGGTCTCGGACCCGCTGCGCCCGCGGTTCGATCAGTTTTTGAAGCACGCACGGACCGTAACGGTCCAGCAAGACCTGGTCGATCCGCTCGTCGCGCGAATCTCGGCCGGGGAGTTGAGTCGCGCGGCTGCAGATGTCGAGGTGCTGTGCGATAGCCACTTGGAGCGGGAGGCGGCGCGCGCCAACGGATACCGTAGCGCGTTGCTGCTCCTGGTTGCCTCGCTCCTTGGTGCCCTGTTCGTGATCGGCTTCAAGTTGAGACGCTTGTACGCCACGCTCGAGCAGCAGGTCCTCGAACGCACCCGAACGCTAGCAGAGGAGAAGCTTGCGCTGCAGGTCGCCGAGCGGGGGGCGCGGCTCAATGAAGCTCGGATCAACGCGATCATCGAAGGTGCACGGGAAGGGATCGTCCGCCTCGGAACCGACGGCAAAGTGCGTTCCTGGAATCCGGCCGCCGCGCTGATGTTCGGAGCGGCTGATTCGGAGATCCAATGCCAGTCCTTCGTGACCTGTGCGGTGCTACCCGAGGCGCAACCCGCCTTCCTTGCTTGGTTGTCCCGGGTCGGCACGGATGGTTTCATCGACCAAGCCGACTATTGGCACGAATCACCCCTGGTCAGTGCGACGAATCGCACATTCGCGGCCGAGTGTTCGGTGGCGCGCCGAGACCCCGGGATCGACGACGAGATCACGCTGTTCGTGCGTGACGTGTCGCTCGCGAGGGGGCTGGAGGCCGAGCTGCGCCAAGCTCAAAAGCTCGAATCCGTGGGTCGTCTTGCGTCGGGCATCGCCCACGAAATCAATACCCCCATTCAGTTCGTGAGCGACAGCTGCTTCTTCGTGCACGAGTCGTTCAAGGCTCTTTTCGGCTTGGTCCGGGGCTACGCAGACTTGCTCGAAGAGGCCGCCCGGGGCGGAGACCAGGCGGGGCTTAGACGTGCCGCCGCGGCGCTCGAGGAAGAGGCGGACCTGGGCTACCTGATCACCAGCGTTCCAAAATCGATCGAGACGATGGGCGACGGCCTCACGCGCGTCGCCGAACTCGTGGCGGGTATGAAGACTTTTGCCCACCCGGACCAGAAGGAAAAGGTCATGGTCGACCTCAACCACGCTTTGACCAGCACGCTGGTCATCGCGCGTAACGAGTACAAGTACGTCGCAGATCTGCAAACGGATCTAGCCGACTTGCCTCAGGTTCTGTGCCACGCCGGTGAGATCAACCAAGTCATCTTGAACATTCTGGTCAACGCGGCACACGCCATTGGCGATCGCGTGCGGGGAACCGACAGGCGCGGACAGATCGCCATTCGATCCCGCGTCGAAGGGGACGCGGTGCTGATTTCGATTTCGGATAGCGGCGGTGGCATTCCGCCTGAGATTCAGCCTCGGATTTTCGACCCTTTCTTCACCACGAAAGAAGTCGGCAAGGGGACCGGGCAAGGGTTGGCGATCGCCCGCTCCGTGGTGGTCGACAAGCACGGCGGCGAGTTGAGCTTCGTGTCCGAGCGCGGCAAAGGAACCACGTTCCACATTCGTTTGCCGATTCGAGCCGGCGGCAGCTCTGGTCTCAGCGCCGCGTGAGCTCTGCTGGCGCTCTCAGCGGGAGAAACGCGGGTGATCCAGAACTTCGCGAACTTTGCGCAAGAGTGAAGGCGGAGTAATCGGCTTTTCCAGAAACGCGATGCCCGAGTCGAGGATGCCGTGGTGCACAATCGAATTGTCGGTATACCCCGACATATAAAGTACCTTCATCTCCGGCCGGAGCGGCGCAAGGCGCTCGGCGAGCTGCTTGCCGCTCATGCGTGGCATCACGACATCCGTAATCATTAACTGGATTTTCGCCGTGTACTGCTCGCAAGTCAGCAGCGCGTCGCCGCCGCCCTGCGCATCGAGCACGTTGTAGCCGGCCTTGCGCAAGATCGTGCGTGCGAGCTCGCGCACTTGTTTCTCGTCTTCGACCAAGAGAACCGTTTCGGTGCCCGTCAACACGGTCGGTTCAGCGGTACTAATTTCTCGTTCGTCACGCTCGTCGTCGTTCCTGGGAAAGTAGATTTTGAAGGTGGTGCCTGCGTCGACCTCGCTGTACATCCAGATGTGGCCGCCCAACTGCTTGACGATGCCGAACACGGTGGCCAGGCCCAAACCTGTTCCGCGGTCCTTTCCTTTGGTCGTGAAGAACGGTTCGAAGATGCGCGATTGAACGTCGCTGGTCATTCCGGTGCCGGTGTCGGTCACAGCCAGCATCACGTACCAACCGGGGTTCACCCCCACGTGCTCTGCCGCATAGGCCGCGTCGAGTTCCACGTTGGACGTCTCGATGGTCAGTTTGCCGCCTTGCGGCATTGCGTCGCGCGAGTTGACTACCAGGTTCATCAAAATTTGCTCGACCTGTCCCGCGTCGGCGTGAATCTTTCCCAGCGCACGCTCAGCCAAGATCGAGATCTGCACGTCTTCACCGATCAGGCGACCGAACATTCTTTCCATGTTCGTGACAACCTCGTTGAGGTCCAGGACGACCAGCTGCAAGATTTGCTTGCGACTGAAGGCCAGCAGCTGGCGGGTCAGTGCGGCGGCGCGTTGACCTGCGAGCTGCACTTCCTCGATGTCCGCCCGAATTGGCTCTCCTGGCTTTAGCTCGCTCAGTACGATCCCCGAATAACCGAGAATGACCGAGAGCAAATTGTTGAAGTCGTGGGCGACGCCGCCGGCTAAGCTGCCAATCGCTTCCATCTTTTGCGCCTGGCGCAGTTGCTCTTCGGTTTTGCGCAGCTGAGTATCTGCTTCCAAGCGCTCTGTGATGTCGTTTGCCACGAAAAGGCGGGTGAGGCGTCCTTCTAGCTCCAGATCGTGGGTGGTGAGCTCGACCCAGATCTGGCTCCCGTCATGCTTTCTGTGGCGAGCTACGTGATGCCGCTTGCTGAATCCCAAAGGGACAGCGGAACTGAGCTGGAGCGGCGTCTCATCGACCTGCAAGTCTGCGAGCTTCAGCGCGGCGAACTCTTCTCGACTGTAGCCATAGTGGAGGACGGCTGCGTCATTCACGGCGACGAGTGACTGCGTCTCCGGGTCGCAAACCCAGGTTGGCAACGGACTGTGATCGAACAGGGCTCGGTATCGATGCGCCGCCTTGAGCAGCTCCGCCTCTGCAGCACGGCGTGCGGCTCGCACCGTTGCCTCGCGAAGTTCACGCTCGAGCGCAGGCACCAGGCGCTTCAGGTTACCTTTGATCAGGTAGTCGTGCGCGCCGGCGTGCATTGCTTCGACGGCGACTTCCTCGCCGATGGTGCCAGAAACGATGATGAACGGGATGTCGACCCCAGACTCCCCCAGGGTTGCCAGCGCTGAGAGCCCGCTAAAGGTGGGCATCGACCAATCGCTGATGACGGCATCCCAACTTTCCGCGCGCAGCGCCGCTCGCATCGTGGCTTCGTCCTCCACTCGTTGAAACTCGACGAGCGGGATCTTGCGGCGGAGCTCATGGAGCAACAACTTCGCGTCAGACGGAGAGTCTTCGACCAGCAAGACTCGAAGTTTTTGAATCGACATCCCCCCAGCTGGCCTATCACCGGAAATGATGATTTGCTAAGGAAAGCAGCAACGGGCAGAGTGCGCGCCCGCCACACCGCGTTTGGGGCATTTTTGCAACAGGCAAACCGCAGCGATCAGCTGGATCCCCGGTACGCCGAATCTCTCTGGCAAGACCAACCGCAATTGCGCCACGAGTATACTTGATGCCATCGATCGCAGACGCTGAAGCTCGCTTCACCCGCCTCTCGGAGTCCGGCATCGTGGGCGTGGTGGTCGGTAACTTGCAGGGGCGCATCGTCGAGATCAACGACACGGCCCTCGGACTGTTGGGCTACACGCGCGCCGAAGTGCTGTCCCCCGACTTCGTTTGGTTCAATCTCACCCCTCCCGAGTGGCGGTCTGCGGACCAAACCGCGTTGGACCAGCTCTCCAAGTCAGGCGTCGGCGCACTGCGCGAGAAGGAGTATTTCCGTAAGGGCGGTAGCCGAGTCCCGGTCATGGTCGGGTCGGCGATGGTTGGAGGGGAAGAGCCGCTCGCGCTGTCGTTCATTCTCGACCTCACGGAACGCAAGCAAGCGCAGGCCGCGCTCGAGCGCTTGCGGGAAGAGCGCGCCACTGAGTCCCGTTTTCGGGCGCTCCTCGATACCGCTCCGGACGCGATGGTGATCGTCGACCAGAGGGGTAGTATCACGCTGATCAACGGTCAGGCGGAGACACTATTCGGATATACCCGTAGTGAATTGGTGGGGCAGTCGATCGAGCTGCTCATTCCCGAGCGCTTTCGCGCGGCTCATCCGGGGCATCGGCAGAGCTACTTCCGTGAGCATCGTGTCCGCCCCATGGGTGCGGGCCTCGAACTCCACGGACGCCGCAAGGACGGGAGAGAATTCCCCATCGAGGTGAGCTTGAGCCCGCTCGAAACCGAGAGCGGGCTGCTCGTCTCGAGCGCCATCCGTGACATTACGGATCGGAAGAAGGCGGAACAGCAGCGCGCCAGTCTCGCTTCCCTCGTCGAATCGTCTGATGATGCCATCATTGGCAAGAGTTTGGAAGGCATTGTCACGAGTTGGAACGAGGGTGCACATCGGTTGTTTGGCTACACGGCGGAAGAGATTTTGGGAAAGCCAATCGCGCTCATCGTCCCGCCCGATCGGTTAGCAGAGTTCACCGCTACTTTAAGGACCGTGTCTGCCGGTGAGGTGCAGCGCCTCGAGACGGTTCGGCGCCGCAAGGACGGTAGCTCGGTGGACGTATCGCTCACCATCTCACCCGTGCGTGACACGGCGGGGCGCGTGGTGAGCATTGCGAAGGTGGCGCGTGACGTGACGGAGCGCCGCCGCACCGAGCGGGACCTCGCGCGCGCGAAGGAGGCAGCCGAAGCGGCCAATCGCGAACTCGAAGCGTTCAGCTATTCCGTGGCGCACGACCTGCGTGCGCCCCTCCGCGGCATGAACGGTTTTGCGCAGGTACTGCTGGATGAGTACAAGGACAAGTTCGACGCGGAGGGGCAAGACTGGTTGAATGAGATTTTACTCAACGCCAACCGAATGGCCGCGCTTATCGACGCGCTCCTATCGCTGTCTCGCGTCACGCGCAGCGATTTGCGCAGGGAAGAGGTCGATATCTCGAGCTTGGCCCGCCTCACCTTGTCCACGCTCGACTCGCAGGATCCCGCGCGCAAGTTGACCTGGACCGTGCAAGACCGACTGACGGTCGACGCCGATCCGACGTTGACCCTCGCCCTGCTCGAGAATCTGCTCGGCAACGCCTGGAAGTTCACTAGCAACGTCGCCAATGCGACAGTCAGCTTGGGCATGGTCGAGGGCGGGGGAGAGCGCGTCTTCTACGTTCGCGACAACGGCGCAGGTTTCGACATGGCTTACGCCCAGAAGCTGTTCGCCCCGTTCCAGCGCCTCCACCAAAACCACGAGTTTGCGGGCACTGGCATCGGGCTCGCGACGGTTCAGCGCATCGTACACCGTCATGGAGGACGAATCTGGGCTGAAGCCGCGACCGGTGCCGGTGCTACGTTTTACTTTACGCTCCCGAGTGAATGCGGAAAGGCATCATGAGCAAACTCATTCTCCTCGTCGAGGACAACGCGAGCGACGAGAAGCTCACCCTGCTTGCGCTGAAAAAGTGTGAAGTCCCAAACCACGTGCTCGTCGTGCGCGACGGCGCCGAGGCGCTCGAGTTTTTGTTTGCTACGGGCGCATACGCCGAGCGCGACGCCGCGAATCTACCCGCCCTGGTCCTCCTCGACCTCAAACTGCCAAAAATAAGCGGAGTCGAGGTGTTGCGCCGCATTCGCTCCGACCTGCGAACGAGCGCTTTGCCGGTAGTCATCTTGACCTCATCCAAGCAAGACGAAGACCTCGCCGAGGGATACTCCTCTGGTGCGAATGCCTATGTGCGAAAGCCGGTGGCATATGCGGAGTTCTTGGCGGCCGCCAAGGCGATCGGCGCGTTCTGGTTATCACTCAACGAGGTGCCGTCGGTCGTCACTCGCTGAGGAGCGGGCGGTAGCGTGTGCACAACGTGCACAGCACCGACTGCACGCGGTCGCGTACGCCTTTGCTGCACGCATCGAAGGACTCCAACTCGCCCAACCGTGCCGCCGCCTCGAGCCCGCGGCACTGCTCGGAGAGTTCCACCGCGCCGAACGCGGCGCTGCTCGAGCTCAACTTGTGGGCGGCCGCGCGCAATGCGTTCGCGTCGGTCGTTTGGACGGCGTGCTCGATCGAATTGACCAGCGACTCGCCCTCGCTCTTGAATACGGATATCAACCTCCCGAGCAATCCCGGCGCACTGGAGCGATCCAACGCTTCGAGTTCACCCAAGGTCGCTTCGTCGAGTGCCGCATGTTCGATGAGCCGCGGGAGCTTGCGCGACGGTGTGTGTGCCGGTGTCGCGTTGGGCAAGGCGTTGCCGAGCCACTTGCTGATCATCGAATACAGCTCGGCTTTCGTGAACGGCTTGCTCAGGAAGTCGTCCATGCCTGCCCTCAGGCAGCGCTCGCGGTCACCCGTCAAAGCGTTCGCGGTCAACGCGATGATGGGTACGTGTGTCACTCCCGCCGCGGCTTGAGCACGAATCGCGGCCGCCGCCTGAAATCCGTCCATTTCTGGCATCTGGCAGTCCATGAGTACTGCGTCGTAATCGCGGGCGGCCAATGCCTGCAGGGCCAGGGCACCGTTCTCAACGGCGTCGACTTCGCAGCCGAAGAGCCGAAGAAGTCCTACCGTCACCTCTTGGTTGACCAGGTTGTCCTCGGCGACCAATATGCGGCAGGCGATCCGATCGGGTAAGGGTTGGATTCGTACCAGCGCGGGCGGGGGAGCGATTGGCACGGTCGACCGCCGTGAGCTGTCGAGAGCTTCGAGCACGGCATGACGAGAGGCTGGCTTGGAAATGGCTTTGACGTTCACACCGAACCGGCTGATGGCGTCGGCGTTCTGGCCGAATGGGCTCAGGATGACCACTTTGAGCCGCGGGACGCGCCGCTCGCACACATCGACCAACGCAGCCAGTTGCGTCTCCGGCAGTGCTTGATCGAGGAACACCGCGTCGAACGAGCACGATGGATCTGCACCGTTTAGCGTGCGGATCGCGGTGGGCACGGACTCGACGGCGACCGATTCGATGTGCACGGACCGCAAGATCGCCGATATGGCGTTGGAGACGCCGACGGTCGGAGAGGCCAGCAGCACGCGACGCATCTCCCTCTTGCCGCGAACCGGGTCGGCGCCCGTGTCTTCGAACTGCGCGTCGAAGCGAAATGTCGCACCCCCGCCGAGTCGACTGGAGACCGTGAGCGCCCCGCCCAGCATGGTGACCAATTGCTTGGCAATGGCCAAGCCGAGGCCTGTTCCACCATATTTGCGTGTCGTGGAACCGTCTGCCTGGCGAAAAGCATCGAAGATGTGCGCAATGGAAGCATCCGAAAGGCCGATGCCGGTGTCGACCACCTCGAACGCGATCTTCTTCGAAGCCGCATCCGACTCTGCGACCCTCAAGCGCACGCAGACCTGACCACGCTCGGTGAACTTGATCGCGTTTCCGAGCAAGTTGCTCAGGACTTGCCGCAAGCGGCCCGAATCACCCTTCACCGGCAGTGCAATCACGTCCGGGAGTTCGCACACGAGCTCGAGGCCCTTCCGATGCGCTCGCTCGGCAAACAGTTCGACCGTACCCTCGACGGCATCCAGCAAGTCGAAGTCCAGCTCGTCGAGCTCCAGACACCCGGCTTCGATCTTGGAGAAATCGAGAATGTTGTTGATGATCGCAAGCAACGAATCCGACGATCGCTTGATCGTCTCCACCAGGCGCGCCTGGCGTGGATCGAGGTCCGTCGCCAACAGCAGCTCCGTCATGCCCGTCACGCCGTTCATAGGGGTGCGAATCTCGTGACTCATGTTGGCCAGAAATTGCGATTTTGCGTGGTTCGCCGCGTCAGCGACCTCCTTGGCATTTTTTAGCGAGGCATTGGATTGCTCCAGGCTGCGCATGGCAACCTCGAGCGCCTCCGTACGATCGTGCACCTTACGCTCCAAGGTGGACGCTGCTTGAAACAAGGAGAAGGCCCCGCCTTGCTGATCCATGCCCCGCTCGATGCGCCCGATCAATGCGGCCTTGATCTTCTCACTTTTGGCCAACTCGCGCTCGAGCCGTAGGCAGCGTGATTCCAACGACTCATCCGAGGTGATCGAGTTGCTCAGCATGTCAGCGACCGCCGCCGATGGCGACGCCCGTAAAAGTTTGATTGACGTGCATGGCGTTGAACTGCTCCCCGTACGTGGCAAACCCGAGCACGTTGTTCTTTTCGAAGATGTCAGCAACTTGCCCAATCAACCGGCGCTGCCTGAGCTCGACGTAACGCAGAATGCAGTCGCAGCCGAGGACCAGGTCCGGCTCGCCGATCTGAACTCGCACGTTGTCGAACGCCCGCTGCAAGTTCTCGATCAAGTCGACCCCGCGGGCGACGGTGAGCACGACCCCTTCGTCGATCGCACAGAAGAACGACAGACTCTCGTCGTCATTCACCTTCTGGATCGATCGAACGTAGTAGTCTCCCCCCACTTTCACGACCACCGGGTGCGCGGCAAAGATCATCGGTGTCAGCTTGTCGATCTCCAAGCCGACGCTCCGCGCATACTCACGGGCCGCAGGCTCGCCGTTGATCTCCGTGACGATGCGCTGCAGCGGCAAGGCACGGGTAACGACCATTCGCTCCTCGGAGGGGATGAAATGCTGCGTCTTGAAGACCACGAACGGTCGCCCCGTGTGGACGAGGCTGATAATCGCGCAATCTCTTCGAAAGGTGCCATCGTGATAAACGAAGGTCTCTCCAAAATTCAGGCCGTCCCCCGCCGACCCACCGAACAGCTGGACTTCGCGCAGGCCGTAAAAGAGCGAGCCAACCAGCGATTCTTCCTGCTGCGACAGCCCGTCCACCAACAGGAACGCGAATGTGTTGCTCGGTTCGACGAAGGCGCCTCGCTCGCTCAGCTTCTGGATCAATTCTCCCGGCGCCGCCTTCCCGGCCGAGAACTCGAAACGAGTGAGGCAATCCATACGCTTGGTCTCGACCGTAAAGTCCGCGCTCGGAAAACTCGCGCCGACCAGCGTCCCGGTGCCGTAGCCGAGTTGCGATATCTCTCCCGCGGTGGTGCAGCCGACTAAGTTGACGCCACGGAAGAGGACCGCCAGCTCCGCGCCGAGCACGTCCAGGTCGTACTCGGGAGAGCAGAAGAAGATGGCGAATTCCACATTGGGTTGACCAATAGCTGCGTGCAACTCGCGCGCGGCGGTGCGCGCGTCACGGGAGGCGGACGCGCCACGCTTGATGTCAGCGCTTGCAACGCCCGGGAAAAGACGTCTTGCCACTTGGCTCATCGGGTTACTTTCGGAAAAGGCGACACCGTGTTGGTGTCACACTCGCAGTCGACTGATCGGCCTCGTAGGGCGCGGGTTAAGGGCGAGTGGCAAGGTGCTGGTGGACGCAGGTTTTGCACGGGTCACATGCAAACTGTGCAGCGCTGCAGAGGTAAACTCGAGGGTTGAATTGCCGTTCATGTCGAATAAGAACATGAAGATATTGATTGTGGATGACGCGAAGGCGATGCGTATGATTGTCCGCCGAACTCTGCGCCAGGCCGGGGTAGAGGCCGAACGCATCGATGAAGCATGCAACGGGAAGGAGGCGCTGGAGCGAATCAAAGAGTCACCGCCCGACCTCATTTTGTGTGATTGGAACATGCCCGAAATGACGGGTATCGAGCTGCTCAACGAACTAACGAAGCTCGGCTGCAAAGCGCGCTTCGGTTTCGTGACGTCGGAAGGCACGCCCCAGATGCTGACCACGGCCCACTCCGCCGGCGCGCGGTTCGTCATCACCAAACCGTTCACCCCCGATTCCTTCCGAAGTGCGATCGATCAGGCGTTGGCCTAATCGCTCGAAGAAAGCGTTCTCGTCATGTCACACCCGGCACCACTCACCATCCCCTCCGTACAAGGCGTCTCCAACTTCCTCGGTGGGTTGATTGGGCGTGCGACCCCCGCCAAAAAGATCAAGGTCGACTGGCCGCGCGAAAAGGCGTGGCTCAGCTTCAGCGAGTTCCGCCATCCCGAAGGCGAACTGGCGGCGCTCTTCGTTGCCGATTTGCAATTTTGTTGCTGGTCCGGCGCAGCCCTCGCCTTGCTCTCACCGGGGCTCGCCCAGGACGCAATCAAGGCTGGCAAACTCGACCAATCGCTGCAAGAGAACTTCGCCGAGGTTGCCAACGTTCTCACGGCGGCGTTTCGAGAGTTCGGGGAGCGCGTGATTCTCGGGCAAATCCACTATGCCAAGTTGCTCGTGCCCGAGCTCCGTCCGCTGGTCGCCGCGACGCGCCGCCTCGATTTGGAAGTCACCGTCACCGGCTACGGCGCGGGTCGCTGTGGCTTGTTGCTGGCCTGAGTCAACGGCAACGGCGCGCGTTAGCAGCAGGCGAGAGCAGATGACTTCATCTGCTCTCGCGCAGCGACGCGGCTAGCGTCGCGCAAGCTCGAGGATTCGCGCGGCAATCGAGTCCAAGGGCAGGACTTCGGCGGCCGCTCCATGTCGGACCGCTTCGCCGGGCATGCCCCACACGACGCTACTGGCCTTGTCTTGCGCCAAGGTGGCGCAGCCTGCGTCGCGCATCAGCTTGAGCCCAACCGCTCCGTCATCACCCATTCCGGTCAGGATTACGCCGATGGCGTTGTTCCCTGCCTCGCGGGCAGCGGATTCGAACAGCACGTGGACCGAGGGGCGGTGGCGATTGACGGGCTCCTCACTGCCCACCTCGCAAAAGTACTTGGCGCCGCTCCGTCGTACTCTCAAGTGATGGTTGCCCTTGGCGACGAACGCATGTCCCAAGAGCAGCTGCTCGCCTCCTTGCGCTTCTGCGACGTGAAGCTGACATTCGTCGTTCAATCGGGCGGCGAAGCGCGCGCTGAACGTCTCCGGAATGTGCTGTGTGATTAGGATGCCCGGCGCGTCTGGTGGCATCCGTTGCAAGATAGCGGCGACGGCCTCGGTGCCGCCCGTGGAGGCACCAATACAGATGACGCGGTCGGTGGTTTTGAACGTGGCGTCCTTGGCTTGCGCGAGCTTGGTCGGTCGGTCGCGGGGCTCGACGCGGGCCCGGAGATTTGCGGACGCCGCAGCCCTCAGCTTGTTGCATAATTCCTGCGCCAAACCTTCGAGGCCGTCGGTCAAGCCCGCGTGGGGCTTCGTCACGAAGTCGACCGCTCCCGCTTCCAGCGCCGCCATCGTGACGTCCGCACCGCGTTCGGTGAGGGACGAGACCATGAGCACGGGCATCGGACGCAAGCGCATCAGATTTTGCAGAAAGGTAAGCCCGTCCATCCGTGGCATCTCGACATCGAGCGTGAGCACGTCCGGAGAAAGCTCTTTGATCTTGTCGCGCGCTTCGTACGGGTCACGAGCCGTACCCACGACGGAAAAGTCCGGATCGCGCTGGATGATCTCGGTCAACAGCTTTCGAACCAGCGCCGAGTCATCGATGATCAATACCTTGATGGCCATGATTTGCGTCTCGTCAGTCGAACAGGTCTACTTCGCCGTGCGGGGGAGCGACGGAGAGGCTGCGTTGCATCTCTGTCTCACGAGACACCACCTGGCTGGTTTCTTGGGTTTGCAGCCGTTGGATCAGCACGCGACCGGTCTCGGTGTAATAGCGAACTCTTCGGGCCCAGGTCCCGCCCGTATCCTCGGCCGCAATCTGCAGCCCCTCGGTCTCGAAGTAGTCGTGAACGAAGCGAATATTTTTCAGGCCGATATCGCTCATTCCTGCGATCACTTTGCCGCCTCCGAAGACCTTGATCTCGAGCCGCTCACGTCTGGCTCCGTACTTGACCAGCTCGTTGAGTAGCCGCTCGACCGCGAAGCAGCCGTAGCGCAATGCGTCTTCGGCTTGGAAGGAACCACCCTGGTTTGGCAGCATGAAGTGGTTGAGACCAGAATAGCCGGTGTCTGGATCGCGCACGCACGTGGACACGCACGATCCAAGCACGGTGCTGATCACTTCACCACTCTTGGTAACGTAGTAATCGCCTGGCAAGACCGGCGCCACCCAGTTGTTGTCACCCATGTCCCAGTACCGATGCATGGCTTCGAACCCGCGCAGCGGCTTGGGGGGAACCGCATCCGGAGCACGACTCACGACTCCGCTCCTTCATGTTTGATGAAGGCGGTGCGCCCGCAATTCTTCAGTGCGGGAGTGCTGTTGGCGCTCGGCGACTCGGAATGACCCAAGAAGAGATAGCCGCCGGGGCGAAGGAGGGACGCGAACCGCCGAACCAAGCGTTCGCGCGTTTGCGTGTCGAAATAGATGAACACGTTGCGACAGAAAATCACGTCGAACGGGCCACTCATGGGCCATTGGTCCAGCAAGTTCAGCTGCTTGAACGTTACGAGCTCTCTCAGTCGCGGGTTGATGCGAGCATTCCCAGAATTGTCACCGGTGCCGCGCTGAAATGCGCTGCGAAATTCCGACTTGAGCTTGGTGACACGCTCGACCGGATAGACGCCACGCCGGGCCTGTTCCAAAATCTCCGTGTCGATGTCCGTCGCCAGGATTCGCACGTCGAACTCCTCGAGCGCTTGCGTCCGACTCAACGTCAGCGCGATCGAGTAGGGCTCGTCTCCCGCCGAGCAAGCGGCCGACCAAATTCTGAGCTTGGATGCGCCCGCCCTGAGCATTTCCGGGACAACGCGCGCGCTCAGTAGATCGAAGTGATGCTCTTCCCGAAATAGCTCCGTCACGTTGGTGGTGAGCGCGTTCAGGAATTTCCCGGACTCTTCGCTGGCCGGGTCGTCGATCAATTCCAAGTAATCCGAGAACTTGGTCAACTTGAGGGCGCGCATGCGCCGGGCGAGGCGCCCGTACGCGAGCATGCGCTTACCAGCGCCGATGTCGATACCCGAACGCTCTTTGAGCAACGTCTGAATTCGCTTGAACTCTTTGTCGCCTAGGTCGAACTCGCGCGGCGCGCTTTCGGTTTCCGTTGCGGATATGGACATCTGCTGCTGCTCTCTGTGCACTGAATCGAAAAGGGGCCGGGCGCTCGCTAACCGAGATTGCTTCGAACGCACCGGGTGGGCTCAGAACTGAACCCACTCCGAGTCATCGCTGTTGCCGTTCGATTTGCCGTTTTTCGCCGCGTGCCCGTTGGTCTTGGCATTGGTGGGGGCAGCGCGTTCCTTGGCTACGGGGCGGACATCGCGCGGCTTGGTCTGGGTCGCCGCCTTGCCGCGCTTGACCGGCGGGGGAGGGGGAGGGGGCACCTCGCTCTCCCGTTCGACACGGAAGAACGACACCAATTCGGTCAACGACCTCGCTTGCTCGTTCATCGACTCGGCCGCGGCGGCGGCCTGCTCGACCATTGCCGCATTCTGTTGCGTCGACTTGTCCATCTGCGTGACCGCTTGATTGATCTGCTCGATGCCGGTCGCTTGCTCGTCGCTGGCAGCGTTGATCTCACCGACGATATCGGACACCTTCTTCACGGACCCCACGATCTCCTGCAAGGTCTCGCCCGAACGGTTTACCAGCTTGGCACCTTGGTCGACCTTCTCCTGGCTGTCTTGGATCAGGCCCTTGATCTCCTTGGCGGCGGCAGCGCTGCGCTGCGCCAGATTGCGCACCTCGGCCGCGACGACGGCAAAGCCGCGCCCCTGGTCACCCGCACGGGCCGCCTCCACCGCTGCGTTGAGCGCGAGCATGTTGGTCTGGAAGGCGATCTGCTCGATGACTCCGATGATGTCGGCGACCTTTTTCGAGCTCTCGGTGATGGCGGTCATTGCCGACACCGCGGAACCGACGACT
>Ga0247740_1000392_pt1 | contig 21989 bp, 13 predicted proteins | sample UWRJL148409B2_FD_180942 | JGI IMG/M metagenome (GOLD analysis project Ga0247740, IMG submission 180942) | Plant litter microbial communities from Arlington Agricultural Research Station in Wisconsin, United States - UWRJ-L148-409B-2 | ecosystem: Environmental > Terrestrial > Plant litter >...
CGGGTGATGCAAAGTCGGCGTGGCAAGCGGGGAGGCCGCAAATGCGCGTGGGGTGGGCAGAAAAGCACTGCACGCGTCGTGGAGAACGTGTTGCGCACGGAGCTAGGATGCGGTCGGTTTTTTTGGGTGATGTTGCGATGGGGTGCTGGCGAGCGACTGTGGAGGGCGCGCTGAGGAGACGGAGAGCGGCTGAGTTCTTGGTCGCCCAGTCCGGCTAGCGCCAGAATCGTGCTCAGCCAGACGTCACATGACCAGCCATCACCACGGCGCAATCACTGCATGGGCACCACTTCTGCTTGCGACTCATGTTGTACACGCTGGGGAGCAGACGATACGACATGTCTGGAGGCGTTGGGGGTTTCGGCGCCAGAAACGTTAGGCCGCTCGGCGCCCCGGGACATGCACGACACGTCGGGCCCAAGCCAATCTGGCGGGGGAGGAGGATAGACACCTCCACGCTATCCCGCTAGGACGGCCCTCGAAAGCGCGCTCTACGCGTTCTCATGTGAGCTGGCTTTGACGTACGGACCCTTTCATTTGTACGTTTCGACGTCGCTCCCCAAACCTTGTCATTGCAACTCCACACATGCGATGACGGCCCTTCCTACTCATTCAACGAGCCAGGGGCATGACATACCTTCTCAACAAGACCACTTGACTCATCAGAAACCTCTCCACCCACAGCGACAGTCTGCGTATATGTCGGAAGACGGTCGCGCTCGCGGTGACGGTACAGAAGAACTCCCTCTTTCAGGAGCCAAGACTTCCTACCCAACCCACGTACGGCGTATCAAATCGCAACTAACCCTACCACCACTTCGTACAGCCTCTCCATGGTGGGTGGGACACGCAATCCATGCGACGAAACACAAACATGGCTATGCGGACGGTCCCACACGGAGTACGACAGCAGGCCATCGAGGCCCGTGCACGTACGTCCTTTTGCATGTTTTCCCGCCGCCTTTCGCCGCCCAGACACATCGGATTCATTTTGCACCACATCACTGTTCCATGCGCATGTACGATCAGCTGATTTTGTGCGAGTCAATTTTATTTACATTCTGCTTATATACGGAGAAGCGAAGGCACAAACACTCTTCCTAGTCCATTTTCTGTTGACCAAACCCCGTCTAAGTGAGCGTAGGAGCAGTCCAGTCAATGTAAGATGCCACATCAGCATTCGGGCCCTTCTCAACATTGGCAGTGTTGCCAGTCCCGCCAAGTAGGAACTTGCTGATGAAAGCCGTAAGCTCGGTCTGTTGGTTCGACGGGAACGAGCAATGTCCATGGTTGCCAGCGCCAGAGAAACCCATGTTATCCGGCACACCGAGCGCCTTGTAAATCAGGCGACCGGCCTTCATACAAGCCGTAGTAGAGACAGGGCCGAGCCAGTCAATCTCGTTCTCAATGACAAGAAGACCACGAGGAGCCACCAGACCGGCGAGCTGATGGTGATCCGTAGCAAGGGTGTTGGCCTTGGTGGAGAAGGCGTTGAAGTTCTTGGAGAACCAGACATTCTCGCCGACGATCTGGCTGGCCGTTTGGATGTTCGCGCCCTTGTTCTTCTCCAAGTCAGAGATGCGCCAGCAGGCCGCACCACCAGAGCCGGACTCTTGCGGAAGACCGAGAGCAATGCGTGGGACGAGGGCAGCGGCAACGAAGGCACCCTTGCCGTTCCTGGAGCATCCAGTTACGCCGACTTTGGTGGCATCAATACCAGAGGTGGTGACCTGCTCCAAAGCATCGATAACACGGTCAACACCCCATGCCCAGGCTGTCAATGCACCAGCACTGTGACCTGAGCCGTATAGATCGAAGAACTTGCCCTGTCCACGGCTGTTCTGGCCGGATTGAGCGCCGATCTGATCGTTGTTGAAGGTAATGGTGGCAACACCAGCGGGGACGGGAATGCTAGCAGCGCCATAGGCGATGATGGCAGGGAAAGGGCCAGCGCCGCTGGGCTTTTTGATCGATACGGTGAAGGACACAGTCTTTCCGCCCTCGGTCGACGAGATGGAGAGTGTGCTTCCAGAGAGGCTGCCGGTGACGGTGCTCGGCTTGGGCGGGAGCACACCAAGCTCCTGTGCCTGAATCGCTGCGCTAACCTCCTTGTTCTTGCACGCAAAGTCCTCTTTGGTCTTGACGTCGGCTCCGCTGAAGAACTTGAACGGGTTAGGGAGCTTGCCGTTGACAGTTGTCGGGAACGTCGTGGGCACGTTGCAGGCTGCCTGGCGCGACTCGAGGGGCGCAGCCAGCACCGTTGTAGCGAGGAACGGGAGGATGATGGAGTACTTCATGATGATGGGTGTGCGATTGAACAAGACTGGACCGGCACTTGAGACACTGGCGCTGCAAAAGCGCCGTTGTGTACTTATATAGGGGTGCTTGCTCTTCTCTCTTCCTGGTATGGATGTCACGCACTAATCCCGCTATCCGACGGTAAAATCTGGAGTATATGAAGCGACGACATGGGCCAGTGAACCTCGAGGACATAACTATAGTTCAATTAAAGCAAGACTGCTTGGCGGCTACTTGGTGAGCTTTTCTCACCACGAGGCGAATAACTGAATGGGGAGTTCATTGGCGCTCTGTCAGTGTCATGGGACGGATCCGATCGTCCGGACCGCTACCTCGACTACGATCGACAACTAGAAGACTAGTCACTCATTAGGCCACAGAATATTTGTCGACCGTTGCGGTGGTGTTCGCAGTCTTGAGTGTCGATCATGCAAATGCGTGAACCACTGACGTTACCAGACATGTCGCGCCACGCTACAGCCTCGTGCGTCTCACTCGCTGCCTTCATTTAAACGAAAACCAGCGATTGATGGGAAAATCTGCTCTCGAATTCGCTTCCTTTTCTTGGACACTCCCCGGCTTCCCTTGAGCCGTTCTGGAAACGCACTCACTCTACCATCCTTGGCGCTATGCGCATGTGGAGGCTCACATCCTTACTTTGCAGATCCCTGATACCCATAAGGTGGGCTGGGCCAAGGCGTGTCTCCGCTAGAGCGGGCTTTGTGGGGTGCATAGAGCATTTCGTGTGGCCAAGAGTGGGGAGCGTGAAACTACCATAAGTAGCGAAGGACGATTGGATGGTAAGTATCGGGAGCACTATAGTTCCTTGGCCGTTGCTGTCTAACATTTATGGGTATTTCCACGAAATGCGGAGGGCTATTGGGTGGGGGTCATTTTGTCATTAGGGTTCTGATGTGCCGGCTTTAGGCTGTTGGCAGCATGTGAAAATAATAGCCGGGGTGCGACCGCAGCTTCAGAGTGATATTTCTGTATCGGGTTAGTAAGAGGAAGCTTGAGTTTTCGCTTGGTATAATGCAGAAGTGAAAGGTGTGGGAAAGTCTGGTGTGGCGAAAAGATATATCACCTTTGTACATCCACCACAACTGAGTCGCATTCTGGATTTGCATAGCTCTTGATTGTCGAGTCAGAATCACAAGGACTCAATAGACTGGCTTAATGAGTTTACTCGCATCCCATAGTATACTTAGGGTGCATACGTGCAACCTACCAGATGTTCGGTACAGTACTTTGCCCCGATCCGGGGCGCCAAAGCGCAGCGTAACTTACAATGACCCGGAATCACATGAACAGCCCTGTACCACTACATCAAGCCCCTAAACAGTCTACGTAGTTATCTTCTTACGTGAGCAATTTCTAGATAATAGATTCCGTCCATTATGGCCCCATGCTGCTCCTGGTCACCCTTAGCCCAAAGGATTCCCTACGCACATATTCTATCCTCGTCACGCAAGCCAGCATATGATGCTTTCGTATTTTTATGGCGGGGTCGTCCTGGAAGTGGGGCATCTGCGACTTGTTTGAACCGTTCAAGAACCTTAGGAAAGCGTGACCGTCCCACCCGCACTATCCTCCACAAAGATACCACCATATACCACACCCTCCAAAATACCGGCTTCTTGAAAGCCCGTCCTCAGGACGTCTTCGCCGGGATCCGTTGGGTTCTTATTCAGTCCAAAGTGGAAAGCTCCGTCGCCGCTGAGATCGTTTGGGAGAGGTTCGGTCTGCTGAACCATCGCGTCGTTGCCTGTAGACGAGAAAACCTGGATAGTACTGCAACTATGTCAATAATTTGGTATAATAGGCATGAAGAGGTATACCATACTTCTGCTCAAAGTCCATCACCAACGCAAGATTCGTGAAATCAGTCGCATCAAATGCCGTCGAAAACAGAGTCTCACTTCCATCATTGCTATTGCCTAAAAGCACCAACTCACCCTTCGTCGCGCCGGAACTACCAAGCAGCGTTCCCGTCTTCAAACTAATCTGATTCCCCGCAAAATCCGCGCGCTCTAAAAATACCATGAGATATTCATGGCTGACGTTAAGTGGCCGTTCGGCGCTTGGCTTGACGGAAAAGTGGAGCGTTTTGATGCCGGTCGTCGTAATGTTATCTGCGGATAAGGAGGGATTTGGCATGAGCTCTGCGCGACGGACTGCGGTTTGAGCGTTTGCGCCTCCGGGAGCAAAGATGGAGTCGTCGCTTCAGCGTGTTAGGATCAGGGTGGAGGACGGACGCGCATGGAAGGTGTACTTGATGGTCACTTCGACTGATTGTGCGCTGACTTGGGTGTCGAGCTGTTTTCTATCAGACACTTTCCCATGAGGTTTTGCGATGGGCCGTCTTCCATACTAGAGATGCATCGCCGGAAAACAGTAGCAAGTCACTAAAGCTCACACCTACCCCTCATTAGCATACAAACTATGTTCGCAACACAACACCCACCTTGCCCCTTAGTAAATTCTGGATCAAACAAACTACTAGTAGCATCAAAATCCGTTGCTACCGCGGCTTCTGGCACGCGTCCATCGAACACAATGGTTTGGCATCGCGCTAGCGCAATGGCCGAGAGAATGTAAATGGAATAGACCAGCATATTACAAGAAGTGAACGAGAGGTGAAAACGAGTGGGAAAGAATCAACGACTGATTGTCGAGACTGGGTGAGATGCCTTGAATCTATGTAGGCAGTGATATCGGTCCGGCGGTTTCAGCTAGCGCATGCATTGTTAAGTTTATTACCGAATGTTAGGCCGCTCCTCAGGTCTGAGACGAGGTGAAGTATCGCGGTGCCGACAAGGAGGTTGATGTTATCTCTGGATCACCATTGACCCTCAAGAACACGAATTCGCAAAACAGCAAATGTAAAATCATCACTAATTTACCAATTGGAGGAGCTGATGGGGTGGTGGTGTCGTCCAGATGGGTGGAACCCTAGCGAGAGTTTAGCCACTTTGAGGAGCTGAGGCAAGTTGTGAAACACGCACAGCAAGAAAATTACCTACGTATATGCGAATGGGAAGATTTTACGAAGTGCCGTCTTCCGCGTGCTTCTCTGTCGTTTCCATAGAGCGTGCACATATCATCTAATTAGTCTTCATTAGCGCTCGCCACCTTCGGTTTTCACTTTCCTCTGCGCACACCGAAGCCTGCGAGTCAATCATATATTACCGAGGTAAGAGCTTGCATACTAAGACCTCTTAAGCCGCCGCGAATGGCTTCAACTATTTATTACAAGATATTCGTACATCGTCGTTTTCACTATGCCAATCACTACCAACGGTAGCGTTCCCGAGGGAGCCAATGGATCAGTCCATGATCTGAGCGCATGTTGCAGGTGAAGGTACCAATGCTGGCACTATCCCGAATCTTGTTAACAATGCTAAATGTACTGGGTAGTGAAGCTCTTCTCTAGCTTAGAGTGCAATTTTAATGTGGCATCGTATTCCACAACGAAAAATAATCATAATGCTAATAGAAAATGAAGAAAAGCACTCTCTCTAACGTATTGCTCTAGCTAAAATATGAATTGCATTACGCCTTAGCTGTAAATTACCCCACTAGTAGGTCTACCTACTTGATTTGCCTGCCCAAACTGTAGACGTCGCAACCTAATTCTACTCTTATCATCAACTAGAGATGTATTAGGCTCCGATGTATAACATTCACCATACCGAACACGCTGCATCCCTGCCGTCCTCATGATCTCACTAGCGGTGCCGTTCGATGATGACACCACGGTCGCGAGAAGAGGCGCCCCCAGTGCCGTAGCTGTCTCCAGTGGGCTAAGACCTGTGCGTCGGCCCAGACGCCAGAACCCATAGAATAGCGGGACAACGAGGAAGACAGCTAGCAATATAACAGCAATGGCGCCACCTAAGAAAGGGTATGAGGCCTTGTACACCTGGACGGACTGCACGACATCCATATCGACGATGCGCGACGCGGGGAACCGAGTGTTATTGAGCATAGAAAAAGAGTATCCAGTTGAGTTTTTGGTTGACGTCAAGTTTTCAGTGCTTAAATCGGAGAATACCGATTCGTAGGATGACAACTCGGCGATCTTCAAGTCGACGCCGAAGGTATTGTTGAAAGCCGTCTGCACTGCGATGCGGAACATGAGCTCATCAACGACTAAGAGAAGGAAGGAAGTCGGGTCATTGAATAACAGGCTAGGCATCCTCAAGCTGCCTTGATTGAGTGAGGGCGAATCCTTGCGGAGGAACTGGGAGACGAGGGGTCCAGACGTCTCAGCTACCATGTCTACAAATATTTGGTTTAGCATTTCGACTCAGCTGCTGAGGCGTGCACTCATGGAGAACTCTTACATGTACTGGATTCTTGTGGCAGTGGTTCTGTACCAGGCTCAGAAATAGAAATCACAATTTCACTGGCGCCCTCTCTGACGTAAGCTCGAGAGCCGAAGGAGTTCTGCAAGAATGCCGCGAGACCTGACAACGTTCCGTACTGTTGGAAAGTGGATCCGAAAAGGACCTTCTCTGAGGGGTCGCTTTTCGGGAGTCGGTCTAGAGGTTTTGGCAGTGCAAGGTTGCTCAAGTTGGGAAACCGATAATTGTTCTCCATAGCATTGAGTCCATCAATGATCAGCTTTGCGGTGTTCTGATAAGAGCCGGGCAGGAATGTTGAATTTCCCCTCAGCTCGATCGTGTTGGTTACCGCGGGCTGTGCTGTTGCTGCGAGAGTGGCGGAATCGTTCCTGATAGTGACGGGGTATCTAGCAGATCCAGGGTAGAGCCTGCATTGCTTCTGATGGATGGAGGTGGTGTAGTTCAGGTCATCAAATTTCTCGACATCTTCAGGTATCGTCCCATTGGGTGACCAGGTGAGATTCATTAGTATGAATGGTTCATCGGGTGGACGACCGTCAGCGACCGGCAGGAGCGGCCGCAGGCCTTGAGGTTCCTGTGACTCGGACAGGTTGCGGGCTCCAGACCATGCGAAGGAGACGCTGAATATCTCACCAGGGGATGGCACGAGTAGATTGGGCCCAAGACCCGCAAAGGACTCGTTCCGGCTATGCTCGACATACCACGCCTTGTCTGTTATCGTTGTCGCACAGTCCACGTGCAAGCCTGCCCCTTCCAGATGTCCGCTGCAGATTCCAGGACATCCGGAAATAGAGTGCGCGATGATAGGTTGCCGCTGTTGATACTGTTGCACGACCTCTTGAAATTGTTCGGTGACTAGTGACGAACTCAGCAGGCTTCCGCTGGATGCCCCAAGTAGTTCCAGTCCGCTGTACCCCAACGGTATTTGATCCGCCAGCGTCGCATTGACCGGCAACGGGCCCACACTGATGTCCTTGACAACTGACGAAATGGCACGCTGCAGCAACGGCCCGTCGATGGCGAGTATGGTCACTGCAACGGACGCCAGTGCAACAAGATTGATATGCCTGCCAGCCATGAGCGCGCAACCGACGCTCGTCCCAAACGTCCACACTCGGTTCAGATCGTTCAATGTCGCCCGGCCTTCGACCGCCTGAATCCACCAACGGTAATTAACGGCTTCGGCTAGCGCGTAAGCCAGACTCCCGTTCACCACAGCTGCCAGTATGGCCAAGATAACGGACGGCGCGACGTGCCATTGTGAGACGGGCGTATCGTTGGCGGCGGCCAAAACACCTGCGCAAGCAGCGGTGCAGAGGATGGCGAGCAGACACGCAGCTCCAGCGTCCCAGGGAAATCGCCTCGCAACGCCCGTTTCCCAGGCCCGGCCGCGTTTGGAGGTTTCCTTCTCGCGTCGCAGAGTTTCCTTGTCTTCCTCGGCTCGGGCGCTGCCAGTGTCAACGTCTTCGGTGGCGACGACTAGTCGTCGCAGTTCCAGGTTTTGATTTGTCGCCATAACGTCTTGAAAGGAGGAGAAATAGAGAAAGTCATTCGAGACAACGCCGATTTAAAAGACTCTGCTCACGACAAGTGCGAGGTGGTCGCCTTACCACAATACACAGCCATGTCAGCCTTACGCCCGTTTCATCAATCCCGAAGGACCAACCGTTGGCAATGAGGCTAATTAGCCGATTTGTGTCGGTTCCTCTGTTGCTTAGCTTTGTAGGCAAATATTGTAGGGCTGGAAGCGGGGCACCCTGTGGAGAACTTCACAGATCCACAGCTTTGCCATTGGAAATCACTAGATCACAATCCTGGCAGCAGTATATATTCATATGAGGAGCAGATTTTCTCATAATTCAATTAGAATTACCATCAGGCACTGGTGGTTTAGTGGTAAAATTAGCCGTTGCCAAAAGCAACATTCGGCTAGCCCCGTGTTCGATTCACGGCCAGTGCATTACGATATCTGATATCAACAGATGGTTTCTTTTTTGCCAATGCAGCGCATGGAGTGGGCAAGTGGTTTAATCGTGAAATTAGTCCCTGCCAAAATAGCATTCGGCTAGCTGCCCAAGGTTCAACTGCGCTTACCTCCTACATCAACGTTTCAAGTTCGTGAAATTACTAGTTCAGCGCAGCCGATGTAATTGTGAGCATATTTTTAGATGTCTCCTCTGTTACAGCATGTTCTCTTACAAGATTGACTTGCGTGGGCACGCGTCATAAGATGCGTTCAAGATTAGTAGGTGCAGACTAGTCAAACGACTGGCCACACTGCTCGTCTAGACTTGAGCACTCGTCCTCCTATTTACACAATACCGCACTTCAACCCTGATTGGATACAAACAAACTTACATGTTCATCGCTTGGACCCTGGCCGCTGCGGCAGCATCAGTCTGTTCAAGTTCAAGAGACAACCTACTTTTACTGCCCATATGATCCATGCTGGAGTATGTCTTCACATCGGACAGTACTATCATCGCCTCGGTCAGCGAAAACATCTCACGGCCTTCCCAGCATTGGGAGCACGCTTCGCTAGCCGCGCAATTCGATCTCGATTGGTCGTCATACCTTGACTGCGTTTGAAAATGCACAGACAACCCATACGTTTATTGACTTATATCCCAATCTAGGGAATTACGATTGGCCAGAATCACAGATCCATACCAACTCTACGTGGAAGACCTACACGACCTCGTCTTCACCAATCACCTGTCAAGACCATGTCTGTCCTGATGCAGGTTTTACTAACCTCGAGCATATTCCCTCAGTACACGGATATCTACCATCGACCGACAGAGTATTTTGGGAGGAAGCTACCTGTCAGTAGCAACATAGTGCCTTCCACGGTGTGTTTAATGATATTGCACAGTCAGCACAGAAGACATGCGGGGAAGTTGTGAAGCATTTCTGGGGTATGCCCTTCGAAGTGCACACACAGGCCAGTTCCTATGGCCTTGAACTTCGTTACTCCGCAAGTGGACTAACCTGGTTGGTGAGGTACAAGCTTGGAACAATACAAGCGGATGGACAGTGGCTGGGCACTTTCCACGTTACGGAATGCGGGTCGGACCAATTCTCGGATGCAAGTTGGACTGAACTCTCGATCCGAGTCACATAGGTCACAGGGAACTTTGTGATTTGGAGGCATTTGGGCTGAAGTGGGGCGATTACACAAGCTTCTACCTGTCGCTCAATATCACGCCATTTATGCACCAGGTCATATCCACAGCTCTCTTGAGCATCTGACAACTTCTTTCGTATTTCTAGGCTTGCCCGAGGAGGTAGTGAGGCCCGGTTACGACGGCGAGTAGGAGGGGAAGGAAGTACTCGCCTACAAGAGATTTGCTCTTGATGAAAGTAAAAAAAAAAGATTGGAACTGTACGGCGGCATACCTGCTGGGGAATCAAGCGGACCAGCCGTGTGTCGCTCTCGGCTGAACTAGACTTCCCATCGTATGGCACAGGTCAGATGAAGTGTCAATGATATCTCATTGCTGAAATGCTAGGCGCTTAGCGCGCAATGCTAGTCTCAATCTACCGATGCTAAATGCCATGCACATGCCTATGCCCACCCAAATGCAGTCTACCAGGTTGACACCAACCCACCAAAAAGGTATTTACAAGAAATCTCTAAAACAATCTTACACGCCCCACGGCCCGTCGACTACGTTCAACGCTCCATCGACAGCCTCTTCCAAATCTCCCACTCTCCGTCTAAGCACGCTGTTCTCTTCCCGTTCCTTTGCCAAACGACCCCACACCGAAGCTTGTGACCCGCCCTCGCAGTTCGAGCAACCCCAGCTGTTCTGGTCGAGGCGGACGCTGTTGTCACGGACCTTTTCATATGTGCTTCTTCGCTGGAGGAGCTGCGGCTTCTTGCCTTTCGGGGTGGTGTTGACATCGTCGGACTCGGGAACGGAGGACATGTCGGTACCGGTGGGACTTAAGCAGTCTGTTCGAGAAAAGATGCTCGCAGCGTCGGTTTCGCATTCCGACTCGAAGCCAGAGTCGACACTAACGTCCGAGTTAGAGACACGATTGCGCCGCCTCATAGGGCTCGAACACTCCTCGTGTGCACACTCGGCACTACCTCGTACTAGTGCTAGACTTGTCTTGCGCGCGGCTTCCTCTTCTTGCCTCGCCTTTCGCTCGAACATAAGCTCCTCCATCAGTCTGCGCATCTGCTCATCCTGGTCGTTTGCTCGTGTAGCCATTGTCTCCAGTTGTGACTTCAGATGTCTAATCCGCGTGTCCGCTTCATCGAGTTCGTCATCTTGCGCGCCTTGTTCGGCTCGCGCATCGACAAGGGCGGTGGAAAGCTGGCGATACGAAGTCTGGTATTGGGAGAGGAGCGATTCAGCCGTGGAGAGAAGATCGTTGAAGGAAGATGGGGCGAGGGGGTCCACAGGGCCGTGAGGGAAGAGAGATTGCGAGATGTTGAGATTCAGGAGCTCGTCGGATGGGTTGTGGTAGGTCGGCGAGGGGACGGCGTGCGGAATAGTGGCGTTCTTTTGAGTGGACAGGAGCCATGCGAATCTGTTGCCAGCTGTCGAACCAGTCTGTGGTTTTGAGGGAGCTGAATTCTGAGGACCCGCAGAGTCTCGCGATGATTCGTTGGACGCACGCGTGAGAGCGGGACCACGGTTGAAGATGCTCGCCATCATGGTGCCGTCGTCTTCCTCGTCCTCCTCCGAGTCGTAGTCGTCGTCCGAGTCTTCCTGGTATTGCGCGCCCACACCGAGCTGGATCCTCTCGCTGGTGCCGTTGAACCAGCTCTGCAGCGCTTTAGCACCAGCTCGAATCTTTGGCTGGCTGGCGGTGGATTCGATGGTGCTCCTCGATGGGATGAAGCTGGCTAGCGACTTGGTAGGCGAATGCAGTGATGTGGATGCTCGCGAAGTATGTTGTTGTAGCGTGGATGTAGCGCGGTTGAGGAATGGTTGGCAGTTGTCGAAGAACGTGCCTGTTAGGTTGCGTTGGTGGCCAGTCGCTGGCGAGGGTAACTCCGCGTGCGGGTCGTAGGTAGTCGCGGATGTCAGGACGGAAGGTGGGGGTCGAATCGGCTCTGTGAAGTCGACGTCGTCAAAGCTCCGAATGTCGACGGCGGCGGCGACGGATGAGGGGTTCTGTTTGAGCGGATGTGGCGAGTGCCGGCGGTCTCGCATAGAACACAATGTGGCATGGGACGCTGGCGGTGGGTGGTGAAGCGCGAGCGGCGACGTGGGTGTCTTAACAGCTTGATGCATGCTTAGATCTGCAGGCATGGCGCCGGCCTGAGGGTTGGTCCAGGGCGTGCAGGAATGATCTGCCCGATTGGGGATTGTGGAATCTGCGCGTTTCGAGCCGAAGCGTCGTTCTTCTCGCCCTGTGGTGCTCGTGCGAGGGCAGTAAGAGGCCAAGGTAGTGTTCTTGAAACGGGATTGTATGTTTCCCTGTCGTTAAGGATTCGGGGTGGGGCGGGTTCCCGGTGAGACTATCAACAATAAACGGCGGAGGGCTCGAGGGATAGCTGAAGCAGGTCAACAAAAGTTAGGCAGACGTCGTGCGACAAAGTGCAGCATGAGAAGTGGAAGTGCAGAGTGGAAGAAGAACGCAAGCTGGCAAAAGAACAAGCTTGTGATGACATCGTGTTTCTTGAGCAGGCTGGACAATGTGGCCGGGGGGGCTGGTTGCCCAACCTCGCGCGGCCGATCTCAAACATCATGCCACTAATCCCGCGAATCCCGCGCCCCTCCAATAACAATAGCTGTACATCCCCGACAAGAAAAAAAAAACGCTTTCAGAACCCATATATAGTCTTGAAGCGCATGAGATAAAAAGCTCCGAAAAATTGCAAAAAGTCGACACCTGAGTGATTCGAACACTCGCTCCCGAAGGAACGGGCTTAGCAGGCCCGCGCGTTAACCACTCCGCCAAAGTGCCGTCTGATGTTCCAACTGGAATTCATATACAACGCAGTTGTATTTTAGAAAGTTTTCGACGCTGGGTACAATATATACCTACGGCGCGGGGTAGAGCGCGCTCGATCACCTATTATCCGCGCGCGCCAAACACGCCCTCATGCATGCACCCGCCGAAACGTAAGCTCCGAGAGTCCTGAGGCCATAGTAAAAAGTCCGCAAACCCTATTAAGAGGGGTCGCAGTGTCCCATCGTCCCAAGACACAGGCCATGTGATTTTACAAAGGTCGACCCTTAGTTGAGGACATCACCTACGTCCTTCCCAACTTCAAATCGATGTATGCTGATTCGTTGCGGTCTCTCATATCTGACGGTGATTTCATCGTCAAAATTCCAGCGGTATAGGAGCATTTAAGTACATTGTACTCCAGTGCGCTATCATCAAAGTTCGGTTTGCGCTAAAGCGGCACTGCAAAAATTTCGACCTTGAGAACTCAACAAATTGGTTGTATAAACGTTCCACCACGCTCAGCACTCCACGTTGTGCCATATCACGTCGCTCGGTCCTGCTTCCGCGAGAAAGATGCTACGAAAATTTCCAACTAGTGGCGCCGTAGGAAGCCATGCTGAAGGTAGCTGGAGCTAGCCGAGCCTTACACCGACTCCGCACCAGCATTCTTCTCATGTACCCCCTGCCACCGTTGCGCTCCATCATCTGGCAACACCAACCATGGCACCTTTTCCTCTATGAAGATATGCTGTTTTACTTTCGGTACAGCAGTCTTCAAGCTCTCCAGGTCTACTGTTGCCCATGCCAGGCTGGTATCATCTGGGGATGATTCGTATACCATTGTGATTGGGCTTCCGCAGCCTGTGCAAAACGTTCGATCTGCAGCTTCGGAGAGCTTGAGCGTCTTGAGAGTCATGGATGCAGTAAACTGGACTGCATTCGTGGGGACTTCGATGAAAGGGATGTATGTTGAGCCCGACACTTGCTGACACGCGCGACAATGACCTTTGATTGGGGGTACAAGATCAGCAAGTGTTCAAATAGTTCAAAGTTAGGGACAGTAATGTCTTAGATTGCGCAGAAGGCGTCCCCAAGACACGTAGTGGAAGGGGTAACCGAAAAGTTGCACATCGGAGGTACGTACAGAGAGTGATGCCGGATGGAGGAGCGGCGGAAGTGTACATGATCGCTCCGCAGCGACACCCTCCTTTGAAGGTTGTACCGTCGTCTTCGGACTTTGGGGAGTATCTCGTGCCATCGGCAGCTTGTAAAATGTCAGAATAGCTCGTGGTCAAGAATGAACAAACTCACACTTGCGGGCTATCGCGAAAAACACGCTGTCAACCTCTTCAACCTTCCCATCCACGGCCAATCGCTCCCATTCTTCCTTGAAGATACCTTGCGCCTTTCTTCGAATATCATTGCTCGAAAAAGTGCGCACAACGTCCTTGACGATCACATTCTCCACGAAATGATCATCCCACTCTTCGACGTGATAGAAGCGTTTTCCATAGCCCGCCTGGTTCTCAATCGTGGTGATACTTTCAACTTGAACGCCGGCGGACTCCAAGACGCTCTTTAGAGATGACTCGGACTGGCTCCATTCTCGGTTGTACGGCATTGGGAGATCGAGGCGACGAGCTGTTCGCTCCAGTACCATCCCTGATACGAGGTTCCGTGGATGTGTTGAGTCTAGTGCAATGATACCACCAGGCTTCAGGAATCCCGTCCAATGCTCGATTGCAGTTTTCGGATCCGGGAAGAGGACCAACGCAGATGCTAGGGTAATCACATCGAACATCTTCCACTGAAGAGCAGTGATCTTATCAAGGTGCAGAACGTCACCTTCGTGAAATTCAACGTTGGTGTACTTCTCGCCATCCCGCCGCTTTTTGAAGGCAGCTACGGCCAGCATGCTGGGGGTTACATCGACGCCAATGACATGTCCTGTGGGTCCCACAGCGTCGGCCACGAGGAACGTGAGAAGACCAGTCCCGCACGCTAGGTCGAGCACATGTTGGCCGGGTTGAAGAGGGAGAGAGGATGCAAAACGTTGTGTAAAGTCGGTATGCCAGCTTTCATCGTAGTTGTATGATCGTGAATCGTAAAACTTGATAGCGTTGTCTGCTTGACGGTCCAAAGACATTGTGGTATAGGTACTCTTGGTCGTTCTTGCGCACTGCGAAAGGAGCTACTGAAAATGAAGACAGGTTTCAGACAAGATCTTGGTGTGCACGTCACATTCAAGACTCGGAAATGTTGCTTCGTAACTGTCCAGTAGGAAGGCTCCTAAATGTCAGTCACAGTACGTCCTTGGTTGATGTCAATTATGTGCATGACAATGTAAAGTCTTGGTAAACCTTTAAGTAGCTGGATTTGCAAGCGTCGAGTCAGACTGTCAAGAGATGGTTATTTGCGTTCGGTGAGGGGAGGGGAGCCGATATGGACGGCCGGTAATGACGTGGATTACGCTAGCACTTTTTAGGTTAGGTCATACCTATCAACCGTTGGAAGGTGGAGGCTGGGTTACGACGGATACAAATAAAATTGGAACATCGGTAGCTATAGATCCAAGCTCCGGCTCCACACATGAGGCTATTGCGATGTTTCCTGTGGTTTACAATATGCGCAAGCTAGAAAACGGGCGTTCCTCTTGCACTTCACGAGTCTGCTTTGAATTTCGATGGTCATGTATTCCGAGTTGTAAGTAAGTCTATCAACCGTACAGACCGACTTGTTGGTGTGTTCAACTCTCGCATTGTAACGTGGCATCCACCGGACCTTCCATCCATTATCATTATCTAAGCCTTCTTGTCGTCGCACACCCAGCAAGGAGAAGCAGTGCCCTACATTTACCTGTCAGCATCAAACCAGTGAATACCCCCACCAGAGATAAATCATCGGGAGAAAAGAGCAAAAACTGGTTGCGTGGTGCATACCTGTCGCGCCTCAATTTCGACAGCAGATACCGAACGAGTGTCGACCGCGGCGGGAGCGGCGGCTACAAGCGCAGCAAAGAAAGAAGCGATGATAAACGTGACCTGCATATTTGAGGGATTGTTGAGTGAGTGATGTAGGATGAGAATGCGGATTTTTGAATTGGAGCTGAATGAGTGCAAGAAGATGTGCGGTTCATCGCCTGTTTTATATGATGACTGTCGATCCCTCAGGATCACTATACCAGGCCTCTGTTGCTAGTATGATTTACGCCCCACGCCTCATCTCCTGCGCATTATACCCAACTAGGTAGTTGCTTTAGACGTACAACGTTACCAAGCAGAAGCATGTAAGCGGTTATTAATAGTGCATGTTAATTATCACGTAGGGGATATATTATACATACATAGTACGTGTGCGCTCGAGTGTTTCGTTTCCTAGCTGAATGTACTCGAGAACCAGAAACCAAGACCACTAGTTCGAAAAGCACTCTTCTACTTTCTGTCCAGCGTCGTTGAAATATAAAGCTCCTCCTCAACCTCACGCTCTCAAATGCTTAGCAACGTACCGGGGGTTGGCTTATCGCATTCCAAACTTCACAAGGTACAATACGTTACACCCGTTTCTTGACATAGACCTTCACATACATGTATTTGTCGTAAGATACTGTCTCGTGTCAATGTCTTCGAGGGATGTTCTGCCACCGCATCAAGGACCGATTAGTATCCGGGTGACGATAGATCCAACCTGTACAAGCTGAAACGGGATCCGATTGGTGGTCAGAGCATCTCTCTGCTCTCGTACGAAAGTTTGAAGTTGGAGTCCGTCGGCGTCACCTTACCCCGCACGGAGTTGAATCAGATCACAGCAGTATCTCGTTTCATACCGGTACGACATTGATAGCATAGAAGTAGACGCAGACGCAAGTTCGAAATTCTGCCTCGTGTCTGCATGACCAGCGAGGTACACCGCGTTTTAGTTTGACATCACTCGTAACGTTTACAGTGCAAACAGCCTCACACACAAGGCAACTCTCGCTATTGTTGAAGAGATATAGTGTATTGTTAGATTAGTAGAAGCGAGAGCACTTTGGACTAGCTCGGTCAACATTAAACGGAGATGCTCTATAGTAGTGACCGAATCCTGATGGTTTACTAACTCTCCCCTCAACCAATCGTAATGTTTCCCGGAGAGTTCTCGCGCCTCGCCAATAGCACGTTGTAGACATGAGAGGCTACCAGATTAATTTTGATAGTACTCTATCCAGCGAGAATGACGTAGATTACGAGGCTGACTTAGATACCAGATATTGCAGTTTCGCCTTGACAATAAGGAAGAAATATGCCTTACGCCTTAGTAAATCTCAACTAAGCGTTGCCGGTACACCGTACGAGGTTATGGCCACCAACCTGACATCAAAGGCGCTATCCTATACCCAAGTGACGACCTATAAAGTTCCTTAAATCGATACACGAGGGAAATAAGGCGACATAGTTAATGCACTGCTTCTTATGGAGACCAAGAGGCGACCCAGCCGGATTGAGTCCAAGTAGCTCTTCGAACGGTCTCATATTTAGAATCCGGGACTGACATCTGGAGCTTACTTGGTTGGTAGCTTCGAGAGTCTCTTGACTGCCTTCTTCATTCAAGCTATAATTCAGGCAAGGAACTGTTGTAAAGTACCCGTATTTGAGCTGCTTCGATCGTGGAAGACCGTGGAGCTCAATACACCAAGGTATGTCAGCACTTCCTACTTCCACGCTGGACCATACAACTATGGAAGTGGCCCATACTATCTATAACGTTTAGTATGTCGTGAGAAGCAAAAGATAGCGAGGCCCATTATAAGGCAACCAGTGCTGTGGCGCTCTTCCAATGAATTTTGCAGATGGCAACTTTGTCCTTAGTGTTAGGTTCTAAATCTTGATTGTGTTACTGATGTAGTCAAAGGGATTGCAGTACCATAGGTTCTACTTCGACTTCTATTTGTCCCCCCAATAATACAGCCGACGGAGTTACTGAGATGGGCGAGAATTATGCTCGAACTGGTAGCATAGCCCCAGGCTGGGTGACTCAAACGTGGTGCCTCGTGGTGTCTGATCCCCGGAGATGGGTTGGTTCTCTCACAGCTTCCATACCGCTCGAACTCACGACGCCTAGGGATCTCTATCTTTTGGCACGTACTGAAAGCCACCATAGATACCAAACTCTTAATACATCTCAACTGCATTCCACTCGCAGACCAGTCAGGCTTCTTTACTGATGACTGAGTGCCGATACTTGAAGTGAGCGACGCCGGTCTTTACCTATGGCCGCTGCCGATTGAGGAGTGACAAACATGGTATGACTGCGTTTCATATGGCATGGGCCTGGGATTTGTTCTTTCGGACGGCTGGAAGGTCGATTCTCGCAACACAGTTTTAGGTGAGCTCAAATGCTCTGCTCTTGTGAAGTTGTTCAACACGTACCGTCACTGAGAAGCGTCCGATTGGGCAGCTATGATCAGCATGGCGAGAAGAACCGGAGTGAAGCTCGATCTCTACAAAAGGTCAGTCAAATACTGCTCTCAACCTATGGGGTGTAACACCGGACTGGTTGAAGACAGTCAACATGAGCAGAACGTCGATGAGCGCGGTTCGTTTTCGCATAAACCATACTGGCGCCACCCGTCCCATTCGTCTCTCATCGGTCTAGCGCCTGAACATCGGAATGCACGATGATAAAGTCAGTTGTATGCTATAGTATCTGAAGCGGGTGTGCATTTGTCTTTGAACGGCTCGTACATAGGACCCGATCGCAAGGGCTGACGGTTTCAATATGTTGACGCTGCTAGCCAAAGTGTTTATCACTTCTCTGTCTCGCGCATCTACTCGTGCCAAGCGAACATACACGCGAGTCATACATACTAGGACTCGTGTGTTTGTCCGCTTTGATCATCTATATGGGAAGCTTTATTGACTGTGGACATGGCCTAAGAAGCGAGGAGTAGAGCAGAGAAGGGAAATCTGAGGCAAAGAGGCGCGTGCACAGTCGATGTATGGCGGAGTCATCGCTCTAGAAATTGCTTACCCTCATTGCTCCCTATAGACGGTACACAGTGGCTGTTCCGCACGATGTGCATTATTTCCTCACGAGAGTGTCATAGCAGGCAGCCCTTTGGTAGCAAAAACTTGGTGTCACAGTTCGTCTTATGTGAAATCGGACATATGCGCAATGTCCGGATATCTCCGCACGTGTTGGTTACCGATCCCGGAGCTGCCACGCAGCCGGTGGAACCGAACAAAGAGCCAGGATGGATGTCTCGGAAGCCCGCACCGCTTGGCGAAGTGGCTTTCACCGGCGACAGGCAGCAATACTCTTGAGTGGTGCACCGCTTTGAACGCGACAGGCAGCAGCTCGTATCTAATAGAGACGCGTTCGTGTTTGTTGCCTTCGGTTCAGGACGGTTAAATCCTGTAGTTAGCCCCACCGTTGTTAGTAATCGACATCATTGTGGCCCCTGCTCAAGCTAAAGTTTCCAAAGATCGTCACCATCTCTCGCCGCTCGCCTTTCCGCCTGGACTCTGCAACACACAGAGCACGGCAACGGTACCAGCTTCTCAATCAATGCGGCTGTCGCAAATTCCCCTGCTGCCTTCCTCCCCACTCACGAACGGCTACCTCGAGGCCTCGCGCCACGGACGCCAGCCGCTATGCGGTAGTAGTGAGGGATGGGGTCCGATCAGTCCGGACCGATATGACTTTACGCCCTGCTTCCTCGATGTCTGGATTGCTGTGGTGGCCGCGGCGGGCATCATTGGGGGTGCAGGGGCCTTGTGGCATCTGTTCAGGAATTGCCCTGCACAACCGGTGAAGAAGAATTGGCACTTCTACGCAAAGCTGGTAGGCGATTTCCACGCTACATCCTACAAGAATGCCGAAGAGCAAGCGCTGATAATATTGTTGTTGTGGTAGGTCACGATAGGCGTCCTCATCGGCACAACGGCGTTGCAAGCTGCCCTCCAGATCGAGTACTACAAAGGCATATGGGCTGGCGACTTCCGCTTCTGGACCACCATCCTGACCATTCTCTCCCTCGGCGTCGTCTTCTACGTCCAATATATCGAACACTGGCGGTCGCGCAACGCAAACGGTGTGGTCCTGTTCTACTGGCTCTTCCTGCTGATTGCATATGCGGTCAAGCTACGCTCGCTGATCTCACAGCAAGTGCACCGGGAGCATGTGGCATACTTTTCCGTCTTTTGCGTCAGTGTCGGGCTGGCAATAGTCGAGTTTGTCTTGGAATGGCTGGTGCCGAAGCGTCTGAGCGACTACGACGCCCTCGGAGATGAAGACGAATGCCCGTATGAATACGCCGACATCTTCTCTGTGCTGACGTTCAGCTGGATGACACCGTTAATGAAACACGGCTATAAGACGTTCCTCACCCAGGACGACCTCTGGAATCTCCGGAAGCGGGATTCGACAAGGGCCACGGCCGATAGATTCCAGACCGCGTGGAACTACGAGCTGGAAAAGAAGAGCCCTTCCTTGTGGCTGGCCATGTTCCGCGCATTTGGAAATCCCTATTTCAGGGGTGCTGTCATCAAGACGGGGAGTGATGTCCTGAACTTCGCCCAGCCACAACTCTTGAGACTTTTGATCAGTTTCGTCGCCTCATACCAAACCGCGACACCTCAGCCCATCGTGCGCGGCGCAGCTATTGCACTTGCCATGTTCTTTGTTTCGGTGTCGCAAACAGCACTTTTGCACCAATACTTTCAACGCTCGTTCGAGACTGGAATGCGAATCAAGGCTTCGCTAACGGCTGCCATTTACTCCAAGTCTACGAGGCTATCCAACGAAGGACGAGCTGCGAAGACAACCGGCGATATTGTCAACTACATGGCTGTTGATACGCAGCGCCTCCAGGATCTCGCGCAGTATGGCCAGCAGCTTTGGTCCGCTCCTTTCCAAATTGTTTTATGCATGCTGTCTCTGTATCAGCTGCTTGGGTGGAGCATGTTCGCAGGCGTTGCTGCCATGATCATAATGATTCCCTTGAACGGGTGGATCGCACGCATCATGAAGACTCTACAGAAAGAGCAGATGAAGAACAAGGATATGCGAACACGACTCATGACAGAGATCCTGAACAACATGAAGTCTATCAAGCTGTATGCCTGGACGACGGCTTTCATGGCTCGTCTCAACCACATCCGTAACGACCAAGAACTCAAGACTCTTCGAAAAATTGGGGCGACTCAAGCCTTCTCCAACTTCACATGGTCTACGACCCCATTCCTTGTATCATGTTCGACTTTCGGCGTCTTTGTACTGACACAGAACAAAGCGTTGACCACGGAGATTGTCTTCCCTGCGTTGACGCTGTTCAACCTCCTCACCTTCCCTCTCGCTATTCTACCCATGGTCATCACCGCCATTGTAGAAGCCAGTGTCGCTGTCGGACGTATCACCAGCTTCTTGGCCGCTGAAGAACTTCAAGAAGAAGCCGTCATTCGCGAGGCTGCGGTCGATGACAACGGCGAAGAATCGGTTCGGATTCGGGAGGCGAGCTTCACGTGGGATAGACACGAAGAACGCCGGGCTTTGCACGACATCAACTTCTCCGCCCACAAAGGAGAGCTCGCATGTATCGTCGGTCGTGTTGGCGACGGAAAGTCGTCCCTACTCCAGGCGGTCCTCGGAGACTTGTGGAAGATCAAGGGTGAAGTAGTCGTACGTGGCAGAACTGCATATGTACCTCAGCAAGCTTGGGTCATGAACGCGTCCGTCAGAGAAAACATTGTCTTTGGACATCGCTGGGACCCACAGTTCTATGACAAGACGATCAAAGCTTGCGCGCTTAGCGATGATTTTGCTCAGCTCCCCGATGGTGATCAAACAGAGGTTGGCGAGCGCGGCATATCCTTGTCTGGAGGCCAGAAGGCACGGCTAACCTTGGCTCGGGCTGTTTATGCTCGGGCTGACGTTTACCTACTGGATGACTGTCTCTCGGCTGTCGACCAGCATGTCGGTCGCCATCTCATTGATAATGTTCTTGGCCCAAAGGGACTACTTGCCGGAAAGACGAGAGTTTTAGCCACAAACTCTATTCCCGTGCTGATGGAATCAGACCTTATCGTCTTGCTTCGCGAAGGCCGAGTGCTCGAAAAGGGCACGTACGATCAACTTATCGCAATGAAAGGCGAGATCGCCAATTTGATCAAGACCGCACTGAATGAAGACCAAGGCGAGTCTACCAGTCGAACTTCCGAGAGTGTTCTTAGCGAGGAGGAAACAGTTTATGGCGCAAGCCCAGGCTCAGACGATGAGCAAGACCAGGAGGAAGTCGAAGCTGCACAGGAGAATACCCATTTGGAACCCCTTCGGCCTGGTAACGGGAAGGCCCGCAAGAGCAGCTTCAATACCCTGCGACGCGCGAGCACTGCAAGCTTCAGAGGCCCGAGGGGGAAAGACCTCGACGAGGAA
>Ga0247740_1000394_pt1 | contig 21934 bp, 22 predicted proteins | sample UWRJL148409B2_FD_180942 | JGI IMG/M metagenome (GOLD analysis project Ga0247740, IMG submission 180942) | Plant litter microbial communities from Arlington Agricultural Research Station in Wisconsin, United States - UWRJ-L148-409B-2 | ecosystem: Environmental > Terrestrial > Plant litter >...
TCGCCTCCCCCGCCGTGAACGCCTCGTCATCGTCGACGATCAACGGCATCCTGCAGGGTCTCACCGAGGCCGGTTCCGACGGCATCATCCAGGTGACCACGGGAGGCGCCGATTTCTTCGCCGGCCACACCGTTAAGGCGCGCGCATCCGGAGCCCTCGCATTCGCGGCTTTCGTCACCGAGGCCGCCAAAAACTACCCGATCACCGTCGCGCTGCACACCGACCACTGCCCCGAGAACGCCCTCGACGGCTTCCTCTACCCGCTCATCGCCGCCTCCGAGGCCGAGGTGAAGGCGGGCCGCAACCCGATCTTCCAGTCGCACATGTGGGACGGTTCGGCCGTGACGCTCGACGAGAACCTGCGCATCGCAAAGGAGATCCTGCCGCGTATGAAGGCGATCAACTCGATCCTCGAGGTCGAGATCGGTGTCGTCGGAGGCGAAGAAGACGGTGTCGAGCACGACGTCGTCAACGAGCACCTGTACACGACTCTGGATGACGCGATCCAGACGGTCGAGGCCCTGGGGCTCGGCGAACAGGGACGCTACATCGCGGCACTCACGTTCGGCAACGTGCACGGCGTCTACAAGCCGGGCAACGTGAAGCTGCGCCCCGAGCTGCTGGGCGAGATCCAGGCCGGCATCCAGGCCAAGTACGGCACCGGCCCCAAGCCGCTCGACCTGGTGTTCCACGGCGGCTCGGGCTCGACCGACGAGGAGATCGCCACGGCGGTCGCCAACGGCGTCATCAAGATGAACATCGACACCGACACCCAGTACGCCTACAGCCGCTCGGTCGCCGACACGGTGCTGAAGAACTACGACGGCTTCCTCAAGGTCGACGGCGAAGTCGGCAACAAGAAGGTCTACGACCCGCGCTCGTGGGGAAAGCTCGCCGAGTCGGCTCTCGCCGCACGCGTCGTCGAGGCCACGAAGCAGCTCGGCTCGTACGGCAACTCGATCAACTAACCGGCTTGTCGGCCCCTTGCGCGGGCAGCTGGAACTGCAGCAAATCGCGCGAGGGGTCCCAGGTCAGCGAGTCGACGGTCGTCTGCAGCGTCAGGTAGTACGGCGCGAGCAGCATCGCCCGTCGGCCCTCGGGAAGCGAGAAGTCGAGGCTGAGCGCGACGGCTGTCGAGCCATCCGCCTCCCCGCGTAGTTCGATCAACAGCGAGCCGACCGCCGCCCCCGGGTTTCCGGTGACGCTGAGCAGCAGGGCGCGCAGTGCCGTGCGCTGGGCGGCGTTCATGCGGTCGGCCCGCCTGTCGGGGTCGACGACGTAGATGCGCCCGAATAGCGCCACCGAGTCGAGCCAGGTGCGGTTGACCTGGCTGACCAGGTCGGAGCGCAGTTGACGGGCCAGCTGGCCGGCGAGGGCCCTGTCGGCCGCGGTGACCTCGCCCGCGTCGGCGATTCCCTCGAGGAACGGCGCCACCCGGTTGCCCAGGCGGGCGAGGGTGCGGCGTTCGACCCGGCGCGCCACCTCGTCGTTGGCCGCGTCGTCGTTCGCCGCGTCGGACGTGGGCGGGGCGGTGCCGGCCCCGCGCAGCAACGACCGGGTGCGCGAAACGACCACGTAGCAGAACGTAGCCGTGGCGACCGTCGCGACGAGGCACGCGCACGCGGCGATGAGGGTGACGCTGAGGGCCGGCCACACGGTCGAGTCCGGGGCGAAGGCCGCGAAGCCGCAGGCCGCCGTGATCGCGGTGAGTCCGGTGCCGTAGACCAGGATCTGCCGCACCGTCGAGAACGGGCCGAGCGTGGCGATGACGCAGCCGACGCCGATCGAGGCCCACCAGAACTGCACGAGCGTGTCCGACTCGATGGCACTGAGCGTCGACAGGGCGACGCCACCGGCGGCCAGGGCGAGAGGGGCGAGCGCCTGGCGCGGCCCGAACATCGGGCGCAGCGGACGCGTCGAGACCTGCACGAGCAGGCATGCGCCGACCACGAGGACGATGGCTACACCGTCCAGCCAGGGTTCGCGGTAAAGCCGCCACTGCAGAAGCGTCGTGCTGACGCCGATGAGGGCGGCGAGCGTCGCGAACGCGACGGGTACGAGCGGACGGGTGAACCAGCTCAGCGGGTCGATCTGCTGCGGCGTCACGCTGTAGGCGTCGCTACGCACCGGACGCCCCGATCTTCGTCTCGAACTCGGCGCCCGGCACGCTGATCAGCACCGAGGTGCCGCTGCCCGGTGTCGACCAGACACGCACCGAACCGCCGTGGGCGCGGATGCGGGCGAGCACCGACGAGCGCAGGCCGAGCCGGTCGTCGGCAATGGTGCCGGGGTCGAACCCTACGCCGTGGTCGATCACCATCACGGTCACCAGCCGGGCCGTCGTCGACACGACCAGTTCGGCCGACGTCGTGCCCGCGTGGTCGAGAACGTTGTCGAGACAGGCGCGTACGGCGAGGACGAGAGAGGATGCCGCCTCCGGCGACACACGGATCACCTCGTGCGAATCCCCCGTCACATCGACCGAGAGTCCCCGCCACTGGAAATCCGTGACGAGCGTCTCCAGGGCGTTGCGCAGCACGGCGTCGAGCGGAGCGACGGCGTCGGGTTCCGCCGATTCACGCAGCCAGGCGGAGTCACTGAGGGTCGCGACATCCGCCCGGAACCGCGCGCGAGCGCGATCGTCGAGCCGGCCGTCGGTGTTCATGATCGCCGTCAGGTCGCTCAGTACCGTGTCGTGCACGATGGCGGCGGCCCGCTGCTCGAACTGGTTCTCGATCGAGAGCCGGCGGGTGTCTTCTTCGAGCCGGGCGAGGTCGGGGATCTGCCGGTCCTGCGTCGCCCGCACGGCGACGAGCGCGAGGTAGCAGCCCGCGTAGACGACGAACGCGATGGTCGGTCCCCAGCCGGGGGCGAACTCCACACCGGTGATCACCGCGGCGAGCGCGGCGACCACGAACGCGAGCGCGTACCCGCCGAGGCTCCAGGCCGCGCCGACGAGCGGCCGCAGGGTGGAGACGCCGGCGAAGGCGAGGATCATGGCGGGCCGGTTGAGCACGAAGCTCGCGTCGTCGTTGAGACTCGCATCGGCCGAGAGCAGCGCGATCTCGTAGACCAGCGCGAACGCGGCGCCGCCCAGGATGTAGAGCAGCCGGGTGGCGGTCGTCGGCTGCCAGCCGCTGATCGCCAGCAGCACGAGCATCCCCGCGATGCAGGCGAGCGGCAGCCAGAGCCTGTCGGCGAAGCCGCGGGCGACGGCGACGTCGATGACGATCGGGATGTTGATGAGCATCAGTGCGACCGAGACCGCCCACGCCCCGCGCGAGATCGCTGTGACGAGGATGTTCGCGGCCACCCCGCGAGGGAGGATGGCGACCCGCGAGGTCTCCGTCACCGGCCGCTAACTCGGCGTGCCGACGGACGCGGCGAGGGCCGGATCGAGAACCATCGCCACGAGCAGGAGCACAAAGATCACGATGCCGGCTACGGCCCCGCCGATGAGGGGAACGAAGAATGCGAGCTTGCGGGCGCGAAGGCGCATCGCGGTGATGGCGACCGTCGCGACGAACAGCACCGACTGGCTGACCAGGATGCCGATACCGATGCCGTTCGCGAGGTCGAGCTCGGTGTAGTCGCCGTAGCCGCTGAGCGCGTACATCTGGTCGAGGGTCGCGCCGAAGTCGAGCAGGCTCGGGATCGACGAGACCACCGAGTAGGCGCCGAAAACGAGGAAGGTGACGGTGAGTGCGAGGTCCCACGGGCGCTGGGTGGGCGGCGCTCCGGCGACGCGGGTCGTGGCGATGGGCGGTGCGAGCGCGGCGGCCGGCGCGACCGGGTCGGGGTCGACCTTGTGGCCGCCCGCCGCGATCTGCTCGTCGACGCTGGCGTACTCGCCGTACTGCGGGCGTTCGCGCTGTTCGGTCATCGGTTCTTCTGCCAATCGAGTTGACGCACCCGACCGCCGAGGCCCCGCTCGTCGGCGTTGCCGTCGGCGTCTTTGCGCAGCTCTTTTGGAAGAGAGAACATGAGGTCTTCCTCGGCCGTGACGACCTGGCTGACGTCGCCGTAGCCGGCGTCGGAGAGGTCGTCGAGTACTTCCTGCACGAGCACCTCGGGAACCGAGGCGCCGCTGGTCACCCCGACGGTGACGACGCCGTCGAGCCACTCCTGCTGGATCTCGCTCGCGTAGTCGACCCGGTAGGCCGCCTTGGCGCCGTACTCGAGGGCCACGTCGACGAGGCGCATGGTGTTCGAGCTGTTCGACGAGCCGACCACGATCACGAGATCGGCCTCGGCCGCGACCTTGCGGATCGCCACCTGGCGGTTCGTGGTGGCGTAGCAGATGTCGTCGCTCGGCGGGTCTTGCAGGTTCGGGAAGCGCTCACGCAGCAGGCGAACGGTTTCCATCGTTTCATCCACACTCAGAGTCGTCTGCGACAACCAGACGACGTGGTCGGGGTTGTTCACCACGATGTTCGGAACGTCAGCCGGGCTGTTCACGAGGGTGGTGCGCTCGGGGGCGTGACCCATGGTGCCCTCGACCTCTTCGTGGCCGTGGTGGCCGATGAGGAGGATCTCGAAGTCCTGCTTGGCGAAACGCACGGCCTCGCGGTGCACCTTGGTCACGAGCGGGCAGGTGGCGTCGATGGCGTCGAGCTGGCGGTCGGCCGCGCCCTTGACGACGGCGGGCGAGACGCCATGTGCGCTGAAGACGATGTGCGAGCCCTCGGGAACCTCTTCGACGTCGTCGACGAAGATCGCGCCCTTGCGCTCGAGGGTCGAGACGACGTGCACGTTGTGCACGATCTGCTTGCGCACGTAGACGGGGGCACCGAAGCGTTCGAGGGCCTTCTCGACGGCGATGACCGCCCTGTCCACCCCAGCGCAGTAGCCGCGCGGGGCCGCGAGCAGAACCCGCTTGGCGCCGGCGACCGGGGTATTCTTTAGTCTGTTCCGCGGCGCGGGAACGCGCGGCATCTCGAGATGCACAGCGACGTTTCCATTAGTGATGTTGCTCACGGGGCAATTCTACGTGGCGACTGCCGCAGCTGTCTGGGAAGGGTGACCGTGGTCGAGTTCGCACCGGATGCACCGGCCACCGTCGACACCCCGTGGCCCGTCGGCGTTCTCTCGTCGAAGATCAAAGGCTGGATCGACCGGCTCGGAACCGTCTGGGTCGAGGGCGAGATCACCCAGTGGGGCGTCTCGGGCGGCAACGTCTACGGCAAGCTCAAAGACCTCGAGGCCGACGCGACCGTCGGCTTCACCATCTGGTCGTCGGTGAAGGCGAAGCTGCCCGCCGACCTCAAGCAGGGCGACCGCGTCGTCGCGCTCGTGAAACCCAACTACTGGGTCAAGGGCGGAACGCTCACCATGCAGGTGTTCGAGATGCGCCACGTCGGCCTCGGCGACCTGCTCGAGCGGCTGGAACGCCTGCGTCAGCAACTCGCCGCCGAGGGCCTGTTCTCCGCCGCGAACAAGAAGCCGCTGCCGTTCCTGCCCGCCATGATCGGCCTCGTCACCGGCAAAGACAGCGACGCCGAGAAAGACGTGCTGCGCAACGCGCAACTGCGCTGGCCGAGCGTGAGGTTTCGGGTGGCGCACGCCGCAGTGCAGGGCGAGCGCGCCGTCGCAGAGGTGACCGCCGGCATCCGCCTGCTCGATGCCGACCCCGAGGTCGACGTGATCATCGTCGCGCGCGGCGGCGGCGACTTTCAGAACCTGCTCGTCTTCAGCGACGAGTCGCTTGTCCGTGCCGCGGCCGCCTGCGGCACCCCGCTGATCAGCGCGATCGGACACGAGGCCGACCGGCCGCTGCTCGACGAGGTGGCCGACCTGCGCGCGTCGACGCCGACGGATGCCGCGAAGCGCGTCGTTCCCGACGTCGCCGAAGAGCTCGCCAGGGTCGCACAGGCCCGCTCGCGTATTGGCACGCGCATGACCTCGCTGCTCACCCACGAGATCGACCGGCTCGAGCAGCTGCGCACACGGCCCGTGCTCGCCAACCCGGTAGCCCTCGTCGACGCGCGCGCCGAAGAGCTCACCCGGTGGGTGGCGCGCAGCCACGAACTGGTCGACCGCGTCGTGGAACGTTCGCTCACGCGGGTCGGCGAGCTCGCGTCGCAGTTGCGGGCGTTGTCTCCGCAGGGCACGCTCGACCGCGGTTATGCGATAGCACAGCTGCCCTCGGGTGCGGCGCTGCGGGATGCGGCGGACGCCCCCGTCGGCACCGAGCTTGTCCTCACCATCGCGACCGGTCGCATCCGTTCCACCGTCGACGAGTCTCCGATCGAGAGCTAGGTAGAATCGTCTCGTGGCAAACGCACTGAACTCCGATGTGAGCGCGCTCAGCTATGAGCAGGCGCGCGACGAACTCGTTCGCGTGGTCTCCGCGCTCGAACAGGGGTCGACGACACTCGAGGAATCGCTCGCCCTCTGGGAGCGCGGCGAGGCCGCGGCCAAGCGCTGCGAAGAGTGGCTGCTCGGCGCGAAGGCGCGACTCGATGCCGCCCGTAACGCGAGTGCCGAATAGCGATGGCGTCGAAGACACCGCGCGACAAGACCGTCGCCACCCGCGTACCCCAGTCGAAGCCGCCGGCGATCGTCGCCGAACTCGGCCGCCCCGAGACGCCGGAAGAGACCGCGGCGCGCAAGGCCGAGAACTCGCGCAAGCACCGCGCCAACCAGACGCTGCGCAACCTGCTCTGGTCGCTCGCCGCGTCGGTGGCGCTGATGCTGCTCATCGTGATCGTCGTTGTGCGCCCCGACCAGCCGCCGCGCGAGGCGGTCGACTTCGCCGAGGTAGCCGCGCAGGCGCAGCCCACGATCGACGAGCCTCTCGCCGTGCCCGCGGTGCCCCCGCAGTGGACGTCGAACAACGCCGACCTCGGCCGGTCGAGCGACGGAATCTCGACCTGGTACATCGGCTTCATCACGCCCTCCGACGAGTTCATCGCGTTGAGCCAGGGCATCGACGCGAACCCGACCTGGCTGGTCACCCTGCTCGAGCAGAACCTCGCCACCGGCACCGAGACCATCGAGGGTCGCGAGTGGACGGTCTACGACGACCGCGACGGCGAAGACCCCGGCAATCTCGCCTACGCGATGGTCGCCGAGTCGGGCGACAGCACCTACGTTCTCTACGGCACGGCAGACGACAACGAGTTCCGCACCATGGCGGCGACCGTTGGAGCCGAAATAGACAGTGCCGAGACCGACGCGACGGAGGCCGGATAGTGCCAGACAAAGCTCCCGCAAAAGCCTGGGCCGAGATGGAGCGCGGCAACGAGCGCTTCGTCTCCGGCGCACCGCTGCACCCCCGCCAAGACGTCGAGCGCCGCGAAGAGCTCGCGCTCGCACAGCGCCCCGACGCCGCACTCTTCGGGTGCAGCGATTCGCGCCTCGCCGCCGAGATCATCTTCGACAAGGGCATCGGCGACCTGTTCGTCGTGCGCAACGCGGGGCAGATCATCTCCGAGTCGGTCATCGGCTCGCTCGAATACGCGGTCGCGGTACTCAAGGTGCCGCTCATCGTCGTGCTCGGGCACGACGAATGCGGTGCGGTGCGCGCGGCCATCGATTCGCAGGGCGCCGACGCCCCGCTGCTGCCGCCGCACATCGACCACCTGGTCTCGAAGATCGTGCCCGCCGTGCGCCGCGTCGCCGGCCCGGTCGACGGGGCCATCGATCTCGAGAGCGTCGACGCGCACGAGGTCGGCCGCGAACACCTGCGCGACACGATCACAGAGCTGATCGAGGCATCCGAGCTCATCAGCGACGGAATCGCCGCCGGCACCCTGGCTGTCGTGGGCGCGAACTACCGGCTGCTCGAGGGCCGCGCGGTCCCCGACATCCGCATCGGAAACCTGTAACACCCACACCCAACGGAAGGCCCAACGACGTGACCACCTCCCCCGCAACATCTTCGATCGACGAGAGCGCGTTCCGCGTCGAGCACGACACGATGGGCGAAGTGCTCGTTCCCATCGACGCCCTGTACGGCGCCCAGACGCAGCGCGCGGTCGAGAACTTCCCGATCTCGGGTGCCGGTCTCGAACCCGCCCAGATCGTCGCGCTCGCGCGCATCAAGCGTGCCGCCGCGGTCGTGAACGGATCGCTCGGCATCATCGATTCGAAGATCGCGGATGCGGTGGTCGCCGCCGCAGACAAACTCATCGCGGGCGAACACCACGATCAATTCCCCGTCGACACCTACCAGACCGGTAGCGGCACCTCGTCGAACATGAACATGAACGAGGTTCTGGCGACGCTCGCGACGACAGGCCTCGGATCCCCCGTGCACCCCAACGACCACGTGAACGCGTCGCAGTCGTCGAACGACGTGTTCCCCACCTCGGTGCACGTGGCCGTCACCGGCGCACTGCTCGGCGACCTCATCCCGGCGCTCGAGCACCTCGCCTCGGCGCTCGACGAGAAGGCGGCGCTCTGGGCTACGGCGGTCAAGGCGGGCCGCACCCACCTCATGGATGCGACGCCCGTCACCCTCGGCCAGGAGTTTGCCGGCTACGCGCGCCAGATCCGCCTCGGCATCGACCGCGTCAACGCCACCATCGTGCGCGTCGCCGAGGTGCCGCTCGGCGGAACCGCCGTGGGCACGGGCATCAACACCCCGGCCGGCTTCCCGCAGAAGGTCATCGCGCAGCTCGCCGCCGACAGCGGCCTGCCGATCACCGAGGCGCTCGACCACTTCGAGGCGCAGGGCGCGCGCGACGCACTCGTCGAGGCATCCGGTGCCCTGCGGGTCATCGCCGTCTCGCTCACCAAGATCAGCAACGACCTGCGCTGGATGGGCTCCGGCCCGAACACCGGACTCGGCGAGCTGAGCATCCCCGACCTGCAGCCCGGATCGTCGATCATGCCCGGCAAGGTGAACCCGGTGATCCCCGAGGCCGTCATCATGGTGGGCGCGCGCGTCATCGGCAACGACGCGACCATCGCGTGGGCCGGTGCCACCGGAAACTTCGAGCTCAACGTCGCGATCCCGGTTATGGGCACCGCGCTGCTCGAGTCGATCCGCCTGCTCGCCAACTCGAGCGTGCTGCTCGCCGACAAGACGGTCGACGGACTGCGCGCGAACCTCGACCGGGCCCGCGCCATGGCCGAGTCGTCGCCGTCGATCGTGACCCCGCTGAACAAGTTCATCGGCTACGAGTCGGCCGCGAAGATCGCCAAGCACGCCGTCGCCACCGGCCTCACGATCCGCGAGGCCGTGATCGACCTCGGCTTCGTCGAGCGCGGCGAGATCTCGGAGGAGCAGCTCGACAAGTCGCTCGACGTGCTCTCGATGACGCACCCGGGCTAGCTCGCCCGGCCGGTCGAGCCGGGTAGGTAGCGAGCGAGACGCTGAGCCGGTCGAGTAGCGAGCCGGTCGATTAGCGAGCGACGAACGAGCCCGCTTATCGAAGCCCGCGTCGCTGCCCACCGGCCGCCGCCACCGCCCGTCCCGGTTCGCCGAGGCGGGCGGTTCGGCGTTGGCGGGGGCGGCGCGGCGTCAGCGGGTGCGCGCATCCCACTGCGGTGGTTTGGCACGAGTGCGGCCGTTCGAACCGGCGCACTCGCACCAAACGACCGCGGTCGCAGCCGGCAACCCGCGCCCGCCACTCAGCGCTGCGAAAAGTTACCAGCGCGCCCGAATGTTCGGGCGCGCTCGTCACAAATGGGCGCGCACGGTGTGCGCGCCAGCCGGGCTACCCAGCCGAGGCCCGCCCGCCGGGTGCCGCCGGAGGGCGCACGCAGCGCCCCCGAAGCAGCCCCGCGGGGCGCGCCCGGCCGGGCGCGCCCGGCTACCTAGGCCAACTCGTTCGACTCCAGCATCTCGGTGACGAGGGCGGCGATCGCGCTGCGCTCCGAGCGCATCAGCGTGATGTGCCCGAACAGCGGGTGGCCCTTCAGCGACTCGATGACCGAGGCGACGCCGTCGTGGCGTCCGACGCGCAGGTTGTCGCGCTGGGCGACATCGTGCGTCAGCACCACGCGCGAGTTCTGCCCGATGCGGCTGAGCACGGTGAGCAGCACGTTGCGCTCGAGCGACTGCGCCTCGTCGACGATCACGAAGGCGTCGTGCAGCGAACGTCCGCGGATGTGGGTGAGCGGCAGCACCTCGAGGATCCCGCGCTCGAGCACCTCGTCGAGCACGTTCTGCGAGACGACCGAGCCGAGCGTGTCGAAGACCGCCTGGGCCCACGGGTTCATCTTCTCGGCGGCGTCGCCGGGCAGGAAGCCGAGCTCCTGGCCGCCCACCGCGTACAGCGGCCGGAACACCATGATCTTGCGGTACTGCTGCTTCTCGAGAACGGCCTCGAGCCCGGCGCACAGGGCGAGGGCCGACTTGCCGGTTCCGGCGCGTCCGCCGAGCGAGACGATGCCGATCTCGGGGTCGAGCAGCATGTCGATCGCGAGGCGCTGCTCGGCGCTGCGGCCGTGCAGCCCGAAGATGTCGCGGTCGCCGCGCACGAGGCGCATCTGGCCGCGTGCCGTGACCCGGCCGAGCGCAGAACCGCGGTCGGAGTGGATGACGAGGCCCGTGTTCACCGGCATGTCCTGAACAGAACGCGAGTCGAGCTGCTCGTTGTCGTACAGCTGGTTCATCTGCTCGCTCGACAGGGTGATCTCGGCCTGGCCGGTGAAGCCCGAGTCGACGGCGAGCTCGGCCCGGTACTCCTCGGCGGCGAGGCCGATCGACGCGGCCTTGACGCGCAGCGGCAGGTCTTTCGAGACGACGGTGACCGCGAGTCCGTCGTTGGCGAGGTTGAGCGCCACGGCGAGGATGCGCGAGTCGTTGTCTCCGAGCTGGAGGCCCGACGGCAGCACAGACATGTTGGAGTGGTTGAGTTCGACCCGCAGCGTTCCGCCATCGTCACCGACGGCGATGGGGAAGTCGAGGCGTTCGTGCTGCACGCGCAGTTCGTCGAGGTTGCGCAGCGCCTGGCGGGCGAAGTACCCGATCTCGGGGTCGTTGCGCTTGCTCTCGAGTTCGCTGATGACGATGACCGGCAGAACCACCGCGTGTTCCGCGAAACGGAACACCGCCTTCGGGTCGGACAAGAGAACCGAAGTGTCGAGCACGTAGGTGCGCTCCGCCGTGGCGGCCTTCGTTTCGGCCTGTGCTGCAGTGTTCTGTCGGGGGCTTACGTTGTGAGGCACGTGCACTCCATCCCCGAGTGACTTGGCACTCGGATCCAGTCTGCGAAGACGGCCAATTACGTTACGAAACGAACTTACGTGGCCGTCTCGACCAGGCGCCATACCTGATGAGAACGACGCTAAGCCTCGTCACGTCGCGAGTGATAACCGACACGCCATGCGCAATGTGTCCGGGAGGTAAAACGTTTGGCCGACTGGCCTCAGACGTTGATCGCCGAAGCGAAGCTGGTGAAGCTGCCGCGCAGCATGTCGAAGGTGTCCTCGTCGGTCGTCACATGCGCACTCAACCGCACGCTGCCCGCTCGCGTCGTCGCGGTGACGCCGTGGTTGAACAGCGACGCCTCGAGGATCGTCAGCTGGTCGGCGGCCGGTTCGATCACGACGATGCCGGCGCGCTCGTTCTCGGCCCGCGACGAGGTCACGGGGATGCCGAACTCGTCGGCCAGGTCGATCACGCGAGTCGTCTTCTCGATGATGCGGTCGCGGATGGGCGCGACTCCCACAGAACTGATCTCCTCGAGAGCCGCCGCGAATCGCGCCTGGGCCACCCGGTCGGGATTGCTGATGCTGAACGCGCGCGCGCCGGTGCTGGGTTCGAGTACCTCGTCCATCGGCTGCGTCTCCGAGTCGGTGCCGGTGAAGCCCGAGAAGACGGGGGTGAGCTGCTCGAGGGCACGGTCGCTGAGCGCGAGGAAGCCGGTGCCCCAGCCGGAACGCACCCACTTCTGCCCGCCGGCTACGACGACGTCGGCGACGCCGTAGGGCGCATCCGTCACTCCGAAGCCCTGGATGGCGTCGACGATGAGAAGACGGTCGCCGATGACCTGGCGGATGCCCTCGATGTCGGCGAGGTAGCCGGTGCGGTAGTCGACGAGGCTCACGGCGACCGCGGTGATGGCGGGCGTCAGCTGCTCGCGCAGGTTGCCGGGGGTGACGCGGCCGTGGTCGGTCTCGAGCCAGAGCGGGGTGAGCACACCGAGGCTCTCGGCGGCGCGGGCGGCGGCGAACGTCACGCTCGGAAACTCGCCCATCGAGAGGGCGACGCCGCCGGTCACACCGAACATGGTGTGCATCAGGCCCTGGCTGGTGTTCGGTTGGAACACGATGTTTCCGGTGTCGAATCCGGTGAGCGCGGCGACGGCGTCGCGCACGCGCAGGTCTTCGTCGTCGAGCGAGCCGAGGGTGCCGAAACGGGCGCGGCCGAGCAGGTCGGTCTGCGCGTTCTGCTCCTCGATCACCGCTGTGCCTACGGGGCCGATGCGGGCGAAGTCGAGGTAGCCGGGCTCCTCGTTGAAGCGGGCGGCGTAGTCGTCGATGTGCATCAGCTGCCGAACCTCCGCTGTCGTTTGGCGTAGTCGCGGAGCGCCCGCAGGAAGTCGACCTCGCGCAGGTCGGGGCCGAGGGCCTCGACGAAGTACAGCTCGCTGTGCGCGCTCTGCCAGAGCATAAAGTCGCTCATGCGCTGCTCGCCCGACGTGCGGATGACCAGGTCGGGGTCGGGCTGCCCCTGCGTGTAGAGGTGCTCGGCGATGAGCTCGGGGGTGAGCAGCTCGGCGAGGTCGTCGAGCTTGCCGCCCTCGAGGTTGTGCTTGTGCACGATGCTGCGCACGGCGTCGGCGATCTCACGGCGTCCGCCGTAGCCGACGGCGAGGTTGATGTGCAGGCCGGTGTTCGCGGCGGTCTTCGTCTCGGCGGCGGTGATCGCGTCGATGAGCGACTGGGGAAGCCCGTCTCGCGTGCCGACCTGCTGCACTCGCCAGTCGCTCGTCGCGGCGAGGTCTTCGCTGAGCTCGGCGATGATCTCGAACAGCTGCTGCAGTTCTTCGCTCTCGCGGTTGACCAGGTTGTCGTTCGAGAGCAGGTAGAGCGTGACGACCGAGACGCCGAGGTCGTCGCACCAGGAGAGGAACTCGTGGATCTTGAGCGCACCCGCGCTGTGCCCGTGGGCCGCGGTCTCGAGGCCGCGCTGCCTGGCCCAACGCCGGTTGCCGTCGAAGATCATCGCGACATGCTTCGGGATCGCGGTCTTGTCGAGCCGGCGGCGGAGCCTGGTCTGGTAGAGCCCATAGAGGAAGCCCCGCCCCAGAGACTCTTGCCTGTCTTTCACTTCGCCTACGCTAGCCCAATCCCGAGCCACACTCTGGGAGAAACCCACTCACGTAAGATTCAGTCATGAACGCTGACGCCGCAGAAGGCCGTATCGAAGAAGAGCCGGCGGCCGATCTGCCGAATGTCCCGCTGTTGGATGACGCGATCGAATTCGCCGCCCTCGAGAAGAAGCCGACCTGGCGCGGGTGGATCCACGCCGGAACGTTTCCGCTGGCGATCGTGCTCGGCGCCATCCTCATCGTGGCGGCGGATGGCGCGGCCGCGAAGATCAGCTCGAGCGTCTTCGTGGCATCCTCTCTTCTGCTCTTCGGCAACTCCGCGCTCTACCACCGCATCGATTGGAAGCCAAAGACCAAGGCGGTCTTCAAGCGCATCGACCACGCCAACATCTTTCTGCTGATCGCCGGCTCGTACACGCCGATCACGGTGCTCGCGCTCCCCCACGACAAGTCGGTGCTGCTGCTCTGGCTGGTCTGGGCGGGTGCGGGGCTCGGCATCCTGTTCCGCGTGTTCTGGATCGGCGCACCGCGCTGGCTCTACGTGCCGCTCTACCTGCTGCTCGGGTACGCGTCGCTCATCTTCATCGTCGACTTCTTCCAGGCCAACGCCGCGATGATGACGCTGATCCTCGTCGGCGGCCTTTTCTACACGGTGGGCGCCGTCATCTACGGGCTGAAGAAGCCGAACCCGTTCCCGGGCAAGTTCGGGTTCCACGAGATCTTCCACACGCTGACGCTGCTCGCGTTCCTCTGCCACTGGACGGGCATCTTCATCGTGGCGACGAACCCGCCGGTGTTCTAGCGCGGTGGAGCTATGGAAATCGCGCCAGCGATTTCGCGACCCCAGCGCCGACTGAGCCTGCGAAGGAGGGTGTCGCTCGCTGGGTGTCAGCTTAGACCGCCGGCAGCCGCGGCACGGCCTCGACCAGGCGGCGGGTGTACTGCTCGCGCGGCGCCGTCAGGATGCGCTCGGTGGGGCCCTGCTCGACGACCCGTCCGGCGTTCAGCACGACCGTCTCGTCGCAGAGCGCGGCGATCGCGCTCAGGTCGTGCGACACCATGAGGATCGCGAGCCCGGCCGATTCGCGCAGTTCGGCCAGCAGGTCGATCACCTGGATGCGCGTGGTCACGTCGAGCGCGCTCACCGGCTCGTCGGCGAGCAGCAGGCGCGGGTGGCACACGGTGGCGCGGGCGATTGCGATGCGCTGGCGTTGTCCGCCCGAGAACTCGTGCGGGTAGCGCGCGAGCGTGTCGGCTCCGAGCCCGACGGAGGCCAGCGACGCCGTGACGAGGGCGCGGGCTTCGTCGCCGCGGGCGATGCCGAGCGAACGCAGCGGCTCGGCGACGATCGACGCGATGGTCTGCCGCGGGTCGAGCGACGAGTACGGATCCTGGAACACGGTCTGCACCGACGCGCGGAAGTGCCGCATCGTCGCGGACGTGATCGGCGCCCCCTCGAACAGCACGTCACCGGCCGACGGCTTCGCGAGCGCGAGCATCAGCCGCACGATCGTCGACTTGCCGCTGCCGGACTCGCCGACGAGCCCGACGCTCTGCCCCTCGCCCACGGCGATCGAGACGTCGTCGAGGGCGAGCGCGCCGCGGCGGTAGCGGTATGAGACGCCGCGCAGTTCCAAGAGAGTCACGACGCCCCCAGCATGTCGTCGAGCGAGCGGGCGCTGCGCACGAGCTCGGCGGTGTACGGGTCGGCGGGCGACCGCAGGATGTCGGAGATCGCCCCGCGCTCGACGGCCACACCCTGGCGCATCACGATGACTTCGCGCGTCATCGCCGAGACGACCGCGAGGTCGTGGCTGATGAACAGCAGCGCCATGCCCCGCGCGACGACGAGGTCGTCGAGCAGCCGCAGCACCTGCGCCTGCACGGTCACGTCGAGGGCGGTGGTCGGCTCGTCGGCGATGAGCAGTTGCGGGCGGCTGCCGAGCGCGATCGCGATGGCCGCGCGTTGACGCTGTCCGCCCGAGACCTCGTGCGGGTACGCCCGCCCGATGCGTGCGTCGTCGAGGCTGACCTCGTCGAGCGCCTCGCGCACGGCGGTGCGCAGGGCAGAGCCGCGCAGACCGCGGTGCCGGGCGATGGGCTCGGCGACCTGACGCTCGATACGCATGAGCGGATCGAGCGCGGTGAGCGGCTCTTGGAAGACGACGGATGCCACGCGCCCCCGCAGCGGGACGATGCTCTTCTCCCGCGCGCCCACGATCTCGACGCCGTCGAGCAGCACGCTGCCCGAGGGTGCGAGGCCCGCACCGAGCAGCCCGGTGACCGCGAGCGACGTGACGGATTTACCGCTGCCGGATTCGCCGATCAGCCCGAGGCGCTGGCCCGCGGCGAGGTCGAACGACAGGTCGTCGACGAGGGCGCGACCGGCCGCGGTGCGCACGGTAAGCGCGGTGACGGAGAGCAGGCTCATCGGGCGCTCCTTCTGCTGGACGGACGGCGGGACGACGCGCGTCGCGACGAGACCCGGCGCGACGGGTCGGCGACGTCGCGCAGACCGTCGGCGATGAAGTTGACGCCGATGACGAGGGCGATGAGAGCGAGTCCGGGCGCAATGGCGCCGACGGGCGCGGTGACGACGGTGCCCTGCGCCTCCTGCAACAACCGGCCCCACGAGGCGTTGGGCGGCGGGGCGCCGAGGCCGAGGTACGACAGGCTCGCCTCGGCGAGCACGGCGACGCCGAACTGCAGCGCGAGGTTCACGCTCAGGGTAGGCCAGATGTTGGGCATGATGTGCCGCACGACGATTCCGGGCCAGCGGGTGCCCGAGGTTCGGGCGGCGGTGACGAACTGCTCGCTCAGCACGCGCTTGGTGAGCACCCGGGTGAGTCGGGCGACGATCGCCGACATGGCGAGTCCGATGGCGAGGATGACCGACCCGAGCGACGAGCCTTGGGCGGCGACGATGAGCATCGCGAGCAGGAGCACGGGGAAGGCGATCACCACGTCGAGGGCCGCCGAGATCGTGTCATCCAGCCAGGAGGCGGCGAACGCGGCCACGAGCCCGACGGTGATTCCGATCAGCGCGCCCACGGCGACCGAGCCGAGGCCCACGAGCAGGGCGATGCGTGCGCCGATCATCAGCTGGGTGGCGAGGTCGCGGCCGAGCTTGTCGGTGCCGAGCCAGTGCTCGGCGTTCGGGCCCTCGAGGCGGGTGCCGGTGGTGTCCGACGGGTCGAACGGCAGCCAGACCAGCGAGACGAGCGCGGTGACCACGACCGCGGCGACGAGCACGAGCCCGACCACGAGCGTCCACGAGCGGCGGCGCGGCGGCAGCGCCGATACCGTGACGACGGCGCTCACCGGCTGGCCCCCTGCCGGTTGCCCGACAGGCTCAGCCGCAGGCGCGGGTCGACGAGGCGTTGGGCGACGTCGGCGACGAAGCCGATGACGAGAACGACGAGGGTGCTGACGAACAGCACGCCCTGGATGTTCGGGTAGTCGTGCTGCTCGATGCCGCGCAGCAGCATGCTGCCGAGGCCCGGCAGGCCGAAGACGCTCTCGACCACGACCGCGCCGAGGAACGTGGTCGCGAGCTCGATGCCGAGGATCGAGATGACCGGAACGGCGCCGTTGCGCAGGCCGTGCCGCCAGAGCGCCTCGACGTAGCCGGAGCCTTGGGCGCGGGCCGAGCGCAGGTAGTCGCTGCCGATCACGTCGAGCGTGGCCGAGCGAACATAGCGGGTGAGCGAGGCGCTCATCACGATCGCGACGGTGGCCACCGGCAGAGCAAGCGAGCGGAGGGCGTCGGCGGGGTCGGCCCAGTCATCGCGTGGGAACCCGCTCGACGGCAGCCAGCGCAGCCCGACCGCGAAGACGCTGACGAGCAAAATGCCAACCCAGAAGACCGGCACGGCCACGCCGAGCTGCGAGAAGCCGGAGATCACGATGCCGTACCAGCGGTCGGCCTTCGTCGCGGCGACGAAGCCGGCGACGAGCGAGATCACGAGGGCGAGCGCGAACGCGATGAGGGTCAGCGGCACAGTGACCACGAGCCGGGCCGCGATCTCGGGGCCGACCGGCAGGGTGCTGATGAACGATTCGCCGAGGTCGAAGCGGGCGAGCTGGGCGAACCAGGTGGAGAACTGCTCGAGCACCGGCCGGTCGGCGCCGACCTGCGCCTGCGCCGCCGCGATCTGCTCGGGGGTCGACGTCGCCGAGAGCAGCGCGTTCGACGGGTCGCCCGGCAGCAGCCGGAGCAGCACGAAGATGGCCACCATGGCGATGAGGAATGACACCAGGAGGAAGGCGCTCCGGCGCAGCAGGTAGACAGTCATGCGACTTCAAGGCTAGCCCGCCCGGCCGGGCGGGCTAGCCTCACGAAGAGAGCTACTCGACGACGATGTCGTAGACGTAGAACTGCGAGTTGAGCCCGTTGACCGGGTATCCGCTCACGTCGCTCGACGCCACGACGATCTGCGGGTAGAGGTAGAGCCAGACGCTGGCCGCGTCGGCCGCGATCTGCTGGTTGACGAGCTTGAGCTTCTCGGTCTGCTCGTCGGTGGTCGCGGAGGCCTCGGCCTCGTCGACCCACGTGCTGACCTGCGGGTTGTTGTAGCCCCAGTAGAAGTCGGGGTTGCCGTACCAGACCACGTCGCGGTCGTTCACGTGCTCCTGCAGGGTCGCGGTGAAGTTCTTCTCCTTGTAGACCTTGGTGTACCACTCGTCGCTGGTGATCGTGTTGATCGTCACGGTCACGCCGATCTTGGCGAGCTCGCTCTTCACGAACTCGGCGACGGCGGGGTGCGGGTCGTAGCTGGGGGTGTCCAGCGTGAACTCGAAGCCGTCGGGCTGCCCGCCCGAGGCGAGTAGCTGCTTCGCGAGGTCGAGGTCGTACGGGTTCTCCTGCGTGAGGTCTTCGTACCACGGGTCGGTCGGCGGAACCATCGAGCCGATCAGGGTGCCGTAGTCGCCCCAGATCGAGTTCAGAAGCTTCTCCGTGTCGATCGCCGAGTAGACGGCCTTGCGCACGTCGACGTTGTCGAACGGGGCGACGCGGTCGTTGAAGACCAGGATCTCCTTCGTGGTCGACTCGCCATCGCTCACGACGAAGTCGGCGTTGTCGGTGAACTGGGTGAGCGCGTCGGGGCTCTGCACGCTCGTCACGATGTCGATCTCGCCCGTCAGCAGCGCGTTGCTGAGGGCCGTCGCGTCGGTGAAGTAGTTGAAGACGACTTCGTCGCTGGATGCCGCGTCCCCCCAGTACTCCGGGTAGGCGGCGAGGCCGAGCGAGCTACCGCGCTTCCACTCGTCGAGCGTGTACGGGCCGGTGCCGTCCTCGGTGGTCTCCGCGTCGACAGCGTCGGCGTTGATGATCCACACGTAGCTAAGGTTGTAGATGAACGAGATCGAGCGCTCCGCCAGCGTGACGACCACGGTCGCGTCATCCGGGGTCTCGATGCTCTGAATCGCACCGAAGCTGCTCTTGCGGGCCGACTGCGAATCCTCGGCGAGGACCGCCTCGATGCTCGCCTTGACGTCGGCCGAGGTGAGGGCCTTGCCGGAGTGGAAGGTGACACCGTCCTGCAGCGTAAACGTGTAGGTGAGGCCGTCGTCGCTCACGGTGTTGTCGGCGGCGAGCAGCGGTTCGACGCTGCCGTCGTCGGTGAGCTTGAACAGGCCCTCGTAGACGTTGCCGTTGAACGCCTCGGTGACGCCTTGGCCGCCGCCGCGCACGTTGCTGAGGTTCTGCGGCTCGTAGAGCGAGCCGATCTCGATCGCCTGGTCGCCCTCCGACGACGACGAGCCACCGCCGCTGGCGCAGCCGGCGAGCGTGAGGCTCGCCGCGAGACCGAGCGCGACAAACGCGAGGGATTTCTTCATGATGCTCCTGATGCTGTGTGGTGGAGTGTGTGCTGGTGCGGGTGCTGTGGTGCTGGGACTAGAGCGTGTAGATGTCGAAGCCGCCGGTGAAGACGACGTTGCGCTCCCCCGCTTCGACGCTGCCGGCGAACCGGTTCTGCGCAGGCGGCATCGGGCAGTTGTACTGCACCGAGAAACCGCACGGCGGCACGAAGGCGCGGTTGAAGTCGAGGGTGACAGGGCCGGCGTCACCGAAGCCCTGGTCGCCCGACCGCTGCACGAACAGGAAACGGCCCGACGAGTAGGTGCCGGTTTCGCCGTCGAGGCGGTTGGTGGCGTCGCCGAAGACGAGCAGCAGTGTGCCGTCGTCGTCGAACGCGCTCAGTGAGTAGTCGACGCCGTCGCGGCTGAAGGTGATGTCGCCGGGCACCACGAGCTCGCGGCTGCCGCCGTTGTCGCGGATGTGCTCGAACGGGATGGTGCGGTCGCCCGACACCGGGGTGAACTGCGCCTCGATCACCCAGTCGGGGTCGTAGTCGAACGCCGAGACGGTGTCGAAGGCCTGGATCGCGGGCGACGCCGAGTCCCAGAAGCGCAGCCCGTGCTCGGGCTCGCCGGTGTCGAGGTTGCCGCGCTTCAACGCGGTGACCGTGACGGTGGCGGGCGCCTCGGCGGTGGCGCGGGCGAACTCCTCGGCCGGGTCGGTAGGGGCGGGCAGCCAGCGCGTCTCGACGAGCGCGAGGTTGCCGGTGGCGGCGGCCACGCCCGTCAGCCGCGCGCTGCGCCAGGCCGTGTACGAATCGGGCGCATCCGAACGTCGCGCGTCGAGGGAGATAGTCATTGTCTGCTCATTTTCGTGTCACGGCACGGGCGCACGAAATCGTGTGTCGCCCCGTGACATTCAAGCCGCGGGGCCGGTGAATTTATTCCGGTTTCGCCGAGTCTTCGGCCGCGGCTTCTGCCTCGAGCCGCTCGCGGATCTCGCCGCGGTAGCGCGTGCGGCGCACCCGACGGGTCATGTCGAGCACGAGAAGGATGGTGACCGCCATGATCAGGAAGGTGATCGCGAAGCCGATCCAGCCGGGCGTGATCAGGTCTTCGTCGCCGGTGTACGACCCGAAGGTCGGTGACGGGGTGGGCGTGGTGTTGGTCGTGACCCACACTCCCGCCCGCAGAAAAGAATCGGTCAAGAAGGTCATCGGGGGTCCTCATCGGTGATTCCGGCGAACAAGTCGGTCTCGGGCAGCGTCGTATCGACGCTCGAGCGAACCAGTTCGAAGTCTTCCCAGGGCCAGGCGGCCTGCTGGATCTCGTTGGGCCAGAAGAAAAACGGGCTGTCGGGCGGCACCTGGCTGGCGTGCGCGCGCAGGGCGTTGTCGCGCGTACCGAAGAACGCGCCGGCGGGCACCTGGGTGGTGACGTTGGCATCGTCGCGCCCGGCCATCCAGCCGGTCATCTCGTCGAACGATGCGAGCAGCGGATGATCCGGGGCACCCGATTGCAGAGCGGCGTAGACCGCGCGGAAGCGCTGCGGGCTGATGATGCGGTCGTAGTAGAGCTTGTCGACGCTCCAGGCCGCGCCCCACTCGGGCAGCTGCTCGGGGTCGGCCGCGGCGGCCAGCGCCCACATCGTGACCTCGTGCGTGCGGATGTGGTCGGGGTGCGGATACCCGCCGTTCTCGTCGTAGGTGACCACGACGTGCGGGCGCAGTTCGCGGATGACCTTCACCAGCGGCACGCCGGAGATCTCGAGCGGCGTCATCGCGAAGCTCTGCGGCTGCAGCGCCTCCCCGTTCTCGGGCAGACCCGAGTCGAGGTAGCCGAGCCAGCGGTGGTCGATGCCCATAAACGCCTGGGCGCGGGCCATCTCGACGCGACGCAGGCCCGCCATGTCGCGGTCGGCGTGGGCCGTGGCATCCGCGTCGAGGCCTAAGTTCTGGATATCGCCGCGCTCACCACCGGTGCAGCTGACGACGGTGACCTCGACTCCGCGGTCGCGGTAGTAGGCGTAGGTGGCGGCACCCTTGCTCGACTCGTCGTCGGGATGGGCGTGAACCGCAAGCAGTCGCAGTGTCACCGAACTCCTAGCGCCGAAAGAATACCCTTGAGGCCGTAGCCTGTAGTCAAGACTAACCGCAGCATCTGGAGCTTTTGTGTCATCAACCCCGCAGGACACTGCCACCGAGCTCGACCGACGTTACGGCCGAACCCGCGGCAACGTGCGACGCACCCGCGGGATCCTCATCGGCGCGGCGGTGGCGTTCGTCGCTGTGCTCGTGGCCTGGCTGGTCTGGGGCGGCCTGTTCAGCGAGAATTCCGACTTTGAGGTGATCGACACCGGGCACACCGTGGTCGACGACACCCTCGTGCAGGTTCGCTACCAGTTGACGGTCGAACCGGGCTCGTCGATGAGCTGCGCTCTGCAGGCGCAGAACTCCAACTTCGCGATCGTCGGCTGGACCGTGGTCGACGTGCCGGCCTCCGACCGCCGCGTGCGCACCCTCGGCGCGGAGATCCGCACGACCGAGCTCGCCGTGACCGGGTTGATATACCGCTGCTGGCTCACATAGTCTTGATCGATTCGCCCCACAAGACCGGTCGGCACCGACCGGTCTTCATCTGTTCGGCCCGCATCTACACAGCGGCCTGATACGAATCCGGCCCCACCGGTACTAAGGAGAGCATTGTGACTAACGACGGTTCAGTCACCTGGTTGACCCAGGAGGCGTTCGATCGCCGCAGTGCAGAACTCGAGCAGCTTTCGGGTGAAGGCCGCCTCGAGATCGCGAAGAAGATCGAGATCGCACGCGAAGAGGGCGACCTCAAGGAGAACGGCGGCTACCACGCCGCGAAGGAAGAGCAGGGCAAGATCGAGGCCCGCATCC
>Ga0247740_1000395_pt1 | contig 21921 bp, 17 predicted proteins | sample UWRJL148409B2_FD_180942 | JGI IMG/M metagenome (GOLD analysis project Ga0247740, IMG submission 180942) | Plant litter microbial communities from Arlington Agricultural Research Station in Wisconsin, United States - UWRJ-L148-409B-2 | ecosystem: Environmental > Terrestrial > Plant litter >...
TCGCCCTTTTGGCGTGCGCGCGGGAAGTTCGGCGCGGCGGTGGGGCGCGGCGGGGTGGGTCCGGCTGGATCCGGCGGCCGGCGCGTGTCCGGCGGCCGGCGCGTGTCCGGCGGCCGGCGCGTGCGATTGCGCCCGGGCGGGCGCGAGGCCGGTCTGGCTCGCTGACTGGCCACTTCGTGCGGGCGCGGCCGGTGCAGACCCTGTCGAACTGGCCGCTCGCCCTCCTGCGGCTCCGCGTCGTTGCCGCCCGCTCGCCCCACCCGCGCGGCTCGCGTTACCCCAACGCACCCGAGCGGCCGAAGTGCAGTTGTGGCGGGTGTCATCGGACGCGCACTGTGCGCACCTGCACTTCGGTGAGCGGGGTCGGGCGGCCGGCTAGACCTGCCCGCCGAAGAAGACCTGCACCTCGGCGATCTGGCCGTCGCGCACGACCGCGAGCTCGGTGTTGCGGTAACGCTCGCCGTTCTGCAGCTCGTACTCGTAGAGCGACAGCACACCGGTGCCGGTCTGCACGATCTCGAGCAACTCCTGCGAGACGAACCTGTCGGCGGTCGGGAAACACACCTCGAACCAGGTAGCCCGGTCGATGCGGTCGTCTTGCGGGCTGGTGAAGACGAAGTCGGGTGCGAAGATGCGCTCGGCTACCTCCCGGTCTTGGGCACGGTACGCGGACATGGATGCGCTAACGATCTCGACATCGGTCATGCATCCGGTCTAGCACCAACCGGGCGCGCGGCGCACCCGCCCGCGACGCGTCGGTGGACTACACCGGCGAACGGGCCTCGTCGCCGGCGATTCCGCCTGGGTTGCGCCGTTTGGGGCAGCCGAAGGGGCCGACTGCCCCAAACGGCGCAACACGAGCGCAAAGGCCCCGGCGGCCAGCCCTTCCGCGCACGAATGTCGGAAACTCAGGAGACGCGGTCGCCGCACACCGCTCGGCCCGCGGGAAACCGGGGTGAGCGGCGCGAGGCGCATCCGGAGTCCTGAATTTCCGACGGAGCGCGCGGATGGGCGGGGTCGGGCGGCGTCGCGGGCAGGGGGGCAGCCGGCTATCGGGCGGGCAGGCCAGGCAGGCAACCGGCGTGCGGGCGAGCCAGCGGGCCGGCTGGCCAGCAGACGAACCCGGTCAGCAGGCGGACCCGCTCAGTAGACGAACCCGGTCAGTAAACGAACCCGGTCAGCAGACGAACCCGGTCACCAGGCGGACCGATCTGCGGACCGACTAGCGCTGGGGCCAGGAACCCGAGGCGGTGAACGACGGGTCTTTAGTGCGGCGCATGTAGTCCTGGAAGCTCGCGGACTGCTCGGCGCACCAGCCGACCTGCAGCGCGTGGAGGTCGGCGCCAGAGACGGCCAGCTGGGCGCCGTAGCGGCCGGCCAACGCCTGGGCGATGCGCCCCGCGGCGATCGCGTCGGCTCCGGCGTCGTGCGCGTCGGTGAGCGAGACGCCGTAGACGGCCGCGGCCGCCTCGAGGGTGCGCTTGCCCTTGCGGTACTTGTCAACGGCACGGTCGAGCACGAGCGGGTCGATGATCGGCACCGGCTCGTGCAGGGGAGTGACGCCGTGGCGCACCGCCTCGTGGTGCAGCAACGACAGGTCGTAGGGCGCGTTGTAGATCGTGATCGCCAGCCCGCGCGCCACGAGGTCTTCGAGCGCGGCGACGATCTCGGCCACCACCTCGGCGGCCGGCCGGCCCTCGGCCCTGGCGCGCTCGGTCGTAATGCCGTGCACGGCGCTCGCCTGCGCCGGGATCTCGATGCCCGGGTCGGCGAGCCAGGCCCGCTCTTCGATCACGGCGCCGCTGGCGTCGATCACGCCGACGTGCGCCGAGACGATGCGGCTGGTTTCCACGTCGATACCGGTGGTCTCCAGATCGAAGACGCCAAGATTGTCAAACCACGAGTTGCTCATGCCGTCACTCTAAACGCGACCACCGGCAAAGTACGCACCACCCACGTGCAGCCAGTAGAAGTTCTGCGTTCCGAGCGTGAGGGTCAGCGTCCCGTCGTCGCCGATCACGGGGAACTCTCCGCCACCGAACAGGTCGTAGAGCGCCTCGCCGGCGTTCTGCGGGTCGGTGATGGTCACCGACACCGGGTTGTGCGCGAAGCTGAACACGCAGAGCACGTTCTCGGGACGGTCGCCGAAGTGGCTGCCGGATCCCTGGTACTCACGCACAAAAGCGAGCACCGATTCGTGGTTGGTCTCCAGAACGCGCAGGGTGCCGAGGCCGAAGGCCGGATGACCCTTACGCACGTGGATCACGTTGCGGATCCAGTGCAGCAGCGATCGCGACTGTGCGAGCTGCGCCTCCACGTTCACCTGCTGGTAGTTGTAGACGAGAGACTGCACGACCGGCAGGTAGAGCTTGCCGGGGTCGGCCGTCGAGAAGCCGGCGTTGCGGTCGGGGGTCCACTGCATCGGGGTGCGCGAGCTGTCGCGGTCGGGCAGCCAGATGTTGTCTCCCATGCCGATCTCGTCGCCGTAATAGAGGAACGGGCTGCCCTGCAGGGAGAAGAGCAGGGCGTGCGCGAGCTCGAGCTCGGCGCGCGAGTTGTCGAGAAGGGGGGCCAGGCGGCGCCGGATACCGATGTTGGCACGCATGCGCGGGTCGTACGCGTACCAGCCGTACATGGCCTGGCGGTACTCCTCGTTCACCATCTCGAGCGTGAGCTCGTCGTGGTTGCGCAGGAAGACACCCCACCCCGCGCCATCCGGAATCGACGTGTGCTCCGAGAGCACCCGCACCAGCTCGCCGGCCTGCTGCGACCGCAGCGAGTAGAAGATGCGGGGCATCACCGGAAAGTCGAACGCCATGTGGCACTCGGGGTCTTCGTTCGTGCCGAGGAACGCGGCGACCTCGTTCGGCCACTGGTTGGCCTCGGCGATCATCACCCGGCCGGGGTACTCGGCGTCGACCATGGCGCGCAGCTTGCGGATGAACTCGTGCGTCGCCGGCTCGCCCTCGCCGTTGCCCTCCTCTGTCTCGTACAGGTAGGGGATCGCGTCGAGGCGGAAGCCGTCGACACCCAGGTCGAGCCAGAACCGCACGATATCGAACATGGCCTGGTGCACGGCCGGGTTCTCGTAGTTGAGGTCGGGCTGGTGCGAGAAGAAGCGATGGAAGAAGAACTGTCGGCGCTCGGAGTCGAACGCCCAGTTCGACTCCTCGGTGTCGACGAAGATGACGCGGATGTCCTTGTACTTGTCGTCGGTGTCGCTCCAGACGTAGAAGTCGCCGTACGGGCCCTCGGGATCGGAGCGCGACTGCTGGAACCACTCGTGCGCGTCGGAGGTGTGGTTGACGGGCAGGTCGATGATCACGCGCATGTTGCGCTCGTGCACCTTGGTCACGAGGTCACGGAATTCGTCGAGCGTGCCGAAGTCGGGCAAGATCGAGGTGAAGTCGGCGACGTCGTAGCCACCATCGCGCAGCGGCGAGTTGAAGAATGGCGGCAGCCAGAGCGCGTCGACGCCGAGCCACTGCAGGTAGTCGAGCTTCTGCACGACCCCCTGTAGGTCACCCGATCCGTCGCCGTTGCTGTCGACGAACGACCGCACCATCACTTCGTAGAACACCGCGCGCCGGTACCACTGCGGGTCGAGCGCGAGTCCGGGCAACTGGATGGGGGCGGTGAAGGTCACAGAACTCCTCGGGGCGACGCGAGACACGAAAACACGTGTCGAAAAGAGTCTAGGGGCGTGCGCTGAGCCCCCGGGTAGCGACCCGTGCCTAGACTGAGAAACGATGTCTGCACACTCTCCCTTCGCCGCCCTGCTCGCCGAGCTGCCCGCCCGCCGCGAGGTCGTCTCGATCCTCGGCAGCGAGACGCACTACTGGGTCTACGGCCCCGAAGACGCTGCCACGACCATCGTGATCTGCCACGGCTATCGCGGCGAGCACCACGGACTCGAGCCCGTCGTCGCCCAGCTGCGCGATGTGAAGATCGTCAGCCCCGACCTGCCCGGTTTCGGCGAGTCGACGGCGATGCCCGGTGTGAAGCACGACGTCGCCGGATACGCGGCCTGGTACGCGGCCTTCCTCGACGCGCTCGGCCTGAACGGCACCGCGATCGTGCTCGGTCACTCGTTCGGCTCGCTCGTCACCTCGTACGCCGTGGCGAACGGACTCGTGAAGACCCCGAAGCTCGTTCTGGTCAACCCGATCGCGGCCAACGCGCTCGAGGGCCCGAGCAGGGTGCTCACCCAGGGCACCGTCGTCTACTACAAGGTGGCGATGGCCCTGCCCGAGAAGGCCGGCCGCTGGCTGCTCGACAACTGGGTGGTCATCCGGTTTATGAGCCTGTCACTCATCCGCACCAAAGACCCGGTGCTGCGCCGCTTCGTGCACGACCAGCACCACACCTACTTCGGCCGGTTCTCCGACCGCAAGACCGTGGTCGAGGGGTTCGAGGCATCGGTCGGCAACGACGTGACCGCGGTCGCATCCGCGATCCACGTGCCCACCCTGCTCATCGGAGCCGAGCACGACATGATCACGTCGGTCGCGCAGCTCGAGACGCTCCGCGACGAGATGACGGATGCCACGCTGCACGTCATCCCCGACGTGGGGCACCTCATCCACTACGAGAAGTCGCGCGAGGCCGCCGGCATGATCGTCGAGTTCCTCGGGGCCGGCCGGCTGGCCGACGCGGCGCCCACAGCGCGGTAGCTAGGCCAGCGAGTCGCGCGACTCCACGGCGTTCTGGTCTTCGATGTCGTCGGTCGCGCAGGCGAGCGATTCGACCTCGATCGGGTCGTCGAAGGCGATGAGGTCGAGCGTGCCGTCGGTGTGACGGAAGCTGTGCACCGAGCCGTTGCGGATCGGCTCGGGGTGCTCGTCGGGGGCGACGACGTTGAGGATCGTGCGGATGACACCGCCGTGGCTGACCAGCACGATGTTCTCGCCCGGGTGCCGTTCGGCAAGGGCGACGATCGCGGGGATAACGCGGGCCGCGACCTCCTCGCGGGTTTCGCGACCGGGCACGGGGGTGGTGCCGGGGAAGCGGGCATCGATCTCGTCGCCGGTAAGCCCCTCTGCGGCACCGTATCGGCGCTCCGCGACCTCGGGCACGGCCTCCGGCTCGGGCAGGCCGAGCTCGCGGGCGATGATCGCACCGGTCTCGAACGCTCGGGAGAGCGGGCTGGCGTAGACGCCGTCCCACTGCCGGCTCGCGAGCAGCGCTCCCGTGACGGCGGCCTGGTCGCGGCCGGTCTGGTTCAACGGGATGTCGGTGCTGCCCTGGATGCGGTGTTCCCGGTTCCAGTCGGTCTCACCGTGCCGGACGAGGTAGATCGTGGTCATGCGGAGCTTCCCAATTCGGGAACCGCGGTGCCCGCGGGCGGCGAATCAGTCGCGCAGTCGCTCGAGCAGGGAGACGAGCGTCTCCGAGGTTCCTGCCTCGATCTTAACCGCAGCGCGGGTGTCGCCCTTGGTCGCACCGCGGTTGATGACGACCACGGGCAGCTTCTTCTTGACCGCCTGGTCGAGCAGCCGGATGCCGGAGTTCACCATCAGCGACGAGCCGGCGACGATGAACGCCTCGGCGCCCTGCACCAGGGCGGACGCCTCGGTGAACTTCTCCACCGGCACGAACTCGCCGAAGAAGACGACGTCGGGCTTGAGAAGCCCGCCGCACACGCTGCACTCGGGCACCACGAACTCGTCGACCGAGTCGATTTGCACGTCGCCGTCGGGGGAGAGCTCGATCTTCGCCTCGTCGTCGAGCCACGGGTTCGCGGAGGCGAGGCGTGCGGCGATGTCGGTGCGGGCGTAGTACTGGCCGCAGGTGAGGCAGCGCACGCGGTCCATCGAGCCGTGCAGGTCGACGACGCGCTGGGAGCCGGCGCGCAGGTGCAGCCCGTCGACGTTCTGGGTGATGACGCCGTTGATGAGGCCCGTGTGCTCGAGGTCGGCGACCGCGCGATGGCCGGCGTTCGGTGCGGCAGCGGCGAACCGCTTCCAGCCGAGGTGGCTGCCCGCCCAGTAGCGCTTGCGGTAGTTCAGGTCGCCGAGATACTGCGAGAAGGTCATGGGGGAGCGCACGGGGGCGCCCTCGCCTCGGTAGTCGGGGATGCCCGAGTCGGTGCTCAGTCCGGCGCCGGTGAGGATCGAGATGCGACGGCCACGAAGAAGCTCGACCGCCTGGTCAAGCTGGGCCTCTGAACTGGCACCTGCGCCGGCGCCAACACCGCCCGAGGGTGCGGGAGAATGGACCTGCGGCAAAGTCACGCGTCTCTCCTCCCGGTTGAGCTACTCCAAGAGTAAACGCCTTCCTTTGCCGATATGTTTCCGATTGCTGGCAGTTCTTTTCCGCCGGCATCGCCAGACCCCCGAGCAGAAACGGATATCGCCGCATGCGTATCGAGAGAATCACCGACCTCGAGCGCGACGAACTGCGCGATTTCAAATCGCTGACGGATGTCGCGCTGCGACGCGTCAGCGAACCGGCCGGGGGCCTCTACCTCGCCGAGTCGACCAAGGTGATCGAACGCGCACTCGCCGCCGGGCACCGTCCACGGTCGTTCCTGCTGATCGAGCAGTGGCTTCCCGACGTCGAACGGCTGCTCGCCGACTACGATTTCGCCGACGTCCCCGTCTTCGTCGGGCCCGCCGAGCTGCTCAAGGAGCTCACCGGCTTCGACATGCACCGCGGCGCGATCGCGTCGATGCACCGCCCCACGCCAGTACCCGTCGCCGAGCTGCTCGAGGGCGCGCGCCGCGTGGTCGTACTCGAGGACATCGTCGACCACACGAACGTCGGCGCGATCTTCCGCTCGGTGGCCGGGCTCGGCGCCGACGCCGTGCTGATCACCCCGCGCTGTGCCGACCCGCTGTACCGCCGCAGCGTGCGCGTGAGCATGGGCACGGTGTTGCAGGTGCCGTGGACGCGCCTTGCCGAGTGGCCGGAGGGCGCCGACCAGCTGCGTGCGGCGGGGTTCCACATCGCGGCCCTCGCCCTGTCAGACGACGCCGTCGAACTCGACACCTTCGCGTCATCCATGCCCCACAAGGTCGCGGTGCTCCTCGGTTCGGAGGGCGACGGACTCAGCCGCGCCGCGCTCGAGAACTCCGACACGGTGGTCACCATCCCGATGATGCACGGGGTCGATTCGCTCAATGTCGCCGCGGCCAGCGCGGTCGCGCTGTACACGCTGCGGGTGCGCTAGCTCGCGAGCTGGCGCTCCCGCTCGGTCGCGGCGCGCGAGTACGTCGCGACACGGGCACGTGGGTCACGCGACCGGTAACGCCAGACCCCGGGCACAACGCGGGCGTTCGCATCAGCCGGGTCGATCAGGTGCATCGGCAGACTGCCTGACACCTCGTCGACAGACGCCGTCGTTCGCGAACCGAGTGCGGGAACGCCGACACACTCGAACTGGATCCGATACTGAACGATTCTCGTCATGCCTCGACGCTACCCCCGATCGGGGGTCAAACCCTAGAAAACTCCAAACTGTCACGGCTCGCACTCAGGTTGTATGCTCGCGATAGAACGAGGGGAGACATCGATGTCTGACCAGAAAACCACGCCGGCGACACAGGGCAGCGGCCAGGGCAAAGGGCTCGCGACCGGCACCCTCGGACTCGTCGGCTCGACCGTCATCGGCCTCGCTTCTACCGCTCCGGTCTACTCTCTCGCCGCGACCCTCGGCTTCGTCGTCCTCGCCGTCGGGGCCCAGGCACCGATCGCCTTTATCCTCGCCTTCATCCCGATGTTCCTCATCGCGTTCGCCTACCGCGAGCTCAACCGGGCCGTGCCCGACTGCGGCACCACGTTCACCTGGGCGACCAAGGCGTTCGGCCCGTGGGTCGGCTGGATGGGCGGCTGGGGTGTGGCCGTCGCGGGCATGGTCGTTCTCGCCAACCTCGCCCAGATCGGCGGCAAGTACTTCTGGCTGCTGCTTAACCCCGAGCTCGCCGAGAACGGCTTCGTCGTGACCCTCACCGGGGTCGTCTTCATCGCGGTGATGACCTGGATCAGCTACCGCGGCACCGAGATCGGCGAGAAGCTGCAGAATGTGCTGCTCGGCATCCAGTACCTCGCGCTGATCGTCTTCGTGGTCGCGGCGATCGTGGCCGTGTCGAGCGGCACCGCCCCCGAGGGCGCGACCGCCCCGCAGCTCGAGTGGTTCAACCCGTTCGCGTTCACGTCTGGCTCGGCCTTCGTCGAGGCGATCCTGCTCGCCCTGTTCATCTACTGGGGCTGGGACACCTGCCTGGCGCTGAACGAGGAGACGAAAGACCCCGAGCGCACGCCGGGCCGCGCCGCCATCCTCTCGACGGTCATCCTGCTCGTCACCTACGTCGGCGTCACGGTCGCCGCGATGGCGTACGCGGGGCTCGGCACCTCGGGCGTCGGGCTCGGCAACGAGACGAACGCCGAAGACGTCTTCTTCGCGCTCAAGGACGTGCTGTTCGGCCCGTGGGCGTGGTTGCTCGTGATCGCGGTGATGGTGTCGGCCGTGTCATCCACTCAGACCACCATCCTGCCGACCGCCCGCGGCACTCTCGCGATGGCGGCCTACAAGGCGTTGCCGAAGAGGTTCGGAACGGTGCATCCGCGGTTCAAGACCCCGGCCTTCTCGACCCTCGTGATGGGCATCGTCGCGACCACGTTCTACGTGGGCATGACGATCATCAGCGAAGATTTCCTCTCCGACACCATCCTCTCGCTCGGGCTCGCGATCGCCTTCTACTACGCCATCACCGGCTTCGCCTGCGTCTGGTACTTCCGGCGCGAGTTGTTCGCGAGCGGGCGCAACATCGTCTTCAAGCTGGTGTTCCCGCTGGTCGGGGCGCTGATGCTCACCGCGGCATTCGTGTTCTCGGCGATCGACATGTTCGACCCCGACTACGGCTACACGGTCATCTGGGGCATCGGCGGGGTCTTCGTCGTCGGCATCGGATCGCTCGCGCTCGGCGTCGTGCTGATGGCCGTCTGGTTCGTGTTCCCCGGTTCGAAACCGTTCTTCCGTGGCGAGAGCCTCAACCGCGAGACGCCCATTCTGGTGCCCGAAACCGAACACCCGCCGCTGCGCTCGGTCGATGGCGGGTACGCCTAACTTACGATGGTCGGATGCCCCCCTCACGTCGCCAGATTCTCCGCCGTCGACGCGTAGCGGTTTTCGGAGCCGCGGCCATCGTTCTAGGCACGGTCTTCTATCTGCCACTGACGCTGCTCGCACCCCTCGGATCCGTCGAAGCCGCCGTCGCCCCGGTCGAGGTCGCGGCCCAACCGGCCGCGGCGCTGGAGTTCCCCGCGCTTGGCACAAGCGCCGTGGGGGCCATCGGCTACGACGGCGCGCTGGCGACAGCGGGCGCGGCGGAGCCCGCACCCATCGCCTCGATCAGCAAGATCATCACCGCGCTCGTCGTCCTGCAGGCCAAGCCGCTCGAACTGGGCGACACCGGACCCGACATCACCTTCACCGCGAAGGACGTCGCGATCAGGGACGCCTACCGCGCCGTCAACGGTGCGACCGAGCCGGTGACCGCCGGACTCGTGCTCAGCCAGCGGCAGGTCATGGACGTCGTGCTGGTCGAGTCGGCGAACAACTACGCCGAATCGCTGGTGACCTGGGCGTTCGGCTCGGTCGACGAGTTCGTGCCGGTCGCCAACGAGTGGCTCGCGACCAACGGGCTCACCTCGACGCACATCACCGAGCCCACGGGCATGTCGCCGCTCAATGTGAGCACCGCGACCGACCTCGTCGCCCTCGGCAAGCTCGCGCTCGCCAACCCGGTGGTCAACGCCATCGTCGGCACGAGCACCGAGACCGTGCCGGGGGTCGGCGACCTCAAGAACAGCAACAACCTGCTCGGCATCGACGGCATCCGCGGCATCAAGACCGGCACGCTCGACGAGGCGGGGGCGTGCCTGCTCTTCGCCGCCGACTACGTCGTGGGCGGTGAGACGATCACGATCGTCGGTGCCGTCCTCGGCGGCGTCGACCACAAGAGCCTCAACCTGTCGGTTCAGGCGCTCCTCGCCGACGTGGAAGAGACCTTCCACGTTGTCACCCTCGCCACGGCCGGCCAGCCGTTCGGAACCTACACGACCCCGTGGGGCGACACGGCCAACCTCGTCGCCGCCCAGGACGCGAGCGCCGTCGTCTGGGCCGACCGGGCGGTCACCTCGACCGTGGTCGCCGAGGGCGTGGGCGTCGCTGACAAGGGCGACGACGTCGGCGAGGTGACCTTCACGGTCGACGGCGAGCTGATCACGGTGCCGCTCGAGCTCGCGACGACGATCGACGACCCCGGGCCATGGTGGCGGCTCACCAACCCCGCCGCCCTGTTCTAGAGACACGGGCGCTTTCGCATTCACCGTGCACCCGTTTCTCAGTGTTGGCACCTAGACTGACGACCATCCACCGAGAGCACCACGCTCAACTTCGTGACTGGGAAGTCGAATCGACATCGAGGTCCAGTGACGAATTCAGCATCACAGCCTGCCGCTCGCATCATCAAGACGGGCCCGCGCGGGCTGAGCAATCCGGTTTCGGAGTTCTCCGCGCTGCTGCACACCGTGCGCGACGCCGGTCTCCTGCACCGCAAGCGCACCTTCTACATTCTCAACTTCGCCGTCATCACGCTGCTCATGGCCGCGTCATGGGTGGGCGTCGTTATACTCAGCGGCACCTGGTACACGCTGATCCTCGCCGGCGTGATGGGCGTGCTCTTCACCCAGTACGCGTTTATGGCGCACGAGGCCAGCCACCGCCAGGTCTTCGAGTCGGGCAAGGCCAACGACCTCACCGGCCGGGTTCTCGCCGACCTGTTCGTGGGAATCAGCTACTCCTGGTGGATGACGAAGCACACCCGTCACCACGCGAATCCGAACACCGCGGGCAAAGACCCCGACATCGAGACCGACTTCATCATCTTCACCAAGGAGCACGCCGAGAAGGTCTCCAACCCGGTCGCGACGTTCCTCGCCCGCCGTCAGGGCTGGCTGTTCTTCCCCGTGCTGATCTTCGAAGGCATCAACCTGCACCAGCACGCGTTCAAGACGGTGTTCTCGCCCGGCAAGGTCGACAAGCGCTCTCTCGAGATAGTGCTGCTCGCCGTGCGTCACATCGCGTTCATCACCGCCGTCTTCCTGGTGATGCCGCTCGGCATGGGCTTCGCCTTCCTCGGCGTGCAGCTCGCCGTGTTCGGCCTCTACATGGGTGCCTCGTTCGCGCCCAACCACAAGGGAATGCCGGTTCTGCCGAAAGACAGCAAGGTCGACTTCCTGCGCCGCCAGGTGCTCACGAGCCGCAACATCCGCGGCGGCTGGTACATGAACGTCTTTATGGGCGGACTCAACTACCAGATCGAGCACCACCTCTTCCCGAGCATGCCCCGCCCGCACCTCAAACGTGCCCGCGAGATCACGAAAGAGTACTGCCAGAGCAAGAACATCCTCTACACCGAGGCCAACGTGCTCGAGTCGTACGCGATCGTGATCGCCTACCTCAACCGCGTCGGACTCTCCGCCGGCGGCGATCCCTTCGATTGCCCCGCAGCCATGCGCTACGGCCGCTAACCAGCGGTACGAAAAAGGGACCGGCCCGTGGGCCGATCCCTTTTTTAGTTCCCCACGCGCCTTACATGTCGAGGGGCACGTCGCGTTCGGGCCAGGCCGGGCGTTTCGCGGTGACGTTGTCGCCCGACGACTGGTGACGGATGCGCCTCAGCACCCACGGCACGAGGTGCTCGCGCGCCCAGCCCAGGTCGCCGACCCGCGCCTCACGCCACGACCGCAACGGCAGCGGTTCGGGCTCGTACGGCTCGAGATCGTTCTCGACGTTGAGGGTGGCGAGCACCATCCGCGCGATCGTGTGGTGACCGACGGGGGAGAAGTGCAGGCGGTCGGGGGCCCACATGCGCGGGTCGCGCAGCTCACGCAGCGGCCACATGTCGGCGACGACAGCATCGTGTCTGGCGGCGATGCCACGCACGTTCTCGTTGTAGATGGCCACCTTGCCCCTGTGCCGGCCCAGAACGGGCGTGGTGCCGATATCGGGGCCGTTGAACAGCACGACGGTGGCTCCGTCGGAGGTCAGGCGTTCGATGGCCGCCTCGAGCCGCGCAGAGATCTCGTCGGGATCGGTGCCGGGGCGGATGATGTCGTTCCCCCCAGCCGAGATCGTGATCAGGTCGGGGTGCAGCTCGAGCGCCTGTTCGACCTGCTCATCGATGATCTGCTGCAGCAGGCGGCCGCGGATCGCCAGATTGGCGTAGGCGAAATCGTCGGCGCCCTTCGCGAGAACCTCGGCCACGCGGTCGGCCCAACCGCGGAAACCTCCCGGGCTTTCCGGCTCGGGATCACCGATACCCTCCGTGAATGAGTCGCCGATCGCTACGTATCTGGTCCACGGGTGCAGCTGTGTCATTACTTAAGAGTGCATCAGGTTTCACACATTTGCCAGTCGCCTACCACACGGGTTGACGGCTAGGCAATGCCGTTAGCTGTATTTGACCCCTGAATTAGGCACATGGTTGGCTTACTGCTGGTTCCGAGACCCGGAACTAGCAAGAATGACCGACTGGGAGGTCGTCATGGGAATCATTGGCTGGATTGTATTGGGCCTTATCGCAGGTGCAATTGCAAAGGCTATTCTGCCGGGCAAGCAGGGCGGCGGATGGATCATTACCCTGATCCTCGGCGTCGTCGGTGCCCTCCTGGGTGGCTTCATCGGAAGCGCACTCTTCAACGCTCCGCTCGAGGACTTCTTCTCGATTCAGACCTGGCTGCTCGCGATCGGTGGTTCGATCATCGTTCTGCTGATCTACGGCCTCGTCACCCGCGGTAGCCGTCGCGCGTAGTTCGCGACAACGCTGACTTTCAAAGCGCCCCTTCCCACCAGGGAAGGGGCGCTTTGTCGTACGGTGCTGGGATGATGGAGCGGTGAGCAAACAAGACGGCAGCGGGCGGCAGGTCAGTGCCGTCGACGTCGACGACAGCACCGCCACAGTGCTCCACGTCGACATGGACGCCTTCTTCGCCTCGGTCGAGCTACTCGAGCGCCCCGACCTGCGCGGCAGACCCGTTATCGTCGCTCACGACTCGCCCCGTTCGGTCGTCACGGCCGCCACCTACGAGGCCCGCAAGTTCGGTGTCAACTCGGCGATGCCGCTCGCAATCGCCAAGCGACGCTGCCCGCAGGCCATCGTGCTCGAGCCGCACTTCGACCGCTACCAGCACTTCTCCTCGATGGTCATGGCCATCTGCGACGAACTCACCCCCTCGGTCGAGCGCCTGGGAATCGACGAGGCCTTCCTCGACGTGGCGGGGGCGCGCAGGCACATCGGTTCGCCGATCGCCGTCGCGACCATCCTGCGCCGCAGGGTTCTGGATGAGACGGGGCTCGTGTGCAGCGTCGGGGCTGCAGCCACGAAGTTCGTGGCCAAGCTGGCCTCGAGCAAGGCCAAGCCCGACGGCCTGCTCGTGATCCCGCTCGACGGCACCCTCGACTTCCTCCACCCGCAGCCCATCACCGGCCTCTGGGGTGTGGGCGGAAAGACCGAAGAGGTTCTCACCAAGCACGGCATCCGCACGATCGGCGATCTGGCCCACACCCCCGTCTCCTCGCTCAAGCACATCGTCGGGGAGGCAGGAGGCAGCAAGCTGCACGACCTCGCGTGGGGCATCGACCCGCGCACCGTGCAGCCGCGCGCCGTCGAGAAGAGCATCGGCCACGAGGTCACGTTCGAGACCGATGTCACCGATCCCGCGATCATCCGGCGCGAACTGCTCCGGCTCTCCGGCATGGTGGCCGTGCGCCTTCGCGGCAGCGGCGCCGTCGGCCGAACCGTTGTGCTCAAACTGCGGTTCGGCGACTTCACCACGATCACGCGCTCACGCACCCTGAGCGAGGCGACCGACCTCGGTCGGCGCATCTACGACGAGGTGAGCGACGTCTACGCGCAGACCGGCAAACAACACGCCCGGGTGCGTCTCGTCGGCGTGCGTGTCGAACAACTTTCCGAGGGCGGCGGCGGGCAGATGAGCCTGTGGGACGACGACGATTCCTGGCGTGAGGCCGAAGACGTGATGGACGCGGTGAGCGCCCGTTTTGGGCGGGGGAGCGTGACCCAGGCGTCCCTTCTCGGCAACAACCGCGGCCGCGAGAGCGAGGCCAAGGGCTTCGCCCGCGACGCGTGATGCGCCGCACTCAACGTGCCGGCTGACGACGGGCGGCCCGGGCGGCGGGTAAAGTTTCATCAAGTGAATACTCCCTCTGATGCCCCGGTCCCGGCCGTGTCTGAACAGAGCGAGCCCGAGCAGTTTCCGACTCCGCTTCCCGGCACCGGTTTCCACCCGCACGTCGGAACCTTCGCCGCCGAACACCTCTCACCCTCGTACCCCGAGCGCGCGGCCCGCGGTACCGCGAGTGCGCTGCGGGCCTGGCAGGCCGAGGCCCTCGACGCCTACTTCGAGAAGGAGCCACGCGACTTTCTCGCCGCTGCGACCCCCGGCGCCGGAAAGACCACGTTCGCCCTGCGCCTCGCGACCGAGCTCATCGCCCGGCGCGAGGTCGACCGCATCACCGTGGTCGCCCCCACCGAGCACCTGAAGCGGCAGTGGGCCGAGGCTGCCCACCGCGTCGGGATCCGTCTCGACCCGGCCTACGCCAACGGGCAGGCCTTCGGCGGGCGCCGCTTCCACGGCATCGCTGTCACCTACGCCCAGATCGCCGTGCGCCCGCAGCTGCACCGCACCATCACCGAGTCGGCGCGCACGCTCGTGATCCTCGACGAGATCCACCACGGTGGCGACGCGCTCAGCTGGGGCGACGCGATCCGCGACGCCTTCGGCCCCGCCACCCGACGGCTCTCGCTCACCGGCACGCCGTTCCGCAGCGACACGGCGCCCATCCCGTTCGTGAGCTACGCTCCCGACAACAAGGGCATCCGCACCTCGATCACCGACTACAACTACGGCTACGGGCGCGCCCTCGCCGACGGCGTTGTGCGACCGGTGATCTTCATGGCCTACGCCGGCAAGATGCGCTGGCGCACCAAGATGGGCGACGAAATGGAAGCCCGTCTCGGCGAGGGCGACACCAAGGACATCACCTCGCAGGCCTGGCGCACCGCCCTCGACCCCGGCGGTGACTGGATCACGGCCGTGCTCAAGGCGGCCGACCGCCGCCTGAGCGAGGTGCGGCACTCCGTCGCCGACGCGGGCGGGCTCGTCATCGCGACCGACCAGACCACGGCCCGCGCCTACGCGAAGGTGCTGCACGGCATCACCGGCGAGATGCCCACGATTGTGCTCTCCGACGAGAAGGAGTCGAGCGAGCGCATCGACGTGTTCTCACAGGGCACGCAGCGCTGGATGGTGGCGGTGCGTATGGTGTCGGAGGGCGTCGACGTGCCCCGCCTCGCCGTGGGCGTCTACGCGACATCCGCCTCGACACCCCTGTATTTCGCGCAGGCCATCGGGCGTTTCGTGCGCACCCGGCGCCGCGGCGAGACCGCGACCGTCTTCCTGCCGAGCGTGCCCAACCTCATCGCCCTCGCCTCGACCCTCGAGCTCGAGCGCGACCACGCCCTCGACCGCGAAACGCAAGACGACGGCCTGCTCGACGACGGGCTGCTCGACAAGGAGAACCGCGAGGAGAAGACCTCCGACGACCTGCTGCAGGACGAGTTCACCTGGGAGGCGCTCGAATCCGACGCCAACTTCGACAAGGTGCTCTACGAGGGTGGCGAGTTCGGCTTCGCCGCCGAGGTCGACAGCGACGAGGAGCTCGACTTCATCGGCATCCCCGGGCTGCTCGAGCCGGAACAGGTGCGCGAACTGCTGAAGCAGCGGCAGGCACGGCAGTCGAAGCGGTCGGGCGACCGCCAGAAGGCGCTGCCCGCCGAAGACCGTGACCCGCCCGCACTGTTCCGCACGCTCAAGGAGCAGCGCACGCTGCTCAACAGCCTCGTCGGCATCCGGTCGAAGATGAGCGGAGAACCGCACGGGCTCATCCACGCCGAGCTGCGCCGGGTTCTCGGCGGGCCGGCGGTGGCACAGGCGACCGTCACGCAGTTGCAGGCGCGCATCGAGTACCTGAGAAAGCGCGTGCGCGGCCTCAACTGAGTTGTTGGTTGAGTAGGCCGGCCACGGCCGTATCGACACCTATTCGGTCGTTAAACCAAGAACAGCCCCGGCATAGGACCGGGGCTGTTCTCGTTGTTCTATTTGACTAGAACTGTTCTTGCCTGTGCTTCTTTAATGCAAAGACTAGAGGGAGCGGATGTTCTCCGCCTGGGGACCCTTGGGTCCCTGGGTGATGTCGAACTCAACCTTCTGGTTCTCATCGAGGGACTTGTAGCCGCCGCTCGCGATTGCTGAGTAGTGGGCGAAAACGTCCGGGCTACCATCCTCGGGAGCAATGAAGCCGAAGCCTTTTTCTGCGTTAAACCACTTTACGGTGCCAATTGCCATGTAAAACTCCTCCAGGAGCGTTCTTCTTGGCTCCGATTGTCGGAACCTTACCGTCAAGCTCGATTGAGCTTGCCAGTTCACGCCAAGGCTATAGGAGTTACGGGCGAGAATGGGTAAATAGTTGCAAACTCGACAAAAGAATATTTTCCGTGTCGTGCGGATGCCCCGGGCACACCGTTCACCGGAAGTCCCGTGAGCTCGTCTGCTGCCCCACGGTGAGCGACTCGATGCGGTCGGCGACGAGGTTGATGACGCCCTCGGCGGAGCGTTCAATGATGCCCCGCACGATCATCGCGGGCGCCTCTCTGGCGACACGCCGGTAGCGGTTCCACACCCCGACCGAGCAGATGACATTGACCAGCCCCGTCTCGTCTTCGAGGTTCACGAACGTGATGCCGCTCGCCGTCGCCGGCCGTTGCCGGTGGGTGACGACACCCGCCACCTCGATGCGGCGTCCGTTCTCGGCCTCGCGCAGCGACACGGCCGAGTACACCCCGCGCGCGTCAAGGCGATGGCGCACGTGCCGCACCGGGTGGTCGGTCGTCGAGATGCCCGTCGCCCAGAGGTCGGAGCTGAGCTGCTCGGCCTCGCTGGGCATCGAGAACAGCGGCGGCTGCACGGTGACGGTCGACCCCGGCAGAAACTCGGCGCGGTCTTGTGCGGCACTGCCCGCGCTCCAGAGCGCCTCGCGTTGACTGAGGCCGAGCGAGTCGAAGGCGCCGGCCGCGGCGAGGAACTCGAGCTGCGCCGTGGTCACCCCGACCCGCCGCACCAGGTCGGCCATGGTCGCGAAGTCGCCGCCGCGCTCGCGCTCGGCCACGATGCGTTCGGCGAGCGGGGCGCCGATGCCCTTCACCTCGTCGAGCCCGAGGCGCACCGCGAAACCGGTGTCGCGGCGATGCGCCGCGTAGTCGAGCCGGATGCTGCGGTCGAACGTCTGCGCCACGGGCGGTTGTTCGCGGTCGAGGCAGTGGTTGCCGGACGCTTCGACAGGCTCGTGCCCTTCGACAGGCCCGGGCCCTTCGACAGGCTCAGCACCCGAGCGCTCCAGCCCCGACCCTACGCCCGATCTCAGGATGTCGGGCCGCAGCACCTCCACCCCGTGCCGACGCGCGTCGGCGACGAGGCTCTGGCCGGAGTAGAAGCCCATCGGCTGGGCGCGCAGCATCGCGGCGAGGAACGCGGCGGGGTAGTGCAGCTTCATCCACGCGCTCGCGTAGACGAGCAGGCCGAAGCTCAGGCTGTGGCTCTCGGCGAATCCGAAGTTGGCGAAGGCCTGGATCTTGCCGTAGATCTCGTCGGCGACGTCGGGGGCGATGCCGTTCTCCTCCATGCCGGCGTAGAGCTTCTCGCGCAGTGACTCGATGCGTTCCACCCCGCGCTTCGACCCCATCGCCCGCCGCAGCAGGTCGGCGTCTTCACCCGTGCAGTTGCCGACCTCCATCGCCATCTGCATCAGCTGCTCTTGGAAGACGGGCACCCCGAGCGTGCGTGCGAGCGGCTTCTCCAGCTTGGGATGCAGATAGGTGATCTTCTCTTCGCCGAGCTTGCGACGCACGAACGGGTGCACGGCGCCGCCCTGGATCGGACCGGGACGCACGAGCGCGATCTGAACCACGAGGTCGTAGAACTTGCGCGGCTGCAACCGGGGCAGCAATCCCATCTGCGCTCGCGACTCGACCTGGAACACCCCGATCGCGTCGGCGACGCAGAGCATGTCGTAGACCCCGGCCTCTTCTTTCGGCATCGAATCGAGGTCGACGTCGTCGCCCACGGACTCGCGCACGATGTCGAATCCGTGCTGCAGCGCCGAGAGCATGCCGAGACCGAGCAGATCGAACTTCACCAGGCCCATCCACGCGCAGTCTTCTTTGTCCCACTGCACGACGGTGCGGTCTTTCATGCGGCCGCGCTCGATCGGCACGACCTCGCCGACCGGCCGGTCGGTGAGCACCATGCCGCCCGAGTGGATGCCCATGTGCCGGGGGAACTTCATCACCTCGAGCGCGAGGTCGACCACCGCCTCGGGGATGTCGTGCTCGGTGCTCTCGGTAAGGGCGCCGTTGCGTTCCACCTGCTTCGACCAGGCGTCCTGCTGGCCCGGCGAGTGCCCGAGCGCCTTGGCCATGTCACGCACCGCGAACTTGGGCCGGTACTGGATGACGTTGGCGACCTGCGCCGCGTTCACCCTGCCGTACTTGCCGTAGACGTACTGGATGATCTCCTCGCGCCGGTCGGAGTCGAAGTCGACGTCGATGTCGGGCTCCTCCTCGCGCATGCTGGAGAGAAAGCGTTCGAACGGCAGCCGGTACTGGATCGGGTTGACGGCCGTGATCATCAGCAGGTAGCAGACGGCCGAGTTCGCGGCGGATCCGCGGCCCTGGCAGAGGATGCCGCGGCTGCGGGCCTCGCGCACGATGTCGTGCACGATCAGGAAGTAGCCGGGGAAGTCCTTGTCTTCGATGACCTTGAGCTCGCTCTCGACGCGCCTGGTGTCGTCGTCGCTCAGCACCATGTGGCGCAAGGCGACACCCTGCCAGGTGAGTTCGCGCAACCAGCTCATCGGCGTGTGGCCCTCGGGCACCTCTTGCTTGGGCAGTTCGGGTTTGGCGCGGATCAGCTCGAAGCTCAGGTCGTCAGCCACCTCGACGGTGCGCTCGATCGCGCCGGGGTAGCGGGCGAACCTCTTCGCCATCTCGGCGCCGGAGCGCAGGTGCGCGGAGCCGGATGCCGGCAGCCAGCCGTCCATCTCGTCGAGACTGCGGCGGGCGCGCACCGCGGCGAGGGCGCTCGCGAGGTGGTGCTGCTTCGGGGTGGCGAAGTGCACGTTGCCGGTCGCCACGACGCCGAGGCCCTGCGCCGCCGCGATCGCCGCGAGGGCGTCGTTGTGCACGCTGTCAAGCGGGTTTCCGCTGTCAGTGAGCTCGACGAGCACCCGATCGCGGCCGAACAGCGCCGCCAGCAGGTCGATCTCGCGGGCGGCGTCGCGCTCCCGGTCGCTGCGGTTGACTCCCGCGCGGGTGAGGGCCTGCCGCACGGTGCCCTTGCGGCAGCCGGTGAGGATGGTCCAGTCGCCGCCGCCCTGTCCCGCTCCTGACTGCTCGGACAGCAGCTCGAGGTCGTAGAGCGGCCGGCCCTTCTCGTCGCCGGTGAGTTGGGCATGGGTGAGGGCGCCGGCGAGCCGGTGGTAGCCCTCCTTCTGCCGGGCGAGCACGAGCAGGTGGCTGCCCTCTGGGTCGGCGATGCCGTTCTGCGGGGTACGCAGACCGAGCGAGAGTTCGGCGCCGAAGACCGTGTTGGGTGCCCCGCCGCCGAGGATCTTCTGTGCGGCGGCGGCCTCGGCCATACGTACGATGCCGTAGAAGCCGTCGTGGTCGGTGAGGGCGAGCGAGTGCAGGCCGAGCCGCGCGGCCTCCTCGAGGAGACTCTCGGGCGAGGACGCGCCGTCGAGGAAGCTGAAGCTGGAGTGCGCGTGCAGCTCGGCGTAGGGCACGAGCCCCGCGTCATCCGATCTCTGCGGCTTCTGCGCCTGGTAGGCGGTGCGCTTCGCCGACCACGCGGGACTGTCGCCGCCGTCGGCTCCGAGCGGGCGGGCGCTCGGCCGGCTGGCGTCGGAGAGTTTGCGCTCGAACTCCGACCAGGGGATCGGCGGGTTGCTCCACCCCATCAGGTGCTCCCGGCCATCAGTCGTACCGCGCTTCGGCGACCCAGTTGCCGCCATCAGGTCCGTCATTGCGCAGCACCAGCAGCCAGGCGATGCCGGAGTCGTCGACCACCTGGAACCGGCTCGCGCGCAGGCTCGTCGCCGGGTCCCACCAGCGTTCGTCGACGATCCACGGGCCGGCCCACGCGGTGACCCTGCGCAGTTTCGACTGCGAGGCACCCGCGCTGAACTCGACCGGCGACGCGGAGAGCGTGCCGCGGTCGTCGACCGTGACCGCGCGCCCGTCGGCGCCGAACACGTGCACCGGGTGCCCGGTGGTAAACACCGTCGCCGGCGCGGGCTGCGGCAGCTGCCCCGGCCAGGGGCGCACGGGCACGGCGGGCGGGCGGTCGCCCCAGGCCACGAGGGTCGCGCGGTCGCCGAGGGTGCGGCCGCCGCCGACGACCGCGGTGAGCACGGCCTCGTGGCCGAGCATGCCCTGCACGCGCGAGAGTCCGTGGTGGATGCGTTCGTCGGGCCCGGAGCCCCAGAGCCCCTCCTCGTGGTTGCCCACCGAGTCGACGCTCTCGGGAGTGACGGTGACGCGGGTGACGCCGGAGCTCAACCCCGATTCGCCGGCACCGCCCTGCAGCTGCCAGCGCACCCGGTCGACGACCTCGCTCGCGGTGAACGAGCGCGGGTGCAGCCAGCTGCGCCCCGAGACCTCTCCCGAGTCGGAGTCGATGTCGATGCGGATGCCGGTGCAGACGAGTTTCGCGGCGATGAGGCCCGCGATGAACGCTTCGGCGATGGCGAGCACGCCGAAGCTCACCTGGTCGATGCGGTCGAGCGCCGGCTCGAACGATACCGTCTGCTCGAGCTGCTTGGGCGGCACGCGCGGCGACACCAGTCGGGCGTCGAGCCCGCGGGCGAGGGCATGGGCGCGCGCCCCCGGCTCGCCGAACCGGTCGCGCACGTCGGTCGGGTCGAGCTGGGCGAAGGCGCCGAGATTGCGGATGCCGAGGCGCTGCAGCAGAACGGCGAGGGCCGGCTGGTCGAAGACCGCGAGGGGGAGCGGGGCGAGGAAAGCAGCGGATGCGCCCTCGGCGACGACGCGCACCGCGGCACGCGCAGGACCCGTCGACCGTGCCGCCTGCTCGGCCGTGAACGGTCCGTCGGCGATACCCACGCGCGCACCGGGCATGCCGAGGTCGTCGAGCACGCCGATGAGCGCGAGGGCGGCCGGCTTCTCGCCGCCGTAGTAGCGCGCGGGCCCGCGGGTGCGGATCGCGAGGCTGCCCGGACGCAGCAGCTGCACGCCCGGTGTCATCCGTTCGATCTCGGCGATCACCGGCTCGAAGACGCGGTTGTCGACATCGGCGCGGTGGGGGAGCACCACGAGCCCGGTGCAGCGGGCCTGAGCCTCGCGCACGCGGATGCCGCGCGTGACGCCCTCGGCGCGGGCGGCGGCGGAGCAGGCGAGCACGAGCCCCTTGTCGATCATGGCGATCGGCAGCGAGTCGGCCAGGCCGAGGTCGCGGCTCACCGCCGTGATCGGCCAGTCGGGACTCCAGAGCACCATGGTGCGGGTCGCGGCACTCATGCCGTGGCCGCCTGTTGCAACGGTGCCTCGCGCAGCGGCGTCTCGCGACCCGCAGCGCCGTAGAGCGGCGTGACCTCGCGGAACTGCTCGGCCTGGTCGGGCAGCCACAGCCGCGTGCTGCGCGGACGCCCGCCCGTGCTGCTGGTGACCGTGACGGTGGCCTGCCGCGCCTCGAGGTAGCCGTGGCCGTCGCCGATGCCGCTCCAGTCGCTCTGCGAGAGGGTGAGGATCGCCTCGCTCT
>Ga0247740_1000396_pt1 | contig 21841 bp, 16 predicted proteins | sample UWRJL148409B2_FD_180942 | JGI IMG/M metagenome (GOLD analysis project Ga0247740, IMG submission 180942) | Plant litter microbial communities from Arlington Agricultural Research Station in Wisconsin, United States - UWRJ-L148-409B-2 | ecosystem: Environmental > Terrestrial > Plant litter >...
GACCACGGTGTAGACGATGCCCATGTTCGCGACCGGGATGAGCAGTAGCGAGCACGCGACGGTCGCCCAGGCGTAGAGCACGACCTGCAGTCCCACGACGGTGCGACCGCGCACCACGGCGAGCATAGGTACGTTGACCGACTGGTAGTCGGCGCGGTACTTCATCGAGAGCGGCCAGTAGTGCGGCGGCGTCCACAGGAAGACGATGCCGAAGAGGATGACCGGTGCCCAGCTGAGATCGCCGGTGACTGCAGCCCAGCCGATGAGCACGGGCATGCAGCCGGCGGCACCGCCCCACACGATGTTCTGCGGCGTGCGTCGCTTGAGCACCAGCGTGTAGACGAGCACGTAGAACAGGATCGCGGCGAGCGAGAGCGCGGCGGCGAGCCAGTTGATGAGGAACCCGAGCCAGGCGACGGAGGCGGCGCCGGTGATCCACGCGAACGCGAGGGCCTCGTTGTCGCTGAGCTCCCCCGTGACGAGGGGGCGCTTCTTGGTGCGGTCCATCACGCGGTCGATGTCGCGGTCGATGTAGCAGTTGAAGGCGTTGGCGGAGGCCGCGCTCAGCGATCCGCCGATGAGCGTGCCGAGAACCAGCCAGAGGTTCGGGATTCCGTTGGCGGCGAGCACCATGACCGGCGCGGTGGTGACGAGCAGCAGCTCGATCACGCGCGGCTTGGTGAGGCCGATGTAGGCGAGCACCTTGCGACGGAAGCCGATACGCGGGCGCTCCGTACGAGCCTCGATCGCGACATCCATGGTGTCGATTGTAAGCGGAGCCGGCGGGGGTGACGCGTACACCGCAGGGAGCAACTGCGTTCTCTATACTTGAAACGCCTGCTGGCCGATGATTCGCTCACCCCCCATGTAACCCCGTGCTCGACAGAAGCCCCTGTGTTCCGCGTGCTGTGGTGACTGTGACGCGTGAGACCAGCAGTCCCCCACCAAGTGAATGAAGGGTCAGACCCCGTGGCAGATCTCCAATGGGAATCCATTGATGACAAGGCAGTAGACACCGCTCGAATCCTCGCGGCGGACGCCGTGGAGAAGGTGGGGAACGGGCATCCGGGCACCGCGATGAGCCTCGCGCCTGCCGCCTACTTGCTCTTCCAGAAGGTCATGCGCCGTGACCCGTCCGACAACGAGTGGATCGGCCGCGACCGTTTCATCCTCTCCGTGGGCCACTCTTCGCTCACCCAGTACGTTCAGCTCTACTTCGGCGGCTACGGCCTCGAGCTCGACGACCTCAAGGCGCTCCGCACCTGGGGCTCGCTCACTCCCGGCCACCCCGAGTACGGCCACACCGACGGCGTCGAGATCACCACCGGCCCGCTCGGCCAGGGGCTCGCCTCCGCCGTGGGCTTCGCCTACGCCGCCCGCTACGAGCGCGGACTGTTCGACCCGGATGCCGCTCCCGGCACCAGCCCGTTCGACCACTTCATCTACACGATCGCCGGCGATGGCGACATGCAGGAGGGTGTGACCAGCGAGGCCTCGTCGCTCGCGGGCCACCAGGAGCTCGGCAACCTCATCGCCATCTACGACTCGAACCAGATCTCGATCGAGGACGACACCAACATCGCCTTCACCGAGGACGTGCACGCCCGTTACCTCGCCTACGGATGGGACGTGCAGGTCGTCGACTGGAAGAAGACCGGCCAGTACGTCGAGGACATCGCGGCGCTCAACGACGCGATCGAGGCGGCCAAGGGCGTCACCGACAAGCCGTCGCTGATCATCCTCAAGACGATCATCGGCTGGCCGAGCCCGAAGAAGCAGAACTCGGGCAAGATCCACGGCTCGGCGCTCGGCGCCGAGGAGCTCGCCGCGGTCAAGTCCGTGCTGGGCTTCGACCCCGAGCAGACCTTCGAGGTCGCGCCCGAGGTCATCGACCACACCCGCCAGGCACTCGTGCGCGGCAAGGAGGCCCACGACGCGTGGAACGTCGAGTTCGACGCGTGGGCCGCCGCCAACCCCGACCGCAAGGTGCTGCTCGACCGCATCCTCACGGGCGACCTGCCCGAGGGCGTCGAAGCCGCCCTTCCCGTCTTCGAGGCGGGCAAGGATGTCTCGACCCGAGCCGCGTCGGGCAAGGTCATCAACGCCCTCGCCGGCGTGATCCCCGAGCTGTGGGGTGGATCGGCCGACCTCGCCGAGTCCAACCTGACCACCATCGAGGGTGCCGGCTCGTTCGTGCCCGAGAAGTGGTCGACCCACGAGTGGACCTCCAGCCCCATCGGCCGCGTGCTCCACTTCGGCATTCGCGAGCACGCCATGGGCGCGATCCTCAACGGCATCGTGCTGCACGGCAACACCCGCCCCTTCGGCGGCACTTTCCTGATCTTCAGCGACTACATGCGCCCGGCGGTCCGCCTGGCGGCGCTGATGAAGGCGCCGACCATCTACGTCTGGACGCACGACTCCGTCGCCCTCGGCGAGGACGGCCCCACCCACCAGCCGATAGAGCAGCTCGCGACTCTGAGGGCCATTCCCGGACTCGACATCGTGCGCCCGGGCGACGCGAACGAGACCGCGTGGGCGTGGAAGACCATCCTCGAGCGCCGCAACGGACCGGCCGGCATCGCACTGACCCGCCAGAACATCCCGGTGTTCGAGCGCGGCGAGGGCGCGGCCACCGGAGACACGTTCGCTTCCGCGAAGTACGTCGCCAAGGGCGCGTACGTGCTGGCCGAGGCCCCCAACGGAACGCCCGATGTGATCTTCATCGCGACCGGCTCCGAGGTGCAGATCGCCGTCGAGGCCCGCGAAGTGCTGAAGGGCGAGGGCATCAACGCCCGCGTCGTCTCGGTGCCCAGCACCGAGTGGTTCGCCGAGCAGGATGCCGCCTACCGTGAGTCGGTCCTCCCCGCCGCCGTCACCGCGCGCGTCTCCATCGAGGCCGGCATCGACCTCACCTGGAAGTCGTGGGTCGGCGACGCCGGTCGCAGCGTCTCGATCGAGCACTTCGGTGCGTCCGCCGACTACAAGACCCTGTTCCGCGAGTTCGGGATCACCACCGAGGCCGCCGTGGCCGCCGCCAAGGAATCGCTGGCCGCCGCCGGCGAGAAGTAGAGGAAACATACACATGAGCACTCCCACCGAAGCACTCTCCGCCCTCGGCGTCAGCATCTGGCTCGACGACCTCTCTCGCGACCGCATCCAGTCGGGCGGGCTCCAGAAGCTCATCGCCGACCGCAACGTCGTAGGCGTCACCACCAACCCGACGATCTTCGCCTCAGCCCTTGCCAAGGGCGAGACGTACGACGCGCAGGTCGCCGAGCTCGCCACCGCGGGCAAGTCGGTGACCGAGGCCGTGTTCGAGATCACCACCGACGACGTGGCCGCTGCGAGCGACATCTTCCGCGAGGTCTACGACACGACGGCCGGCCAGGACGGCCGCGTCTCCATCGAGGTCGAGCCGGGACTTGCCCACGACGCTGCCGGAACGATCAGTCAGGCGCAGGAGCTGTGGGCCAAGGTCAACCGCCCCAACGCGATGATCAAGATCCCCGCGACCCTCGAGGGCCTCGAGGCGATCACCGAGACCATCGGCGCCGGCATCAGCGTGAACGTGACGCTGATCTTCAGCCTCGAGCGTCACCGGGCAGTCATCAACGCCTACCTCTCGGGCCTCGAGAAGGCCAAGGCTGCGGGCCTCGACCTCTCGACCATCCACTCGGTCGCGTCGTTCTTCGTGTCGCGCGTCGACACCGAGATCGACAAGCGACTGGAGGCTATCGGCACCGACGAGGCGATCGCCCTCAAGTCGAAGGCCGGCATCGCGAACGCGCGCCTCGCCTACCAGGTGTACGAGCAGGAGTTCTCCTCGGAGCGTGCGAAGGTGCTGCTCGCAGCCGGTGCGAACAAGCAGCGACCGCTGTGGGCCTCCACCGGCGTCAAGGACCCGAGCCTGCCCGACACGCTGTACGTCACCGAGCTCGCGGTCGGCGAGACGGTCAACACCATGCCGGAGAAGACGCTCGAGGCCACGGCCGACCACGGCGTCATCGAGGGCGACCAGGTCACCGGCAACTACGCCGCGGCGAACGCCACCCTCGACGCGCTGGACGCGCTCGGCATCTCCTACGACGAGGTGACGGCGCTCCTCGAGAAGGAGGGCGTCGAGAAGTTCATCGTCTCGTGGAACGAGCTCCTCGACACCGTGTCCGCTGCACTCGAGGCGGCACAGCGCGGGTCGAAGGCATGAGCGTGAAGATCGCGGTCTCCGGCGCTGCCGCCGAGGCCGTGGACCGCATCGTCCCCCAGCTCGTGAGCGATCTCGTCGCGAGCGGGATCACCTCGGGCGACGGATCCCTGTGGGGACCTGACGCCGAGGAGGAGTCGAACAAGCGCCTCGGGTGGGTCGAGGCCGTCGCGATCTCCCGCCCGCTCGTGGACGACATCTACGCTCTGCGCGACAAGCTGCGCGAGGCGGGCGTGAACCACATCGTCCTCGGCGGCATGGGAGGCTCCTCCCTCGCGCCCGAGGTCATCACCCGCACCTACGGTGTCGAGCTGACCGTGCTCGACTCGACCGATCCGGGCCAGGTGCTCTCGGCACTCGGTGATCGCCTCGCGACCACCGCCGTCGTGATCTCCTCCAAGTCCGGCGGCACAGTCGAGACCGACAGCCAGAAGCGCATCTACGAGCAGTACTTCAGCGAGGCCGGAATCGACCCGCTCGAGCGCATCGTGATCGTGACCGACCCCGGCTCCCCGCTGGACGTCTCCGCCCGCGCCACCGGCTACCGGGTGTTCAACGCCGACCCCAACGTGGGCGGCCGCTACTCGGCCCTCACCGCGTTCGGCCTCGTGCCCTCCGGCCTCGCCGGTGTCGACCTCAACGAGCTCCTCGACGAGGCGGAGGCCGTGATGGTGGAGCTCGCCGTCGACAACACGGCAAACCCGGGACTGATCCTCGGCGCCGCCATGAGCAGCAGGAGCAAGCTCGGTATCGTCCCTGACGGCACGCACATTCTCGGCTTCGGAGACTGGGCCGAGCAGCTCATCGCCGAGTCGACGGGCAAGCTCGGCAAGGGCATCCTGCCGGTCGTTCTCGACGTCGACTCCCCCGAACTCAGCGAGAACCTGCCCGATCTGCAGATCGTGCGTCTCGTCGGGGACTGGGACGACACCCGCGAGGTCGCCGACGGCGAGATCGAGATCGCGGGAAGCCTCGGCGGCCAGATCCTGGTCTGGGAGTACGCGACTGCTGTCGCCGGTCGCATCCTCGGCATCAACCCGTTCGACCAGCCCGACGTCGAATCGGCGAAGATCGCCACGCGCGCGCTCATCGACAACCCGTCGAAGCCGGCCGAACCGGCCTTCGTCGTCGGGGACATCGAGGTGCGGGGCACCCCGAACGTCGTCGCGAACTCGAGCGACCTCGAGGGTGCCGTCTTCGCGCTGCTCGCGCAACTTCCGGAGGACGGCTACGTCTCCATCCAGGCGTACGTGGACCGGGTCGCGTACCCCGGGCTCGCCGCGCTCCGCGACGAACTCGCGGCGCGCTCCAAGCGCCCCGTGACCTTCGGCTGGGGCCCCCGCTTCCTGCACTCGACCGGCCAGTTCCACAAGGGTGGACCGGCCGTCGGCGTGTTCCTCCAGATCCTGACGGTCGAAGACGTCGACCTGCAGATCCCCGGCCGTCCGTTCACCTTCGGTCAGCTGATCCGCGCGCAGGCCGACGGTGACGCGAGTGTTCTCGCGGACCACGGCCGCCCCGTCCTGAGCCTCACGCTCCGGAATGCCGGTGCATCCCTGCCGGTTGTCATCAGCGCACTGAAGTAGCTAGGAGCACCATGTCGCCCGTGGATATCACCGCCGACTTCAATCCCCTCAGGATTCCGTCGGACCGGCGACTCAACCGCATCGCCGGCCCGAGCGCGCTCGTCATCTTCGGCGTGACGGGCGACCTGTCGCGCAAGAAGTTGATGCCGGCCGTGTACGACCTCGCCAACCGGGGCCTCCTGCCGCCCGGATTCGCCCTGGTCGGATTCGCCCGGCGTGACTGGGAGGACCAGGACTTCGCGAAGGTCGTGCACGACGCGGTGAAGCAGTACGCCCGCACCCCGTTCGACGAGGACGTGTGGACGCAGCTCGCGCAGGGCATCCGCTTCGTGCAGGGCGAATTCGACGACGCCGAGGCCTTCACGCGACTCAAGGAGACCCTCGAGGAGCTCGACCGTGAGCGGGGCACGATGGGCAACCACGCGTTCTACCTGTCGATCCCGCCGAAGTCGTTCCCCGAGGTCACCGAGCGCCTCCGCGACTCCGGCCTCGCCGAGCAGCGGGACGGCCAGTGGAGCCGCGTCGTCATCGAGAAGCCCTTCGGCAGCGACCTGACGACCGCACGCGAGCTGAACGCCGTCGTGGAGTCGGTCTTCCCGCCCGACAGCGTCTTCCGCATCGACCACTACCTCGGCAAGGAGACGGTGCAGAACATCCTTGCGCTGCGCTTCGCGAACCAGCTCTACGAGCCCATCTGGAACGCCAACTACGTCGACCACGTGCAGATCACGATGGCCGAGGATGTCGGAGTGGGCGGCCGCGCCGGCTACTACGACGGCATCGGTGCCGCGCGCGACGTCATCCAGAACCACCTCCTGCAGCTCCTCGCCCTCACCGCGATGGAGGAGCCCGTGTCGTTCGATGCGTCCGACCTTCGCGCCGAGAAGGAGAAGGTGCTGTCGGCCGTGCGCCTCCCGAAGGACTTGGGCAAGCACACCGCTCGCGGCCAGTACTCCGGCGGTTGGTCGGGCGGCGAGAAGGTGCTCGGCTTCCTCGAGGAGGAGGGGATGAACCCCAAGTCGACGACCGAGACCTTCGCGGCCATCCGTCTCGACATCGGCACCCGGCGTTGGGCCGGCGTGCCGTTCTACCTCCGCACCGGTAAGCGGCTCGGTCGCCGTGTGACGGAGATCGCGGTCGTGTTCAAGCGCGCCCCGCAGTACCTGTTCGCCGAGAGCCAGACGTCGGCGCTCGGCCAGAACGCGCTCGTCATCCGGGTGCAGCCCGATGAGGGAGTGACGATCCGCTTCGGTTCGAAGGTTCCCGGCGCCGGCATGCAGGTGCGCGACGTGACCATGGACTTCGGTTACGGCCACGCCTTCACCGAGGCGAGCCCCGAGGCGTACGAGCGACTCATCCTCGATGTCCTCCTCGGCGACCCGCCGCTCTTCCCCCGCCACGAGGAGGTCGAGCTCAGCTGGAAGATCCTCGACCCGATCGAGGAGTACTGGGCGACCCAGGGTCAGCCCGAGCAGTACCGTCCGGGAACGTGGGGTCCGGCATCCGCCGACGAGCTCATGGCCCGCGACGGAAGGACCTGGAGACGACCATGATCGTAGATCTTCCCAACACCACCACGAGCGCGATCTCGAAGACGCTCGTCAAGATACGCGAGGAGGGTGGCGCCGTCGCCCTCGGCCGCGTTCTGACCCTCATCATCACCACACACCTGGGCGCCGAGGAGGAGGCCATCGAGGCCGCCAACGAGGCATCGCGGGAGCACCCGATGCGCATCATCGTGGTCTCGACCGACCCCGACGACAAGGGCAAGACCGAGCCTCGTGTCGACGCGCAGATCCGCGTCGGCGGGGATGCGGGTGCCGGCGAGGTTGTCGTCGTCAAGGCGTACGGCGCCGCGGCCTCGGATCAGGAGAGCCTGGTCACCGGCCTGCTGCTCCCCGACGCCCCAGTCGTCGCATGGTGGCCGGGCGCAGCCCCCGCCAACGTCTCGCAGTCCCCGGTCGGCCGCATCGCCCAGCGACGCATCACGGATGCCGCGGCCAGCAGCAACCCTGTGAAGGCCCTGGCCACGATCTCGGAGTCGTACCGTCCGGGTGACACCGACTTCGCGTGGACGAGACTCACGCTGTGGCGTGCACAGCTCGCCGCCGTGCTCGACCAGCCGCCGTACACGCAGGTGACGGGAGTCGAGGTGCACGGCACCGCGGACTCCCCCTCGACCGTACTGCTCGCGGCGTGGCTGCAGGAGGCCCTCCAGGTTCCCGTCACGCTCGGCGTCTCGGGCAAGTCGCACGGCAGCAGCGGGATCCAGGGCGTCAAGCTCATCCGCGAGTCCGGCGCGATCGAGCTCGAGCGCACGATGTCCAACGTGGCCACTCTCGTGCAGCCGGGCCAACCCACCCACGACCTCTCACTCCCCCGGCGCAGCCTGCGCGACTGCCTCGCCGAGGAGCTGCGCCGACTCGACCCCGACGACCTGTTCGGCGAAGTCATCGTCAACGGCGTGGGTAAGCTGGGGAAGCCGGGCAAGCTGAAGCGACCGGCCCGGACGAAGGCGTAATACATCCCCCATGAGCAACGAACGCAGGGTCATTGTCCACCACGACAAGGAGGCCCTCGCGGCGGCCGTCGCGGCGAGATTCATCACGAAGGTCGTCGACCTCGTGGATGAGTTCGACGAGGCCTCGGTCGTGCTCACGGGCGGCACCATGGGGAGCGCGGTTCTCGAGGCGGTCAACGTGAGCCCCGCGCGGGACTCCATCGACTGGTCGCGGGTGAACGTCTGGTGGGGCGATGAGCGCTGGCTGCCGGCGGGTGACCCCGAGCGCAACGAGACGCAAGCGCGTGCCGCGCTGCTCGATCACGTCGCGCTCGACCCCGCGCGCGTGCACCCCTTCCCCGCGTCAGACCAGGGCATCGAGCTGGATGCCGCTGCCGAGCTCTATGCGCACGAGATCGCCGCGCACACCCCCGCCAATGCGAGCATGCCGCACTTCGACATCACGTTCCTCGGTATGGGACCGGACGGGCACATCGCCTCGCTGTTCCCGGAGCGCGGGGGCATCCGTGAGCGCGAACTCACCGTGATCTCGGTGCGCAACTCACCCAAGCCGCCGCCCGAGAGGCTGAGCCTCACTCTTCCGGTGATCAACTCGTCGGCCCGGGTGTGGCTCGTCGTCGCCGGTGCGGACAAAGCGTCTGCGCTCGGACTCACCCTTGCCGGCGCGAGCGTGAACGAGGTGCCTGCGGCGGGCGTCGAGGGACGGCGCAAGACGCTGTTCTTCGTCGACGCCGAGGCCGCGGCGGAGGTTCCCGAGAACCTCATCTTCCCCGGCCAGTTCTGGACCGGGGCGGACGACACCCAGCAGTAGCTGGGCTGCGGGGCTAGGAGGCGGTGCCGCGACGGGCGCGCAGCTGCACGAGAGCCTCTTCGAGGAGCGTTGCCGCCTCTTCCTCGCTACGGCGTTCCTTCACGTAGGCGAGGTGGGTCTTGTAGGGCTCGAGCTTCGTGACCGACGGGGGGTTGTTCTTGTCGCGGCCGGCGGGAAGGCCGGTCGACGGGGAGTCGATGGTCTCCGGGATCTCCTCGTCGGGCAGGTTGGCGGCGAAGTTGCGCACCGTCTCGTTGCCCATCTCGTCCCAGTAGGAGACCTGGATGCGGTCCGCGTGGAATCCGCGGTCCTGCTCGCCCATGGGTCCCGCGCCGACGCGTGAACCGCGAATCGCACTGCCGCCTGATGCCACTGTTGCCCCTAAGTGAGTGAAGGTGTCGGTTACGCGCCGTCGAACTTGGTGATGAGGCCGAGGACCACGATGCAGCTGATCCAAACCACGCCAAGGATGACGGTGATGCGATTGAGGTTGCGCTCCGCGACGCCCGACGCGCCGAGGTTGGAGGTGACGCCGCCGCCGAACATGTCGGAGAGACCGCCACCACGACCACGGTGCAGCAGGATGAGCAGGGTCAGCAGCAGACTCGTGATGCCGAGAATGACCTGCAGGACGACCTGGAGAATTTGCACGGGGAGAAACCTTTCGAAAGCCTCAGTAAGTATACGTGGATCGAGCGAAGTCGAGATCTCGACTTCGCTCGATCACCGATCAGGTACCGACGTGCTTCTGGAAGCGGGCGATGGCCGCGAACTCGGCAACATCGAGGCTCGCGCCGCCGACGAGTGCGCCATCCACGTTCGGCTCGCGCATGAAGGCTGCGATGTTGCCGGACTTCACAGAACCGCCGTAGAGGATGCGCGTGGCCGCTGCCACCTCGGCACCCAGTAGCTCGGCGAGGGTCTCGCGAAGCTTGGCCGCCACCTGCTCCGCCTGCTCGGGAGTCGCGGCCTGCCCGGAGCCGATCGCCCAGACCGGCTCGTAGGCGACGACGAGATTCGGGGTTCCGGAGATGCCGGCGAGGGCCGCCGTGAGCTGGGCGACGGGAACGGCACTAGGGCCGTGGGCCTCGAGGTCCTCCGCGGTCTCCCCCACGCACAGCACGGGGACGAGCCCGTGCTTGAGGGCGGCGGCGACCTTGCGGCCGAGCTGTTCGTCGGTCTCACCGTGGTACTGGCGGCGCTCTGAGTGCCCGATCAGCACGTAGGTGCTGTCGAGCGCCTTGAGGAACGCGCCCGAGATCTCGCCGGTGTAGGCGCCGGAGTCGAACTCGGAGAGGTCCTGGCCGCCGAACACGATGTCGAGCTTGTCGGCCGAGATGAGCGTCTGCACCGAGCGGAGATCGGTGAACGGCGGGAACACCGCGACCTCCGCTCCGTCGATACCGAAATCGTGGCGGGCGTCCTTGAGCGTCCACGCGAGCTTCTGCACGGTGGCGATCGCCTGCAGGTGGTCGAGGTTCATCTTCCAGTTGCCCGCGATGAGCGGGACTCGCTTCAGTGCCATCCGAGTACCTCGAGTCCTGGCAGGCGCTTGCCCTCGAGGAATTCGAGGCTCGCACCGCCTCCGGTGGAAATATGTCCGAACGCGGCATCCGGGAAGCCCAGTGCGCGTACCGCTGCGGCGGAGTCGCCGCCACCGACGACCCCGAGTCCGTCCATGCCCGCGAGAGCCGCTGCCACGGCCTTCGTGCCGGCCGCGAACGGCGCGAGCTCGAAGACGCCCATCGGGCCGTTCCAGAAGACTGTCTTCGACGCCGTGATGACGGTGGCGAAGGCCCGCGCGGTATCCGGACCGATGTCGAGACCCAGTCCGGATGGACCGAACGGGGTGTCCTCGATCGCGTCAGCCGCCGTAACCACGTACTCCGCGTCAGCGCCGAACTTCGACGCCACGACGATGTCCGTGGGCAGCACGATCTCGACCCCGAGCTCCTCGGCCTTGGCGAGGTAGCCCTTCACGATGTCGACCTGGTCGACCTCGAGCAGGCTCGCCCCCACCTTGTACCCGAGGGCGTACAGGAACGTGAAGAGCATGCCGCCGCCGATGAGCAGCGAGTCGACCTTCGGCAGCAGCGCGTCGATGACGCTCAGCTTGTCGGAGACCTTCGAGCCGCCGAGCACCACGGTGTACGGCTTGTCGGGGGTGACCGTGAGACGCTCGAGCACCTCGAGCTCCTGCTGGATGAGCAGCCCCGCCGCGCTCGGAAGGGCCTCGGCCAGCTCGTACACGCTCGCCTGCTTGCGGTGCACGACGCCGAATCCGTCGGAGACGAAGGCGTCGCCGAACCGCGCGAGCCTGCCCGCGAAGTCCTTGCGCTCGCTCTCGTCCTTCGACGTCTCGTGGGCGTTGAAGCGGAGGTTCTCCAGAAGCGCGACGTCGCCGTCCTTCAGCTCGTCCACTGCCTCCTCGGCCGCGGATCCCACGGTGTCCGTGGCAAACACGACGGGCTTACCCAGCAGCTCGGACAGGCGCTGCGCCACGGGGGCGAGACTGTACTTGCTGTCGGGCTCGCCGTCGGGACGACCGAGGTGCGATACCACGATGACGCGAGCGCCAGCGTGGATCAGGGCGTTGAGGGTAGGCAGAGAGGCGCGCACGCGCCCGTCATCCGTGATCTGGCCGTCCTTCAGGGGGACGTTCAGATCACAGCGGACGATGACGCGCTTGCCGCGCAGCTCCCCCAGGGAGTCGAGCGTGCGAAGGGCCATTGCTACAGTTTGTCGCCGACGAACTCGGTGACGTCGACGAGGCGGTTGGAGTAGCCCCATTCGTTGTCGTACCAGGATGCAACCTTGACCTGGTCGCCGATCACCTTGGTGAGGCCGGCGTCGAAGATCGAGGAGTGCGGGTCGCCGACGATGTCGCTCGACACGATCTCGTCCTCGGTGTACTTGAGGATGCCCTTGAGGGGGCCCTCGGCGGCGGCCTTGTACGCGGCGTTGACCTCTTCGACCGTGACGGGCCGCGAGGCGGTGACCGTGAGGTCCGTGATCGATCCAGTGATCACGGGAACGCGGAGCGCGTAGCCGTCGAGCTTGCCGACGAGTTCGGGGATGACGAGGCCGAGTGCCTTGGCGGCACCGGTCGAGGTCGGGATGATGTTGGCGGCGGCGGCGCGGGCGCGGCGCAGGTCGCTGTGCGGGCCGTCCTGCAGGTTCTGGTCGGCGGTGTAGGCGTGCACGGTGGTCATGAGACCGCGCTCGATGCCGAAGTTCTCCATGAACACCTTGGCGAGCGGCGCGAGGCAGTTCGTGGTGCACGAGGCGTTCGAGATGATCGTGTGGATCGCCGGGTCGTAGGTGTCCTCGTTCACGCCCAGGACCAGGGTGGCGACGTCGGAGCCGGTGGCCGGAGCGGAGACGATGACCTTCTTAGCACCGGCGGTGATGTGCTTGTGGGCATCCTCGCTCTTGGTGAAGCGGCCGGTGGACTCGATGACGATGTCGACTCCGAGCTCGCCCCACGGGAGGAGTGCCGGGTCGCGCTCAGCCAGGACCTTGATGGGCTTGCCGTTGACGATGATGGTGTCGCCGTCGACCTCGACCGTGGCGTCCAGGCGGCCACCGACGGTGTCGTACTTGAGGAGGTGCGCGAGTGCGGCGGGGTTGTCGAGGTCGTTGACCGCGACGATCTCGAGGTCGCTTCCCTTGGCGAGGGCCGCCCTGAAGAAGTTACGACCGATGCGGCCGAATCCGTTGATACCGATCTTGACGGTCACTTGCGCTCCAGTTGCTTGATTGTGTGTGGTGGTGATGAGAGAGAAGGGAGCGGCCGGGGCCCGATCGGTGAGAACGGGCGCCCGGCCGCGACGCCGTTATGACAGTAGCAGCAGGCCGTTGGTCTTTTCGCGCGCTGCATCGAAGCGAGCCTGGACGTTCGCCCAGCTCGTGATGTTCCAGAACGCCTTGACGTAGTCGGCGCGCACGTTCTTGTAGTCGAGGTAGTACGCGTGCTCCCAGACGTCCAGCATCAGCAGCGGCACGATGCCGGCGGGGAGGTTGCCCTGCTGGTCGAAGAACTGCACGATGATCAGGTTCTCGCCGATGGAGTCCCAGGCCAGTACTGCCCAGCCGGAGCCCTGGACGCCCATCGCAGTGGCGGTGAAGTGGGCCGTGAACTTGTCGAACGAGCCGAAGTGGTCGTCGATGGCGCTGGCCAGATCGCCGGTGGGCTTGTCGCCACCGTCCGGCGAGAGGTTGGTCCAGAAGATCGAGTGGTTGACGTGGCCGCCGAGGTTGAACGCGAGGTCCTTCTCGAGCTTGTTCACGTTCGCCAGGTTCCCTGAGTCGCGGGCTTCGGCGAGCCCGGCGAGGGCTGCGTTGGCGCCCGTCACATAGGCCTGGTGGTGCTTGCTGTGATGCAGCTCCATGATCGTGGCGCTGATGCTCGGCTCAAGGGCCGAGTAATCGTACGCGAGTTCCGGAAGGGTGTATTCAGCCATCGGTTTCTCCTTGCGATTGGTGACATTTTCAGTCTAGTGACCCCAACCGGACGACCCCCGGGATGCTTCCCGCCCCTTGTCACTCGTCCAGATCAGGCGGAAGATTCGCGTCCGTACCGGGGATTCCGAGGTCGGATGCCCGCTTGTCGGCCATGGCCAGCAAGCGGCGGATACGACCGGCGACGGCATCCTTCGTCATGGGCGGGTCGGCGTGGTGCCCGAGCTCGTCGAGGCTGGAGTCGCGGAACCGGAGGCGCAGCTCCCCCGCGTACTTGAGATGCTTCGGGATGTCGCCGTCGAGGATCTCGAGCGCGCGCTCCACGCGGGCGCACGCGGCGACGGCGGCCTGAGCGGAGCGTCGGAGATTGGCGTCGTCGAAGTTCACCAGGCGGTTGGCCGTGGCGCGGACCTCGCGGCGCTGCCGCATCTCGTTCCAGGCCTCGACGCTGCGCTCGGCGCCCATCAGCACGAGCATCGCGCCGATCGCCTCGCCGTCGCGCACGACGACGCGGTGGACCCCCCGCACCTCGCGGGCCTTGGCGGCAATGCGGAGTCGGCCAGCGGCACCGACGAGCGCCATGGCGGCCTCATTGCCGGGGCACGTGACCTCCAGGGCGGCCGAGCGCCCAGGGTCGGTGAGGGTTCCGGCAGCGAGGAAGGCTCCGCGCCAGACCGCGGCGAGGTCTTCGCGGCTGCCCGTGGTGAGGCGGTTGGGGAGTCCGCGGATCGGCCGGCGGCGGGCATCCAGCAGACCGGTCTGGCGGGCGAGGGTCTCGCCGCCCTCGAGGACACGGACGAGGTAGTGGCTCGCGCGACGGACGCCCGACGCCGAGATGACGGAGATGTCGGCGCGCACTCCGTAGAGCTCCGCGATGTCCTTGCGGATGCGGCGCGCGAGCTGCTCGGTGTCGACCTCGGACTCCACCGCTATGCGACCGGAGATGACATGGAGCCCCCCGGAGAACCGCAGGATGGTCGCGAGCTCCGCCGCGCGGATCGTCGTCTTGCCCGACTGGATGGTCGCCAGTTCGTCCTTGACCTCGGCGGTGAGTGCCACGCGCGGTCCTCCTTCTCTGTCTGTGGGCCTTGACGGCCTATTCGCGCCCGAGGTCGCGGTGCTTGACGCTCACGACGACGCCGGGGAGGCTGCTGAGCCGGCTCGCGAGCTCTTCGGCAATCGCGACTGACCGGTGCTTTCCCCCAGTGCAACCAATGGCGATCGTAGCGTGTCGCTTGTTCTCGCGCTGGAAGCCGGCGAACACCGGCTCCATCGCGCGGGCGTAGTCGGTGACGAACTCGGCAGCACCGGTCTGGGCCAGCACGAAGTCGCGCACGGACTCGTCGAGGCCGTTGAGGGCCTTGAGCTCCGGGTTCCAGAACGGGTTCGGCAGGAACCGGCAGTCGGCAACCAGGTCGGCGTCGGCCGGCAAGCCGTACTTGTAGCCGAAGCTCTCGATGGTGAGGCGCAACCCTGCATCCTCATCCGTCGAGAACTGCTCGCGGACGTCGGTGGCGAGCTGGTGGATGTTGAGATCGGTGGTGTCGATGACGAGATCGGCCGCGGCACGGATCTCGGCCATGCGCACTCGTTCGGCCGCGATCCCGTCGAGAGTGGTGCCGTTGCCCTGCAGCGGATGCGGGCGCCGCACGTTCTCGAAGCGCCGCACGAGCGTGGCATCCGTCGCATCGAGGAAGAGCAGCCGCAGCACGATGGAGTCGCGGAGGGCGTCGATGCTGCTGCGCACGTCTTGGAACATCACACCGCCGCGCACATCCACCACGGCCGCGATGCGCGGAAGCGAGTTGCCCGCGTGCTGCGCCAGCTCGACGAGGGGCTTGAGCATCTGCGGCGGGAGGTTGTCGACGACGTACCAGCCGAGGTCCTCCAGGGCATTGCCGACCGTGGAACGGCCGGCACCGGACATGCCGGTGACGATGAGCATCTCCTGCTGGGGGCTCTCTGGCGGCATGGTCGTTCCAGACTACCCGTTGGAGATACCGGGACTAGCCCTGCAGGCGCTCCACGACCACCTGGGCGAGCTGCGGGCCGATCCCGCGCACCTCCGCGATCGCGGCGGCATCCGCGCCCCTCAGCCTCGCCACCGAACCGAAGTGCTTGAGCAGCTCTCGCACCCGCGACGGCCCCAGCCCGGGGATCTCCCCCAGCACCGACTGGATGTCGTTCTTGCGCTTCTGTCGCTGGTAGCTGATCGCGAACCGGTGCGCCTCATCGCGGATGCGCTGGATGAGGAACAGCGCGTCGCTGTTGCGCGGCAGGATCACCGGGAAGTCGGAATCGGGAAGCCAGATCTCCTCGAGTCGCTTGGCGATGCCGGCGAGTTGGATGCCCGTGACGCCGGCCTCGTCGAGTGCTCGTTTCGCGGCCGCGACCTGCGGCTGACCGCCGTCCACGATGAGGAGCTGGGGCGGGTAGGCGAATTTCTTGCGCTTCGACTCCGCGCCCTCCCGCTCGTCGAGTGCTTCGACCAGCGGGTTCTCCGGTTCTTTCAAGTACGCCAACCGCCGCGTGAGCACCTGGTGGATCGACTCGGTGTCGTCGGTGGACTCGGGGATGCTGAAGCGGCGGTACTGGTCCTTGCGGGGCAGGCCGTCCTCGAAGACGACCATCGACGCGACGATGTTGGTGCCGCTGAGGTGGGAGACGTCGTAGCACTCCATCCGTAGCGGGGCCTCGGCCATGCCGAGCGCCTCCTGGATGTCGGAAAGCGCCTGGGAACGGGCGACGAAGTCCCCGCTCCTCCGGGTCTTGTAGAGGATCAGCGCGTTCTGCGCGTTCTGCGCGACAGTCAGGGCGAGGGCGGCCTTGTCGCCGCGCTTCGCGACGCCGAGCTTGACCCGGGAACCGGGCCCCCGCAGTTCTCCGAGCCAGCGCTCGAGCGCCGGGCCGTCTTCGGGGATGGCCGGGACGAACACGTCGCGCGGCGGCGTGGTCTCGTCGTCGTACGCGTTCTGCAGCACCGATTCGACCAGCTCGGGCAGTTCGAGGTCGAGCTCCTTGTCGACCACCCAGCTGCGCACACCGCGGATGCGCCCTCCGCGCACGATGAACTGCTGCACAGCCGCCGCAAGCTCGTCGTGGGCGATGCCGAACAGGTCCGCGTCGACCTCCTCGTGCAGCACCACGGCGTTCTTGGCGAGGGCGGTCTCCATCGCGGCGACCTGGTCGCGGTAGCGAGCGGCCGACTCGAAGTCGAGATTGGCGGACGCCTCCTTCATGCGCTTGGTGATGGTAGTGACGTAGCGGGAGTCGTTGCCGCCCATGAAGCTCGCGAAGTCGAGCGCGATCGACTTGTGCTCCTCGAGGGTCACTCGTCCGACGCAGGGCGCGGCACACTTGCCGATGTCACCCAAGAGGCAGGGCCTGCCGGTCTGCTGCGCCCGCTTGTAGGTCGAGTCGGAGCAGCTGCGCATCGGGAAGGCCTTGAGCATGATGTCGACCGTCTCGCGGATCGCCCATGCCCTGCTGTAGGGGCCGAAGTACCGCGCGTTCGGCAGCTTCCGATTGCGCGTCACCAGCACCCTCGGAACCGGGTCGCCCAGGGTGATCGCGAGGTACGGGTACGACTTGTCGTCCTTGTACTGCACGTTGAAGGGCGGGTCGAACTCCTTGATCCAGGTGTACTCGAGCTGCAGCGCCTCGAAGTCGTTGCCGACCACAGTCCACTCGACGGATGCCGCGGTCAGCACCATCCGGCGGGTGCGCTCGTGGAGCGTGGCGAGCGGCGCGAAGTAGTTGCTGAGTCGCTGCCGGAGGTTCTTCGCCTTGCCGACGTACAGCACACGGGACGCGGCATCCCTGAAGCGGTAGACACCCGGTTGCTGAGGGATCTCCCCCGCCTTCGGACGCCAGCTGACGGTCTGCGCCATGGCAGCCCGCTAGGCGCGGACTCCCTCGAGCGTCTCCTTGAGGAAGTAGCCGGTGTGGCTGCCCTCCACTTCGGCGATCTGCTCGGGGGTGCCCACCGACAGCACTTCGCCACCGCCGGAACCGCCCTCGGGGCCGAGGTCGATGATCCAGTCCGCGGACTTGATCACGTCGAGATTGTGCTCGATGACGATTACGGTGTTGCCCTTGTCGACCAGCCCGTTGAGCACCATCAGCAGCTTGCGCACGTCCTCGAAGTGGAGGCCCGTGGTGGGCTCGTCGAGCACGTAGATGCTGCGGCCCATCGAGCGGCGCTGCAGCTCGGTCGCGAGCTTGACTCGCTGCGCCTCTCCTCCCGACAGTGTCGTCGCGCTCTGGCCGAGTCGCACGTAGCCGAGCCCGACCTCCTCGAGGGTCTTCAAGAAGCGGTGGATGCTCGAGATCGCCTCGAAGAACTCGGCGGCCTCGCTGATCGGCATGTCGAGCACTTCGGCGATGTTCTTGTTCTTGTACTTCACCGCGAGCGTCTCGCGGTTGTACCTGGCACCGCCGCACACCTCGCACGCGACGTAGACGTCGGGAAGGAAGTTCATCTCGATCTTGATCGTGCCGTCACCCGAGCAGTTCTCGCAGCGACCGCCCTTGACGTTGAAGCTGAACCGGCCGGGGAGGTAGCCGCGCGCCTTGGCATCCGCGGTCTCGGAGAAGAGCGTGCGGATCTTGTCGAACACGCCCGTATAGGTCGCGGGGTTGGACCGCGGGGTTCGACCGATCGGGGCCTGGTCGACGTGCACGACCTTGTCGAGGTCGTCCAGTCCGGTGACGCGGGTGTGCTTGGCCGGGATCTGGCGGGCGCCGTTGAGCGAGTTGGCGAGCACCTTGTAGAGGATGTCGTTGACGAGGCTCGACTTGCCAGAGCCGCTCACGCCCGTGACCGCGGTGAGCACTCCGAGCGGGAATCCGACCGTGACGTTCTTGAGGTTGTTCGCGCGAGCGCCCTCCACCACGACCTGGCGCTTCTTGTTGATGGGACGCCGCTTCTTCGGAGTCTCGATCGATCGACGGCCGGCGAGGTAGTCGCCCGTGATCGATTCGGTGTTCGCCAGGAGCTCCTCGTAGGAGCCCGAGTGCACGACCTTGCCGCCGTGCTCCCCCGCGCCCGGGCCGATGTCGACGATCCAGTCGGCTGTGCGGATGGTGTCTTCGTCGTGCTCGACGACGATGAGGGTGTTGCCGAGGTTCTTGAGCTTCACGAGCGTCTCGATGAGACGTCGGTTATCGCGCTGGTGCAGGCCGATGCTGGGCTCGTCGAGCACGTAAAGCACCCCAGTGAGTCCGGATCCGATCTGCGTCGCGAGTCGGATGCGCTGCGCTTCGCCGCCCGACAGGGTCGCTGCCGCGCGCATGAGGTCGAGGTAGCTGAGGCCGACCTCGATCAGGAACTCGAGGCGGAGCCGGATCTCCCGCAGCACCTGTGCAGCGATCTTCGCGTCCCGCGCGGAGAGCTCGAGCTTGGCCATGAACTCGTGGGCGTTCACGAGGCTGAGCTCGCACACGTCGGCGATGCTGGCGCCGTCCACGGTGACCGCCAGCACCTCCGGCTTGAGGCGCTTGCCGTTGCACACCGGGCACGGGATCTCGCGGAGGTACTCCGAGACGCGCTGGCGCTGCACGTCGGTCTCCGCCTCCAGGTACTTGCGCTCCATGTAGGGGATGACGCCCTCGAAGCCCGTCGAGTACTTCATCTCGCGGCCGTAGCGGTTCTTCCACTTGACCGTCACCTGGAAGTTGTTGCCGCGGAGGATCGACTCGCGCACGTCCTCCGGCAGCTCGCCCCACGGGGTGTTCAGGGAGAAGTCCAGGTCGGAGGCGAGGCCGCCGAGCATCTTCTCGAAGTAGTTGAAGAGACCCTTGCCCTGGCTGGTCCACGGGAGAATCGCACCCTCCGCGATGCTCACGCTGTCATCGGCGATGAGCAGGTCGGCGTCGACCGACATGCGGGTGCCGAGACCCGAGCACTCGGGGCAGGCGCCGAACGGGGCGTTGAAGGAAAAGGTGCGCGGCTCTATCTCGGTGAGCTGCAGCGGGTGGTTGTTCGGGCACGAGAGCTTCTCGCTGAAGGTGCGCCAGGCCTCAGGGCCCTCGAGGTCGACGTAGTTGACCGAAACGAGTCCGTCGGTGAGCCTCAGCGCGGTCTCGAGGGAGTCGGTGAGGCGGGTGAGGATGTCGTCGCCGGCCACGAGACGGTCGACGACGACGGAGATGTCGTGCTTGAACTGCTTCTTGAGCTTGGGCGGATCGCTGAGCTGGATCTGATCGCCGTCGACGATCGCGCGTGAGTATCCGCTGGTCGCGAGTTCTTTGAAGAGGTCGACGAACTCGCCCTTCTTCTGCGAGATGACCGGACTGACGATCTGGTAGCGGGTGCCGGTCTCGAGCTCCATGAGCTGGTCGGCGATCTGCTGGACCGTCTGCTTCTCGATGCGCTCACCGCAGACCGGGCAGTGCGGCACGCCGATGCGGGCCCAGAGCAGGCGCATGTAGTCGTAGATCTCGGTGATGGTACCGACGGTCGAGCGCGGGTTGCGGTTAGTCGACTTCTGGTCGATCGAGACCGCGGGACTTAGCCCCTCGATGAAGTCGACATCGGGCCGGTCCACTTGGCCCAGGAATTGGCGCGCGTACGCGGAGAGCGACTCGACGTAGCGACGCTGGCCCTCGGCGAAGATGGTGTCGAACGCGAGGCTCGACTTGCCGGAACCGGAGAGACCGGTGAAGACGACGAGCGAGTCGCGCGGGATCTCCAGGTCGACATTCCGGAGGTTGTGAACGCGCGCACCTCGCACAGTGAGCTTGTCGTTCGCCGCCGGTCGCCCTTCGATCACAGCGAGCATCCTGCTCTCGTCAAGCTCTTCAATCTCGGTTATCGACACTCTGTCCATTCTACGGAAGCCACTGACATTGACCTGACGGGGTTCGCTCGGAGCGGATCCGCGCTACCGATCCGCCTACTTGAGGTGCCCCGCCTGCTCCATCTGCCGCAGCTCCTTCTTGAGGTCCTGCACCTCGTCGCGCAGGCGACCGGCGAGTTCGAACTTCAGCTCTCCGGCCGCGGCCAGCATCTGCTCGTTCAGGTCGGCGATGATCTTCTCGAGGTCGTTGCCGCCCTGCGCCGCGATGCCCTCGCGCTTGAGGTTGGGGGTGGGTGCGCGCTTGCGGCTCGCGTCGTTCTTGCCCGCGAGGATCGCCGCCGTGTCGCTGGCCTCGCGCATGATCTGGTCGGTGATGTCGGCGATCTTCTTGCGCAGCGGCTGCGGGTCGATGCCGCGCTCGAGGTTGTACGCGACCTGCTTCTCACGGCGCCGATCGGTCTCGTCGATCGCCTTCGCCATCGAGTCGGTCATGACGTCGGCGTACATGTGGACCTCGCCCGACACGTTGCGGGCGGCGCGGCCGATGGTCTGGATGAGCGACGTGCCGGAGCGCAGGAAGCCCTCCTTGTCGGCGTCGAGGATCGCCACGAGCGATACCTCGGGGAGGTCGAGGCCCTCGCGCAGGAGGTTGATGCCCACGAGGACGTCGTACACGCCCTGTCGCAGCTCGGTCAGCAGCTCGACGCGGCGCAGCGTGTCGACGTCGGAGTGCAGGTACCGCACGCGGACACCGTGCTCGCCCAGGAACTCGGTGAGCTCCTCCGCCATCTTCTTCGTGAGGGTGGTGACGAGCACGCGCTCGTTCTTCTCGACCCGGATGCGGATCTGCTCGAGCAGGTCGTCGATCTGGCCCTTCGACGGCTTGACGACGATCTGCGGGTCGACGAGGCCGGTGGGGCGGATGACCTGCTCGACGATCGAGTCGGTGATGCCGAGCTCGTACTTGCCGGGCGTGGCCGAGAGGTACACCTTCTGGCCGACCCGGGAGAGGAACTCCTCCCACTTCAGGGGGCGGTTGTCCAGTGCGCTCGGGAGCCGGAACCCGTGCTCGACGAGGGTGCGCTTGCGCGAGGCATCCCCCTCGTACATCGCCCCGATCTGCGGAACCGTCACGTGCGACTCGTCGATCACCACGAGGAAGTCCTCGGGGAAGTAGTCGAGCAGGCAGCTCGGCGCCTGGCCCGGCTGGCGGCCATCGATGTGCCGCGAGTAGTTCTCGATGCCGTTGCAGAAGCCGATCTGCTCCATCATCTCGATGTCGAAGGTGGTGCGCATGCGCAGTCGCTGGGCCTCGAGGAGCTTGCCCTGCCGCTCGAGCTCCTGGAGTCGCTCCGCGAGCTCCTCCTGGATGGTGACGATCGCGCGCTGGATCGTCTGCGGGCTCGCGGCGTAGTGCGTGCCGGGGAACACCGAGACCGCGTCCATCGTCTTCACCAC
>Ga0247740_1000397_pt1 | contig 21806 bp, 20 predicted proteins | sample UWRJL148409B2_FD_180942 | JGI IMG/M metagenome (GOLD analysis project Ga0247740, IMG submission 180942) | Plant litter microbial communities from Arlington Agricultural Research Station in Wisconsin, United States - UWRJ-L148-409B-2 | ecosystem: Environmental > Terrestrial > Plant litter >...
CTTTCTCTTCGTCATTCGCTTGCTGCCGCCTTTTCATCACCACTACGAAGCACAGGCCGAAGCCGCGCTGCCCGCTGCCCGCTGCCCGCTGCCCGGATCCGCCGCACGCCGGTACTTTGTGCGCAAAGCACCGGCGTGTTGTGCGGGGTCGTGCCTTGTACGCTGGCACTTCGTGCGCAAAGTACCGGCGCGCTCTAGCCGTGGCTTCTCGTTCCGTGCGTCGCCGGCCGGTACTTTGTGCGCAAAGCACCGGCGTGCTCTAGCCGTGGCTTCTCGTTCCGTGCGCGTCGCCGACCGGTACTTCGTGCGCAAAGTACCGGCGCGCTCTAGCCGTGGCATCTCGTTCCGAGTGCGTCGCCGGCCGGTACTTCGTGCGCAAAGCACCGGCGTGCTCTAGCCGTGGCTTCTCGTTCCGTGCGTCGCCGGCCGGTACTTCGTGCGCAAAGCACCGGCGCGGTGCCCAACGCGCCGGTACTACGAATGCCCATTCTCGGTCTTGCCATGCAAGACTCTTCGGGCGCTCGGCGCGCGAGTTGCGCCCAAGCGCGGGCAGGAGACGGCCCATCGGGGAAGACGAGCCGTTCGATAGCTCAGGTGCTTCGGTAGTTTGGTGCCTCTTCGGTGATCATCACGTCGTGCACGTGACTTTCACGCAGGCCCTGGCCGGTGATGCGGATGAACTTCGAGTTGGTGCGCAGATCCGAAATCGTCTTCGAGCCGGTGTAGCCCATGCCCGCGCGCAATCCGCCTACGAGCTGCCCGATGATCGAAGCCATCGAACCGCGGTGCGGCACGCGGCCTTCGATGCCCTCGGGGACCAGCTTTTCGTCGGCCGTGCCGCCTTGCCCGTAGCGGTCTTTGCTGCCCTTTTTCATGGCACCGAGCGAGCCCATGCCGCGGTACTGCTTGTAGCTGCGACCCTGGTAAAGCACGAGCTCGCCCGGCGCTTCGTCCGTTCCTGCGAAGAGCGAGCCGATCATGACCGCGGAGGCGCCGGCCGCGATGGCCTTGGTTACGTCGCCCGAGTACTTGATGCCGCCGTCGGCGATGATCGGAATGCCGTTCCGTTCGCCCACCTCGACGCAGTCGGCGATCGCGGTGATTTGCGGCACGCCGATGCCGGCGACGATGCGCGTGGTGCAAATGCTGCCGGGTCCAATGCCGACTTTCACCGCGTCCGCGCCGGCGTCGATCAGCATCTTGGCGGCGTCCGCGGTGGCGATATTTCCCGCGACGAGCTGCACGTTCGGGTGACGCTTCTTGGTGGCTCGTACCGCTTCGATCACTCCGAAGTGGTGACCGTGAGCCGTGTCGAGCACGAGCAGGTCCACGCCGGCTTCGACCAGCGCGTCGCTGCGCGCTTCGCGATCCGAGCCTGGACCAATCGCGGCGCCGACGCGCAGGCGACTGCGCTCGTCCTTGACGGCCAGCGGATTGCGCTCGGCTTGCAGCAAGTCCTTGATCGTGATCAGGCCGACCAGCTTGCCGTTGTCGACCACCAACAGCTTCTCGATGCGGTGCTTGTGCAAGAGCTCGCGCGCGGCCTCGGGTTGGCAGCCGGGCGGTACGGTCACGAGCTTGGTCGTCATCAGCGCGCTGATCGGCTGGTCTAGGTTCTTCTCGAAGCGAATATCGCGGGCGGTTAGGATACCGACGGGCGAATCACCTTCGACGACCGGCACGCCGGATACGTCGTGTTGGCGCATGACGGCGAGCGCCTCTCGCAACGACTGCGAGGGCCGAACCGTCACGGGATCGAGAATGATCGCGCTTTCGGCGCGCTTCACGCGGTCGACTTGCTCGGCCTGCGCGGCGGGCGGCAAATTCTTGTGGATAATGCCGATTCCGCCTTGGCGAGCCATGGCGATTGCGGACCGGGCCTCGGTCACCGAGTCCATGGCGGCGCTCACGATCGGGATGTTGAGCTCGATCGTGCGGGTCAGGCGCGTGCGAACGTCCACCTCGGTGGGCAGGACCTCGCTGTACGCGGGTACGAGCATGACATCGTCGAACGTCAGGCACTCGCGCAAGTTCTTGTCAAACATGGCCAAGCCTACTCAGGCGCGTTTCTGGCGCAAGTCGCTCGCGGCTATTCCGCCGAATTTCCGTTGAATTCAGCTGGGTTCGCGCGCGTCTTTTTCGATCCTTTTTCAATTCTTTCTCAATCTCGCCGTTCGATGCTTTGCTTCAGTGGTGAGCGGCTCGCATGACCACGATCGGGACCCCGACCTCAGCGGGCGCGGGCACGGCCACGGTCATGGCCGCGGTCACGGTCATGGTCACGGTTCAGCTGCCAGCCCCCGGCGCGCGCTGTCGGCAGCGCTCGCTATCACCGCCTCTTTCATGGTCGTGGAGGTGGTGGTCGGGTTCTGGAGTGGCAGCTTGGCCCTGCTCGCTGACGCGGGTCACATGCTGGCCGACGCGGGAGCGCTGGTCCTAGCGCTGGTCGCTCAGCACTTTGCCGACCAGCCGCGAACCGAAAAGAGCACCTTTGGCCTGCGGCGCGCAGAAGTGCTGGCCGCGTTCGTGAATGGCATCACGCTCGCCTTCGTCAGTTTGTTGATCGTCAAAGAAGCGATCGAACGCTGGATGTCACCGATCGAGATCCACGGCCGACCGATGCTCGCGACTGCGGTGGCGGGGCTCCTCGTCAATCTGTTGGTCGCGTTCCTGCTGACTCGTGGCCAGAGCAACCTCAATGTGCGCGCCGCGCTGGCCCACGTGCTGACGGACGCGCTCGGCTCGGTGGGCGCAATCTTGGCGGCCCTCGCCGTCTTGCTCTGGGATCTGACGCGCGCCGATCCCGTGCTGTCGGCGCTGATCGCGGTGTTGGTCGCGTTCAGCGGCTTTCGCGTGTTGCGTGAAACTACGACCATCTTGCTCGAGGGCGCGCCACCACACCTGGACGTGAACGCGATTCAGAGCATGATCGCCTTGTGTCCTGGCGTGGCTTCCGTTCACGACCTGCACGTTTGGCGCATCTCCGATCGCTTCGATGCGCTCACCGCCCACGTCACCCTCGCGCGGGGACATCACGGTACGGACGTCTGTCGTGAAGTAGCAGCGTGTTTGAAAAGCCAGTACGGGCTCGAGCACGTCACCATCCAGCCCGAGGCGCCGCCCCCAGATGATTTGGTGCGGGTGCGGACCAGCAAAGACGGCGCGCCGATTCGTGGTACGCTGAAAGCGACATGATTCAGAGCAACGAGGATCTAGAGGGCTACCTGCTCCGCCTCGAGCGGCGCTTCGAGCGGGCAGAAGATGGCACGTACTTGCTGTCCATGGGCGCCGATCGACCGCTGGTCGCGCTGCGCGTGGCCGCGCCGGTTTTGGTCGCGCAGCTCGACATCGGGCTCGCGCCGGAAGATGACACCGCTGCCGCCGGCCTGTTCCGGAGAATGCTCGTGCTCAACGCGACGGCCTTGATGCACGCTGCATACGGCATCGAGGGCAGCCGTATCGTCCTCAGCGCGGCACTCGAGCTGAAGAACCTCGACTTGAACGAACTCGAAGCCGTACTCGCGGATCTCGACATCGCACTTTCGAACCAAGTGCCCACGCTCCGCGAATTGGGCTCCAAGAAGGCGTCGGCCTGACCCGACAAGGCTATAGACATGGGAATTTTCGCGCGCCTCGCTGCCCTCATCAAAAGCAACCTGAACGACCTGATCAGCAGCTCCGAAGATCCGGAGAAGATGCTCAATCAAATCGTCCTCGACATGAGCAATCAGTTGCTCGAGGCCAAGCGCCAAGTTGCCGCGTCGATCGCCGACGAAAAACGGCTGGCCAAGCAAGTCGAGCAAGAGACCGCGAATGCCACGGAGTGGGAGCGCCGCGCCATGCTCGCCGTGCGCTCCGGTGACGACGCGCTGGCAAAAGAAGCGTTGGCGCGTAAAAAAGAGCACCAGACGCTGGCCGAGCAATTCCAAGATCAGTGGTCGAAGCAAAAGCAAGCCGTCGATCAGCTGAAGCTTGCGCTGCGCGCTCTGAACAACAAGATCGAGGAAGCCAAGCGCAAGAAGAACTTGCTGATCGCCCGCAAGAAGCGCGCGGAAGCCCAGAAGGCGATCCAAGAGACGATGACCGGGCTCAAGAACGCCAGCGCGTTCGAGACCTTCGACCGCATGGCGGGTCGCATCGAGCAGATGGAAGCAGAGGCGGAAGCTCACGCCGAGCTGAACGAAGAAGCCACGGGAGATACCCTCGCTCACAAGTTCCGAGAGCTGGAGGTGACCAAAGGCGCAGACGAGGATCTGGTCTCGTTGAAGCGCCAAATGGGACTGCTGCCCCCTGAGCCCGGGCCGCAAAAGGCGAGTCCCGTGCGCGTAGAACCGGCCAACGCCGATTCCCTACCGCTCGACGCGGCAGAGCAAGATGAGCTGGCCCGGGCGCTCGCCGACCTCGAAGCAGAAGAGCAACAGCAGTTGCGGATGAAGAAGTAGAGCGGGCCAGAACGCCCTCAATCGATACCTACACTGAAGCGCGAATGTGGCCCGTTTTAACGGGCTACATGGGCCTGGATTCTCGTGCAGGGCCTCGGGCGAGCGCGCATGCTTCGACGCATGATGATGTGCAGCCCGCGTCAGTGCCGTAGTTCGTCCGCGGCCATCGCTGCGTGCCTGACCTCGCTGTTCCTAAGCGGTTGCGGGAACTCGGCGAGCCGCGGCAATGACCATGATGGGCTAACCAATGGCGCGGCGGGCGTGGCGGGCGCGGCAGGCACTGCTGGCCAGCTCGGCAGCTCGGCAGGCGCGGGTGCAGCGGCGGTTCCGAACGGCGTGGCTGGCGGAGGAACGGGCGGCATCGCCAGCGCAGGCGTGAGCGGCGCTCCAGGCGCCAGCGGAACCGTGGGGATTGGGGGCTCCGGCGATAGCGCGGGGGTCGGAGGTAGTGGCGCGGGCAGCGCGGGGATCGGCGGTAGTGCCGGTGACGCGGGGCTCGGAGGTAGCGCGGGGATCGGGGGTAGCGCAGGCGGCAATGTCGGCGGCTCGGCGGGCAGCGCAGGTGCAAGTGGCGGTGCTGGCGGCGCTCTGAGCACTTGCCCGGCAGCGAAACCGTCGACCGGGGGCAAACAGTACTGTTCGAACAGCAAGGGCAGCATCGCTGGAGGCGGCTACGCCTATGAGCTGTGGGCAGAAGGCCCAGGCTCGGGCTGCATGACGGTGTTCGGCTCTGCGGCGACCTTCAAAGCGAACTGGAGCAATGTCGAAGACTTTCTGGCTCGCGCCGGCTTGGACTTCGATCAGACCAAGACCCCCGCTCAAATCGGCACGATTTCTGCCGATTTCGCCGAGACCAAGACCGGCAACAACGGATTGGTCTACGTCGGCATCTACGGCTGGACGGTCAACCCGCTGCGCGAATACTACATCCTCGATGACTGGGGCGACACGAAGCCTGCCGGCGTTGCGTCCGACGGTACGCCTCGCGATCGGGTCGGGACGATTACGGTCGATGGCGCCGTGTACGACGTTTGGAAGAAGACACGCACGAACAAGCCGGCGATCACGGGCGACAACAAAACCTTCGATCAATATTTCAGCATTCGGCAAACGGCTCGCCAATGCGGACACGTGTCCATATCCGAGCACTTCAGCAAGTGGGTTGGCTTGGGCCTACAGCTCGGCAATCTGTACGAAGCCAAGATTTTGCTCGAGGCGCAGGCCAGTACCGGCACCGTCGAGTTCACGACGGCGACCGTCACGGTCACCAAGTGAGTCCCTCGCGATCGGCGGCAAAGGCGCGCCGATGCCCTTACGGCTGCGCGCCCTCGTAACCCTCGACGATCACCAGATCCATCGTGGAAGCGGGCTTGCGCAATTCTATCGCTTGCTGATACTCGGCGGAGCGATAGCACGCGAGCGCGGCTTCATAAGACGGGAATTCGACGATCGTGTTGCGCGAACGCGTGTTCCCCTCGGGGTTCTCGAACGTTCCTGCTCGCACCAGAAAGCGCGCACCGTACTCGTGCAGCGGCCCGGCGTTGGCCGCCATGTATAGCTTGTAGCGGTCGAGGTCCGTGACGTCGACGCGGACGATCCAGTAACCTTTGGGCATTGTTCGAGCTTTCCGAGTGAAGGTGGCGCGGAGCGTACGCTGATTCTCGGGCGCGTCGAACTCTGGTAGATCTGCGGGCTCTCATGCGCACATTGCACTGCTTGGCCATTGGGCTTGCCGTTCTCGGATCCACGCTCCCCGCGCTCGCCGGCGGCCGCATGATCGTGGCCGAGCCGATGGCGGGCGAGAAGGTCCGTATCGACGGCGACCTCCGGGAATGGCCGAACAAGATGACGGAGCTCGGCGACACGCTCACGGGCAGTGGTGGCAGCGACCCGCGCGCCGCCGTCACGGTCGGCTATGACGAGCAGAACCTGTACGTCGTGCTCAAGATCTTCGACAAGCAGATCGTGCGCAGCGCGGCGGCGACGGCGAACGAGGATCACGCCACGCTCAGCTTGGCGTTTCCACGCGGTCGGGAGTTCAATACTTACGAGCTCGAGCTGTATCCAGGCAACCCGGGCAAAGTGGCCGGCGTCGTGAAACTCAAGGGCGCGACCGTCAGCGCCGCTAAAATCGTGGAGGCGCCCAGCCAGGGCGGCCTGCATGTCGAGGCGCAGATCCCGTGGTCGGCGTTTCCGGATGCAGCCAAGGTGCGCGTGGGACTGCGCGCTGCGGTCAGCTACACCGACGCCGACGGTTCAGGCTCCATTTCAGGCGTGATCAGCACGGCGACGGGCCGCAACGGCAAGGCGTTGCCGCCCTTCTTACTCGAGGCGGAAGAGGGCTTGGAGAGCCAGCTGCTCAAGCCCAAAAATTTGGTCAACCCCTCGCGTGAAGCGTTCGGCAACGTTTGGGGTGACGGCATGTTCGAGCGCATCGCGGTCTTCGGCTCCAGCCTGGCGATCGTGGGGCCGCACTACCGTGACGGCAAAGAGTTCTACTTCGCAGATCTCGGAGTGAAAGACGGCAGCATGGTCACGCGCCTGTCACTGGTCGACTTCGACGGCGACGGTCGCGACGAGATCGTGGTTCAAAAACGGCTGGGCGCGTCCGACAAGTATCGCGAAGTCGTGACCGTGACCAAAGTCGGCAACGACGGCACGCCGTTTCAGGCCTTCGCGCACGAAGTGGCCATCAAAACCGCGGACGGCAAGATCGAGAACCGCGTTTCGATCAAGAACAACACGCTCGAAGTCGCGCAGGGGGAGTCGGAGGGCTTCGAGCCAGCCAGCTACTCGGAGGTGACCCCGAGCGACATGGGCTCTGCGCTTTTGCCCTGGGAGAGTGTAGGCAGCCGCACCTTCAAGTGGGTCGGCAAAGGCTTCGAACAAGCCGAGCAAACGCCGTTCACCCCCAAAGGCGGTAGCGTGGCCAAGTCGGAAAAGGCACCAAAAAAAGCCGCCAAAAACCGCGTGCCCGCCTCGGACGAGCCGGCCGCGCCTCCGCCGCCGCGCGCGCCGACCTCCGACGAATTGCTCGATCGCGTGTACGCACTGTATCGCAAAGACCGCGGCGTCGGCGGAGGCAAGCCGAGCTTCGATTTCGTGACCGACGTCGCGGGTGATCGCGGCCCCGAGCGCGTGCTCGTGCACGGTAAAGATCTGGTGGTGTTCGGCAAGGGCTTTCGACAAGGGCTGAGCTACGCGTTCATCACCATCGGCGTGACCGATCCGAAAGACATCCTCGATGTCACGGCGCGTGACGTGACCGGTGACGGCAAGGCCGAAATCGTAGTGCGCGCCGTGTTGCATGCCAAAGCCAGCAAGGCCCTCGGCGGAGACATGGTCGAGCGTCGCGCGTTGATGATCTACGGCATCAAGGATGAAGCCTTGGCGCGCGTGTTTGCGGCCGAGACGAGCCGCGCCGTGGGTGATAACCAAGTGCTCGGCGCGGTCGCCTTCGAACCCGGCAAGCGCGGCCTCGATATCGAGCTGCGTCCCGCCCGGGCCCTGGGCTGGACCGAGAAGAGCTATCCTTTCCCGGCAGATACGACCACCGCCGGCGGTTTGGAGCCATTGCTGCTGCCTTGGGGTGAAGCGGGCAAGCGCCGCTATCACTGGGACGGCAGCGCGTACGTGCTGGAGTGAGTCGGGCGCCAGTCAGAACGGCTACGCACGCAGCGCGCGGGCCATCCGCTGCGCGGCCAGATCCAGTTCGCGCTCGTCGTAGCGCGCGAAGCCGAGGCGCAAAAACTGCCGATAGCGACGCGCATCACGTCGCCCGAGGTTGGGCGCGACGTAGCTCGAGCCAAGAGTGAAGGCAACGCCGTGTTGGGGGGCGCGTTCGAGCCAAGCGCGTGTGTCGATCTCGGGACTGGCTTCGGCCCATAGCGCCATGCCGCCGGCTGGAACATCGAACGCGAGCGCGCTTCCCAAGTGGCGGGTGAGCGAGGCGACCATCGCATCACGCCGCGCATGATACACGCGGCGCATGCGTCGGGCGTGGCGCGCGAGCTCACCGTCTTCGATCAACTCTGCTACCGCGCGTTCGGTGACCGTATCGCCCTGGCGATCGACGTAGAAACGCACCGCGCCCAGCGTTTCGATCAAGGCGCTGGGGGCGGCTATGAACCCGAGCCGTAGCCCGGGCGCCAAGACCTTGGCCAAGGTACCGATGTACACGACTACCCCCGCTCGGTCCGCACCCGCCAACGAGGTCAGTGGCCGCCCGTCGTAGTGAAATTCGTGATCGTAGTCGTCCTCGATAATCGCGAAGCGGTGCTGCGCGGCTAGCTCCAGCAGCCGCAAGCGCCGCCCGACCGAGAGTGCGACCGTGGTCGGGTACTGATGGTGCGGAGTCAGGCAGACGCCACGCAACGGGCCGTGCACGAGCGCGCCGGACAACGCATCGATACTCATGCCTTCTTTGTCGACCGGAACGTACACGAGCTCGGCGCCGGCTTGGCGTAGCGCCGCCCAGGCTGGCTGATAGCCGATTTGCTCGACAGCTACGCGATCGCCAGGGCGGACCAGGGTCCGCGCGACGATGTCCAGCGCCATCTGGCTGCCGTGAGTGACGAGCAGCTGCTCGGGCGTCACGGCCAACCCGCGTGTGGCCGACACGATGCGGGCGAGCGCGGCGCGCAAATGCGGCTCACCGAAAGGCGACGCGTAATCCAAATGCGCGCGCCCAGTGCCGTGCAAGGCGCGGCGATACGCGCGTGCCAGGAGCGCGGTGGGGAACTGACGCAGATCGGGCACGCCCGCGAACAGGGCCAGCACTTTGGGGTCGGCGTAATGCGCGCGTTCCAAACCCCGCGTTTCGAAGTCGAAGCCCGGACGCGCCGGTGGCAGCGCGTCTGGCGCTTGCTTCGTGTAGCGTCGTGCGCTCCGCTCCGGCACGTCACTGGATACGAAGCTGCCACCCGCGGCGCGCGTGGTGATCCAACCTTCCGCGGCGAGTTCAGCAAAGGCCGCGACCACCGTGTTGCGGCCCACCCCGAGCTGCTCGGCCAGGGTACGGCTACCCGGCAGGCGATCGCCGGGCCGTAGCCGCCCACGCCGGATCTCCGCGCTGATCAGCTCGGCAATCCGCGCGAAGATCGGCGCATTGCCGGGGTTGGCCTTGGTTTGCGCGAACACCGCGGTGGAAATCGAGAGCCGCACTGGACCCATGGTATTCCGAAATCTGGACCTTTTCAGCAACCAGTGTTGCACGCACAGTGCGCTTACCCACCATGAGCCAATCAGCCGCCGCAAGCGAACGCACGCGCGTCCGTCGCCTGCCCCAACGGGGCACGTATGACCGGCCGTCCATCGATGCCATCTTGGACGAAGCCCTGATTTGCCACGTCGGGCTGGTGAGCGACGCTCAGCCGTTCGTCATTCCGACCATTCATTGGCGCATGGGTGACGCGCTCTACATTCACGGTTCCGCTGCGAGCCGCATGATCGAACATGGCGAGACCGCTCGGGCGCTCTGTGTCACGGTCACGCTGATCGACGGCCTAGTCCTGGCGCGCTCCGCGTTTCACCACTCGATGAATTACCGCTCCGTGGTGATCCTCGGACAAGCCCGGGTCGTGTCCGAGCGAGACGAGAAGCTTGCGGCCTTGACCGCGCTCGTGAACCGCTTCGCCCCCGGTCGCGCGGAGCGGGTGCGCGGCCCGAACCGCCAAGAGCTCAAGGCAACCACGGTCTTGGCTGTGCCGATCGCCGAAGCGTCGGCAAAGGTGCGCCGAGGGGGACCGATCGACGACGAGGAAGATCTCGCAATCCCGGTCTGGGCAGGCGTCATCCCCGTGCGTCTGGAGGCGCTGACCCCGCTGGTGGCAGAGCCGGTAGTGCCGGGCGAGCCAGCGCCGGTTCTGGGCCATCCGTTCGACGGAGGCTAGTTGCCCAGCGCAACTAGTTGAGCGCGGTCAAGCACACCACGGCCCAGCCGCCGGCCGGAACATTGACGGTTTGGCGCTTGTTCCCGCCCGCCGCGTTGAGCACCACGCTGTGGGATCCGGGGCTGACGCGCACGCGGCCAAAGGCGATGCGCGCGGGCAACGTGGACCAATTGCGCGTGTCTGGCGTGTCCGTCGCGGTGAGCGTGGCTTGGGCGCCAAGGCTCAAGAGCGTGCCCAAAATGCCGCCACCGGCGACCTCTTTGGTGGCTTCACCGGTGACGACGCGGGTCAGCATGCGCGTGATGGCCGAGGCGACGATCGCGCCGCGCGCCTTTTCCCAGGCGCGCTTGGCTTCTTGATCCACGGCGAGCATGCCCTCCAAGCGGGCCCATTGCCCGTCGAGTTTGAAGCTCGGGCGGCCATAGCTACCGCGGGGCTCACCGAGCTCCGGATAGTTCACCCAAGTCACCAAGCCCTGCAGCGCCAGCTTGTTGGCGCGCGCTTGGTCCATGGGACTGATGAAACCGCTCGCGTAGGTGAGCGCTAGGCCGATTGGAATCCGCTTGGCGACCTTCGCGGGCACGCGCCCGAAGTTCACCATCACCAGGAGTTCGCCGTCGTCGTCCTTGGGCGCGTCGGCGGCGTTGGGCGCAGGGACATTGGCGAGCAGTTCACGAAAACGTGGGCTCGAATAGCCGGACTGTTGCGAGAGCCGACGTATGGGCTCGGCCAGTGATGCGTACTGACCGTAGGCCAACGCTTCATCGTAATAACGGAGCGCGTCTTCCGGCTTGCCGCTCTTTTCGAAGATGAAGCCGGCGAGGTAGCTGCCTGGTCCCAGCAAAGATTGCCCGGCGTCGCCTTTCTCGCGCGTGAACTTCTGCATCACGGCCAAGCGCCGCGCTTCTACCCGCGCGCCGCTCAAGTCGGAGCGCGCCAGGTAGTTCATCATGTTCATCGTGTTGATCATCAGCTTCTCGTAGGCCGGGGCTTTGTATGGGCCCACGTCGTCCGAGAACAGGTAGCGACCGATGTCGGCTCCTGCGTTGGCCGAGAGATCGAGCACCTCGATCTGCTTGTCGGAAACTTCCAGATCTCGACTCGAAAGCGGATACTGATCGAGCTCTTGCAGCACCATGGCCCGGTCGAGGAGCAGCAGTGAGTTGTCACCTCCGACTTTCGCCGGCAGATCCTTTTCGCTCGTGACTTCGAGCGTTTCATTCAGCGCCTTGAGCGCGCCTCGCGGATCACCGGCGTCGAGCGCGGTGCGCGCGGAGAGTGTCTTGTCGGCATGTCCGGCGCAGCCCGCCAGCGCGAGCGCGAGCCAGGCGCCGGACATCACGCATGCGGCGCGCGCGAGCTTCATCGGCTCAGATCAAGGCTTTGGTGATCGAGGTCTTGTACTGGAACAAGATGCCGCTGGTTTCCACGTCCAACACTTGAATGAACATGAAGTACTGCACCCGGCGTTCTTTGGCTTGACGTTCGTCAGCGGCGAAGACCTTGCCCGTGACCACGTAGCGCACGCCGATTTGCTTGCCCCAACCGGCGATTTTGCTCTGGTCAAATCCGTCTTGGTATTGCTTCCGAACCTGCTCCATCAAGGCCGGTTGGGATTCCAAGCTGATGACTTGCACATGGCCGGCGTTGACGAGCGTGGTTTCGATGTCGCTGATCAGCGAATCGAGCTGGCTGTCGATGTGCTCGGTGGTCTCGTTGCGCAGTGGCAGAACGGAGACCGTCGGGTTCTTTTCCTGCTGCCAGCGGGCGACCACGGGGGCGGCTTGCAGAGCCTGCATGTTGTCGTGCAGCATCTTCTGCAGATCGCGGCGGTCCAAACCCGTGCTCATGGCTTGGTCGTCCAAGCCAGCTACGTCTTCACCTCGAACGGCTTTGGGGCCGCCACAGCCAAGGGCCATGAGGCCAGCCACACCGGCAACGGACAAGACGAAGGATCGACGAAGCAAAGCCATCTCGCGTAACCTTTCTGTGCGCCCAGGCTCGGAGTGGGGCCAAGGGCAGGGCAGGAGGGTTCCCGCCACTTTAGTCCGACGTAGGACTCAGCAAGAGTATGTAATCCCGCTCCCCGAAGGCGCAAGAGACAGCCTGCTGGCGCAAGCCGCAGCCTCGCGTGCCGGCCGAGCCGGGCACGCGAGTTTCCGTGTCCAACGGGCGGCGTGCCCGGTCAGTTCGCGGCGGCGGCAGCGCCCGTACGGCGCACCGGGATGATTTGTACGCGGCGATCATCACCTTCGCCGTCGCTCCGGGTGATCACACCCTCGAATTTGGCGAGGGCGAGGTGCACCACGCGCCGGTCGCGCGGGTTCATCGGCTCGAAGGTGATGATCTTGCCTTCTTCAACGGCCTGACGGCCGAGGCGCTGGGCCATCGTGGCGAGTGAGTTATCGCGGCGGCTTCGGTAGCCTTCCGCATCGACCAGGATGTGCCGGCGGTCGAGCCCGGGGCGATTGATGATGCGGTGGGTCAAGAACTGGAGTGCCTGCAGCACCTGCCCCTTCTTGCCGATGATACGCCCCGCGTCGCGGCCGGCGATCTCGATGTTGATCTCGTCTTCGGCGTTGCCCTCTTGAGGGCGACGCAAGTGCACCGTGCACTCCATCTCCATCTCGCGGATCACGTCGGTGACGAACTTGAGAGCCACGTTCGCGCGTTCGTCGGTCGACACGTAGTCGTCCTGCTTCTTGCGCTTGCGCGGGCGATCACCCTCGGCGATGGGTTCGGTTCCGGCGGCTGCATGCGAGACCTCACCCGTTTCCGACTCGCCTTCGGTTTCGTCTTCGTCTTCGTCCCAAGCCGCGTCGTTGAGATCGTCGTTGTCAGTCATGACTCTGCCTTTCCTTTGCCGAGGAGTGGGCTTTCGCCGGCGAGCTTTGCCGACGGTGAGCCGCTCTTGCCCTTCCCTTTGGAGGACTGCTCCCCAATCACTTTGACTTTGATGTCTCCGCTTCCCGAACCGGAGCCACCACTAGATTTCGTCGACCGGCGCACGTGCCATTCCACTGCTTGTTGTTGGAGGATACCCAGCACGCCGTTCGTGAACATATATACCCCGAGGCCGGCCGGCAAAAACAGCATGAAAACCGTAAACATCGCCGGCATCAGGTAAAGCATCATCTTCTGCTGCGCCGCGTCGCCCTGCTGCGGCATGAGCCGCTGCTGCATGAACGAGGTCGCGCCGATGATGAAGGGGAGAATGAAGAGCGGATCGGCCGACGACAGGTCGGGCAGCCACAAAAACGGGATGTGATACAGCTCGACGGCCGTCTGCAGGGTCGTGTACAGCGCGAACCAGACGGGCATGGAGGCCATCTGCGGCACGCAGCCCTTCAGGGGGTTCACGTTGTGCTTTCGCCACAGCTCCATTTGCGCGAGCCCCTTGGCCTGAGCGTCGTCCTTGAACTTCTCGTTCATGGCGTCGATCTCGGGCTTCAGCTCGCGCATCTTGATCATGCCCTTGATGCCGGGCACGGTCAGCGGGAAGAGCAGTGTGCGTGCGGTGATCGTGAGGATGATGATCGCGACGCCCCAATTGGGGATGACGCTGTGCACCTTCAGCAAGAAGCCGACCAGCACCTTGGCGATTATCGAAAAGAAGCCCAGATCGATCAGCTCACTGAAGCGATGATTGCCGCCGCCGGCCGCCGCCAGCACACTGCGTTCCTTGGGGCCGGCGTAGCCGAGCACGGAGTACGTGGCGCTCGCGCCGGGCGTCAGATCGACGCCGTGATAAGCCAAGCGCGTGCGGTAAATCGCGCCGTCGTTTTCGGCATCACCGACCTTGTGCTCTTCGATCAACAGCTGACAGACGGGCGCGCTGGGCGAGGCCACGGGCGCGACCGCCTGCGCGAAATACGCGGTAGAAACCGCAACGAACGCGGGCTTGCCCTCGGTTTGGTACCAATCACCGGGGTTCACCGCGTTGGTCATGAAGTGCTCGGCGTCCGAAAACTTTCCGGAGTCGAAATCGCCTTCGCCCAGGCGGTGCGGCTTGCCGTCGTGCAGCACGCATTCCACGCGCGTCACGAGCGGGCTTTGACGGAACATGCTGCCCTTCACGTCTTTGGCCGTGTGCCACGTGTCGCTGTGCACGGTGAGCGAGTGATAGAGCGAGCGGTCGCTGAGGTTCTTGATCGTGGCCGACACCGCGAGCTCGTACGGCCTGCCCGTCGGTGACACGGTCTTGGTCAGCTCGACCTTGGCATCGGTGTACGTGAAAACGCAGTTCTTGCCGTCCTTGTGCACGGCCCAATCGACCAGGTTGCCGTCGACGTTCCACTCTTTGCCGGCGGGCAAACCAGCGCTGTTGTGAAAGTCGAAGCGCAGCTGGCGGTTGAACTCCAGATCCGGCGTGGTCGACAGGTCGATCGGCTTGTGTTCGATCTGGTACTTCGGGCCGAGGAGCTCGTAGTGGCGCACGGCCGCGCCGCGGCTCGTGAGCTGAGCGCGAAACTCGGGCGTCCAGACATCACACGTCTCCTCCGGGGCGCGCGGGTTCGCGCTCAGGACGAGACGGCTCTCGTTGCGCAGCGGTTGAACGGTGGGCTTCCCGCCGCCGAACAACTTCGGCCCGAACTGAAAGAGGAGGAATGCCAGGGCCGCCATCAACACCAAGCGGCCAATACTGCTTCTGTCCATATCGCTTTCGACTCTGCTTTTCAGGGGGGCCAAGCGGCCACGAGAAGGGCTGGGATGCCCTGTAGCATGGTCAGCGCCCGCTGAATCTCAGAAGCTGCCCCGCGCGCCTCACAAATGAGTCGACCTTCGAGATTTTGGGGTGCCTGGGGCTTTTGTCTACGCGGGGCTCGCGCTGGGGGCCGTTGGCTCACCGCGGGCGGCGGCTCACGACTTGGGCGCGGGCGGCGGGTCATACCCACCGGGGTTGAACGGGTGGCAACGCGATAGGCGTCGAACGGAGAGCCAGCTGCCACGTGCCGCGCCGTGCAAGCGCAGGCATTCCGCGGCGTAGCGCGAGCAAGAGGGCTCGAAACGGCAAACCGGCCCGAGCAGCTTCGAGAGCGTCAGCTGATAGATCCGAATCAGAAAAATCAGCGCCTGCGCAATCATCGACCCTGCCAGTGTGCGGCCGTGCGCGGCGGTTGGCTAGGGCGCGGGGCTGGGTTTGTCCGAGCGCGGCTGAACCGAAGGCGCCGCGAGCAACGCGCGCAAGCGCTTGTCGATTTGCGGCTTGGCCGCGAGCCACTCGGCGATCACGCTCTCGAGTTTGCTCTCGCCGGTCGCGCGCTTGACGATCACGACCAAGTCGATACCCGCGGGCCAAAGCTCGCGAGTGGCACGAAATGCTTCGCGAATCAGTCGTTTCGCGCGGCTTCGGACGACGGCATTGCCGACGCGGCGCGAAGCCGTGATGCCCAAGCGCGGCTGGCTCGCGTGCGGCGCCGCGCTGGCAGACAAAATCAAAACGAATCGTGGCGTGGAGACACGCAAACCGCGATCCTGAATCTTCAGGAACTCGACGCGTTTACGGACACGCGAACGGGACGGGAAGCGCCCGATGGGCGCCCCCGCTTGGCCACTCACTTTTCGTAGGCGGAGACCGCAAGCCGCCAACGGCCTTTACGGCGACGATTGGCGAGGACCTTGCGACCACCCTTCGTGCTGATGCGCTTGCGGAAGCCGTGCGTACGCAGACGGCTGGTGTTGTGGGGCTGAAAAGTGCGCTTCATGACAGGGGGGTCTCGGAAAGGGAGCGGGAGTTAGCCACCAGCGAAGATTTGAGTCAAGTCCATCGCGGGGCGCCAAACGTGAGCGATACGTAGCGGAGTCAGAAGGAAAGCGGCTCGCTCACTTGGAGTGAGGCGGCATCTTCGCTTCTTTGAACAGGACGTGCTGGCGCACGACCGGATCGAACTTCTTCAATTCGAGCTTGTTGGTCTGCGTGCGCTTGTTCTTCTGCGTGTAGTAGGCGTAGCCAGTGCCGGCCGAAGAAACGAGGCGGATGTTTTCGCGCATGGGAGCGGCGTCCTATCACGTGATTTTTGCCGTCGCAACCTGAAGCTGCGCGATTTTTGGGGTCGCGGCGCCGAAAAAGCGGGCTTTGCGCCGGCATTTGCCGGCCCGCGCCCGCTCACCCCCCCCAGCAACAAAAACGCCACGGTAGCCCTGGCCGGCTGAGGCCAAACCTGACCAGGGTGTCGGGCGGGGGTGCGGGCCGTCAGTCCATCCCGCTCAGGATCTTGAACTCGACACGGCGGTTCTTGGCGCGGCCCGCGTCCGTCGCGTTGTCGGCAATGGGCTTCTCTTGGCCAAAGCCCTTGGACTCGAGGCGGCTCTTGGCGATGCCGTGGCTGACCAAATAGCTCATCACGGATGCCGCGCGGTCGCCGCTCAATTTCATGTTCCCGGCGGGGATGCCGCGGCTGTCGGTGTGCCCGTACACGCCCATCTTGATCGAGCCGCGCGCCTTCATCAAAGTCACGACTTCGTCCAAAATCGGGAAGCTGCCGGGTTTGATCACGGCGCGGCCGGTCTCGAACTCGATCGGTTGCAAGAGTTGCACTTCGCCGTCGTCACCGAGGCGCGTCAGGCTCGGGCAACCGTTCTTCTCCGCGATGCTCGAGCGCGGACCGGGCACCGTCGGGCACTTGTCTTCCTTGTCCGGCACGCCGTCGTTGTCGACGTCGTCTTCCGGGCAGCCGTCGTCGTCTTGGATGCCGTCTTTGTCTTCGGGCTTGTCCGGGCACTGATCGACCGCGTCGGGGATGCCGTCGCCATCGCGATCGGAGGCCGCGGGGCAACCGTCGGTTGGCTCGGGCGGCTTGCCGTCTTCCTTCTCGGTCGGACACTTGTCGATCGAGTCGGGGTAGCCGTCGCCGTCACTGTCGCGATCGTAGTCGTCGACCGTGGGCGTGTAGTTGTTACGCACCTTGCGTGGCGGCGACTTGCCCTCGAAGTCGAGCATCGTCAGGTAGTGACCGATGCCGATCAGCATGCGGAAGTCGGGCGCGCCGTAGCCGGCGGCGAGGCGCGTGCCGAAGCCGCCTTCGGCGTACCAGCGCGAGCGCTCGTCGAGCACGTAGCGCACCTGCGCGAGCCACTCGAAGTCGGTGTTGCGCTGGGTCATGAAGGTGCCACGACCGGCTGATTCGGTGAGACCGGTGGTGCCCCAAAGTTCGCCGCCGAGCCGCACGCGCCCATCGCGTAGCGGCAGGTAAAGTCCGCCAGAATAGCGGATTTCCGAAGCGATGAAGAGCGAGCCATTGGCGCCGCCGATGCTCCGCTCGGGCTTGAATTGAGGACCCAAATTGCCGGCGATGAAGAACTTGCCGAAGTTGAACTCCGCCGAGCCGTACAGGTAGCCCGTGGCTTGCCCGTCGCCGCCGAATGCATTGGAGTTTCCCGCCGGGATCCAGACGGCACCGCCGCCGCCGATGCGGAGCAAATGATTGTCGGTCTCGTACGTGCGCACGCGAGCATCGAGGCGAATGTCGTTGAGCATCGCCTTGGCGTCGCCGATGCCGCCGGTGCCGACGTCTTGGCCGCTCGGGTCATTGCCCGTGAGCTGCAGCACCGTGATCGGGATCATCAAATTCACGGACAGCCGGTTGGCGATCTCGCTGCCGGCGGACAAGTAAGTCGTGAACTGCCCCTGCACCGGATTGTCGATCCGCGACTCTGCGCTCGGGTTCGACGTCACGGTGTCGCTCCGCAGCGGGTTGTGCGAGTAGCCGAGGATGGCGTTGGCGTAGAAGCGAGTTTTTTCCGACAGGGTCGGTCGCCAAACCATGAAGCCGTCGTCGGGCGCGCCGGAAATTTGGGCTCGGTCCAGATAAAAGTAGCCGGATTGCGCGTGCGCGCTGCCGCCGGACAGCCAGCTGCCCGCGACGGCGGCGGCCGTCAGCAGTAAGCGAGAGGGGCGCGCGCGCCCATGCGAAGTCTCAGAAAAGCGGCCCAACCGACGAATAATCCGACGAAACACCGAGCCGAAGGTACTCCGCCCGCGACCGTTTTGAATAGTGGCGATTGCTAGCAACCCTCGGTCGATTGGCCGGTTACCGGCATTTGTACGCGGCTAGCGACGATTGGCGAACACCTGGCACACCCAAAGGGTGCCGTCGTTATCGAGCGCGACTCCGATGCCGATGGTGTCGAAGCCGGGAAAGAGCAAGTTTTCGCGGTGCGAGGGGCTCGCCCAGAGCGCGCGTTGCGCGAGCACCGCGCTACCCGCGTGGGCCACGTTCTCGCCGGCCGAGAGCGCGAGTCCCGCCCGCTCGAGGCGTTGATTGAGATCGCCGTCACCCGTGTCGTGCGCGGTTCGGCGCGCGCGCCGCATCGCCTCTGCGTGTTCGCGCGCCAGAGTTTCGAGCTGTTGGTCGCGCTGGAGCGGCGGCATTCGTTCGCTATCGCGCGCCGCGTCGACCATCGCGTAAAGCGCGGCGCGAGGATCGTTCGCGGGGTGCGGCGCGTCTTCGCCTGGAGCTTTGCCGATCGCGGCGCTGCTCGGTGGTTCGACGCCCGCGAATACCAGCGCCTCCAGCAGAGGCCGAGGACCACCATCCACCGCACCCAGCAATTGCACGACCCACACGCCCGGGGCGTCCGCGTTGAAACGCGCGCGCACGCGACCTGCGTCGAACGAAGTAGGAACGGGCCGCGGCGCGCCGCGCGGGCCGAGCACGACCAGCTTGGCCTCGCTCGCCGGGACGCGTAGCGTGGCATTCACTTCGATCCATTGTCCGACGCGGGCCCGGGTGGGCAGTGAATCGAGATCGGCGAGCGCGTCCACGGCGAGCGCGGTCACGCTCATGCGCGAACCCCGATGAAGCACTTTGATGCCACAGCGCCTCGCTCCGCCGTCCGAGAAGCCGCCGAGCCAGTGCTGCATACGGGCCTTCGCAGTCACGACGTCCCCCTCGCTACCCTCGAATAACCAGGCGCGCGGCCAAACGTAAGGAGCTCCCGCGGCGCGCAGGGCGTAGCCGATCTTGTCGACGTCGAGCTCCTGCCCGGCGTCGGTCTGCAGTTCGGCTAACCGGGCTGCCACACTCAGTAACGCGCCGTCTGGTTCGCCGCAGGCGTCATTGAGCGTTCGCTCTTCCTCGGTTTGGGCTGCTCGAGCCACCGGCTGAGGCGACTCCGTTGTCGGTGCAAATGCGGCGTTTGTGGGCGATGTCGAGCTTTCGCGTCGGCCCGGGTTCGCCTCTCGGCCGTGCGTCAGTGCCGGCGATCCGCTGCAGCCGACCAAAGCGCCGCACAGCGCAACGCGGCCCGCGCGCGACGCACACAGACGAGTGACCGCGCCCAGAAACGCTGCTGCCCGGCTAACCAAGGCTCAACGGAGTAGCGGCTCGCCCTCTGCCTGGCGAGATAAAAAGGGCGGGCCGGCTGCGCTTTTCCTGCTCTGTGGTTCAGGTTATGGTCAAGTGCCGCCATGGGCCGGTTCTCAACAGCAGCGAAGGTCGGCGCTTTCGCCTTCGTCACGCTTCTGGCCGGCGTCCTCATCTATCGCTTCGTCTCGAAGTCGGCGCGCCAAGGCAACGGCTACACGGTGTACGCGTTGATGTCCGACGCGAGCGGCATCGCCAAGCTCTCGCAAGTGCGTGTCGCCGGTATCGGCGTCGGCAGCGTGAAGAGCGTCAAGCTCGACCACAATCGCGCACGCATCGACATCGGCATGAACGACGGCGTGAAGCTGTATCAAGACGCCGCCGTCGCCAAGGTCGCCTCGAGCTTGCTCGGCGAATATTACCTCGCGCTCACTCCCGGCACCGAGGGTCGCCCCGAGCTCAAAGACGGGGACCGCATCAATAACGTGGTGGAGGCGCAGACCACCGACGACATCATGCGTCAGGTGTCGGACATCTCGAAGGACGTGAAGCAGGTCACGCAGGCGCTCGCCGCGTCTATCGGCACCGACGAAGGTCGCAACGACATCAAAGCGACGTTGAAGAACCTCGCCGAGGTGACCGAGGCCCTGAATCAAACGGTGCGCGAGAACCGGGAGAGCATCAAACACATCCTGAGCAACGTCGAGAACATCACCAATCGCGGCGCCCCCGAGGTCGAAAAGATCTTGGAGAACGTGCGCGTGACCACCAACGAGGTGCGTTCGATGATGGCCCAGGGCCGAGCGGGTGAGCCCAAGTCGGAAGGGGAGATTCGCCAGATCATCGACAAGGTGAACCGCGCCAGCGAGAACCTCGAACACACGATGAAAAATCTGGACGGCGTGACCGGCCGTCTCGATCGCGGTGAGGGCACGCTCGGCCGCTTGAGCAAAGACGACCACTTGATCAACCAAGTCGAAGGCGTGGCCGACGACATCGGTGACTTCGTGGGCGGTCTCTCGCGCATCCAGACCATCGTCACGATGCGTACCGACTATCAGTTCCTGTCCAGCACGGTGAAGAGCTACCTCGAGCTGCGTCTCCAGCCGCGTGAAGACAAATACTACCTGATCGAAATCGTGAATGACCCGCGCGGCCTGACGCATTTCGAGCAGATCGACGTCGATACGACCAATACCAACGACCCGCCGCACTACCGCGAGGTGCGCACCGTCACCGCCAACTCGCTGCGCTTCTCGCTGCAGTTCGCGCAGACCTTCGGCATCTTTACTGGTCGCTTCGGTATCAAAGAGTCCACCGGCGGTGTCGGCCTCGACACGCTGCTCTTGGATAACCGCTTCGAAATTCGCCAAGATCTATTCGGCTTCGGCGAAGTCGTGCTCCCGCGCTGGCGCGTCTCGCTCGGTTATCAGTTCGTCAATCGCATCTGGCTGATGGGCGGCGTCGACGACATCTTGAGCGGCTCGCGTCGCGACTACTTCGTCGGCGCGCAGCTCCGCTTCAACGACGAAGACCTGAAGAGCATCCTGCCCTTCGCGCCGAAAACGCCCTGAGCTCCAACTGGGGTCGATGGTCACGCGCTACACCGCGCACGGCCTAGCCTTCGGCGTCACTGACGCTCGAGAAAGAACACGATGCGACCTGCGAGCAGCGTCGTGGGCGGAGTTTGCGGCCCTCGCAGGCTGGTCGCGTTTTCGGCGCCGAGTCTACGGCTCGAGAACGAGGGCTCGGAGTCGACATCGAGTCCGGTTCACCGCGAGGTGCAACGCGGCGTTCAGTCGCCCCACGTTGCCCAGCCCAGTAACTGAGCCGTGAGCAGCGCCGCTGCCGCCTCTTTCGCCCCAACGGGTCGGGCTTCGTGCCCGGTGCGAAACGACATCAGGCGCTCGAGCGCTTGGTCGATGGTGAGGCGCTCGGCGAGCAGTGTCGAGACGAAGATCAGCGAAGCGGGGGCCGAGCCGCGCTCACTCGGGTGATTGATCGTCTCGCTGCGCGGACCGGGCAAAAGTCGTTTTTTGCCGTCGGGAAGAAGCGTTTTGGGTTCGCCCTTGGCGCGCACGATCGCGCCCGCCATCATCGGGCTGGCGAGGTCGAGGTCGAGGGGGAACTCGACTCGTTGCGGAGCGGTGCCGCGGTAGAAAGTGACG
>Ga0247740_1000398_pt1 | contig 21733 bp, 24 predicted proteins | sample UWRJL148409B2_FD_180942 | JGI IMG/M metagenome (GOLD analysis project Ga0247740, IMG submission 180942) | Plant litter microbial communities from Arlington Agricultural Research Station in Wisconsin, United States - UWRJ-L148-409B-2 | ecosystem: Environmental > Terrestrial > Plant litter >...
ATTCTCCAGTGCTACGGACACCACAAGAACATCGACACCGGACCCTGGAAATACCAGATGATCAACGGAGTCCCCCACGTCCGCGGACCCGGAATCCCCGACTGGCGACCCACCAGCCGGACCAGACCCAGCATCAAGCGGTCAGCATGAAACGCTCCCGCCGCAGGGCTAGTCATCCTGGGCCCTGATCTGGTACTCGGTAGTGATCTTCGCGTTCATCGCCTACCTGTTCGCGATCGTTCTGGTTCTCATCGACGTGTTCCGCGACCACTCGGTACCGGGCTAGGGGAAGGCGCTGTGGGTGCTGTTCCTCGTGTTCGCGCCGTTCCTCACGGTGCTGGTGTACGTGATCGCGCGCGGTGCCGGGATGAGCGAACGGCTGCGGAGCCGCGGGGACGGGCCGCCCGCGGAGGACTACGCGATGCCCCAGGGAATGCCGAACCCCGCAACCGAGATCGCCACGGCGAAAGACTTGGCCGACCGGGGCATCATCTCCCAGGGAGAGTTCGACGCGATCAAGAACAAGGCACTCGGAAACCGCTACTTGTCGACCGCGTGCGCGTCCAGGAACTCGTACAGCTCGCGGTCGTCGACACCCGGGAACGTGCCCGATGGCAGCGGGGACAGGATGTGCGCGTGCAGTTTGGCGCTCGACCATGCCTTCCCCGTCCAACGGGCGGATAGGTCGGGGGCGGGGCGGCGGCAGCAGTTCTCGTCGGGGCAGGTCGACGACGTGCGGTTGGTGGTCTCCCGACCGCGGAACCACTTGGAGTGGGCGAACGGGACCCCGATGGTGATGGAGAACTCCTCGGCGGCGGTCGTGCCCGTCTGCGTGGAATCGAAGAACGTGCCCTCGGGGGTGTCGGTGTACTGGTAGAACTCGGTGGTCCGGTTGGTGCGCGTGAATGCCGTGCGGGCGCTCCAGTGCCGGCACACGAACTGGCCCTCGGTGGAGCCCGTCACGTCAACGGGCAGACGAAGCCCGTCGTTCTCGTAGGCCTTCGACACTGCACCGTCGTCCCCCACGCGGAGGAAGTGCACCTCGAGGTCGAGGTGCTCGGTGGCGAGATTCGTGAAGCGCAGCGCGGCCGCTTCGTGCGTGACGCCGAACGCATCCCGGAAGTCCTCGACGGCGATGTTGCGATCGGCCTTGGCCTGGCGCAGGAACTCCACCGACTGCCGTTGCGGCATCAGCACGGCCGCGGCGAAGTAGTTGATCTCGAGTCGCTGCTGCAGGAAGTCCGCGTACGTGACCGGCGTCTCGTGCCCGAGCACGCGGTGGCCCATCGCCTGCAGTGCCATGCCGCGCAGGCCGTGACCGCCGGGGATGGAGGCGGGCGGCAGGTAGATCCGGCCGTTCTCGAGGTCGGTCACCGAGCGCGCGGAGTGCGGCAGGTCGTGCACGTGCACGAGTTCGAACCCGAGCTTCTCCGCGATCCGCGTCACTGAACGGTGCGTGAGCGCACCCGTCGTGTGACCCACGTCGGCGAGCAGCTTCTCCGAGATCACCTCGATCTCGGGCAGGTAGTTGTCGAGGGTGCGCATGTGCATCCGTAGCTCGGTGTTCGCCCGTCGGGCCTCCTCGGGCGTCGCGATCGCCTCGCGAGCGCGGCGGGCCAGTTCGCGGTGCAGCCCGACGATGGCTTCGAGCGTTTCGTCGCTCGTGCCTTTCGAGGGCCGGATGCTCGGAAGACCCAGTGACGCGTACACGCTGCTGTGCTGCGCCCGCTCGAGTTCGATCTCGAGCCCGGCCCGCTTGCTGGGCGGCGCCTCGTCGAGCAGGTCGGAGAGCTGCACGCCCACTGCGGAGGCGATCGATGACAGCAGGGTGACGCGCGGTTCGCGGCGTCCGTTCTCCATGAGCGAGAGCTGGCTACCCGCCATCCCGATCTTCTCGCCCAGCTGGTCGAGAGTCAGGCCCGCGCGGGTGCGGAAGTGCCGGATGCGTTGCCCGAGAGTCACAAGATCATTCACACCGTCACAATACCTAAAGATTTTGTGATCTTTCGACCCTTTGCCCCCTGATTTCGCAATATCTCTCCTTCACAGTAGAAGAACTAAGCCATTTCAACCGGAAGGAGAGACCATGAGCATCGCCGAGGTCACCAGGGCAGTGTCGCCCGTCCCCGAGGGCGCCCACCCGTCGGTCGCAGCCTGGGTCGACGACATCGCCGCACTCACGCTTCCGGACGCCATCGTCTGGTGCACCGGCTCCAAGGCCGAGTGGGATGCCCTTGCTCGAGACATGGTCGCCTCGGGAACCCTCACGAAGCTCAACGCCGAGCACCGCCCGTACAGCTTCCTCGCCCGCAGCGACCCGAACGACGTCGCCCGTGTCGAGCAGCGCACCTACATCTGCTCCGAGAAGCAGGAGGACGCCGGCCCCACGAACAACTGGCACGACCCCGCCGACATGCGCGCAACCCTTCAGCCGCTCTTCGACGGCAGCATGCGCGGTCGCACCATGTACGTGGTCCCGTTCTCCATGGGACCGCTCGGTTCGCCGCTCTCAAAGCTCGGCGTGCAGGTCACCGACTCCGCGTACGTCGCCGCAAGCATGGGCGTCATGACGCGCATGGGTTCCGAGGCCCTGGCCCGCATCGGTGACGAGACGCAGTGGGTGCGTGCCGTCCACAGCGTCGGCGCCCCGCTCGCTCCCGGCGAGCGCGACGTGCCGTGGCCGTCCAACGACACGAAGTACATCACGCACTTCCCGGAGACCCGCGAGATCTGGTCGTTCGGGTCGGCCTACGGCGGCAACGCGATCCTCGCCAAGAAGGCGTTCGCGCTGCGCATCGCGTCGGTGATGGCCCGTGACGAGGGCTGGCTCGCCGAGCACATGCTCATCATCAAGGTCACGAATCCCCGTGGCCGCGTGTTCCACGTCGCCGCCGCATTCCCGAGCGCGTGCGGCAAGACCAACCTCGCGATGCTGCAGTCGACGATCCCCGGCTGGAAGGTCGAGACCGTCGGCGACGACATCGCCTGGCTCGGTCGCGGCGAGGACGGCCGCCTTCGCGCCATCAACCCCGAGGCCGGCTTCTTCGGTGTCGCTCCGGGTACGGGCTGGCAGAGCAACCCCACGGCGATGGAGACCATCTGGGGCAACACGATCTTCACCAACGTCGCCCTGCGCGACGACGGTGACGTCTGGTGGGAGGGCATGAGCGACAAGGCGCCCGACCACCTCATCGACTGGCAGGGGAACGACTGGACGCCCGCGTCCGGTCGGCCTGCCGCACACCCGAACTCGAGGTTCACCGTCGCCGCGCGACAGTGCCCGAGCATCTCGGATGACTGGGAGGACCCCCAGGGCGTCGTCATCGACGCGATAATCTTCGGCGGTCGCCGCGCGACCAACGTGCCGCTAGTGGTGGAGGCACGGGATTGGGAGCATGGTGTCTACCTGGGCGCCACGATCTCATCCGAGCGGACGGCGGCCGCCGAAGGCACCATCGGCGAACTGCGGCGCGACCCGTTCGCGATGATGCCGTTCGTCGGGTACAACATGGCGGATCACTGGGCTCACTGGCTCAAGGTCGGCGCCGACTTGCGCAAGACCGGCTCGGTGCCGCGCATCTTCCAGGTGAACTGGTTCCGCAAGGGCGCAGACGGCCGCTTCCTGTGGCCCGGTTTCGGCGAGAACTCCCGAGTGCTCGAATGGATGCTCGAGCGCGTCGACGGCCAGGTGGCAGCGAAGGAGAGCCCGATCGGACTCCTCCCCCTCGACAACGCCCTGAACGTGGAGGGTCTCGACCTTCCCGACGAGGACCTCGCCGAGCTCTTCGCCATCGACAAGGCCTCGTGGCTGGACGAGGCCGACGCGACGGCGGAGTTCTTCGCGACGTTCGACGGCCGCGTTCCCACCGCGGTGGAGAACCAGTTGACGATCCTGCGGGCGAAGCTGGCCTGACCACAACGCAGCCGACCACAACGTTTCGAGGGGGCGGTGCGTCTCAGTAAGTGTGACCACCGCTACCTTGGAGACCGTGGCGCGATCAACGAGCGATTCCCGGTGGGAGGAGGTCGTGACGCGCCTCGTGGCCGAGCGCGGAGACGCCCTCACCCGTTACGCCTTCCTCGTCTCGGGCAATCGGGACGACGCGGCCGACCTCGTGCAGGACGCCCTGGTCAAGACCTTCGGGCGACTGCGCAACGGCTTCTCGATCGCGAGCGCCGAGGCGTACGTGCGCCGGGCCATCCTCAACACCTACCTCGACTCGGGGCGCCGCGTGAGCCGCTGGCGCAAGATCGCCCACCTGCAGGCCGCGCCCGAGATCGATGAGGCCAAGACCGACGAGACCGACGACCGCCTCGACCTGCACGGCCAGCTCGCGAAACTCAGCCCCCGCGAGCGAGCGTGCATCGTGCTGCGGTACTACGAAGACCTGAAGGTCGACGACATCGCCGAGTGGCTCGGCATCAGCGCCGGTGCCGTGAAGCGCTACCTGAGCGACGGCCTCGCCAAGATGGCGGTCTCCCTCACGAACGACCAGGAGGACCTCCGTGCCCAGTGAGAACGATCTTCGCGACCTCTTCGCGAACACGGATACCCCGGCGCACCACCTCGATACGAAGAAGGTGATCGCCCGCAGCAGGGCGCGCCGCCTCCCCCGCCAGATCGCCGCAGGGGCCACGAGTGCACTGGTGCTCGCCGGAGTGAGCGTGCTCGCGGTGCAGGTGACTCAGGCGAACCAGCCCGTGACGATGACCGCGGGCGAGGCGTTCGACAGCAGCGCCCCGGCACCCGAGCTCGCCCCCGACGTACAGGCCATCAAGCGCGCACCCGCGGATCGGATCAACCTGTGCACCGGAACACTCGCCGAGGTGGCCCCGAGCCAGTACGGCCTGCAGCTCGACGTGACCGCGCCGGCAGCGGCATCCGTCGGCACCACGCCCGTTCCTGTCACGGTGCGGCTCACCAACACCTCCGACCGCGAGGTGATCGGGCTCACCCCCGTGAGTCCCGCCATCACGCTCTCGAGGGCCGGCACGGTTCTCTGGCACAGCAACGGCCCGACGGACCTGTCGCTGGTCTCGGTCGACCTCGTGCCCGGGGCATCCGTCGACTACCAGGCGTCGATGACGCCAGTGCTGTGCGGTGTCGAGGATGACCTCGCCGACGCGTTCCGCACCGACCTGCCCGCGCTCGACGCCGGAAGCTACGAGCTCTCCGCGCTGATCGACTTCACCGCCGACCCGTCGATGGGACGGGAGATCTCGGAGCTCGATCTCGTCAGCGGACCCGTCTCGACGGTGATCCTGGATTAACGCAGGAATCGCCGCCACCCCGTTGTGACGGCGATTCCGTTTCGCGAGGTCGACTATAGCCCACCCGAAAGGGTGTCATTTACCGCACTCCCCTAGACTCCGAAGGAACGCTGCCAACGAGGGGTTTACCGATGCTGACACGTCTGGGCGCGGTACTCGCGCTCTCCGCAGGAATTCTGCTTCTCTCGGCGCCTGCCGCCCACGCGGCCGACCCGGTCGACCTCGACGGCGCGTACGTGCTCGACACGGTCGGAGCCATCTCCGGCGACGAGTCCCGCGTCGAGGCGGCGCTCGACTCGGTCTACGACGACGCCCGTGTGCAGCTCTTCGTCGTGTACGTCGACACCTTCGACAACCCGGGCAATGCCGTCGACTGGGCCGATGAGACGGCGATCCGGAACAACCTCGGCACCGACGACCTGCTCCTCGCCGTAGCCATCGACGACCGCCAGTACGCCCTCTCGCTCGACTCGGCCTTCCCGCTCACCGACTCGCAGCTCGATGTCGTCGAGGCCGCGATAGAGGACCGCCTGCGCGACAGCGACTGGTCCGGTGCGGCGATCGCGGGGGCGGAGACCATCGTGTCGGAGGCCACCGGTGTCGTCGGCCCCGGACCGGAGGTGACCGACGAGCCCGGCTCGCAGGCGAGCTCGGGCATCCCGTGGCTGCCGATCGCGGGCGTGGTCGTCGTTGCCGGGGTGGCCGGCATCGTCGTCTGGCGGGTGCGGCGTCGCTCCCGGGAGGCGACCGCTGCCGAGTTCCCCGGCCAGCCCACCCTCAAGGAGCTCGACCGCCGCGTCGGAAGCCTGCTCGTGCAGCTCGACGACTCCCTGAAGACCTCGGAGCAGGAGCTCGGGTTCGCCGTCGCCCAGTTCGGCGAGGCGGCGACCGCGGAGTTCACGGCGACCCTGGCATCGGCCAAGGCGAAGGTGGCACAGGCGTTCACGCTCAAACAGCAGCTCGACGACGCCGAGCGGGACACCCCTGCCGACGAGCGCGCCTGGTCGCAGCAGATCATCGAGCTCTGCGAAGCGGCCGACGCCGAGCTCGACGCCCAGGCCGATGCCTTCGACGAGCTGCGCGAGCTGGAGAAGAACGCTCCCCAGGAGCTCGTCGCGGTGCGCGCCGCGATCGACTCCGCCACAGAGCGAAAGGATGCCGCAGCCCGCGCCCTCGAAGCCCTCGAGCGCGACTACGCGGCGACCGCCGTGGAGCCCGTCTCGCAGAATCTCCCGCAGGCGGCAAAGTTGCTCGAGTTCGCGGCGGCGACGGCCGCCACCGCCGAGACGGCCATCGAGTCGCAGAAGCCCAGCGAGGCCGCCATCGCGGTGCGCGCAGCCCAGGCGAGCGTGGGCCAGGCCGCGACCCTGTTCGACGCGATCGACGCGCTCGGCGCCAACCTGGCCGACGCGTCCGCCAAGCTCGCCGCGGTAGTCGCCGACACCCAGCAGGACATCGTCGCCGCGCGGGCACTCGCGCCCGACGCCTCCCTCACGCCTGCCATCGACTCGGCGGCGGAAGCACTCGCAGCCTCGCCCCAGGGCGACCCCATCGCCGGGCTCGAGCGGGTCGGGCAGGCCAACGCCGCTCTCGAGCAGGTGTTCACCGGCGTGCGCGACCAGCAGGAGCGGGTTGCCCGCGCGATCTCGCAGCTCGACGCCGCGCTGAGTGGTGCCCGCGCGCAGGTGCAGTCCGCGAACGAGTACATCACCACCCGGCGGGGTGGCATCGGCAGCACCGCGCGCACCCGGGTAAGCGAGGCGGAGCGGAACCTCGCCGAAGCCACGGCCCTCGCGTCCACCGACCCGGTGGCGGCGCTCGCGTCCGCGAGCCGAGCGACCTCCCTCGCTGCGAACGCGCTGCACTCGGCGCGCTACGACGTCTCCTCCTACGAGTCCAGGGAGTCCGCTGCCTACGGTGGCAACGACTACTCGGGTTCCGACGGGGCCGATCTCGGGGGCATCCTCGGCGACTGGCTGTTCGGTGGAGGAGGGGGCGGCGGCGGAGGCGGCTGGTCGAGCGGTGGGAGCAGCTACCGCAGCTCGGGTTCGAGCCGCAGCTCGCGCTCGGGCTCGTTCGGCGGCAGCTCCCGGAGCAGCGGCAGTAGTCGCCGCAGCAGCGGTGGTGGCGGCCGCAGCCGCGGCGGTAGGTTCTAGAAGGACGACAAACCCCTATGAAAGGCATGCCTCATGGCTAAGCAGACCATCCTCGGGCGCATCACCCAGCTCCTGAAGGCGAACATCAACTCGCTCATCGACCAGGCAGAAGACCCCCAGCTCATGCTGGACCAGCTCGTGCGCGACTTCACCAACAGCATCGCCGAGGCCGAGAGCGCCGTCGCCCAGACCATCGGCAACCTCCGCCTGATGGAGCAGGACCATGCCGAGGACATCGCGAACGCCGCCGACTGGGGCCGCAAGGCACTGGCCGCGAGCGCCAAGGCCGACCAGCTGCGCGCCTCGGGCAACGCCGGTGACGCCGACAAGTTCGACAACCTCGCCAAGATCGCGATCGGCAAGCAGGTCTCCGCCGAGAACGAGGCGAAGCAGGCCGAGCCCACTATCGCCTCGCAGACGGTCACCGTCGACGCGCTCAAGAAGGGCCTCGACGGGATGCACGCGAAGCTCTCGCAGCTCACGTCGAAGCGCGACGAGCTCATCGCCCGCTCGAACACCGCCGCCGCGCAGGGCCAGGTGCTCGATGCCATCAAGTCGATCGACCTCATGGACCCGACCAGCGAGCTCGGCCGCTTCGAGGACAAGATCCGCCGCGAGGAGGCCAAGGTCGCGGGCCAGCAGGAGCTCGCCGCGTCGAGCCTGGACGCGCAGTTCGAGGGCCTGGAGGACCTCGGCGAGCAGGCCGAGATCGAGACGCGCCTCGCCGCCCTCAAGGCGGGCGGCACCACTCAGGCGATCTCCCAGTAGTCGTGACGGGAAGGGTTTCGCGCCCCGCGCGGTTCCCTTCCCCATGACAACTATCGGATTCATCGGTTCGGGCCACATCGGCAGCCAGGTCGCGCGCAAAGCGGTCGAGAGCGGGTACGACGTCGTACTCAGCAACTCCCGCGGGCCCGAGACGCTCTCCGCCCTCATCGAGGAGCTCGGCCCCAAGGCGCGCGCGGCGACCGCGCTCGAGGCCGCCCAGGCCGGCGACATCGTCGTTGTGACCATCCCGTTCAAGGCCTACACCTCGGTGCCGGTCGAGCCGCTGGCGGGCAAACTCGTGATCGACACCAACAACTACTACTTCGAGCGCGACGGCCACTACCCCGATCTCGACGCCCACACGGCGACGGTGTCGGGCCTCCTGCAGTCGCACCTCCCCACCAGCCACGTGGTGAAGGCCTTCAACTCCATACACTCGGGCGACATCACGAAGGATGCCCGTCCCGCCGGCACCCCCAGCCGCAGGGCCCTCGCGATCGCGGGTGACGACGAGCCGAGCAAGGCCACCGTCACCGAGTTGCTCGACGGGTTCGGCTTCGACACCGTGGACGTCGGTCCCCTCTCGGAGAGCTGGCGCGTCGAGCGCGACACACCCGCGTACGGGGCCAAGGGCACCGCCGCCGAGATGACGGAGAAGGTCGCAGCCGCTTCGCTCTGAGTCCGGGCATCCGTCGCAGGAGGATACTTGCAGCATGGCAGCAACGTTCGTGGTCGTCCCCCAGTGGCAGGGCTCGGGCTCGTCCCGCGCGATGCGTCTCGTCGATGGCGCAGACGCGATTAGCGGGGACCTGCCCTCCGCCTCCACCCGCATCGTCGGGGTGCCGCTCGAGGCCGGCGACGCCGAGGGCAGTGGAGTGCACCGGCTCAGCTCGGTCGTGATGGTGCGCGACAACCTCCGGCGGGAGCTCGCGAGCGTCACCACACCGGCAATCACGATCGGCGGCGACTGCGGCGTCGAGGTGGGTGCCATCGGGCATGTGCTGGATCAGCGCGAGCCGGGCGATGACGTGGCGGTGCTCTGGATCGACGCACACCCCGACCTGAGCACGCCCAAGACCAGCCACTCGCACGCGTTCCACGCGATGGTGCTGCGTACGCTCCTGGGCGAGGGGCCGGCGCAGCTCGTGCCCGCCAACCCCCTCCCGGTCTCGCAAGTGGTGCTCGTGGGTACTCGCGCCGCCGACCCCGACGAGCAGGAGTTCCTCGAGAACAGCGGCGCCGCGGTCATCGCGCCGGACGCGTTCAGCGCCGAGACGCTCATCGCGGCGGTGGCGGCCACGGGTGCGACCTCCGTCTACGTGCACATCGACCTCGACGCGCTCGACCCCGGCGAGTTCGACGGAATCGGCTATCCCGAGCCGTTCGGCCTGGCGGCGGGCGACCTCGTCGTCGCGCTCAAGGCCCTGCTCGCGCTGTACCCCCTCGCGGGCGCAGGGATCATGGAGTTCGCCCCCTCCTCCCCCGAGGCCGCCGCGAACGACCTACCCACCATCCTGCGGCTCATCGGCGCGCTGAGCGCGGCGGCGTAGCGCGGTCGGCACCCGGGCGGTCGTAGTCTGGGGGGATGACAGAAGCTCCCCGAGTCAGTGTCGAACGGGACGGCCACGTGCTGCTCATCGGCCTCAACCGGCCTGAGAAGCGCAACGCCGCTGACCTCAGGATGCTCGAGGAGCTTGCCCTGGCATACGGCGAACTCGACCGCGACCCCGACCTTCGCGCGGGATTCGTGTTCGCGCACGGTGAGCACTTCACCGCAGGGCTCGACCTCGCCGACGTGGCACCCCGTATCGGACCTAACGGCCTCGAGACGGTGCCCGAGGGCGGCATCAGCCCCTGGCAGGTGTCGGGACAGTCCATCAGCAAGCCCGTGGTCATCGCCGTACAGGGCACCTGCCTCACCCTCGGCATCGAACTCATGCTCGCAAGCGACATCGTCGTCGCCGCGGACTCCACGACATTCGGGCAGGTCGAGGTCGCGCGCGGCATCCTGCCGTTCGGCGGGGCGACGATCCGCTTACCCCGCGCGGTCGGGTGGGGCGACGCGATGCGCTGGATCCTCACGGGCGACACCTTCCCCGTGACGGAGGCTCATCGCATCGGTCTCGTTCAGGAGGTCGTTCCGCACGGCGAGCAGTACGCGCGCGGCCTCGAGCTCGCCCAGCGCATCGCGGCTCAGGCTCCGCTGGCCGTACAGACTGCTCTGGCCAACGCGCGTCTGGCGATCAGGGACGGGGATGCCGCAGCCGAGGCCGCGCTGCAGCCCGCTCTTGTCCGGCTCGCATCGAGCGAAGACGCTCGTATCGGCATGGAGGCGTTCCTCAGCAGGATGCCGGCCGAGTTCGTAGGACGGTGATGGCATGAAACCGGTGAAACGCTCCCTCGAGGAGCTGCTCACGATCAACTCCGAGCAGGCCGTGCAGCGGATGAAGATGGGCGACCACGTCGAGGTCGCCCGCGAGATCGAGCACTTCGCGTACTTCCACCACGTGGCCGAGGCGAAGGCCGCCGCCGCCGAGCTCGAGGGCTGCGACTTCCGCACCTCGATTGTGCGGAAGGGCTTCGGGACCATCCAACTCGTGGCCAAGATCCAGAGCGACGTCGAGCGCGACTCGACCGACCAGTTCGTGCGCGAGCTGTACGAGCTCGTCAACCGTCACGGCGGGTTCTACGACGGCTACGGCGGGCAGATCATCACCAAGGGGAGACCATGACCACCACGTACGACGTCGTCATCATCGGAGCGGGAGCCGTCGCGGAGAACGTGGCCGATCGTGCGGTGCAGGGCGGTCTGACCGCGGTGCTCGTCGAGAGCGAGCTCGTCGGCGGGGACTGCTCGTACTGGGCGTGCATGCCCTCCAAGGCACTGATCCGCAGCGGTCTCGCCCTGCGCGCGGCGCAGCGCCTGGGCGGCGCGCGCGAGGCGGTCACGGGCGAGCTAGACGTCGCCGCCGTCTTCGCCCGCCGCAACACGATCACGCACAACTGGGACGACCAGAGCCAGGTCGATTGGGTGGAGGGCGCCGGAATCGCGCTCGTGCGCGGGCACGGGCGCCTCAGTGCCGAGAAGGAGGTCACCGTGACGGCGGCCGACGGCTCGACGACCGTGCTGACCGCTCGCCACGCTGTTGTCGTCGCCACCGGGTCCGACCCGCTGATGCCCGACATCCCGGGACTGCTCGACGCCAACCCATGGACGCCCCGCGACGCGACGAGCGCCCAGATCGCACCCGCGAGCCTCGCGATCATCGGCGGCGGCGTGGTGGCCGTCGAGATGGCGACCGCGTACGCCTCCTTCGGCACGACCGTGACGATCATCGCCCGCAGTGGGCTCCTGCAGGGGCAGGAGGACATCGCGGGCGAGGCCGTCACCAAGGGCCTGCGCGGCCTGTCCGTGGACATCCGCCACGGCTCCCCCACCCGCGTGGAGCGCACGGAGGACGGCGTTGCGGTGTTCCTGGGCGACGACGAGACGGTCGTGGCCGAGGAGGTCCTCGTGGCTACGGGCCGCGTCCCGCGCACGAGCGACATCGGCCTCGAGGTTGCGGGCCTCACCCCCGGCGACTGGATCGACGTCGACGACACGATGCGGGTGAAGGGCAGCGACTGGCTCTACGCCACGGGCGACGCCAATCACCGCGCGCTGCTCACCCACCAGGGCAAGTACCAGGCGCGGGCCGCCGGCGATGTGATCGCCGCCCGCGCTCTCGGCACTCCGGTGGACGACGCACCGTGGGGCATCCACGTCGCGACCGCCGATCACGAGGCGGTGCCGCAGGTCACGTTCAGCGAGCCCGAGGTCGCGTCGGTCGGTCTGACCTCGACGGCGGCGGAGAAGGCGGGCTACGAGATCCGCGTGGTCGACTACAACCTCGGCTGGGTCGCCGGCGCGTCCATCCAGGCCGACGACTACGAGGGCACCGCGCGGATGGTCGTCGACGAGAAGCGCGGGGTGATCCTCGGCGTGACGTTCGTCGGGCAGGACGTGGCCGAGCTGATCTTCGCCGCGACCGTCGCCGTCGTGGCGCAGGTCCCGCTCTCGAGGCTCTGGCACGCCGTGCCGGCCTACCCGACGATGAACGAGATCTGGCTGCGCCTGCTCGAGACCTACGGTCGGCCTACCGCCTGATACCGGCGTACACCCCGAGGAGGCTGGCCGCGGCGGCACCCCACGTGAAGCGCTCGGCGTGTGCGCGCGCGGTGATGCCCAGTGCGGCGCGACGGTCGTCGTCCTCGATGAGCAGGGCCATCTCGGTGGCCCAGTATCGCGGCTCGCGCGTGCCCAGCAGCAGCCCCGACGCCCCCTCCGCCACGGACTCCGACAGCCCGCCCGAGCGGTAGGCCAGTACCGGTGTGCCGCTCGCGGCGGACTCCAGCGCGACGAGCCCGAACGTCTCCGAGTACGACGGCACCACGGTGAGGTCGGCCGCGGCGAAGAGCTCGGCGAGGGCATCCCTGTGCAGTGCCCCGACGAAGCGCACATCGGCGGCCACCCCCAGCTCGGCGGCGAGAGCGCGCAAGGATGCCGCGAAGCCCTCGTCACCCGGAGTGACTTCGCCCACGACCACGAGCAGCGGCGCCCAGCCCCGCAGCGCGTGCAGCTCGGCCAGCGCACGCACGGCGAGCTCGTGCCCCTTGAGCGGCTGCACGCGCCCCGCGATGACGACCAGAGGGCGATCGGGCTCGAGCCCGAGGGCGACGCGCGTGACCGCGTGCGACGCGAAGGCCCGCGGGGCGAACAGCGCGAGGTCGACGCCGGGCGGGATGATCCAGGTGCGGTCCGGCGGTGCGCCGACGTCGTCGATGAGGACCGTCGCCTCCGCGGACGACGCGGCGATCACGGCGTCGGCCTGGGTGGCGAGGAACATCTCGCTGCGCAGCCTCTGCACGGGTTCCTCGGCCTGGCCCTCTCCGGCGAGCGCGTTCTTCATGACGGCGAGCGTGTGGAAGCTCTGCACCAGCGGTCGGTCGAGCTCGATGGCCACGGGCAAGGTGGCGATTCCGCTGAGCCAGTAGTGCGCGTGCAGGATGTCGTAGTGGCGACTGCGGGCGAGCCGCGCGATCCCCTCGCCGAACTCGTCCGCGACCTCGGGCAGCCGCTCCTTGGGGAGGTCGCGGGGGCCCGCGCGCAGCTCGTGCAATGTGACACCCGGGAGCATGTCGCGGGCCTCGCCGTCGCCTCGCGTGAGGAGGTCGACCTGCACCCCGCGCGCCGCCAGCTCGGTGGCCACGCCGATGACCGCCACGTTGAGCCCGCCCGCGTCGGCCGTGCCCGGCTGCGCGGCGGGGGACGTGTGCATCGCGATCATCGCGACCCGCTCGACGGCTACCGACATGCAGCCACTGTATTCTGCGGAGTATGACGCGGACCCCGGGAGAGCAGATCCCGGGCGAGCGTTCCAGCCTCGTGAGCCGGCTGGGGAAGGTGCGCTGGCTGCGCGCCGTCGCCCTCTCCCCCGTGATCGCGCGACCCGGCTACTGGTTCGCCACGGCCTGCGGGCTCGTCTGGGGCGGCGTACTGAGCCGCTTCCGGCTGCGGCGCGAGGGCGGCCTCATCGTCGCCCCGTACCTCCCGACCTGGGCCTACGGTCGCGGCGGCACCACCATCGGCGCCGTCTACCTCACGACGGACAACATCTCCCCCGCGATCCTCGAGCACGAGGCCGTGCACCGGGCGCAGTGGAAGCGGTACGGGCTCGCGTTCGTACCGCTGTACGTCGACGCGGGCCAGAACGGCCGCACCAACCGCTTCGAGATCGAAGCGGGGCTCAAGAAGGGCGGGTACCTCCGATGACCGGTAAGACCATCGTGATCACGGGGGCGAGCTCCGGCATCGGCGCCAACGCCGCGGGCAGACTCGCGGCAGCGGGGTGGGACGTGGCGGTCGTGGGCCGAAACCCCGAGCGCACCCGATCCGTCGCCGAGAGCGTCGGCGGCACTGCGTTCCTCGCGGACTACGACCGGCTCGACGAGGTGCGCGAGCTCGCGGCATCCCTCGCCCGTCGCTACGAGCGCATCGACGTGCTCGCCAACAACGCGGGCGGCCTCATCCACCAGCGCGGCCTGTCGGCCGACGGCCACGAGCGCACCCTGCAGCACAACCATCTCGCGCCGTTCCTGCTCACGACGCTGCTGATGCCCCAGCTGAAGGATGCCCGGATCATCGGCACCGCGAGCGTCGCCAACCTGTTCGGCAACCTCAAACTCGATGACCTCGAATGGGTCAAGCGGCCCTGGTTCGGCGGTTGGCAGGCGTACGGAACGTCGAAGATCGCGACGATCCTGTTCACGCAGTCGCTCGCGGCGCTCGGGTTGGAGGCGTACGCGTTCCACCCCGGCTACGTGTCGACGAGCTTCGGGGTCGACTCCGGGCTCGTCAAGTTCGCCAACTTCATCTCGCGCAACAGCCTCGGCATCTCGCCCGAGCAGGGCGCGAGCCCGCTCGTGCACCTGGCGACGGCCGACGACACCGGTGTTCCGAGCGGCACCTACTTCGACGGCCTCAAGCCGTTCGGCCGCATCGACGGCAGCGCGAAGAAGCCAGGAGTCGCCGACGCACTCTGGGCCGCGAGTACGGAACTCGTCAGTCCGTAGGACTGCTCAGTCCGAGGTGAGGAGGCGGGCGGGGCCGTCGGCCGCCACCCACGAGTAGACGTTGCTCGATCCGAAGGCGCTCACGGGGAGCATCTCGGCGAGCCAGGCGTCCAACGATCGACGCAGGGCCTGGCCCCGGTCGCGCACGAGCCAGCTGACCGAGAACCGGCCGGGCGCCACGAGGATCTCGATGTCGCTCTCCGACTGCACCTCGACGAAGACCTGGCCGCGGGCCGAGGCCGGGAGGGTCGCGAGGATCATCCGGATCGTCTCCACGCACGCCTCATTGCCGGCGAGCAGCAGACGGTCCGCGCCCGTGGGTGGGTTCCAGGCGACCGCTGCGTTCGCTGCAGGCGCTGTGGAGGATTCGGGAGTCGACATGTCCTAGCCAGTATAGGCATGCCTTACCTAAGACAGCTAGCCTCGCCACCTTGCCGTTCGCTGTGTAACGTGTGGTCATGCGACTGACCACCGCACTACCTTTCGTTCTCCTCGCGCTGCTCGCCGGATGCGCGCCCACGGCACCTTCCGAAGCGCCCGACAGCGAGTCGATCACCGAGTCCACGGTCGTGCCGACAGCCACGGAGACCCCCACTCCCACGGCGAACCCGGCGCCTGTGGTGGCCACCTGCGAGAACCTGCTCGAGCCAGCGCACCTGGCCCAGTTGCAGGCCAGCGGCATCGGCGTGAATCCGAGCCCGGAGTACACCCAGAAGGTCACCGGGTACGACTCGCAGTTCTCGCACTTCATCCCCTACGGCGGGGTGATGTGCCCGGTCAGCAACGGCTACAGCGTGGCGTGGCTCTACGGCTACTCCCCCATCGCTCCCGACCTGCAGGCGGTCGAGGTGTCGCGACTGGAGTCGAGCGGCTGGCTGCCGAACGAGCACGACGGCGGCACGCTCTACAGCGACCCGGCCGTCGGTGAGGGCATCGTGTTCCTCTACTACTTCCGCGACGGACACTGGTGGTGCGCGGACACGATGGACCACCTGACGGAGGTCGTCGCGAACTCGCCAGCGACCTAGACGTCCCAGGCGGGCGGATGACGGCGCTGCCACAGCAGTCGGCGCTCCAGTTGCGCTCCGATCGCCAGCAGCGTGTCCTCCCCGCCGGGGCGGCCGATCAACTGCACGCCCATCGGCAGGCCGTCCTCCGTCCAGTCGACGGGGAGGGTGATGGCCGGGAGCCCGCTGACGTTCGCGAAACTCGTCCAGGGTGTGTACTGCACCTGCTGCTCGAAGTTGCGCGGGCCGTCCTCCCCGTCGAACCAGCCCACCGGTCGCGGAGTGAGCGCCGTCGTCGGGGTGAGCACCGCATCGAACGGCGCGAACTGACGGATGACGCTCCGCTCGAACAGGGAGAGCTTCTGCAGCGCACCCGCGAGTTCGCGAGCACCGAGCCCGCGGCCCTGCTCGACCATCCAGCGCGTGAAGGGGGTCAGCAGTTCGAGCTGCTCACCCTCGGCGGGGATGCCCGCCGCCCCCGACTGCCAGATCGTCGTGAAGGCCGGGCCGTAGCTGTCGTCGGGCTCGAGGTCGTACTCCTCGATGCCATGACCGAGGGAGTCGAGCACTCGCAGCGCGGCCTGGACCGCGGCAATGGCCTCGGGACCGATCGTGATCTCGTAGGCGCTGTCCCACGGCGACGTGCTCATCACGCCGATCTGGAACCTGCCCTCGCCCCGAACGGCGGCGTTGAGGTAAGCACCGCCATCCCAGCTGGGAGGGCCGACCGACCACGGCGACGGCGCGGTGAGAGCGTCGAGCAGCAGCGCGGCATCCGCGACGGTGCGGGCTATCGGTCCCGCGACCGCGAGGCCGCCCAGCGACAGGAACCCGGAGCCCGCAGGCACCCGCCCCCGCGACGGCTTGAGGCCGACGAGCCCGGTCGCCGCCGCCGGGATGCGGATCGATCCGCCTCCATCGGAGCCGGGTGCGACGGGCAGCAGTCCCGCGGCCACCGCCACGGCCGCCCCGCCGCTGCTCCCCCCGGCGCCGCGGGCGGTGTCCCACGGGGTGCGCGCCGGCGGGGCGACGAGTGACTCGGTGTAAGCCGGCAGTCCGTACTCGGGGGCGTTCGTCTTGCCGAGGCTCACTCCACCAGCGGCCTCGAGCACCTCGACGATCTCGTCGGAGACGTCGGGAACGTTCTCGGCGAAGAGCCTCGAGCCCATGGTGGTGCGCACGCCCTTGCGGCGCCACAGGTCCTTGTCGCCGAGGGGCAGGCCCCAGAGCGGAGCGGACTTCGGCACGTTCTGCTCGACGTGCCGGGCGCTCTCGAGTGCGGCATCCCTCGTCACCGTGGTGAAGGCGCCCAGACCCGGGTCGAGCCGTTCGATGCGGTCGAGGTAATGGGTGGCGAGTTCGACGGGCGAGAGGGCGCCCCGACGGAGCTGGTCGAGCTGTTCCTGCGCGGTGAGGTGGTGGAGTTCGACCATTCCCCGAGCCTAGAGCTTTCGCGAATCGGCCTTGACAGAGCGGGACGAACCTGATTGGTTAGTTACTACACCAACTAACCAAGCAACCCGGAAGGAGGTCTCCATGGATGAATCCCGTCCCATCTTCGTTCAGCTCGCCGAGCAGATCGAGAACGACATCATCGCCGGCGTCATGGCCGAGGAGACCCAGGTTCCGTCGATCAACGAGTTCGCCGCGTTCTACCGGATCAACCCGGCGACCGCACTCAAAGGCGTCACCACGCTCGTCGACGAAGGAGCCCTCTACAAGAAGAGAGGGATCGGCATGTTCGTCGCCGAGGGCGCGCAAGCGCGACTGAAGACCAAGCGGCGCGACAAGTTCAGCGCCGAGTTCGTCACCCCGCTGCTCACCGAGGCAGCGAAGCTCGGCATCACCGCCGAGCAGCTCGCAGACATGATCAGAAAGGCAGGCAAGTGATGACCGCAGTGATCGAGGACAAAGTCATCGAAGTGACTGGCCTCACCAAGCGTTTCGGCAGCGTCACCGCCGTCGACGACGCGACCTTCAGCGTCGAGCGGAACAAGATCTACGGGCTGCTCGGCCGCAACGGCGCCGGCAAGACGACGCTCATGCAGCTGCTCACCGGGCAGGACTTCGCCACCTCCGGGAGCATCCAGGTGTTCGGGCAGTCCCCGGTCGAGAACGCGTCGGTGCTGCAGCGCGTCTCCTTCATCAAGGAGAGTCAGCGCTACCCCGACGACTTCCGCGCCAAGCACGTCTTCAAGAGCGCCCCGTGGTTCTTCTCGAACTGGGACGAGGATTTCGCGCAGCAGCTCATCGCCGACTTCCGACTACCGCTCAACCGCCGCATCAAGAAGATGTCGCGCGGCCAGGTCTCGGCGATCGGCGTGATCGTGGGGCTCGCGTCGCGGGCGCCGCTGACGTTCTTCGACGAGCCCTACCTCGGCCTCGACGCCGTCGCGCGGCAGACGTTCTACGACCGCCTGCTCGCCGACTACGCCGAGCACCCGCGCACCGTCGTGCTGTCGACCCACCTGATCGACGAGGTGAGCAACCTCCTCGAGCACGTGCTCGTCATCGACGAGGGCCGCATCATCATCAACGAGGACGCGGAGTCCCTCCGGGGCAGCGCCACGAACCTCGTCGGCACGGCCGCGGCGGTCGACGCATTCGTCGGTCCCCGCGAGGTGCTGCACCGCGACGCGATCGGCGGTCTCGTTTCCGTCACGGTGCTCGGACTGACAGCGGGCGAACGCAAGGATGCCTCGGCCGCCGGTCTCGAACTCGCGCCCGTGTCCCTCCAGCAACTGATCATCCGCAGGACCAACACGAGCGAGAAGGAATTCGAGGTATCAGCATGACCACCATCACGGCCACTGTCCGACCGCCGGCGAGCGCCGGCGGGCGCATCCTCAACATCGTGAAGCTACATCTCACGAACCCGTGGACCACGATCATCCTGCCCTGGATGATCCTCGGCTTCATCCTCATCGCCAACATCGCGATCTGGGCGATCATCCTCGGCAACACCGCCCCGGCCGACCGAGCGGATGTGGAAGAGGGCCTCGGCTACAGTGGGGCGAGCACGTACATCTTCGTGTACATGATGGTGGTGGCGGTGCAGGCGATCGCGGTCACCTTCCCCTTCGCCCTCGGCTACGGGGTCACGCGACGGGACTACTACCTCGGTACTGCCCTCACGTTCGTGGCGCTCGCCGTGATGTTCAGCGTGGGGCTCACCGTTCTCGCGGCGATCGAGGAGGCCACGGGCGGTTGGGGACTCGGCGGGCGCATGTTCACCACGTTCTACTGGGGCGACACGTGGCCGCAGCGCCTGTTCATCTTCTTCGCCGCGTTCATGTTCTTCTTCTCGGTGGGCATTGCCGCGGCGGCGATCTGGGTGCGCTGGAAGGCGAACGGGCTCATCGCGTTCTTCGTGGGACTCGCGATCATCGTCCTGGGCGGCGCAGCGCTCCTCACCGTCACTCAGGGGTGGATCGCGTTCGGAACGTTCTTCGCCGAAGCCGGCTTCGTCGGGTCGTTCGCGTGGAGCCTCGTGATCAGCGCGATCGCGCTGGTGGCCGGGTTCTTCGTACTCCGGAGGGCCACCCCCAAGAGCTGACGCCGGACCCAGCACTCGCCGAACTCGGCGCTCAGGTCAGTACTCCTCGGCGGAGAGCTCGTCGACGAGCTGATCGAACGCCGCGCCGGAAGCCCTCAGCACCGCGCGGCCGGTGAGCGGGCCGGCCTCGCGACGTTGACGATCGTCATCCCCAGCCGTGAGCCGGCGGGATCCGCGGTCACCCGGTACTCGGCGCGGTACCACCACCCGCCCTGCACGACGACGAGTCCGCGCTCGGGGTCGGCCGAGAGGTTCCCGCCCTCGGGACTCGACGGGCGCACGCGGTCGAGCACCAGCCCGAACACGCGGTCCGGCGGACCCGGCACGATCCCCGCGAACTCCCGGAGCACGGTGCCGCGCGCCGGCCGTTCGAGCGGGGCGCCCGGGGCGGAGGTCACCCGAGCTCCTGGAACGCCGTGATCTGCATGCCGCCCGGGGCTTCGAGGCGGGCGTTGAGGGAGTTCCACGGCGTGACCGTGGGCGGCGCCAGCACGGTCGCCCCGGCGGATTCGAGTGCCGCCGTTGCGGCAGCGGCATCCTCGACCTCGAAGGCGACGCGGACCGTCGCCTCGAAGCGGCGGCTCGTGGGCCGGCCCACCTCGACATCGTCGATGTACCGCACCTGCGCGGGGTTGGCGAGCTCGAGGGTGACCGACGGCACCGAGAGGATGACGACGCGCGCACCGTCGGGCCCGTCGTACGACTCGAGCTCGGTGAGGCCGAGCGCGTCGCGGTAGAAGGTGAGGGCGGCGTCGAGATCCTCGGTCTCGAGCACGAGCCGGAGCTGCTTCGCGGAATTCGTCATGCCACCAGCGTACGAGGGCCCGACGGACGGGCCACGGTGCCGCTCCCCCAGGGTGCGCGGGACTTGCAGTCGACCGCGGGAGCCGCATGTCCCGCGCGTGACCCGTACTCCCGCGCAACGCCCGCGGACAGGACGTGCGCTGCCAAGCGTTCTCCTTTCTGGTACATTTGTTCCAGAAATAAGGAGAGACATCATGGGATACCTGTTCCTCGCACTCGCGATCATCGGCGAGGTCATTGCGACCTCGTTCCTCAAGCTCACGTCGGGCGAGAAGTCGGTGTGGTGGGCGTACCCGATCGTCGGGGTCGGCTACATCTTCGCGTTCTCGATGCTCTCGCTCACCCTGAGCAAGGGCGTCCCTCTCGGCATCGCCTACGCGATCTGGGCCGGCGTGGGCGTCGTGGCGGTCGCGATCATCAGCTGGCTCGCCTTCGGCGAGACCCTCACCTGGCAGCAGCTCGTGGGCATGGCCCTCGTGGCGGGCGGCGTCGTGCTGCTCGAGGTCGGCGGCAAGCACTGATGACGCTCACGCCGAAGGGCGAGGCCCGCCGAACCGCGCTCCTCGACGCGGTGCTGCGGGTGCTCGAGCGCGACGGCGCCGGGAACATCACCCACCGGGCCGTGGCGAAGGAGGCCGGGGTTGCCCTGTCGGCGGCCACGTACTACTTCGCGAGCCTCGACGACCTCTACGTGAGCGCGCTGCGGCGGGCGACCGAGGAACAGGTCGCCCTGTTCGCCTCGCTCGAGAACGCGGACCTGCGGCGGTTCGCGGAGGTGCTGCACGACTGGGTCCACCGTGACCGCGGGGCGGCGATCGCCCAGTACGAGCTCATGTTCCTCGCGATGAGGCGGGACGCCCTGAGGGCGGACGCCGAGCTCTGGTACCGCTCGCTCGAGCGGGCGATCGACCCCGGCAACGAGCATCCGGAGCGCACTCGCCTGGCCTCGCTCGCGATCGACGGGCTCATGCTGCGGATGCTCTGGCTGGGCGACCCGGCCACCGTCGACGAGGTCGAGGCGACGCTGCGGCAGATCGTTACTTCCTGAGCGACCTCTGCATCATGACGCTGCCGAGCCAGCGGTCGAACTTGTAGCCGACCTTGCCCATGTGGCCCACGTCCTTGAATCCGAAGCCCTCGTGCATGCGGATTGAGGCGTCGGCGTTCTTGTCGGCGATCACGGCGATCATCTCCTTGAGGCCGGCCGCCTTGGACCGCGCGATGAGCTCCGCCATGAGGGCCTTACCGAGTCCCTTGCCGGTCGAGGCCGGTCCGAGGTAGATGTGGTTCTCCACCGAGAACCGGTGCGACGCCTTCTCGTTCCACGGGTACACGTACGCGAAGCCGAGCAGCTGGCCGGAGGGGCTCTGCGCCACGAGGAACGGCAGCCCCCGCTGCGTCACGTTCTCGAACTTCTTGCGCAGCACCGGGAACGTCCAGGGGGTGTCGTCGAACGTGATCGACGAGTTGAGCACGTAGTGGTTGTAGATCTCACGGATGCCCGGCAGATCGCCGAGCTCGGCCGCACGCAGCTCGTACGCGAACGGCGTCTCCTCGAG
>Ga0247740_1000400_pt1 | contig 21711 bp, 16 predicted proteins | sample UWRJL148409B2_FD_180942 | JGI IMG/M metagenome (GOLD analysis project Ga0247740, IMG submission 180942) | Plant litter microbial communities from Arlington Agricultural Research Station in Wisconsin, United States - UWRJ-L148-409B-2 | ecosystem: Environmental > Terrestrial > Plant litter >...
TATCGAAGTTGATTACATGGTAGGGGCACAGCTTGAAGGTTTTGATACCATGGTGCATCTTACAGAAGAAAATGATTTTATGGTTCTGGAAGGTGATGAATACTTATCGTCGCCTATAGACAGACGTCCAAAATTTCACTTGTATCAACCAAATATTGCTTTGATTTCAGGAATTGCCTGGGATCATATCAATGTTTTTCCAACGTATGAAAATTATGTTGAGCAATTTGAAATTTTTATTGCTAAAATTACCAATGGCGGGATTTTGGTTTATAATGAAGATGATGCTGAAGTAAAAAGAGTAGCAGAGGCGGCTACAAACCCAATTCGTAAACTGGCTTATTCTACTCCAAAATATAGCGTAAATGATGGTGTAACTTTATTAGAAACTCCTGAAGGCGATATGCCAATTGAAGTTTTTGGTGCACACAATTTAAATAATCTGGCTGGCGCCAAATGGATCTGCCAAAACATGGGCGTAGACGAAGCCGACTTTTACGAAGCAATTGCGAGTTTTAAAGGTGCATCAAAACGTTTAGAAAAAATTGCCGAAGGAAAAGGGAAAGTGGCCTATAAAGATTTTGCACATTCTCCAAGTAAAGTGGCGGCAACTACAAAAGCAGTAAAAGAACAATACCCAAACAGAACTTTGGTAGCTTGTCTGGAATTGCATACCTACAGTAGTTTAAATGCTGAATTTTTGAAAGAATATGAAGGAGCTTTAGAATATGCAGATGTTGCTGTAGTTTTCTATTCTCCGGATGCTGTAAAAATTAAACAGCTTGAAGAAGTAACTTATGACCAAATTGCAACTGCTTTTAATAGAAAAGATTTAATAATTTACACTAATCCAATTGAGTTCAAAGAATATTTGTTTCATTTAAATCTTGATAATTCGGCTTTGTTATTGATGAGTTCAGGAAATTACGGAGGATTAAACTTTGATGAAGTAAAAGGCTTAATTGAGTAGTTTTATTTGCAATGAACAGAAGAGTTGCTAAGTTAAAAGAAAATAAACGACAGCTAAAAAATGAAATAAAACGCAATGATAAAAAACTGTATAAGTTATTTGTTGGTTTTTTAATTTTTGGAATTTTAAACTGGCTTTTCTGGTATAACCAATATTTGAATAAGGGAATTCTTTGTGATGCAATATTTGTTTATCTGCCCATTTTACTGGGAATGATTTTCTTTTATTTTAAGTTCAATTCTTTTGTTAAATATTATTCAGATACAACTTCAGTCCTTGATAAAATTGGCTGTTTTTTGCTTTTGTCTTTGATGGGAGTAATGATTTCTTTTCTTAGTTTTGGAACTGTGTCTGATATTATTTATAAGTCTTTAATGGATTATTCTATAAAGGATAAGCCAACAGAAATACAATCTTACACGATCAAAAGATTCATTTACGGTTCGGGAGGAAGAAATAGTATCAATAGGTTTTCAAGGATTGAGTATTACGATTCAGGAGAGCATGAAGGAAATTTTAGTCTTAGTAAATTTGATGGCGATGATTCAGATGTTATTAGAGAATTAAGAAATCTGGACAACAACCAAATGAAAAAGAAGAAATTAGTTTTGTACACCAAAGAAGGTTTTTGGGGTATAAAAAAGATTATAAATTATAAAATTAATTTATAGGTCTAGAATGCCAATTACAAATAGTAGTTGGCATTTTTTTTCTGAATTTAACTTGGAATTTGGAATTTTTCTATTGCAATTTCATTTGATCTTTATCCCAATACCTATAATGTCCTACAATTTTATATTCAAATAAACAATCCTGCAGTACTTGTCCGTTACCAACATTGTGTACAATCAGGTTTCTTTTTCCGTCACTTGATTTTTTGCTGGTTACGATTCCAATATGTGGCAATTTGTTATTAATAAGCCAGGTTACAATTTCTCCGGTTTTATAATCTTTTGGATCTTGTGTTACGGAAAGTTTTTTTCCGTTTCTTTCAAAAAAAATTTCCAGATTAGGAACTCTTCTATGATCAATATTAGTATCTGTTTGAGTCATTCCCCATTTTTCTAGATTAGGATATTTAGAAAAATTTTCGATCATATCTTCATGAACTTCTTTTTGCAAATCGATGCCTAATTTTCGATAGGAACGAATAATAACATCTGTACAAACGCCTTTATTTTTAGGAACATCTCCGTTAGGATATTCGATAGAGAAATAAGCAGGATCATAATCTATTGATGGGTCAATTATAGAGATCGCTGCATTAGATAATTTCTCAGCGAAGTTTTTTGCTGCTGTTGGTGTAGTTTGAGAGAAAGTATTGCTTTTTTCTTTTTGATTACATGAAATGAATAAAAAGATGATGAGTAAGGTATATGGAAATTTCATTGCGAATTTGGCAGAAGTTTGGTTAAGAGTCTTTTGGCATTTAAAGTTAATTAATTTGAAAATAGTAATCACTTTTTATGACTGATTTTTCTTATTTTTAAATATATTAGCTTTTTGGATTAAAAGTAAAATGAATTCAAAAATAAAGATTGTCAGCAGAAAAAGAGTGGAAACTCTAATTTATATATGATTAATAATATACAATAATGGAAACAACTCATTTTCCTATAAACAATTGGTCTGAAGATGACCGACCTCGTGAAAAATTAATGCTGAAAGGTAAAATAGCGTTAAGTGATGCTGAACTTATTGCAATTTTGATTGGTTCAGGAAGTCGAAACGAGTCGGCTGTAGCTTTAAGCAAACGAATTTTATCAAGTGTTGATAGTTTAAATGGTTTAGGTAAAATGTCAGTTTCTCAATTAATTAATTTTAAAGGAATAGGAGAGGCTAAAGCAATAACAATTATTGCTGCATTAGAGCTTGGTCGCCGCCGAAGAGCCGAAGATGCGGTAGATTTAGTAAAAGTTACCTCTAGTAAAAAGGTATTCGAAATGATGCAGCCTATTATTGGTGAATTAACACATGAGGAATTTTGGGTCCTTTTTCTGAATAATTCTAATAAGATAATTTCTAAATCGCAGCTTAGTAAAGGCGGAATAACAGGTACAATTGTAGATGCGCGTCTTGTGTTTAAATTAGCACTTGAAAATGGTGCTACAGGCCTGATTTTGTGTCATAATCATCCCTCAGGTAATTTACAGCCCAGTGAGGCGGACAAGGAAATTACAAAAAAACTAAAATTGGCCGGTGAAAGTTTAGATGTTAAAGTTTTAGATCATTTGATTATTACTGAATCAAAATATTATAGTTTTGTAGATGAAGGAATTTTTTAACAGATGAAAACAAATATTACCGATGTTTTTTTTGATTTAGATCATACACTTTGGGATTTTGATAAGAACTCAGAGATGGCTTTTGATCGAATTTTTAAAAACAGATTTCCTGAAATTAAAATACAGGATTTTATAGCAAAATACGCTCCTATAAATCAGGAGTGCTGGAAGCTTTATCAAAACGATAAAATTACTCACTTAGAATTGCGTTACAATAGATTGAAGTTTTCTTTTGATGCTTTAAACATTGACATCTCTGATGAAAATATTAATCAAATTGCAAATGATTATATAGAGTTTTTAACTGATAATAACCATCTTTTTGATGGTGCAATCGAAGTCTTAGACTATTTAAGACCAAAATACAGATTGCATATCATTACAAATGGTTTTGCAAATGTTCAGGACAAGAAAATTAATAATGCTCTTCTTTCAGGATATTTCCAGACTATAACAAATTCTGAATTGGCAGGCGTAAAAAAGCCAAATAGTATTATCTTTGATTATGCTGTAAATGTTGCCAAAGCTTCTAAACAAAATAGTGTCATGATTGGCGATTGCCTTGATGCCGATGTCAATGGAGCTTTAAACGCTGGACTGGATGCTATTTTTTTTAATGATAAAAAAGTTATGGTCCCGGATAATATTAAACAAATAAACCATTTATTAGAACTTAAAAAATATTTATAATTATGAGAATAAAATTTTTGTTGATTGCGCTTCTTACTTCAGTTATTGGGTTTTCGCAATCTGTTAATGATTACAAAGCAGTGATTGTGCCTTTAAAATATGAGTTTCTTAAAACAGAAAACCAATACAGGTTATCAACGATGACTAAGGCAAATTTGGTTAAAGCTGGTTTTAAGGCTTTTTATGGTAATGAACAGCTTCCGGCAGAATTTGCTGATCGTTGCGATCTATTGTATGCAGATGTAAAAAGAGATAATGGTTTTTTAGTGACCAAACTTTTTGTTGAATTTAGGGATTGCTATGGTAAAGTTGTATTTACTTCGCAAGTAGGAAAAAGTAAAGAGAAAGAATACGAATCAGCTTATAGAGAAAGTCTTGAAATGGCATTTGTTTCTATAAATGCACTGCAATATAAGTATAATGGAAAAAGTGCTAATACAGTGAAAACTAGCACTGCTTCGGTTCCTGCAACTGTTCAAACTGTGACTACTGCAGCAACTGTATCGGCTCCGGTGGCAGATATTACAGATCCTAACTTGTTATATGCGCAACCTACAGAAAACGGATATCAGCTAATTGATAAAACTCCTAAAGTAGTAATGAAGTTGTTAAAAACATCTCGTCCTGATTCCTTTATTGCAATAAAAGATGGTATTCAGGGATCATTAAATGCAAAAGACAATCAATGGTTTTTCGAATATTACAAGAATGATCAATTAGTATCTGAAAAAGTTGTAGTAAAATTCTAAAAATAATAAAATACGGTTTTAGTAACCATATTTATCTTTCCAACGGTTCTTTAAAAATTCGCGGTTGCTATTCTCTCTAGAATTGTTACCAGGATTATAAAGAACCGTTTTCTTTATGGCATCAGGTAAAAATTCCTGTTCGGCAAAATTATTGGCATAGTCGTGCGAGTATTTATAATCATCGCCGTAACCTAATTCTTTCATAAGTTTAGTTGGCGCATTTCTTAAATGAATAGGGACAGGTAAATCACCGGTTTGTTTTACCAATTGTTGTGCGTTACCAATCGCCATATAAGAAGCATTACTTTTTGGTGAGGTTGCCAGATAAATAGCGCATTGACTTAATATGATTCGGCTTTCAGGATAACCAATGGTAGTCACGGCCTGAAAAGTATTGTTTGCCATTATAAAAGCCGTTGGATTTGCATTTCCAATATCTTCACTAGATAAAATAAGCATTCTTCTCGCAATAAATTTCACGTCTTCACCACCTTCAATCATTCTTGCGAGCCAATAAACAGCACCGTTTGGATCGCTGCCGCGAATTGATTTTATAAATGCCGAAACAATATCATAGTGCTGCTCACCACTTTTGTCATACAAAACAGTATTTTGCTGAACCAGTTCAAAAACCCTATCATTTGTAATAATTATTTCATCGCCTGCAGAAGCATTTACAACAAGTTCAAAAATATTCAGTAATTTTCGTCCATCTCCGCCCGAAAGTCGGAGTAAAGCTTCTGTTTCTTTTAATGTAATATTTTTTGAAGCCAGATAAGTATCTGTTTTCATAGCACGATGCAATAAGGCTTCTAAATCTGCTTTTGTAAAAGCATTTAGTATATAAACTTGACAACGTGACAATAATGCAGGAATAACTTCAAAACTTGGGTTCTCTGTAGTAGCACCAATAAGTGTGATCCATCCTTTTTCTACCGCTGCTAAAAGTGAATCTTGTTGTGATTTGCTAAAACGATGAATCTCATCAATAAATAAAATAGGGTTTTTGGCCGTAAATAATCCGCCGCTTTGTTTTGCTTTTTCGATTACGTCACGAATATCTTTTACTCCCGAATTTATTGCACTCAAAATGTAGAAAGGACGTTTAGATTCCTGAGCAATAATTTGGGCCAGAGTTGTTTTTCCTGTTCCCGGAGGTCCCCAAAATATCAATGACGGAATGATTCCTTTCGAAATTTGTTGTGTCAAAGAACCATTTGGTCCAACCAAATGACTTTGACTAATATAATCTTCTAATTGCTGTGGGCGAATACGCTCGGCTAAAGGTGCTTCCATTTTGTAAAATTACTATTTCAATTTTAATTTTATAGTTAAAAAAGGGTTACAAATCATAACAAAGGGTATAAGGAGCATAGCTGACAAATTATCAGTAAATTGTAATTGGATAGTTTTTTGATATTGTCTCTTTAACTTTATTTCCAAAAACAATGAATGATAACCACTTTAAATTTTCGAATGCTGTTATTGGCCTTCCTGTTTTCTCTGTTCTTTTTCTGTGGATTGTTTATTGGATGCAAATCCGGTTTGATTTTGATTTTTACCAACATGGTATTTATCCTCGTGATTTTTCGGGTTTACAAGGTATTTTGTTCAGTCCTTTTATTCACGAAAATTTAGATCATTTATATAATAACTCCATTCCGTTATTAGTATTATTGGCAGCCATGCAATTTTTTTATCCTAAGCAAACTTTGTCTGTTATTGCATTCGGAATTGTATTTTCAGGTTTAATTACCTGGGTTATTGGTCGTGAAAATTATCATATTGGTGCAAGTGGACTGATTTATGTTTTGGTTAGTTTTATTTTTTTTAAAGGAATTCAAACTGGTTATTATCGTTTGGTGGCACTTTCATTATCAGTAATTTTACTCTACGGAGGAATGATTTGGTATGTTTTCCCAGACGTTGATAAAACAATTTCCTGGGAGGGACATTTGGCTGGTTTTATAACCGGATTTGTACTGTCTTTGCTTTATAAAACTCCCGAGTATGCAAAACCTGTTGTTTATGAATGGCAAAAAGCTGATTTCAATCCGGAAGAAGATGCGTTTATGAAGCATTTTGATGAAAACGGAAATTTTGTAAATACAGAGATACCTGAAGAAGAAACAGAATATTTTTCGACTTATTATCATTCAGATGTTTCGGTTAATTATACTGTAACCAGAACAGAATCAGATGATAAATATAATAACTAATATTTGATTGATTTAAAAACGCTATTTTTGTTAGTGTTCTAATTTTAATTTGAGGTTATGAAATATTTGAACCTAACAATAGTTTTTTTATTATTCTTACTTGCTTCTGAAGTATTTGCACAATGCGATGTAAAAAATAAAGTATTAGCCGATGGAACAATGGTATATTATTTTGAGCCATCTGATTTTTATGTTACCAAATCGAAGTCATTAAAAATTAATATTGTAACAGATAAAGAACATTACTTTGTTGCTTTGCAGCCATTGCCATTTCCTGCTAAAAATGATGGCAAGAAAATCAAAGATGATTTAATTATTCATTTGGCCAATAAGAAAGAATATAAGTTAACTCACTACGATACACAATACAGGCAAAATGATTCGATTATGCAAGTGCTTTATTTAATAGATGACAAAGATCTTGACGATTTTTCAAAATTTGAAGCATTAGTGGCAAAAATAAATATGCAGGGTACTGAGTTTGTTCGAGACTACACTTTTAAGTTGCATAAAGATGCTATTGTAAAACAGCTGACTTGCTTTTTGAAAAAGGAAGATAAATAATTTTATTCTTCGTTAGGAGAATCGCTTTTATGAGATAATTTTTTTTTGATATTTCTAAAAAGATTATTAAACGTTAGTGTAAGTGACGCAGCATTTACAATTTGAGTTTCTTCATTTCTGGGCAGGTATTCATTTGCATAAATCAGTTCGACTTGTATATCATCTGAAAATAAATAACCAGCTCCAATATTTAGCCTGTTTCTGTCAAAGAAACTTTGTCCTGTTACTTTTGTTCCTGATTTAAAGAATAATTCATCTGAAGCTACTGCGTAAACGACACCTTGTCTTAGAATTTTGCTGTTTATGGGTTGAATGTATTTTACTTGTTGTCGATATCTTAAAACATTATCATAATCTCCATCTTCATTTCGCATATGCCTCAATTCCATTCTCATTCGGGTACTAAGAGTATATCCTGTTTTATGAAAATAGTAAATACTTTGTAACGCAAACCTAACTTCGGGAGATTTAAACTGACCTATTTCAGGAACATCTTTGTTGTAATTGTAAGCTAAAAATGAAGAGAATTTCCAACGGGGAGAAAAGTAATAATGTCCCCATGCGCGTACAGAGCGCTGAGTGTTTTGTTCGAAAATATTAGAAGAAGATTCTGTACTGCTGTAGGTGGCTCCAATATTTAATTCAGTTGACCATTTTTCATTGATCGTTCTGTTGAATTGAATTTCATTCCAAAACTGATTGTATGTAGTAGTTTGTCCGTAATTAATACTTGTAATCAATAAAATTACAAGTATTAAACAGGTCTTTTTTGATAATATGTTATGAGAAGGTTTTACAGACATCAATTGTTATATTTATTTGTCAACCTAATTCCTCAATACTTGTTTAGCTCCTTTGGCGAACAGTCTCGTATAAAAATGCGCCACAGGCAACAGAAACGTTTAGAGACCCTATTGATCCAAACATTGGTAATTTTGCTTTTTCATCAACGATTTTAAGTACAGAAGGGTTTATTCCTCTTTCTTCCGATCCCATGATAATAGCTACTGGTTCGTTTAATGCAACGTCATATATATTTTGATCTGTTTTTTCAGTTGCGGCAACGGTTTTGATACCTGATCCCTGAAGATAGAAAATAGCATCTTTGATATGTTCAACTTTGCAAATTGGCACATTAAATACAGCTCCTGCTGATGTTTTAACGGTGTCTCCGTTTACCGGGGCAGAACCAGATTTTTGTACAATGATTCCGTTTACACCAGTGCATTCTGCTGTTCTTATGATAGCCCCAAAATTACGGGCATCAGAAATCTGGTCTAATATTAAAAATAAAGGTTTAGTTCCGGATGCAATGGTTGATTCAACTAAATGTTCCAGTTCTATAAAACCAATAGGAGAGATGGTCGCCACTGCTCCCTGGTGATTGTTTGGAGTTAATCGATTTAATTTTTCTACAGGTACGTATGAGAAATTAATGTTAGCGCGTTTCATCACTTTCATTAAATCTTTCATTAATTCTCCTGAAATCTCTTTTTGTATAAATACTTTATCGACTTCTTTACCTGCTTGAATTGCTTCTATAATGGCTCTAATTCCAAATATTTGATGTTCTTTTTCCATGGGACAAATATAGCGATAATGTTTGCAAAAAAAAATCACTCTGAAAAGAGAGTGACATAAGTAATGTTTTATATTTTGACAAAGGCTTTTTATTGAAATTCTTAAAAGTAAAAAGGGCACTCATCATAAGATAAGTGCCCTTTTATTGAAGTTGTTTTTAGATTTAAAGAATACTATTATCTAGTACCTCCAGCCCACCAAACTTTTTCTGTGTAAACGTAGTTTCCATCTCCAAATGCTGCTTTTACATTGCTGTTTGCAGATACATCAGAATCACCGTAAGGTAATCTAAGTGGGAATAACGTTGTATTCTTTGGGTTTGCCAATTGAATTGGATGTGCAGCTGCAGAACCATACATAGCTAATAAACGTCTGTAGTCATTAAATGCTTCAGCAGATTCATTTTCGTAGAAAGAAAGGTATTTTTGTACCGCAATTTCTTTTAATAAATCAGCATTAGTTACAATGCCCAATCCTGCAACGTAAGTTGTTGCATTTGTAGTTGAAAAATTAATTGCTTCATCTTTGTTGAAAGCGGCATTTACAGCAGCAGTCAAACTAGCTGTGCTTGTAACAGCAGCCGAGTTCCTTGCTTCAGCTTCAGCTTTGATGAACAATAGTTCATGATAGCTTAACATAAATATCGGATTGCTTGCGTTTAATAATGCTGAATATGAATAGTCAGTGCCTTGTGGGCTAACGCCATTCTCATAAAACTCATAAGTTAAAGGTGCTCCATCGGATAATTGAATTTTTTTGAAATAACCGTCAGTACGTGGGTCACCAGCTTTTGTAAGTAATTTTTCATGTAGACTTTTACTTGCAAATAAATAATCTCTATCAATTTTAAGTTGGTTAAAAGGATTTGGAATACCCGAGTTTTTCATTTTAAATTCGTCACTTTTGCTAGTAAAAGATTTACTAACATAAGTCAATACCTTTGCGTAATCAGGGTTTTTAAAAGAAAGACGTAATGTATAACGTGCCAATAAACCATTAGCTGCTTTTGTCCATTTAGATTTGTCGCCTCCGTATATTAAATCCTGAGTTCCTAAAGCCGCATAACTTGATGTCTTTCCTAAATTAACAATCGCATCTTCCAAAGTTGCGAAAACAATTTTGTAAAGGTCCTCCTGACGATCTAATTTAGGAGTAAAAATTACTCCGGGCTGAAGTGCCTCAGTAAAAGGAACATCTCCGTACATATCTGTTAGCAAAGCTAAATTATAAGCATATAGAATTTGTGCAATACCCAATGTAGTAGTGTTGCCTTTTTCTTCACCATTTGTACATTTTTCTATTATCAATTTTAGATTGTACATGGTCTGATATATGCTATTCCAAGAGTTGTTGAAAGTGGTTTGGTTTTTAGGCTCTCCATTTCTGATCTCTGCATTATACATTTGACCAAAACCACCTGCATTTAATTCTACATAAACACCAGTATAGAAAGATATTTCTGAACCAGTATTGCTAAATGCAGTACTTGTCATAGCGTCTGTGATGGCAAAACGAGTTGGCACATCTAGTGGATCGTTTACGTTTTTGTTGATGTCGTCCATTTTATCCTCTGAACAAGAATTTAATGAAAGTGACGCAATCACCAAAAGTAAGATGACTTTATATTTTTTCATGATTTTTTTGAATTATATTAATTAATTGTTAGATTCATTCCAAATCCAATACTTGTTGTCTGTGGAACAGATAATCTTTCAAAACCTCCAGCCATATTGTTGTTTCCTTGAGATGACTCTGGATCTAAATTTGGCATTTTAGCCCATAATAAAATATTTCTTGCGAATGCAGAAACACGAATGTCAAATCCTGATGAAAATTGTGGTAGAGTATATCCTAAAGATATTTCTCTTAGCTTCACGAAAGAAGCGTCATATACTGCAGTTTCTGCAATATTTGAATATACAGTATATGTATCTTGTTTAGTATTAGCTATTGTATTTGGTTGTCCATCAGCTGTTACTCCTTCTTGAACGATTAGTTCATCACGGTTTCCTGTTTTAGCGCTTAGTCCGTAAGTATCTAACAATGAATTTGTTCCACTATACATTTTACCTCCATTTTTCCAGTCAAAAGTAGCTGCAAGAGTTATCTTTTTGTATCTGAAAGTAGTTGTTCCGCCTAAGTTGAATTTTGGTGCTACTTCTCCAAGAGATTTAGTTTCTCCCGTCGTTGCTAATCCATCTTCATCCACTATAATATTTCCTTTGTCATCTCTTGCAAAAGCTGTTCCGTAAATTACTGGGAAACGTTCTCCGATACTAGCTCTAATTTGCGGTGTTGTAAATCCTCCTAAGAAAATATTTGGCACTCCTTCTTTTAATTCGTCTACAAAGTTGTCAATTTGAGTATAGTTTGCAGATATTGTCCATTCAAAATCGTTAGTTCTAATCGGGGTAACACTTACTATTAATTCGTGGCTATTAGTATGGATTTTTCCTCCATTCATCACTAAAGTTGCAGCTCCTGTCGAACCTGCTAATGGTACCTGGAAGATTTGATCAATTACATTTTGTCTTGAATAGGTATAATCGATACTTACACGATCTTTAAATAATCTTACCTCACCACCCAATTCATAAGATCTCGTGTTTTGAGGCTTTAAATTTGGATCATACATTACATTGTTTGGTATATATGAATTTACACCTCCAAGTGGATAGAGAATTGGATCGTTTTTCCAGAAACCACCACTGTAACCAGGTACAGTATAGTAATTGTCTAAATAATCACCTGCCTGGCCTACTTCAGCCCAAGATGCTCTAAGTTTGGCAAAAGATAATGTTGAGTTCCCTTTTAATCCTTCTAATTCAGTTAATACTAAACCTAATGATACTGATGGGTACACAAATGAACGATTATCTCTTGGCATTGAAGATACAATGTCGTTTCTTACTGTCCCACCTAAGAAAATAAAGTTTTTGTATGCAAGATTTAGATTTCCAAATAAACCAAAAGTTCGGTTTTTACGAATTTCATCTGTAGCAATTGTTTGCTGTGTATTTTTTAAATTAGGGAAACCACCATAATTAAGGATGTTTCCAACCATATCATATGATTTATTGTATCTGTCGTTAATCTCATTACCAACTAAAGCTGTTAGATTTAAGTCTTCTGAAATTTTATATTCATAATTAACAGTAAATAATGAATTTATAGTTCTAGATGAAATTCCGTAAAGATTTAAATGTCCTGGTGTAGTTTGTGCATTTCCATATTCCTGGATATCTCTATAGTTAGTAGTATAGGTATCGGCACCAAGTTGATAACGGAATGATAGTTTGTGCTGATCATTCGCGGAGATGCTTGGTGTGAATTCAACATATGTATTTCCGAAAAAACGATCAGTTTGCTCGTCAAATACATTATTTTTAGCCGCCCAATATGGGTTGTTAAATCCTGTTGTTCTGTAATAAATCTGTTTGTAAGGATCTGTTGGACTTGCAAATCCGTTTCCTTTCAAATCGTAGCTTATTGGACTTGCGAATGCACCTGCAACAGATGAGTCATTTGCACCTGTAGCTTTTGTGATTTTAGTGTTGATGTAGTTACCTACGAACCCAGTTTTCCATTCGTCTCCTAATTTTGTACTAAACGCTGCTTTTGCATTGTAGCGATCCATACCAGTTGCAGGTATAAAACCATCTTGGTTCGATGAACCTAAAGCAAATGCATAATTGCTTTTTTCAGTAGCTTGTGTTATGTTAAAAGAGTTGTTAACTGTTATTCCTGTTTTAAAGAAATCACCAAAATTATCATATGATCTAGGGCTTACCCATGGGTCTAAACCTGCTGTAGCTCTTTGTGGTACGTAATATTGACCAGGATGGGCTGATGCATTCATGCCATTTAAAGCATTCGGTACATTCCCTCCATATGTTGGACTATTTGCAAGTTCAGAAATTTTTGGACCCCAAGTTAATGAGTTTGTCGGAAGATAATTACCACCTGTTCCTTGTGCATATTCATCTTGGTAATTTATTTTTCTAGATACATCATCCGCAGTAATCGAGCTATTGAAGTTTATTGTAGGTTTTCCGCTTTTAGAAGCTCCTCTACCGCTTTTTGTAGTAATTACTACAACACCATTTGATGCTCTAAGTCCGTAAATTGCTGATGCAGCTTGTCCTTTAAGGATGTTGATAGATTCAATATCGTTTGGATCAATATCTACTGCTCTGTTAGCAAGATCTGATCCGGTTACACTATTTCCAGTGCTGTAATCAGCTTGAGATGCTACTGGCATACCATCAATTACATACAAAGGAGTATTGTTTCCTGTGAATGAACGAGCTCCACGAATTACAATTTGAGAAGAAGCTCCAGGAGCACCACTAGAAGGAGTAATTTGAACCCCTGCTAATTTTCCTTGAAGAGCACCAGCTAAGCTGTTGTTGTTTCCTCTTGTTAATTCTGTCGCTTTAACCTCTTGAGTAGCATATCCTAATGCTTTTTTCTCCTTTTTAATACCTAATGCAGTTACTACAACACTTTCCAGTTCTACTGAATCATTGTTTAGTTTTGCATTAACGCTAGATGAACTTGCTGTTAGTTCCTGGGATCTCATCCCAATGTAGCTGAAAATTAATACTTGGTTTGGTGCTGCTTTGATAGAATATTTTCCATCAAAATCAGTTTGTGTTGCTGTTTTTGTTCCTTTAACTAATACACTAACACCTGGTAAAGGCATTCCTGTATTGTCGGAAACAGTTCCAGAAACAACTCTTTCTTGCGCGAAAGTAAGTTGCGCAATTAGTACTAGCAATAGCACTAAGAATCCATTGAACTTTAGTTTCATTTTTAAATATTTTGAATTAGTTCGACAAAAATCTTAATAATTTGTTAATCTACCTAATATAAAAAGCTTTTTTTTTAGTTAAATTATGATTTTACTATAAGATATTGTTTTTTTATAGTTAAAAAACATGTGTAAATTGTAAATTCGTATTTTTTTGCTTCAAATATGATAATAATGAAAAATAATGTGATTGTTTAAAATGTTAAATTTAAGAAAATAGTCGTTATTATTCTTTTTTTTATAACTTTTACACAAAAAAACCACCCTTTTTGAAGGGTGGTTTTCTGTTAAATTATGTTAGGATTACTATTTTACTTATCCCAGAATATTTTTGTGCTTAATTTATCTCCTCCAATTGAAGTTGATGCAGCATTGTAATTTGTAGCATTTAATGTCTGCTCTCTAATAGGATATGCCATTCTTGAAGGTACTTGACCTTCAGCTGCAGCATCTGCATTTGCAGCTAGTGCTAAAACCGGGAAATTTAGTCTTCTTGTAGATGTCCATCCTTCAAAACCTCTGTTGAATAAAGCATACCAAGCTTGTTCTCCAATTTTTTGTTGCCATGTTCCTGCGGCTGTAGCGTAAGCGACAGCTGGCTGACTTAAATAAGTATCTGCATCTGCTGAAGAAACACCCCAGTCTTGCATAGAAGCTCTAATGGCAGCTTCATAATGCGAAGCAATAGATCCTCCTACTGCAACTCCTCTTGCTGAAGCTTCAGCTAATAAAAATTCTACTTCGGCATAGTCTAATAAAGTACCGCTGAAATCAGGGGCTTTAATTTTGTCACTTGCGTGTGTAAATCTCGATTGAGAATTTTTTGTTCCTACTATTCCTCCTCTGTAACCAGTAACTGTTATCAGTTCGTCTGTAACAGGATCTGTATCTTTATACGTTGGTCTAAAATACTGCGCTTTTCTAGGGTCGTTTAAAGTTACTAATGCATCAACAAATGGTTTTGCAACAACAAAATCATTTCTTCCTGAAAATACCATATCTACATACAGTGGATTCGTGTTAGGAAGGTTTGACATATAAGGTAATTTTGCATTGTCAGCATTGGATGTAAATCCTCCTGCTGCGGCGGAAATAATTGTAGCGTCAGCAATAGCACCTTCTAGTCCGGATGCTTTTAAGTTTACTCCTAATTTTAATTTAATACTGTTAGCAAATTTAACCCAAGCATCTAAATCGTCTTTGTAGATAACTTCAGCATCTTCAAATGCAGACTCTGAAGTGTCTATGTTAGCAATGTCATTGTTTAGACGAACAATTAAATCTTTGTAGATGTCAAGAGCTTTGTCGTACTTAGGTAAGTAATTACCTGCTCCTTTTAATGATTCTGTATAAGGAACGTCTCCAAAAGTGTCTACTAATATTTGATAAGTATAAACCATCAAGATATCAATTAGTATTAATTGATTTTTCTTTCTGATTGTTTTTTGAGCAAATTCAGGATCGACAGGGTCTATTACATCTTTTTCTAAAAAAGCTTTTGCTTGCGATAAATCAGCTAGTGGTCCTGCGTATAATCTGTCCCAGTGATTGTCAGAAATTTTACGAGTTACCCAGTTGTAGGTAGATTCATCCAGATAAGTAGTTTCTGTCCATTGCTGGTTTACTAATCTAAATATGTTTTTATTTACGTTTGTATTAACCAATTGCTCAGTAAGACCTTTTTCTGCATTTGTAAATAAAGTGCTAGCAGGGACTACGGAAGGGTTTTTTACATCTACGTTTAAGTCTGTTAGGCTACTATCATCACAAGAAACTGTGAGAATCATAATTCCTAAAGCATATATTAATTTTTTCATTTTTTTGGTATTAAAATTTGAATGTTAAGTTAAATCCAATATCTCTGGTTGTTGGAAGTGATCCAACTGAGTAACCTCTAGAGCTATTTCCTGAAGACAATCCGCTTTCTGGATCTGCGTATGGTAGATTTTTACTGATTATCCATAAATTCGATCCTACAAGGCTTGCTGATGCAGAGCTTAAGAAAGTGTTCTCGAACATTTTTTTAGGGAAGTTATATGTAATAGATACTTCTCTTAATTTTACGAATGAAGCATCGTAAATAAAGCCTTTGTTTGGAGCGGCTCCATAACCCATGCTGTTTTCGATCGTTCCGCCTTCTGTTCTTACAGTGTTAACTGATCCGTCTGGCGCAACACCCGGTTGTATAACTCCATTTTCTCTCATGTCACCTATAGCAGTTTCTTTGTATAATCCTGAAGCAAGTCCGTAGTACATGTCTAGAGAGAAAATATCTCCACCTTTTTGAGTGTCAATTAAGAATCCAAAAGTTAAATTTTTGTATGTGAATTTATTTCTAACACCACCAATCCAATCTGGAGTAATATTACCAATTGTATTGCTTGAAGAAGTAGTGATTAAATATTTTCCTGTAGTTTGATCTACTGTTGGTTGTCCGTTTGTGTAAACATAGTCTGTTCCTTTTAAAGCTCCATAAGCTTCTCCAGGAGCAGCATTTACAGTAACACCACCTTGAAAAGATCCTAATTGAAGGTTGTCAAGTCCGTTTGGTAATGAAATTACTTTACTTCTGTTATTAGACCAGTTGATGATTATTTCCCAAGAAAAATCTTTTGTTTTAATAGGAGTACCATTCAATTGAAGTTCTAAACCTTTGTTTTCGATATTACCACCGTTAACAAGTCCGTTTGTATAGCTTGAAGCAGAAGATACTGCTGCAGATACAATTTGATCAACAGAGTTTGTTTTGTAGTAAGTGATGTCAAAACCTAAACGTCTGTCTAGCATGCTTGCTTCTAAACCAACTTCGAATGATTTTGTTCTTTCTGGTTTAAGTTCTGGGTTTTTATTAATACTACGAAACGGAAGTAATAATGAATTTGTGTAAAGAGGTTGTCCTTGAAAATTAGAAACTCTTGTGTAAGTATTGTTAAGTTGTAATGCATCTGCATCATTACCAACTTCTGCATAGTTAACTCTGAATTTTCCTAAATTCAACCAATTTGCTTTTACTACGTTTGAGAATAAAAATGATCCTGAAATTGCAGGATAAACGTATGAATTGTTATCGTCTGGTAGTGTAGATGAAACGTCTCTTCTGATAGAAGCATCTACAAAATAAGTGTCTAGGTATCCAATAGATCCCTGAGCATAAATACCGTTAACACCTGAAGATATTTTAGCTTCTTTAGGGAATGGTAAATCTAATTTAGAGTTTGATAAAGCATAGATTCCAGGTACTACTAATCCACCAACTGTTGATGATAGTACATTGTCTCTGTCATTTCTTCTTATGTTAGTTCCAATAACTCCGTTTACGCTAATGTTGTCTCCGAATTTTTTATTGAAATTTAACATAAAATCGTAATTGATTTCTTGAAAGCTAATGTCATTTCTTTGGTATCCTGATGATTCATCAACTGGAGAAAGACCAAATCCTGAAGCTATAGAGCCAATTGCTCTTCTTTCTTCCTGAAGTTGTTTGTAAGTATCCAAAGACGCTCTTCCTAATGCGCTTAACCAAGGAGTAATTTCATAGTTTAAAGAGGCGTAGCTAAACAAACGAGTCCTGTCATCAGATGAGTAGTTCTGATAACGTGTAAAATAAGGGTTGTCCCAGTATGCTGGCACTAGACCTTCTGGACTAGTAGGGTCACTAAAGTTCCAGGTTATGTTTTGGCCTCCTGAAGCAAAGTAAACATCTTTTTGAGCTTGAACATCAGTGTTGGTTTGCCACCATTGTCTGAAGTTACTCATAATATTGTCGTTGTAACCAGTAGAGTTTCTACCGACTGTGCTTTGTAATGTAACCGAAGCATAAGCGTTAGCGGTAAGTTTATCAGTAACTTTTTGGCTAAATCTTGCACTTATTTGATTCTTTTTCAATTCACTATTCGGTAAAATACCTGTTTGATTTGTGTTAACGTAGCTCATAGACAAGCTTGATCTTTCTGTTGATTTTTCAAGCGAGATGCTGTTAACAAATGTTTGAGCATCTTTAAAGAAAGTTACCGGGCCATTTTTTGCAGCTGCCCAAGGTGTTGCTTTTCCATAATTTGGCGAAAATGGTGTAAAAGCATCCCATTGATATACCGGCTGATTGTTGAATGCATCCCCATCAGAGGCATCGTTTGATGTGTCTACGGTATCTGGTGTTCCGGTTCCTAAGAATGATGATCCAAATCCATATCCTGATCCGTATCTGTTTTGATATGTAGGAAAAGTTGACTTATCAATACTTCCGTTTGTAAATCCGCTTGAGAACGAAAATCCAATTTTATTATCGTTTGACTTTCCTTTTTTTGTTGTTACCATCACAACACCATTTGCAGCTCTAGATCCGTAAAGTGCTGTTGCAGCAGCTCCTTTAAGAATGTTGATGCTTTCGATATCTTCTTGGTTGATATCAGATGCGTTATTACCGTAATCGTAACCTCCGCCACCTACTTGTTGGGAAGAAGCGTTTGAGTTTGAGTTGTCAATTGGCACCCCGTCTATTACCCAAAGGGCCTGATTGTTTCCTGTAAGGGATTTGTTTCCTCTAATTACAACGTTTGTAGATCCTCCAAAGTTGTTGTTTCTTTGAACTTCCACACCCGCAGCTTTACCAGATAAAAGGTTAGCGACGTTTGCATTTCCTGCTCCGCCGTTAACATCTGCGCCCGAAATTTGTTGAGAGGCATATCCAAGAGATTTTTTTTCTCTTTTAATACCCATTGCTGTTGTTACTACAACGCCTTCAAGTTGTTGGGCATCTCCGGATAACTTAGTATTTACTTGTGATGAACTCGCTGTTATTTCCTGCGATTTCATTCCAATGTAGCTGAATACTAAAACTTGACTTGTTGTTGCTTTAATGGAATATTTACCATCAAAATCGGTTTGCGTTCCGGTTTTTGTTCCCTTAACTAATACACTTACACCTGGTAGTGGCATACCTGCATCATCGGTAACAGTTCCCGAAACGGCTCTTTCTTGCGCGAAGGTTAATTGCGCGAATAGCACTAATAATAGCACTAAAAATCCATTGAACTTTGGCTTCATTTTCTCAATTATTTTGAATTAGTGATGCAATATTCATAATAATTAGTTAATAATCCTAACGTTGTGTTAACGAATTTCTCTTAAAGGTTAAAATTTAACATTATAACATATATTAACGATAGTGTTAAATAATTGAATTTCCTGAAGCTTTGTCCCGCCGTTAGTGAGATTAATCCGAAGTAGACCATTCGGAGTTTGGATATTTGTTCCTATTCCAATTCCTGTTAAATTTTTTATTTTATCCGGATTTTGACTATTTGTTAAATCTTGATAAATCGCGTAATCTAAAATTGAATTTATGTATAAATTGCTTGATACAACATATCTGTATTCTGTTAGAAGCATGGCAGTTAAATTGCCTTGAAGGCTATTTTCGGTAAACCCTCTTATCGAGTTTATTCCGCCAAATCGGAATAATTCATTTGTAATGTAGTTTTTGCTCTTTAAGTATAAATTTTGCGAATTGATGAAGATAAAGTTCTTTTTGTTTAATTCGAAATTGTAGAAGAGATTAAAATTGGTTGAAAATTGTTGGCTTGATTTAGCTGTTTCGGGATTGTTATTGGTGTTTCTTTTTCCGTATCCGATCATGAAATTAAGTGATGCCTTTTTTGGGAATAAATTGTTGATGTAGTCTGTTTTTTTGTATTCTAAAGTTGATGTGATATAGGAGTTTTGGTAGTCGCTAATAGTAGAGTTATTGGTGTTTTGGATATCGCTTGATTCTGTAGATTGATATCCAAGATATATTTTTGAATTATAATTGATGTAGTATCCCAGATCAATTGCTGTTTTTGTGTTCTGAAAAGTACTATCCTGTTTGAAAATGTTCAATTGTGCTTTTATTCCTAGTGGCGATTGAAAGATGTAAGGAATTTCTAATTTGGTGTTAAAAGTTTTTTGCTGATTTCCATCGCTTTTCCAGTACAAAGAAAATTGTTCGCCAGCGTGGAGGGTATTTATAAGTGTTATGTCAAGGTAGCCGTTAATGGTTGTTTTTTTGTTTTCATCATTTGAAAATCCAATATAGCCATCAAAAGTATTAGCTTTTCTTTTTTCGATGTAAGTATATATTTTCGTCGAATCATTTGTGAATAAAATTTGGGGATATTTTGTTTGGTTTACAAATTCGAAATTACTGATATCGTCATATAGTTCTTTTACGGTTTCCTGATTGAAAGTTTTATTGAGGTATTTTTTGTTTAATTGTTTTAGATGTCCTTTAGGAAAATATTTTTTTTCTTCCAAATTAATCTGGGTTAGAATAATTGAATTAACGGTGCGTTTTTTTTCGGATTTAAAATTTAAATCAGCATAAATTATTAAATTCTCTCTCCGGATATTTTCAAGTTTTATTTTACTGAGTGCAAATCCCTTCTTTTCTGCATCAGCTATTTTTTGATTAAGAAAGTTTTCAACTTCTTGATAAGGTATAATTATGGTGTCTTTTTGTCTTTTTTCTAATTCAAAAAAAAGATTATTTATACCTATATATATATGTATCTCTTTAATTCTTTTTTTTAAGTCAATTATTAAGGTATAAGTACTGTCGTTTATCTGTTCAAGTTGCTGTGTTTTGTGGTCTAGAAAGCCAATTTTGGTAAGCTTTTCAGATATGATTGTTGTTTCCTTATTTAATGATTTAATATTGGGGTGTTTTTTTGTGTAGTCAAGTGAGTCGATTATTTTATTTTCGGTATTGCCTGAGCCGGTTATTTTTAAATAAAAATTTTGACTATAACACGATGAGCTGATGCAGAGAATAATTATGTATAAGATATGTTTCAAGTCTAATGGTTTGGTTTTTAAAAGTATTGCAAATATCTATTATTTGTTTGTAAAAGTTTAAGGTTGAATAATGTTATTGAAAATTAATGGATTAACGTTTGTATAGTGAAAAATATTTTATACATTTGCAACCCCGTAAAAAGCGGGAATTTAATATACATAATAAATTTTTAGTATTAATTATGCCAACAATTCAACAATTAGTAAGAACAGGAAGAACTCAGATAACTAAGAAGAGTAAATCGGTTGCTTTAGATTCTTGTCCTCAAAGAAGAGGGGTTTGTACGCGTGTTTACACTACTACACCAAAAAAACCAAACTCTGCAATGCGTAAAGTTGCGCGTGTACGTTTGACAAATGGTAATGAGGTGAATGCTTACATCCCTGGAGAAGGACACAATTTACAAGAGCACTCGATAGTATTAGTTAGAGGTGGAAGGGTAAAAGATTTACCAGGTGTTAGATATCATATCGTTCGTGGAGCGCTTGACACGTCAGGAGTTGCAGGAAGAACGCAAAGAAGATCTAAGTACGGTGCTAAACGCCCAAAAGAAGCAAAAAAGTAATTTAAAACGTTAAGAGTTGGAGGTTAGGAGTTGAGGGTTAGATTGAAACAAATGTTGAAGTCTATAACATAACATTTAACGGATAACCTATAACTTTTTATTAAAAAAAAGACATGAGAAAAAGAGCGGCAAAGAAAAGACCACTTTTACCAGATCCAAGGTTTAACGACCAATTGGTAACACGTTTTGTGAACAACTTAATGTGGGATGGTAAGAAATCTACAGCTTTCAAAGTATTTTATGATGCAATTGACATCATTGAGTCTAAAAAGCAAGATTCAGAAAAATCTTCATTAGAAATTTGGAAAGATGCTTTAACAAACGTTATGCCTCACGTAGAAGTACGTAGTCGTAGAGTTGGTGGAGCTACATTTCAAATTCCAATGCAAATTAGACCAGACAGAAAAATTTCTATGGCAATGAAGTGGTTGATACTTTATTCT
>Ga0247740_1000402_pt1 | contig 21670 bp, 18 predicted proteins | sample UWRJL148409B2_FD_180942 | JGI IMG/M metagenome (GOLD analysis project Ga0247740, IMG submission 180942) | Plant litter microbial communities from Arlington Agricultural Research Station in Wisconsin, United States - UWRJ-L148-409B-2 | ecosystem: Environmental > Terrestrial > Plant litter >...
CACGACGAACACATCGAAGCCCGCGGGGTACCGGATCGCGTCGAGCACCGGGATGCCGATGTTGCCGACGGCCGCGGCCCGCAGCCCCGACGACTCGAGCAGGTGGGTGACGAGCTGCACCGTGGTGGTCTTGCCGTTGGTGCCCGTGACGGCGATCCAGTCCGCGGGGTCGCCCAGCTTGTCCCGCACGCGCCACGCGAGCTCGATGTCGCCCCAGACGGGCACGTTCCCCGCGGCGGCCCACGTGAGCACGGGATGGTCGATCGGGAAACCCGGGGAGACGACGACGAGCTCGGGATCGAAGTCCTCGACGGCGGAGGGCAGGCTGCGGGCATCCTTCTGCAGCACCAACCGCGCGCCGATCACCTCGAGGAGCTGCGTGCGCTCGGCGGTGGCGCTCGCCGCCGTGACCAGTACGTCGGCACCGAGCTCCACCAGCGTGTCGGCGACCGAGAAGCCCGTGACACCGAGACCGAGGACGACCACCCGCAGGCCGTTCCAGTCCGCGTGCCAGCTGGCGAGACTCTCCGGATCCCTCACGTCAGCGGGTCGCCCATTCGAGGTAGAACACACCGACGCCCACGGCGACGAAGAGGGCGGCGATGAGCCAGAAGCGCACCACGACGGTGATCTCCGCCCAGCCCTTGAGCTCGAAGTGGTGGTGGAGCGGGCTCATGAGGAAGATGCGCCTGCCTTGGCCGAATCGCCACTTCGTGAGTTTGAAGTACCCGCGCTGCAGGATCACCGACCCCGTCACGATGAGGAAGAGGCCACCGATGAGCACGAGCAGCAGCTCGGTGCGCGACAGGATCGCGAGGGCGGCGAGGGCCCCGCCGAGGCCGAGCGAACCGGTGTCGCCCATGAAGATCTGCGCGGGCGAGGTGTTGTACCAGAGGAAGCCGATGAGGGCGCCCGCGATGGCTGCGGCGATCACCGCGAGGTCGAGCGGGTCGCGCACCCCGTAGCACTTGTAGATGTCGTCGAGAGCCGACCCCCCGAAGCACGACTGGTTCGACTGCCAGAAGCCGATGAAGATGTACGCCGAGATCGCGAAGATCGAGGCGCCCGTTGCGAGACCGTCGAGGCCGTCGGCGACGTTCACGCCGTTCGACGCGCTCACGATGATGAGCGTGGTCCAGATCGCGAAGATGACACCGCCCGCGATGAGTCCGAAGGTCGCGAAGTCGAGCCAGGTGATGTCGCGCACGCCCGAGATGTAGGTGTGGCGCACGCCGTCGACGATGGTGGAGGCCGGCGTGAGGTTGTTCTCGTCGGGGAAGTTGAGGGCGATCACGGCGAAGATCGAGGCGACCACGACCTGGCCGGCGACCTTCGCCCAGCCGCCCAGCCCGAGACTGCGCTGCTTGCGGGTCTTGAGGAAGTCGTCGACGAAGCCGACCAGGCCCATTCCGGCCATCAGGAAGATCACGAGAACGCCGACGAGAGTCATGTCGGTCTGGCCCACGAGGTGGCCCACGACGTACCCGACGGTGGCGCCGAGGATGAAGACTATTCCGCCCATGGTCGGAGTGCCGCGCTTGGTGTGGTGCGACTGCGGGCCGTCATCACGGATGAACTGGCCCCACTTGAGGCGGTTGAACAGCTTGATGAACAGCGGCGTCAGGAACAGCGTGAAGGCCAGCGAGAATCCTCCCGCGACGAGGAGGGCGATCACGCAGGAGCCCCGGACTCGTCCAGGCCCGCAAGCCGATCGCCGAGCAGTCGCAGTCCCGCCGACTTCGAGGATTTCACGAGCACGACATCCCCCTCGCGCATTCGGTCACGCAGCAAATCGTATGCCTCATCCGCGGTGTCCACGAGCACCGACTCCCCGTCCCACGAGCCCTCGAGGCCCGCCGCGTTGTGGATGTGGCGCGCGTTATGGCCGACCACGATGAGCTGCCGCACGTTCAATCGAACCGCGAGGCGGCCGATCCGGTCGTGCTCATCGTCCGCGTACTCCCCCAATTCCGCCATCTCGCCGAGGACGGCGATCGAGCGGTACGTGTCGCCGCGGGTGATCTGCGCGAGCGTCTTCAGCGCGGCCGCCATCGAATCGGGGCTCGCGTTGTAGGCGTCGTTGATGATGACGATGCCGTCGGGGCGCTCGAGCACCTCCATGCGCCAGCGCTCCGCGCGCACCAGGCCCTCGAGCGCGGCAACGGAGCGCTCCACGGGAACGTCGATGGCACGGGCTGCGGCGATGGCCGCGAGGGCGTTGGTCACGTGGTGCTCCCCCAGAATCGCGAGGCGCACCGGGGTGCGCACTCCGTCCGCGATCACGGTGAACGTCGTGCCCGATGCGGTCGTCTCGACGTCCTCCGCGCGGACGTCGGCGGTGTCCGACAGGCCGAAGAACTGCACCTGTGCCGCAGTGACTCCGGCCATCCGCGACACGCGTCCGTCATCGGCGTTGAGTACGGCGACGGAGGTCGACGGCAGGTCGGTGACCATCTCCGACTTCGCGCGCTCGATGGCGTCGGGCGAGCCGAACTTGCCGATGTGCGCGAGGCCGACGACGAGCACGATCCCGACATCCGGGCGGGCCACGGAGATCAGCTTCGTAATATCCCCGACACCGTCCGCACCCATCTCCACCACGAGGTACCGCGTGTCGGACTCGATCCCCAACATGGAGATCGGGGCGCCGACCTCGTTGTTGAACGAACCCAGCGGCGCGACGGTCCTGCCCTCCGCACTCAGGATGGCCCGCAGCATGTTCTTGGTCGTGGTCTTGCCGTTGGAGCCGGTAACAGCGACCACACGCAGGTCTCCTCCGGCGCGGACGCGAGCGACGACATCGCGCGCGAGGTCCGAGAGCGCGATCAGGCTGTCGGCCACGACGATCTGCGGCACGGCGACGTCGAGCTCGCGCTCCACGATGAGAAGGGCCGCACCGTTCTCCACCGCCGACGGCGCGAACAGGTGGCCGTCGGTGACCTCGCCGACCAGCGCGAAGAAGATATCGCCGGGCTCCACCAACCGCGAGTCGGTGCGCACGGTGCCTGAGACTGCACCGTCACCCGCTCCGACGATCCTCCCGCCGAGTGCGTCCGCGATCTCGATGATGCTCAGTTCGATCACGGTGTGGTGCTCCCGGGGGTAATAGTGTCGCTGTCGCTCACCAGTACACGGGCAGGTCGGGGGCCGGCGATGTCGACGGCGCGACACGGAAGGTGGTGAGTGTCTGGGCCATCACGTCGCGCCACACGGGCGCGATGAGACCCGAGTACACACTATCGGGGATGCCCGCGGTCACCACGACGGCGTACTGGGGGTCGTCGGCCGGGGCGACGCCCGCGTACGAGATCGTCACGGTCTGGCCGTACTCGCCGTCGATCGCGACCTCGGCCGTTCCACTCTTCACGGCGGTGCGGTAACCCGGGATCTGCAGGTTGGGGGCAGAGCCGCTCTTGTTCGCGACCTGCTCCATCATTGCCACCGTCGTGTTCGCGGCGGACTCGGAGAGCACCTGCCTGCCCTCGCTCGAGGGGACATCCGTCACGGTGCCGTCGGCCTGATCGCAGCCCTCGACCAGGGTGACGGGCATCCGCAGCCCCCCGTTGCCGATGGTCTGGAAGACGCTGGCCATCTGCACTGACGTGGCGGACATGCCCTGGCCGTACTGGACGGAGTAGTTGGTGCGGCCGAACCACTGGTCGGCGTCGGGCAGCTGGCCCGCGGATTCGCCGAGGAAGCCCGTCTCGGTCTCACTGCCGAGGCCGAACGCGGTCATGTAGTCGTGCCGCTGGGCGGCAGGCAGCAGATCCGAGAACTGGGCCACCGCGACGTTGGACGATTCGACAAGCGCGCCCGCCAGTGTCAGGTTCTCGGTGTCGTGGTAGAAGGCGTCGTGGATCGAGCTGCCGTCGGCCTGCTCGAGGCTGTAGGGCACGACCACGCCGGACGCCGGGGTGGCCACTCCGGCGTCGACGAGGGATGCCGCGGTGAGGGCCTTCATCGTCGATCCGGGCTCGTACGGGGTGCTGAAGGCGCGCGAGCCCGTGGCCTGGTCGGCCGGGCCGTCGTGCACGACGTTGGGGTCGATCGTGGGCCAGTCCGCCACCGACATGAGATATCCATCGCTGATACGGATGACCACTGCGGTCGCCCACGTCGCCCCGAGGTCGAGCGCCGCCTGCTGCATCCGCTGCTGCACGTACCACTGCAGGTCGCGGTCGATGGTGAGGCGCAGCGTGCCGCCGTCTTTCGTCTCCTGCGTGCTGACCACACTGCCGGGGAGCTGGGTGCCGTCCTCGGCGCTCTCGTACGTCGACCTGCCGTTGGTACTGGCGAGGCACTCGTCCTCCGAGAGCTCGAGGCCCGCGCCCGGCCCATCGGTGTTGATGAACCCGACGAGGTTGCCGGCGATCTGGCCGTTCGGGTAGGTGCGGGCGGGGTGGCGGGTGGCGAGTACCCACGGGATGTCGAGGGCGTCGATCTTCTCGTAGGTGTCGAGGGTGACACCCTGCACGAGGTAGGCGAAGTCCGACGCGGGGTCGGCGGAGAACTCCGTGAACATCGTCGCCGGGTCCTGGCCCGTGATCGCCGCGATGCGCGTGAGCTCGGCGAGGACGGATGTCGCGGCATCCGACCGACCCAGGGCGACGCGCGGCGAGGCCGTGATGTCGTAGCGAAGCACGCTGTCGGCCAGTACCGCCCCGTTCGCGTCGACGATGTCGCCGCGGGTGCCGTAGGTGACCAGGGTGCGTGCGCGCCGGTCCTGCGACTCGGCGTTGTACTCGTCGGCCTGCACGAGCTGGATGTCGACCAGTCGCACGACGAAGACTCCCACGATCGCGAAGACGATCACGACCGCCAAGGAGATGCGAGCCCTGCTCCGTCGGGTTCTCATGCTGCTGGTCGTCTCCGGAGTCTCAGTGCGTTACCGGCGCGGGGATCGCGTCGACGGTCGCCTGTTCAGTCTGTGTTGCCGGAGCCTGCGTCCCGGCAGGCGTCTCGGCGTGTCCAGTCGCCGGTGCCGCTGCCGCTGCTGCCGCCGCCGCCGCGGCCTTCGCCGCCGCGACGGTCGCCACGAGCGGGATGCCCGCCGTCTGGGTGTTCGTGATGAGTCCGCACTGGCCGCCGCAGCCCGCAGGGTCGGCACTGCCGGGAAGGCCGTACACCGCTCCTGTGCCGAGGTTCAGCGCGAGCGGATCGCCGTTCGGCACCATGCCGAGCGCGGCGGCCTGCACGCTGAGGTTCTGCGTGGAGTCCAGCACATTCAGCTGCTCGGTGAGGGCGTCCTCGGTGCGCAGCAGGTCCTTCTGCTGGTCCTGGAGCGCTGAGACCTGGTACGCACCGTCCGACACCACGATGCTGAGCAGCAGCTGCGCCGTGAAGATCGCGAAGAGGCTCGCAATGGTGATGACGGCGTAAGCGAGCTTGGGTCGGGCGCGGCGCTGGGCGCGGGTCGAGACGATCTCGATGTGACGGGGGTGCTGCCGGGGCTCGCCGAGCGGCACCGGTCGAACTCTGTCAATGGGCACTGTGGCCAGGTTGCTCATGCGACGTCCCTCACTCGTTCAACAGCGCGCAGGCGCACCGAGGTTGCGCGCGGGTTGGCCGCACGCTCCTCATCACTGGCCACTTCCGCACCGCGTACCAGCAGCTTGAGCTCGGGCTTGTGCTCGGGCAGCTCCACGGGAAGGCCCCGCGGGGCGGTCGACGTCGACCGCTTCTGCAGCACCCGCTTGACGATGCGGTCTTCGAGCGACTGGAACGAGAGCACGACCATGCGGCCGTGGACTTCCAGCGCGTCGATCGCGTCGGGCACCGCCTTCTCGATCACGGAGAGCTCCTGGTTCACCTCGATGCGCAGCGCCTGGAACACCCGCTTGGCAGGGTGTCCCGCGCGCTGGGCCGCCGCCGGTGTCGCGGCGATGATGAGCTCGACCAACTGCGCCGAGGTCTCGAGCGGCTGCTCCTCACGGCGCTGCACGATGCGGCTCGCGTACCGGGGTGCGAGTTTCTCGTCGCCGTACTCGTAGAAGATCCGTCGCAGCTCGAACTCGCTGTACGTGGCGAGGATGAGCGCGGCCGTGCGCTCGCTCGTCGTGTCCATGCGCATGTCGAGGGGGGCGTCCTTCGAGTAGGAGAACCCGCGCTCCACGCGGTCCAGCTGAAGTGACGAGACACCGAGGTCGAAGAGGATGCCCGAGACCCTCGTGATCCCGAAGCCATCGAGCACGCTCGTGATCTGGTCGTTGACGGCGTGGGCGAAGCGGACCCGGTCGCCGAACGGCGCGAGTCGCTCGCGAGCGACGGCGAGGGCGTCCGTGTCGCGGTCGATGCCGACCAGCCGGATTCCCGGGAAGCGGGTGAGGAAGGCCTCGGCGTGCCCGCCCATACCGAGAGTGCCGTCGACGAGGATCGCGCCCTCGCGCTGGAGGGCGGGGGCGAGCAGCTCGACCGTGCGCTCGAGCATGACCGAAGTGTGGATCTCTGAGTGGTCTGCCATGGGATGAAGGCCCGGATCCTCCGTGCTGATCCCCATCCGTTCCGACCTGGCATCGGGGAAGAAAGCCAGGGCGTACGGCTGGGAGTCAGCGCTGAGGAGCTAGAAGAGGCCCGGGATCACCTCCTCCGTGGTGTTGACGAAGTCGGATTCGGCTGACTCGTAGTAGTTGTTCCACGCCTCGGTGTCCCAGATCTCCGCGCGGTTGCCCGCTCCGATGACGGTGAGGTCCTTGCCGAGGCCGGCGTACTCCCGCAGGTTCGCGGGAATCGTTACGCGGTTCTGGTTGTCGGGAATCTCCTGGTTGGCGCCGGAGAGGAAGAGACGCAGGAAGTCGCGGTTCTGCTTGCTGGTGATCGAGGCTTGGCGGATCTTGCCATGGATGTCCTCGAACTCGCGCTGGCTGAAGACGTAGAGGCAGCGCTCCTGCCCGCGGGTGACCACCAGACCCGACGAGAGCTCCTCGCGGAACTTCGCCGGAAGGATGACGCGGCCCTTGTCGTCGAGCTTCGGGGCATAGGTGCCTAGGAACACGGCAGCCTCCCCTCATTCTCCGGCCCGGATCAGGTATCCCCCACTTTACTCCACTTTCCACCACAAAATATAGAAAACGGCAGAACTGTCCTAGTTTTGTACCCCGAAAACCCCGGATTTACGGGGATCTGAGGGGTGGAGGGAAATGGAGGGCTTGAAAACCCGTGGCCGCATCTGGGTGCACGAAAAAGGGCCAGCCCGAAGGCTGGCCCGATCTGTGGTGCTACGTGGTGGAGGGAGGTGGTTAGCCGCGACCGTCCTGACGGCGGTCCCAACGGTCGTTGAGCCCCTGCATGAACGAACTCGACTTCGACTTGGGCGCACGGTTCGACGAGCGCGGAATGTCTTTCGCGGGGAAGCCGCTCGCGCGGCGCGGCGGGGCGACAGCGAGGAGAACGCCCACGAACATGATCGCGAAGCCGAGGACGCCGACCAACGGCTGGCGGATGATCACGCCGGCGACGAGGGTCGCGATACCCAGCACGGCGATGAGGATGCCGATCACCAGGATCGTGTAGTTGGTGCGGCCGCGGCGCGGGCTCACGGTTGCAACGAAGTCGGCATCGTTCTGATAGAGACTGCGCTCCATCTCTTCGAGGAGGCGCTGCTCTTGTTCGGAAAGTGGCATCCTGTTCCCCTCGTCCATGGAATCGACGCTTGAACCTTCATAGTACGCCTCGCCGCGGTGGCTAGGCTAGGTAAGTGGCTGAGAGTACCCGGTTAGTTGACCTCGTTCAACTGAGTATCGACGACTTCCTCGCTGAGCGCTCCGCCGAGTTCTTGAGGATTGCACCTGAATTGGTGCGCTTCACTGACGTCGCGTCATCTTTCCTGTCAGGAGGTAAGAGGTTCCGCGCAACTTTCCTCTACTGGGGGTGGCAGGCCGCCAGCGGCACCACGGACGGGTTCGACCCGCTACCGGATACCACGGTGTCCGCCGACCTCCCCGGTATTGTGCTGACCGCTTCCTCTCTCGAGGTGTTCCACGCTGCGGCCCTCGTGCATGACGACATCATGGATCGATCGGACACCCGCCGCGGCGCGGCCTCCGCCCACAAGCGGTTGGAAGCGATGCACGTCGACGAGGGCTGGACCGGCGACGCGGAGCAGTTCGGCCAGTCCGGCGCGCTCCTCCTCGGAGATCTTCTACTGGGCTGGAGCGACGAGCTGTTCGACGCCGGCACCGACCGACTCGCCAGCACCTCCGCCGGGCGGGCGGGCCGCACCGAGTTCGCCCGCATGCGCACCGAGGTCACCGCCGGGCAGTACCTCGACATCCTCGAGGAGAACGCGTGGACGCGCAGCCCCGAAGCGGACGCCCTCCCCCGTGCGCACCGGGTGATCGTCTACAAGTCCGCGAAGTACAGCGTCGAGGCCCCGCTCGTGATCGGTGCATCCTTGGGCGGTGCCACCGCGCAGCAGCTCGCGGCCCTGCGTGCCTTCGGCCTCCCGCTCGGCGTTGCGTACCAGCTGCGCGACGATCTGCTCGGCGTGTTCGGCGATCCGTCGATCACCGGCAAGCCCGCGGGCGACGACCTCCGGGAGGGCAAGCGCACCGTACTCATCGCCCTGGCCCGGCAGAAGCTGTCCTCCCAGGCACGCTCGCTGATGGACGAGCTGCTCGGTGACCCCGAACTCGACACTTCGCAGGTGAACATCATGCGCAACACCCTCCGGGAGTGCGGGGCCGTCGAGCAGGTTGAGCGCATCATCGACCACAACGTCGCCCTCGCGAAGGACGCGCTGAGGGATGCCCCGATCTCCGGGTCAGCGCGGCAGCAGCTTCTCGAGCTCGCCGACACTGTGACGAAGCGCGTCTACTAGAAGCTCGAGCCGGCCTAGAACGCCAAGGACTGGGCCACTCGGCGCACTTCGGCCTTCCGTCCTGCTCGCAGTGCTTCGATGGGCGAGATGCCGAGGCTCTCGTCAGGGTTGAGGAGCCAGTTCATGGCCTCCCCATCGGTGAAGCCGCTGTCGCCGAGAAGGATGATCGTGCCTCGCAGTTCATGCATGGGCTCGCCATCCACGATGAAGAGGGCCGGAACCTTCCAGACACCGTCGATGCGACGGGCCAGTAGCGAGCGATCCTCTATGAGTCGGCGCACCTGACTCACCTTGAGCCCGAGCATGTCGGTCAGGTCGGGAATCGTGAGCCAGTCGATGGCGGGCGTTTCGGTCACCCCACAAGGGTGCCACGCCGGCCGGCAAACATCCTGTGACGCCCCCGGAAGGCAATTGTTTCCAATAGGTAAATTCAAGTCACAACAGTCACGATGATTGACAGTGGTTATCAGGTGTGTCACCGTGGGACCGGTGTCGACGCTCTGCGAAGGCACCGAACTTCTCGGGGTGGGGAGAGAACGGAACACATGAACACGCATGTCACAGACGGTCACGACGTGGCCTCATCGGTATTCGCGGGCCTCGAGCCCCAGCTGCAGGACGACACGGTCGAGCACGCATTCGCGCTATCGCCCCGCGGGCGGATGGCCAAAGGGATGTTCGCCACCGGATCGGTGCTCCTCGCCGGATCAATGGCCGCCATGGGCCTCACCGGTCCGGTGAGCGCGGCCGAGGCGCGGCCTCTCGGCAAACCCCGCGGCAACTTCGAACTGGGCAAGACCCTGCGCGAAGCGGTCACTGCGGCGAGCACGGCGATCACGACGGCAGCTCGATCGGCCGTCGCACCCGCTCCGACCCTCTACCGCGTTGCCCCCGGCGACACCGTGAGCAGCATCGCCGGCCAGTACGGGCTGTCCACGGCATCCGTTCTCGCGCTCAACGGCCTGGGGTGGTCGTCGATCATCTTCCCGGGCCAGGAACTGAAGCTGTCGAGCGCGGGCAGCGTTGCCGTCGCCGAGGCACCCGCCGCAGCGACCCCGGACGGTCGGTACACCATCGTCGCGGGCGACACGATCAGCGGGATCGCGGACCGCTTCGGCGTCTCGACGATCTCCGTGCTGACCGCCAACGGGCTCGGCTGGTCGAGCATCATCTACCCCGGCCAGACCCTGGCTATCCCCGGTCTCGTCGGGCCGGGCACCCCGTCCGACGAGACCACGTTCGTGCAGGTCGTCGCCACAGCGCCCCTCGTCGAAGCCGTGGTCGCGACTCCGGTCGTCGAGGCCGCGCCGGCGCCCGCCCCCGAGGCCGTCCCGGCTCCCGCGACCACGTCGTACACGATCGTGTCCGGCGACACCGTCGGCGCCATCGCCGCCCGCTTCGGCATCACCACCCAGGAGCTGCTCGACGCGAACGGGCTCGACTGGTCGGGTGTCATCTTCTCGGGGCGTACGCTCGTCATCCCCGGTAGCGGGGCGACCATCGCGCCCGCCGCCTCCACCGGCAGCACTCTCAACGACGACATGCGGTCGAACGCGTCCGTCATCGTGCAGGTCGGCCGAGACCTCGGTGTGTCCGATTACGGCATCGTCATCGCGCTGGCTACGGCGATGCAGGAGTCGAGCATGCGCAACCTGACCTGGGGCGACCTCGACTCGGTGGGGCTCTTCCAGCAGCGGCCGAGCGCCGGATGGGGATCGGTCGAGCAGCTCACCGATCCCGCCTACGCCGCCCGCCTCTTCTACGGCGGGGAGAGCAACCCCAACCGTGGCTACACGCGCGGTCTCCTCGACATCCCAGGGTGGGAGTCGATGCCGCTCACGGTCGCCGCGCAGCGCGTCCAGATCTCCGCCTACCCCGACGCCTACGCCAAGTGGGAGTCGGCCGCCTGGGAGTGGCTGACCGAGCTCAGCTAGCAGTACTGCGCCGAGCCGTGTCCCGGCGGGTTCTGCACAGCCTCGAACTTTAGACTCGCCAGGTGAGCGTCAACAACACGGACCCGATGATCGGTCGTCTTCTCGACGGCCGATACCAGATCCGTTCCCGCATCGCTCGCGGCGGGATGGCATCGGTCTACCTCGCCACGGACCTCCGGCTCGAGCGCCGGGTGGCCATCAAGGTCATGCACGGCCACCTCGCCGACGACAGCAAGTTCAAGGAGCGATTCATCCAGGAGGCCCGCTCCGCCGCGCGCCTCGCTCACCCCAACGTCGTCAACGTCTTCGACCAGGGCCAGGACAGCGACATGGCCTACCTGGTCATGGAGTACCTCCCCGGCATCACCCTGCGCGACCTCCTGCAGGATCACAAGATCCTGACCACGGAGCAGACCCTCGACATCATGGAGGCAGTGCTCGCCGGCCTCGCCGCCGCGCACAAGGCCGGCATCGTGCACCGCGACATCAAGCCCGAGAACGTGCTGCTCGCCGACGACGGGCGCATCAAGATCGGCGACTTCGGTCTCGCCCGCGCCGCCACGTCGCAGACAGCGACCGGAGCCGCGCTCCTCGGCACGATCGCGTACCTCTCCCCCGAGCTGGTCACCCGCGGAATCGCGGACACTCGCAGCGACATCTACGCGGTGGGCATCATGATGTACGAGATGCTCGTCGGCGAGCAGCCGTTCAAGGGCGACCAGCCCATGCAGATCGCCTACCAGCACGCCAATGACGCCGTGCCGCCGCCCAGCCGCAAGAACTCGAAGGTCCCTCCGGAGCTCGACGACCTCGTCGTCTGGGCGACCGAGCGCGATCCGGAGAACCGGCCGCGCGATGCCCGTACCATGCTCGACCAGTTGTACGAAACACACAGCGCGCTGATGACCTCGTTGCCGTCGACCGCCGCCACTTCCGTGCAGCGGACGATGGTCATGCCGACGGCAGCGGCCGCCGCTCCCGGTCCCGGCTCGACTGCTGAGACCCAGGTGATCGGGTCCCTACGACGGCAGACGGGCCCCGCGCCCGCCGCCGTGCACTCTCCCGCCGCCGCGCTGTCCGCAAAGACCCGCAAGCGGCGCGGTCGCGGCTGGATCATCGCGCTCGCGATCATCGTGCTCGTGGCAATTGCCGCGACGCTCGGCTGGTACTTCGGCGTCGGCCCCGGGTCGCAGACCGCCATCCCGGACAACCTGGCGGGGATGTCGATCGCCGACGCGACAACGGCTCTCACGGATGCCGGACTCACAGTCAACCCGACGAACGGCGAAACTGACTCCCCCACGATCGCCGTCGGTCTGGTCGCCGAGACGGACCCGCCAGGTGGTTCGTACGTCGCCCACGGCGGCGAGGTGCAGCTCCTGGTCTCGACCGGTCCGGCGCCGACGACCGTGCCTGCCTTCGCCGGTATGACCGAGGACCAGGCCAAGGACGCCATCGACGCGGCACCGTTCAGCCTCTCCGACCCGATCGAACGGCAGTTCGACGCGACCGTGCCGAAGGGCACCGTCATCGATGCCCTCGCCGCCGACGGCTCGAGCCTCACCGGGGTCGCGACCTACGGCGAGGGCCAGCCCGTCACCCTGGTCGTCTCGGAGGGCCCGATCCCCGACGTCACCGGCCTGTCCGTCGCCGACGCTACCGCGGTCCTCGAGGGCGCCGGGCTGGAGCTCGGTGCCGTCAACGAGGCCGAGTACAGCGACACCGTGCCGCAAGGGAACGCCCTCCGCCTGCAGGCGGGCGACGGCACCATCCCCGTGCGAACCGGCGACGCCATCGACATCATCACGTCGAAGGGCGTGGAGCAGGTCGAGGTGCCGGATGTCATCGGTCAGACATGGGCGGATGCCAAGCCGATCCTGCTGGAAGCGGGCTTCGACCTCGACTACAACATCTTCGCGGACGCCGGGCCGGGGCTGTTCACCGTGACGAAGCTGACGCCCGATGCGCTGACCATGGCGCCCAAGGGCAGCACCATCAAGGTCAGCTTCTCCTCGTAAACTCCATCACCCAGTTGCGCTCCCACGTCGCGCCGCCGTCGAGCGAGAATTCCTGCTCCCAGCGCGCCGACACCGGGGTGATGTGCGACCACGTGAAGTGCGCGCGGATCGGTCGGCCCTGCGCCGTGTCATCCCCGTAGAAGTCCCCTCGGCCGTTCTCGAATCGGCCGACGACGGGCGGGAACAGACGACCCGTTGTGCTGTCGGCCCAGTAGATGGACCACTCCCCGGTCTGCTGGTCCTGCAGCCGGACGGTCGCCCCCGCGAAACCCTCGCTCGGGCAGTCCATCTCGTCGACGTTGCCGACACCGCCCAGTAGCGGGCGCGCCCACGCGGAGCCGTCGAACTCGTACCAGTCGTTACTGCCGACGAACAGCTCACGGAGCCGCCGGTTGTGCACCGACCACTCGCCGTACAGGAAGTCGAAATCGCTCATGCGCCGATCGTGACGCATGCCACTGACGTGGCTAGAACGCCGTGAGCTCCTCGGCCACCAGGAACGCGAGCTCGAGCGACTGCATGTGGTTCAGACGCGGGTCGCAGAGCGACTCGTAGCGGGTCGCGAGGGTGGCCTCGTCGATCTGCTCCGAACCGCCCAGGCACTCCGTGACGTCGTCGCCGGTGAGCTCGATGTGGATTCCGCCGGGGTAGGTACCCGCAGCGCGGTGCGCCTCGAAGAATCCCTTGACCTCGTCCACGACATCGTCGAAGCGCCGGGTCTTGTAGCCGTTCGGCGTGGTGAGCCCGTTGCCGTGCATCGGGTCGGTCACCCAGAGCGGCGTGGCATCCATGCCCTTGATCGCCTCGAGCAGCGGCGGGAGTGCATCGCGCACCTTGCCGGCGCCCATGCGCGTGATGAACGTGAGGCGCCCGGGCTCGCGATCGGGGTCGAGCTTGTCGATGATCCCCTTGAGCGTGTCGGGCGTGGTCGAAGGTCCGAGCTTGACGCCGATCGGGTTCCGCACGCGGGAGAAGTAGTCCATGTGCGCGCCGTCGAGGTCACGGGTGCGCTCCCCGATCCACAGGAAGTGCGCGCTCGTGTTGTACGGCTGGCCGTTGAGCGAGTTGATGCGGGTCATGGGGCGCTCGTAGTCCATGAGGAGGCCCTCGTGGCTGGAGTAGAACTCGACGCGCTTGAGCTCGTCGAAGTCGGCGCCCGCGGCCTCCATGAACTTGATCGCCTTGTCGATCTCGCCCGCGACCTTCTCGTAGCGGTGGTTCGCCGGGTTGGCGGCGAAGCCCTTGTTCCACGAGTGCACCTGACGGAGGTCGGCGAAACCGCCCTGAGTGAAGGCGCGCACGAGGTTGAGGGTCGACGCCGACGCATGGTAGCCCTCGACGAGTCGCGCCGGGTCTGCCTGGCGGGATTCCGGAGTGAAGTCGTAGCCGTTGACGATGTCACCGCGGTACGCGGGCAGGGTCACGTCACCGCGAGTCTCGGTGTCGCTCGAGCGGGGCTTGGCGAACTGCCCGGCCATCCGACCCATCTTGATGATCGGCTTGGACGCGCCGTACGTGAGCACGACCGCCATTTGAAGGATCGTCTTGACGCGGTCGCGGATGTTCTGCGCGTTCGTGCCCGCGAAGGTCTCGGCGCAGTCGCCGCCCTGCAGCAGGAACGCCTCGCCGCGGGCCGCCTTGGCCAGCCGCGCGCGGAGGATGTCCGCTTCGCCAGCGAAGATCAGCGGGGGAAGCGAGGCGATCTTCGCGGAGGCGGCACCGACGGCGTCGGCATCCGGCCACTGCGGCTGCTGCTTGATCGGGAGGGTCCGCCAATAGTCGAGGCCCGCGATCACATCAGGATCAGCATCGACGAAGGGTTCGGACGGGTCAACCACGAGAGGAGTTCCTTTGGTGAAGCGGAAAAAGCTAGCCAGCAGACGAGCCTATCTGCTGCGCGAGCCCATCCGGTCCTTCACCGAACTCGCGTAGACGTCCACGTACTCCTGGCCGCTGATGCGGCTGAGCTCGTACATGATCTCGTCCGTGATCGAGCGCAGGATGAAACGGTCGCCCTCGAGGCCCTCGAAGCGCGAGAAGTCGAGTGGCTCGCCGAAGATGACGCCGATGCGGCGCACCTTGGGAATCTTGCTCCCGATGGGCATGACCTTCTCGGTGTCGACCATCGCCACCGGGACGACGGGAACGTGGCCCTCGAGGATCATGCGGGCGACGCCGGTGCGCCCGCGGTACATCTTGCCGTCGGGGCTGCGAGTGCCCTCGGGGTAGATCCCGAGCACGTTGCCCTTGGCGATCACGTCGAGACCCGTGTTGAGGGATGCCTCGGAAGCCTTGCCGCCCGACCTGTCGATGGGCAGCATGCCGGTGCCGAGGAGGAAGTGCTTGGTGGCCCAGTTCTTGAAGCCCTTGCCCGTGAAGTAGTCGCTCTTGGCGAGGAAGTAGATCCGGCGGTCGATCAGAAGCGGAAGGAAGATCGAGTCGATGAACGACAGGTGGTTGCTCGCGAGGATCACACCCCCGGTCTTCGGGATGTTGTCGAGCCCGACGACCCAGGGCCGGAAGACCGTCTTCAGCAGCGGGCCCGCCACGAGGTTCTTCATGAACCAGTAGAACATCGCGCTACCTTCCGACCGGGAATCTTCAGCTTAAGGGACGAGCGAATGGATGCGGGCGAGATCGGCCGCGCCGACGACACCCGCGTTGTTGACGAGCTCGGCAATGACGAACGCCGGCTCCGGGTGGTAGCCGCGCGCGGGGACGTTCTGGCGGTAGGACTCACGCACGGGGTCGAGCAGCAGGTCTCCCGCGATGGACACTCCCCCTCCGAAGACGAACACCTCGGGGTCGAGCACCGCGCTCAGGGACGCACAGGCCTGACCGAGCCAGTGCCCGAGCTGCTCGAGCGCGAGCAGGGCACCGGCGTCATGTTCGGCGATGAGCGCGCCCACGATGCCGCCGTCGAGAGCGCCGTACTGGGCGCGGGCGTCCGCCAGCGCGAGGCCGATCCCGCCCACGTCGGCGATCTCGTTGGCCATGCGGAGGAGGGCGCGACCGGAGCCGTACTGCTCGATGCACCCGCGCGCCCCGCATCCGCACGGCAGTCCGTCGGGCACCACGCGCAGGTGGCCGAGCTCGGCACCCGTGCCGAACCCGCCGCGGAACAGTCGGCCCTGGGAGACGATCGCCCCGCCCACGCCGGTTCCGATGGTGAGCATCGTCATGTCGTTGAGGTTGCGGCCCGCGCCGAACCGGTACTCGGCCCAGCCGGCCGCGTTCGCGTCGTTGTCGATCGTGATGTCGAGGTTGAGGCGGGAGAGCAAGCGGGCGCGGAGCGGCTCGTTGCGCCAGTTGATGTTGGGCGTGTAGTACACGGTCGACTGCTGTGCGTCGATGAATCCAGGGGCTGCGACTCCCGCGGCGACGATGGGGCGACCGATGGCGAGGCGCTCGATCATCCCGATCACCGCTTCGATGATCGCCTCGGAATCGCCGGCCTGAGTGGCCACCCGATCCTCCGCGAGGATCTCCCCCGCGTCGCTGACCACGGCGCCCGCGATCTTGGTCCCGCCGATGTCGATTCCGATGGCCTGCACGAGGATCGAGCTTACCGAGGGCTCGGCGGCTCCGAATACCCGCTGATGGGCGGAACCGCCCGGGTAGGATAGGCGAAATGCCCATTACCGGTGCCAAAGGAGTTGCCGTGAAACAGATTGATGTTCCCGCCCTGGTCAAGGCCGACCCGGAGGCCAACGCGACAGACCTCCTCGTCGAGCGCGTCAAGGCCACCCCTGACCGTCCGCTCTTCGCGCTCCCCACCGCCGACGGCGGGTGGAGCGACCTCTCCGCTAGGGACTTCGAGAAGCGCGTGATCGCGCTCGCCAAGGGCTTCGTCGCCGCAGGCATCGAGCCCGGCGACAAGATCGGCATGATGTGCAAGACCCGCTTCGAGTGGACGCTCATCGACTTCGCCGTCTGGTACGCCGGCGCCGTCCTGGTTCCCATCTACGAGACCTCTGCCCCCAGCCAGGTGCTCTGGAACCTCACGGACTCGGGCGCCATCGCGATCATCACCGAGACGGCCGACCACTTCGCGCGCTACGACGAGATCGCCGCGGACGTCCCCGCCGTCACGCAGTCCTGGAAGATCGACCTCGGCGACCTCGACAAGCTCGTCGCGGGCGGAACCGGCGTCACCGACGAGGAGATCGAGCGCCGCAGGAATATCGCCAAGGGCTCGGACCTCGCCACCCTCATCTACACGTCCGGTACGACCGGGAAGCCCAAGGGCTGCATCCTCACCCACTCCAACTTCGTCGAGCTCAGCCGCAACGCGCAGAAGGCCATCGGCGAGGTCGTCAACCCCGACTCGAGCACTCTCCTGTTCATCACGATGGCGCACATCTTCGCTCGGTTCATCGCTGTGCTCAGCGTCCACGGCGGGGTCAAGGTCGGGCACCAGCACGACACCAAGCTCCTGCTCCCCTCGCTCGCCTCGTTCCGCCCCACTTTCCTCCTCGCGGTCCCGCGGGTGTTCGAGAAGGTCTACAACTCCTCGGAGCAGAAGGCCGAGGCCGGCGGAAAGGGCAAGATCTTCCGAAAGGCCGCGGACGTCGCCATCGCCCACTCCAAGGCGGTCGACGCGGGCCACGTCCCGCTGGGGCTCAAGCTGCAGTTCGCCGTGCTGGACCGGCTCGTGCTGAGCAAGCTGCGCACCGCCCTGGGCGGCCGTGTGAAGTACGCGGTCTCCGGGTCGGCCCCGCTCGGTCTGCGCCTCGGACACTTCTACCGCAGCCTCGGCCTGACGATCCTCGAGGGCTACGGCCTCACCGAGACGACGGCGCCGATCTCTGTGAACATCCCGTCCAACTTCAAGATCGGCAAGGTCGGTCCTCCCCTGCCCGGCATGTCGGTCCGTATCGCCGACGACGGTGAGATCCAGGCCAAGGGCATCGACATCTTCGACGGCTACTGGAACAACCCCGAGGCAACGGCGGAGGCCTTCGACGACGGCTGGTTCCGCACCGGCGACATCGGCACCCTCGACGAGGACGGCTACCTCGAGATCACCGGTCGCAAGAAGGAGATCATCGTCACGGCGGGCGGCAAGAACGTGGCACCCGCGGCTCTCGAGGACCCCATCCGCGCGAACCCGATCATCGGCCAGGTCATCGTCGTCGGCGACCAGAAGCCCTTCATCTCCGCCCTCATCACCCTCGATGAGGAGATGGTTCCGACCTGGCTCAAGAACAACGAGCTGGGCAGCGTCTCGCTCGACGAGGCGCGGAGCCACCCCAAGGTGATCGCCGAAGTACAGCGGGCAGTGGATGCCGCGAACACGACGGTCTCGCGCGCCGAGGGCATCCGCAAGTTCGTCATCCTCGACGCCGAGCTGACCGAGGCCAGCGGACACCTCACGCCGAAGCTGAGCATCAAGCGCAACGTGATCCTGAAGGACTTCGCCGACGAGATCGAGGGCATGTACAACGCCGCCCCCGCCACCGAGGGCGTGTCGCTGGCCGGATAGCGCGGGCGCCGGCTGAGCAGTCAGTCGGGGACTAGTACCAGGGGGCCGTGCGGATCAACCGCATGGCCTCCTTCTTCGTCTCCGGCGCGAGGCCCTCGATGAAGAGGTGGCCGTCGAGGTGATCGGTCTCGTGCTGAAGCGCCTGTGCCATGAGCCCGTCGCCGCTCAGCTCGACCGGGTTGCCCTCGAGGTCGACGCCGACGACGCGGGCGAACGGGTACCGGAGGCGCGGGAAGTAGAAGCCGGGCACGGAGAGGCAGCCCTCGTCGACGAGCTCCGGCTCACCCGAGACCTCGACGAGCACCGGGTTGATGACGTATCCCACGACGTCGTCGACGTTGTAGCTGAACGCCCTCAGTCCCACGCCGATCTGGTTGGCGGCGAGGCCGGCGCGCCCGGGGATGCGGACGTTCTCCACGAGGTCGGCGATCAGGGGCTCAGCCCGGGCGTCGCCCACCCTGATGGGATCGCACGCGGATCGGAGAACGGGGTCGCCGAAGAGGCGGATCGTGCGCTCGGCCATGCTCAGGCGGTCCTGACCTGCGGCAGGCCGTCCACAACCTCGGCGGCGAGCTGGCGAGCGGCGGCTCGAGTGAGCGGCCGGATCTCGTCGAACCGGATGAGCGAGCCGGTTGCCAGCGCCGGGTCGTAGGGGATGCGGACGATGTCGCGCACTCGCGACTGGAAGTGGGCCTCGATCTCCTCGAGCTTGACGAGGTTGGTGCCCTGCGTGGCGGTGTTGAGGGCGACCACCGCGTTCTTGACGAGGTGCTCGTAACCGTTGGACTCCAGCCAGGTCAGCGTCTCCGACGCGAGCCGGGACTCATCGACGCTGCCGCCGCAGACCACGACGACCGAATCGGCGCGCTGCAGGGTCGCCTTCATCGCGGAGTGGAGCATCCCCGTGCCGCAGTCGGTCACGGCAACGGAGTAGAAGCGCTCGGCCATGTCAGCGACGACGTTGTAATCGTCCTCGTCGAAAGCCTCCGCGACGGTCGGGTCGGCGTCCGAGGCGAGCACGTCGAGCCGAGTGACGTCCTTCGACACCAGGGTCTGGAACTCCGTGAACGTGGTGAGGCTGGGAGCTCTCGTGACGACGTCGCGCACCGTCGCGCGGGTGTTCTTGATGATGCGCTCCGCGAGAGTGCCGCGGTCGGGGTTCGCGTCGATCGCGATGACGCGGTCCTCGCGGACATCGGCCATGGCCATCCCGAGGAGGGTCGTGATCGTCGTCTTGCCCACGCCGCCCTTGCGGGTCAGTACCGCGATGAAACGGGTTCCGCCGTCGAACGACTTGCCGATGCGGGCATCGAGTGCCTTGCGCTCGCGCACCCGGTACGAGTCCCCCACGTTGACGAGACGGAACGTCACGTCGTACAGCAGGCGCTGCAGGAAGCCCTCGGGCGCCGGCTTGCGCAGGCGCTTCGGGGTGTGGATGAGGCGCTCGGGCGTGAGCATCGTGGCCGGTTCCGGCGTCAGGGAGACCTCCGGGCGCTGACGCCCCCGGCGGTAGACGTCGTCGGGCTCGGGGAGGGCAGGAATGACAGCCTCCTCCTCCGCGGGCGGCGGCGTCGCGGCATCCTCGGAGTGGATCTGGATGGTCGTGGTCGCCGGGCCCTCGCTGTGGAGGTAGTCGGGGTTGATGGCCACCTCGTCGATGCTGACGGCCGCCTCGTCCTCGGGGGTCTCGTGCACCTGGACCGGCAGGGCGACCGTGAAGGTCATGCTCTCCGTGATGGGTGCAACAGTGTCGGGTACGGCGACGTCGGTCGCCCCACCCTCATCATCAGTGCGTTTACTGGCCACGTCCCGGTACTCCTTCAGTGCAAACAGTCCAGTTTACCGTCCACCCTCACCGCCACCCCCTCCTGGGGGGTATTGTCACCCGGCCTCAATCTCTAGTAGCAGGTCGCCCGCGTCTACCTGCTGGGTCTTCGGGATGGCGACGCGCTTCACTGTTCCCGCGATGGTGGCCGTGATGGCGGCCTCCATCTTCATCGCCTCGATGGAGGCGACGGGCTGCCCCGCAGCGACAGTCGCGCCCTCCTCGACCTGGAGCGTCACGACGCCGGAGAACGGCGCTGCGACGTGGCCCGGCCGGGAGGAGTCGGACTTCTCGGCCGCCTTGATGTCCACGGTGATCGAGCTGTCACGAACGTAGACGGGACGGAGCTGGCCGTTGAGGGAGGCCATGACGGTGCGCATGCCCTTCTCGTCCGCCTCGCCGATGGCTTCGAGACCGACGAGCAGGCTCACGCCCTTCTCGATCTCGACCGTGTGCTCGGCACCCTGACGGAGCCCGTAGAGGTAGTCGACGGTCTCGAGCACGGACAGGTCGCCGTAGGTCTCGCGGCCCTGCTCGAAGATCTTCGTCGGTCCCGCGAAGAGGAGGCGGTTGAGCGCGCTGCGGCGCTCCCGCGGCTCCCCGTCGAGGGCTGCCTGGTCCTCGGGGGTGATGGGCTCGACGCCGATCTTCACCGTGCGGCCCTTGAGCACCTTGCTCCGGAAGGGCTCCGGCCATCCCCCGGGCAGCTCGCCCAGCTCGCCGGCCATGAACCCGACGACGGAGTCCGGAATGTCGTACTTGTCCGGATTCTGCTCGAAGTCGACCGGGTCGGCGTCCACGGCGGCGAGGGCCAGGGCGAGGTCGCCCACGACCTTCGACGACGGCGTCACCTTCGGCGGGCGGCCCAGCATCGCGTTCGCCGCGGCGTAGAGGTCTTCGATCTTCTCGAAGTGGTCCGCGAGGCCGAGGGCGATCGCCTGCTGGCGCAGGTTGGAGAGCTGGCCGCCGGGGATCTCGTGCTTGTACACGCGGCCGGTGGGCCCGGGGAGGCCCGACTCGAACGGCTTGTACACGTGGCGCACGGCCTCCCAGTACGGCTCGAGGTCGGAAACGGCCTGCAGCGAGAGGCCGGTGTCGCGCTCGGTGTGGGCGAGAGCGGCGACGAGGGCCGAGGCGGAGGGCTGGCTCGTCGTGCCGGCCATGGGGGCGCTCGCGACGTCGACCGCGTCCGCGCCCGCGCGGGAGGCGGCGAGGAGCGTGGCGAGCTGACCGCCCGCGGTGTCGTGCGTGTGCACGTGCACCGGGAGGTCGAACCGCTCGCGCAGGGCGGTGACCAGCTCGAAGGCTGCCTCCGCGCGCAGTAGCCCCGCCATGTCCTTGATGGCCAGGATGTGCGCCCCGGCGGCGACCATCTGGTCGGCGAGACGGAGGTAGTAGTCGAGCGTGTACAGCTTCTCGTTGGGGTCGAGCAGGTCGGCGGTGTAGCAGAGCGCGACCTCGGCGACAGAGGTACCGGTCTCGAGCACGGCATCGATCGCGGGGCGCATCTGCTCCACGTCGTTGAGCGCGTCGAAGATCCGGAAGATGTCCACACCGCTCGCCGCGGCCTCGCGCACGAACGCGTCGGTCACC
>Ga0247740_1000405_pt1 | contig 21549 bp, 15 predicted proteins | sample UWRJL148409B2_FD_180942 | JGI IMG/M metagenome (GOLD analysis project Ga0247740, IMG submission 180942) | Plant litter microbial communities from Arlington Agricultural Research Station in Wisconsin, United States - UWRJ-L148-409B-2 | ecosystem: Environmental > Terrestrial > Plant litter >...
TGCCGGTGGTGAGCAGGTTCTCGGGGTCGGTGAGGTGGATGCTGCCGGTTCCGCCGGGGAACAGCACCGGGAACACCGTGTCGAACGCGGCGCGGGTGTCTTCGAAGGCGGCGGCGAAGATGTCCTGCATCTTCTCGTCGATTTCCTCGATGATCGTGATCAGGTCGGCGCGCGTGTTGGTGAGGTCGGTGAGCTGCTCGGCGAGGAACTTGTGCCGCTGCTCGAGCGCCGCGAACTCCTCGAGGGCGAGCGGGTTGACCCGGCCGAGCTGCGCGAACTTGCGTTCCGCGCGGGCGAGGCGGCCCTGCTGCTCCTCGCGCACGAACGGCACTCCGTCGCCCTGTTCGTCGCCGCTCGTGTAGTCGTCGGGCACGAGCTGCTCGGGCCCGTATTCGGCCACGAGCACGTCTTCGACCAGTCCGAGCTCTTCGCCCGCCCGTTCGAGCAGCGTCGACAGGTGCAGCTTCTTCTCGTAGATCTGCATCTCGAGGCCGTGCACGTTCTCGCTCACGGTCGTCAGCTTGTCGCGCAGTTCGTGGCCCTGGCGACGCAGTTCGGCGAGCTCCTCGTTCTGGGCGCTGCGGGCGGCCTCGGCGGTCGCGAGCTCGAGGCGCGCGGCCGACACCGACCGGTCGACCGAGTCGAGCACGGCAGGCAGCGCCGCGATGACGCCCTGCGCCGACTGCACCTGGCGGCGGCGGATGACGGCGCGACGAGCGGCCTCCTCGGCCGCGGCGCGCTCGGCCTCGAGCTGCGCGGCGAGCTGGCCGGCGCGCAGTTCTTGCGCGCGCACGCGCTCCCGGGCGGTCTCGACCTGCAGCCGGGCCTCGATCTCGCGCTCGCGGGCCGCGTCGAGCTCGGCGTCGATGCCCTCGCGCGCACCCACGTCGAGGATCGGCCGTGGCCGCGACTGGGCCGTCTCGAGTTCTTGCTGCGCGCGCTCGACGGCACCCGCGGCATCCGTCACCGTGTCGGCGGCGAGCGCGAGCCCGCGTTCCAGCCGCTCGGCCTCGGCCTCGGCGGCCTCGACCTGCACCCTGGCGCGGTTGAGTTTCTCGGTCTGCGCGGCGAGCTGCGAGTCGAACTCGCGCAGGCTGGCGAGGGCGCGCACCGACTGCTCCTTGGCGACCTTCAGCGTGCCGCGCTGCTCGGCGAGGGTGAACTGCGCGCGCTCGATGAGTGACAGCACCTCGGTGAGCCGGTGGGTGGCTGCGTCGCGGTCGGCGACGAGCTCGAGCCGCGAGCGCTTCGCGCCCGAGCCGCCCTTGAGCACGAACCGGCTGAGCACGTCGCCCGCCTTGGTGATGATGGTGAGAGCCTCGGATGCGCCCTCGCCGGCCGCCTCCCAGACGTCACGCGCGATGTCGAGGTCGTCGGCGACCACCACGTCGGCGAGCAGCGCGAGCACGCCGTCGGGCGCCGTGACGATGGTCTGCGCGCTGACGGCTCCGTCGGGCAGCACCCCGTCGAAACCCTGGACCGAGCCGGAGCTGGCGAGCACGAGCTCGACCCGCCCGAGTTCGGCCGAGTGCGCGTGCCCGATCGCGGCGACCGCGGCGGACCGGTCGTCGGCGAGCACGGCGTCGGCGAGCGAGCCGAGTGCGGCGGCGATGGCGGCCTCGTAGCCGGGCCGCACCTGGACGTGCTCGGCGACGAGGCCGCGCACGCCGGCGAGCCGGGCCGCGACGAGCGCGCTCGAGCCGTCCTTCTGGTCGAGGGCGAGCGAGAGGGCGCCGACGCGGGCGTTCAGGGCGTCGCGTTCGCGTTCGTGGTCGTGCAGTTCTTCGCGCAGCCGGTCGATGTCGGCCTCGGCGGCGACGACCTCGGCCTGCGCCGTCTGGTAGAGCGCGTCGAGGTCGGTCTCGCTCGCGTCGTTCAGGGTCGCGGTGCTCTCGATCTCGACGAGGTTCGCGGCGGCCGCCTCGCCCCGGCCACGCGCGGCGTCGAGCGCGTTCTGCTGGCGCAGCACCTCGCCCCGCACGGCGGCGAGCCGGGAGGCGGCGGTCGCGGCCTGGCCGGTGAGCTTCGAGATCTCGAGGTCGTGCCGCGAGACGAGCGAGCTCTGGTGGGCGATCTCCTCGTCGAGGGCGTCGAGGGTGGCGCGGGCCTCGACGGTCGCGGCCTGCGCCTCGCGCCAACCGGTCTCGGCGTCGGCGATCGTCTCGGTGAGGCGCTCGGCCTCGTCGCGGGCGTCGGCGACCATGCCGGGAGTCACACCCGGTGCGCTCTCGGCGACCTCTCCCTGCTGGCCGAGCAGCGCGAGCCGCTGATTGGCGAGCGCGTAGAGGTTGCGCAGGCGTTCCTGCACCGACTCGAGCCCGAAAGCCACGCGCCGGGCGCCGTCGACGGCGTCGCCGATCTGCTCCTGTTCGAGGCGGTGCTCGCGCAGTTTGGCCTGGTCGAGCTGCTCCTGCAGCACGATGCGCTCGGTCTTGCGCTCGCTCTCGCTGCGGCTCGACGCGGTGATCGCGGCGCGCAGGTCGACGACCTCGTCGGCGAGCAGGCGAGCCTTGGCGTCGCGCACGATCGACGCGATCGACTGCGCCTCCTTGGCGATCTCGGCCTGGTGGCCGAGCGGCTTGAGCTGCCGGCGGATCTCCCCGGCGAGGTCGCTCAGCCGGGTCAGGTTGGCCTGCATCGCGTCGAGCTTGCGCAGGGTCTTCTCTTTGCGACGGCGGTGCTTGAGGATTCCGGCGGCCTCCTCGATGAAGCCGCGACGCTCCTCGGGGCTGGCACGCAGCACGGCGTCGAGCTGGCCCTGCCCGACGATCACGTGCATCTCGCGGCCGAGGCCCGAGTCGCTGAGCAGTTCTTGCACGTCGAGCAGGCGCACCGACGAGCCGTTGATGGCGTACTCGCTGCCGCCGTTGCGGAACAGCGTGCGGCTGATCGACACCTCGGCGTACTCGATCGGGAGGGCGCCGTCGGAGTTGTCGATCGTGAGGATGACCTCGGCGCGGCCGAGCGGCCCCTTGGTCGAGGTCCCGGCGAAGATGACGTCTTCCATTTTGCCGCCGCGCAGCGTCTTCGCGCCCTGCTCACCCATCACCCAGGCGAGCGCGTCGACGACGTTGCTCTTGCCCGAGCCGTTGGGCCCGACGACGCAGGTGACGCCGCGTTCGAAGGCGAAGGTCGTCGGCTGCGCGAACGACTTGAAGCCCTTGAGCGTCAGGCTCTTCAGATACACGAGCCCACCTCCCCTCCGGCCTAGAGTCTGGGACAACGGTACCGGATCGGCGCGATCTCCCCCGTCGTGCCGCGCCCGGAGCGTTGTGCTGCGCTCACGACTGCGCAGAGACTGGGTGCATGACAACCTTCACCGTCGAAGAACTGGTCGTGCCGGCGACGATCGACGCGGCCGACGCCGCCGACTTCATCGAGTCGACCGAGCTGCGCAACACGGTCGAGGCTCTCGGCTACGGAACACGCGAGCTCGAGATGACCCCGGCCGAGACCCTGCCGTTCTGGCTCGACACCGAGAACTCCCCGCGCCGACTGTTCGGTGTGCGCGAGAACGGGGTGCTGGTCGGGCGCGGCTTCTACGAGGTCAACGTCGGCAAGGAGGCGGGCGAACGGGTGGCCTGGTCTGCCGTCGAGGTGTTGCCGGAGTTCCGCAACCGCGGCATCGGCGGCGCGATCGCCGAGCACGTCGAGCGGCTCGCCCGCGACGACGGCCGCGACCGGCTGCTCGTCTACGTGGTTTCCCCGCCGGCCCCCGGCGAGCGCCTGGACGCCGCGACCGGCTTCGGTTCGGTGCCGCGCGACAACCCCGAGGTGCGGTTCCTGCTCGGGCGCGGCTTCGCCCTCGAACAGGTCGAGCGCGGCAGCCGTCTACCGCTGCCGCTCGACGACGGCCAGTTGCGCGCGGCGTTCGCCGCGGCATCCGCCGCCTCGGGCAGCGACTACTCCGTGCACTACTGGACCGGCGCGACCCCCGAACGCTGGCTCGACGACCTCGCGGTGTTGTACACGCGCATGAGCACGGATGCGCCTTCGGCGGGACTCGAGGAACCCGAAGACGTGTGGACGGCGGCTCGGGTCAGGGCGGAGGACGAGCGCCAGGCGGCGAGCCCGCGCACTCCGGTCACGGCGGCGGTGGAGCATGTTCCCACCGGACGCCTGGTCGGTTTCACCGAGCTGTCGGTGCCGCCCGACACCGCGCGTTCGGTCGGCCAGTACGACACGCTCGTGCTGCGCGAGCACCGCGGTCACCGCCTCGGCATGCTGCTCAAGGTCGCGAACCTCGCTGCGCTGCACGAGCACCACGCGGGCTACCCGTCGGTGATCACCTTCAACGCCGAAGAGAACCGGCACATGCTGCAGGTGAACGAAGACCTCGGCTTCGTGCCGATCGGCTACGAGGGCGCGTGGAGGAAGCAGCTGTCGTGACCTTCTTCTCGGTAGGAGAACTCGTGATCCCCGCGTCGATCGACGCACCGGGGGCCGAGGACTTCATCGAGATGACCCGCGTGCGCAACCGGGTGGGGGCCGAGATCGCGGGCACCTACGACCTCGCGGTGCGGCCCGACGAGCTGCTGCCGAGCTGGCACTCGCAGGATTTCGAGGAGAAGCGGATGCTCGTGGCCCGTGTCGAGGGACGCATCGTCGCGCGCGCCATCATCGAGCTGCCGGTCGGCACGCCGGTCGCCTGGATCGCCATCGAGGTACTGCGGCGGTTCCGGCGGCGCGGTATCGGGGCGGCGTTGTACGCGCGGCTCGAGGAACAGGCGGCGGTCGCCGGGCACCCGGTGCTGCAGGGTTTCGTGGTGCAGGGCGCGAGCGACTCGGTGGAGCGCATCGTCGCGCCCACCGGCTTCGGCTCGGTGCCACGCGACGACGACGCCTCGAGATTTTTGCTGGCGCGCGGCTTCGCTCTCGAACAGGTCGCGCGCATGGGGCGGCTCGAACTGCCGGCCGACCGCAGCGCGCTACGCCGCCGGTTCGTGCGGGCGAGCGACGACTCCGGCGTCGAATACAAGCTGCACTACTGGACGGGCCGCACCCCGCCCGACCAACTGCTGCGCGTCGCCGACCTGCGCGGCCGGCTCACGACCGACGCCCCGCAGGGCGGACTCGAGCCCGACACCTCGCCGTGGACGGTCGAGCGGGTGCGGGCGGAAGACGACACCCTGCTGCTCAGCCCGCGCACCCGGCTGACCGCGCTCGTCGAGTACCAGCCGACCGGCGAGGCGGCGGGGTACACCGAGCTCGACGTTCCGGCGGAGGTCGCGAGGCCCGTCACCCAGGGCGACACGATCGTGCTGCAGGAGCATCGGGGGCATCGGCTCGGCATGCTGCTGAAGACCGCGAACCTACTCCGGTTGGAGGAGGTGAGCCCGGGGCATCCGTCGGTCTTGTCGTTTACCGCCGAGGAGAACCGGCACATGCTGCAGGTGAACGACGTCCTCGGGTTCGTGCCGTGGGGCTACGAGGGGGCGTGGAAGAAGGTGCTCACCTGAGTTCGTCGACGACCGAGGGGCAGAGCAGGTCGAGTTCCTCGAAGGCCGCAATCAGCTCTTCGCCGCCTAATGAGGTAGGTCTCGGCGACCAGTTCTGGAACGGCCACTCGGCGACGAAGTCGGCACGGGCGGGCGGTGACTGTTCAAGCGGATAGCCGTTCTCGGCGTAGCACGGCATGACAAATCCCGTCCAATAGTCGTACAGGTAGCCGGCCTGGTCGTGCGTGAGCATGCCGCTCGGCGCCGACGGGAACCGGGCCGAGCAGATGTAGGCCGCGAGAGCGGACTCGCGACCGCCGCCTTCCACGGGGGCCATGCACGCCCGGAAAGCCTCGCCGTTGACGTCGTTGATCACCTCCGCGGCGACCTCGGGGCGGATCGCATCGGGATACTGCGCCACCACGCCCTCCCACTGCCTATCGAGGGAGCGGGTGATGAAGTCGGCCGTGCGCTCGGGCGTCATCGGCTCGCCCTCGGGAACCGCGCCGAGCACCTCGAGAACGGCGGCCTGGTCGATCGAGTACGGCTCTTCGGGCTCCGGCGTCGGCTGCGGGGCGACGAACGTGCACCCCGCCAGCGCCAGCAGCACGAGCGCGACGGCGGGCAGCATTCGAGATGTTCTCACCCTCGAACGATAGCCGCAGGTCGCGGCGCCGCACATCAGACTTTCGACTGAGTGTCGAACGCGCCACCCGGCCGCTCCGATGTCTCATCGGCGGCACATTGCGCTCGGGGATGCCCGCGAACAGCAATTTGCCGCCGGTGAGAGGCGGGCACGCGTCGCGACCTGTCACGAACGGGGCACCGACCGCCGCCGGTACCCCGTTTTGTGACAACTCGCGCGACCGGCCTGCCCGCCCACCGACCGATTTGCGGGAGAACGACTTATACCGGCCGAGAGACATCGTTCTCCCGCAAATCAGTGGGGCGCGAGGCGGTGCGCCGCGTCGAAACCGGCGCCGGCAGTCGCTAGGCGCATCCGCCCGCCCGGTGGCTACGAATCGGCCAATCCACAACGGTCGCAGCCCCGATTGCGACCAAAACGCGGCCGCGCGAGCCCTAGAAGGTTGCCGAGGCGGCGTCGAGCGCGGCGGTCTCGTCGGCCGTCAGCTCGAGCGTCGCCGACGCGATCAGCTCGGGCAGCTGCTCGGTCGTGCGGGCGCTCGCGAGCGGCGCGACGACGCCGGGGCGGCCGCGCAGCCAGGCGAGAGCCACGGATGCCACGGCCACGCCGTGCGCCGACGCTACGTCGTCGAGCGCCGCGATGACGCCGAGTCCGTTGTCGTTCAGGTAGGCGCCCATGCCGCCGCCGCGGGGCGACTTGCCGAAATCGTCGGCGGTGCGGTACTTGCCGGTGAGGAATCCGCTCGCGAGGGCGGAGTACGGCACCACCCCGAGCTGCTTCTCGGCGACGATCGCGCCGAACGAACTCTCGAACGGTTCGCGGTGCACGAGGTTGTAGTGCGGCTGCAGCGCGACGGGCAGGGCGAAACCGTTCGTCTCGGCGATCGCGAACCACTCGGCGACGCGCTCGGCCGTGTAGTTCGACAGCGCGATGTTGCGCACCTTTCCGGCGACGACGAGGTCGTTGAACGCCGACGCGGTCTCTTCGAGCGGGATCGACGCGTCGTCGAAGTGCGCGTAGTAGAGGTCGATGTAGTCGGTGTTCAGGCGTGCGAGCGACGCCTCGGCCGCGGCGAGCACGTTCGCGCCGCCGAGCCCCTTGAAGTCGGGGTGCTGGCTTACCTTGCTGCCGAGCACCACCGAGTCGCGGTTGCCGCGCGCCGCGAACCAGCTGCCGATAATGGTCTCCGACTCGCCACCCGAGTTGCCGGGCACCCACGACGAATAGCCGTCGGCCGTGTCGACGAAGTTGCCCCCGGATGCCACGAAGGCGTCGAGCACTTCGTGCGAGGTCTGCTCGTCGGAGGTCCAGCCGAAGGTGTTGCCACCCAGCGCGAGCGGGAAGACGTCGAGGTCTGAGCTGCCGATTTTTGTCATTCGTGGGGCCTTTCGTGTTGTCGGGGTTCTAGGGGCAACCGGCCGTCCGGCGCGTTTATTTCCCCTCGAGGTACTGCGCCGCGTCGCGCACGAGCTCGGCGGGTGGCGCCACCACGTCGAGCACCACCCCGGCCTCGTCGGCCCCGAGCGGTTCGAGGGTCGCGAGTTGCGAGGCGAGCAGCGCGGGCGGCATGAAGTGGCCGGGGCGCGCGCCGATGCGGGCCGCGAGCAGTTCGGGGTCTCCGTGCAGGTGCACGAAGACGACGTCGGGCGCGCCCGCGCGGATGAGGTCGCGGTAGGCGCGCTTCAGGGCGCTGCACGCGATGACGATCGATTCGCCCGGCTCGAAGCTGGCGGCGACGGCCGCGAGCCAGGGCGCGCGGTCCGTGTCATCCAGAGCCTGTCCCGCCGCCATCTTCGCGACGTTCGCCTGCGGGTGCAGCGCATCGGCGTCGAGAAACCGCGCGCCGATCTCGGCGGCGAGCAGGGCGCCGACGGTGCTCTTTCCGCAACCGGCGACGCCCATCACCACGACGTGCGTCGTCACGACGTGCGTCACCACGACCTGCGTCGTCACCAGTCGTGAACCGTGCCGTCGGCCAGGCGGTTGTACGGCAGGTAGGCCGTCTCGTACGGGTACTTGCCGGCCTCGTCGACGTTCAGCTCGACGCCGATGCCCGGCTTGTCGCCCGGGTGCAGCATGCCGTCGTTCCAGGTGAACGACTGCTCGAAGACCGCGTTGGTCTTGTCGCCGTGGCGCATGTACTCCTGGATGCCGAAGTTGTGGATCGCCAGGCCGAGGTGCATCGCGGCGGCCATGCCGACCGGCGAGATGTCGGTCGGCCCGTGCATGCCCGACTTGATCTGGTACTGGCTGGCGTACTCGAGCACCTTCTTCAGGTGGGTGATGCCGCCGGTGTGGGTGACGGCGCTGCGCACGTAGTCGATGAGCTGCTCGCGGATGATCTGCTGGTAGTCCCACACCGTGTTGAAGATCTCGCCGATCGCGAGCGGAGTGGTCGTGTGCTGGCGCACCAGCCGAAGCGCCTCGGGGTTCTCGGCAGGGGTGCAGTCCTCGAGCCAGAACAGGTCGAACGGTTCGAGCGACTTGCCGAGCTTCGCGGCCTGGATCGGCGTCATGCGGTGGTGGCCGTCGTGCAGCAGCGGCAGTTCGGCCCCGAACTCGTTGCGCACGGCCTCGAACACGGTGGGCACGTGACGCAGGTAGCTGCGGGTGTCCCAGTCCTCCTCGGCCGGGAACGCGCCGCGCTGCGCCGGCTCGTGGTCGTAGCGCACACCCGTGTTCGCCTCGAAGGTGGCGTTCGACGCGATGCCGTAGATCGACTTGAGGCCCGGAACACCCGTCTGGATGCGGATTGCCTTGTAGCCCTCCTCCTGGTGTTCGCGCACGCTGTCGAACAGCTCCTCGGTGGTCTTGCCCGAGGCGTGGCCGTAGGCGAGCAGACCGGTGCGCGACGCCCCGCCGAGCAGCTGGTAGAGCGGCATACCTGCGGCCTTGGCCTTGATGTCCCAGAGCGCGACGTCGACGGCCGCGATCGCCGCCATCGTCACCGGGCCGCGGCGCCAGTAGGCGCTGCGGTAGAGAAACTGCCAGGTGTCTTCGATCTTGTGGGCGTCGATGCCGATGAGCAGCGGCACGACGTGCTCGCGCAGGTAGGCGACGACGGCGAGCTCGCGGCCGTTCAGGGTCGCGTCGCCGAGGCCGGTGAGCCCGTCGTCGGTCGTGAGCTTGAGCGTCACGAAGTTGCGGTCGGGGCTGGTGACGATGACGTCGGCTGCGATGATTTTCACGGGTGGTTCCCTTCGGTGAAGCTGGCTGTTTCAGTGGCGGTCGGTCGCGCGCAGCGACTCGACCAGGTCGACGACGTCGGTGTCGCCGGCCAGGTGGTCGTCGAGGATGGCGAGCATCGCGATGGTGCGGGCGCGGCCGGTCTCGCGCAGGGCCGTCGCGATGTCGGCGGCGCGCGAGTCGACGGGGTCCGTCGCGCCGGCGGTCCAGTCGATCCAGGCGGCGATGAGACGGGCGGATGCGCCCCCGCTGCGCCCCTCCGCACGTTCGGCGCGCAAAACGGGCACGGCCCGCAGCCGCAGTTTTGTGCTTCCGTCGGCCGCGATCTGGGCGAGGTGGTGGGCGATGCGCGCGTTGCCGAAGCGGTCGAGCAGCGCGGCGCGGTAGTCGTCGATGGCGAGGCCGGGGGCGGTGAGGTGGGCGGATGCCTCGTTCCAGAACTCGTCCACCCAGGTGGCGCAGACCGCGTCGGAGATCGCGTCGAACACCGTCGTGTGCCCGCGGATGCTGCCGGCGTAGGCGAGCAGCGTGTGCGCGCCGTTGAGCAGCCAGAGTTTGCGGCGCTCGAACGGCTCGATGTCGTCGACGAACTGCGCGCCGGCCCGCTGCCACTGCGGCCGCCCCGCCGGGAAACCGCCCGACAGCACCCAGCTCGAGAACGGCTCGGTGACGACGGGGGCGCGGTCGAGCAGCCCGGTCGCGGCGGCGACCTGGGGCGTGTCGTCGGCGGTGGCACGCGGGGTGATGCGGTCGACCGAGGTGTCGACGAACGAGACGTTCGCCTCGATCCAGTCGGCCAGACCGCTGCCGGGTTCGACCAGCCGCGCCATGCCGACGACCGCGTTGTGCGCCGCGGTGCCGTTGGCCGGCAGGTTGTCGCAGCTCACGACCGCTATCGGCCCGGCGCCCGCGGCACGGCGTGCGGCGAGGGCGCGCACGAGTCGGCCGGGCATGGTCGTCGGCGCGTCGGTCGCCGCGTCGGCGGTCACGGCCGGGTGGCCCGCGGCGAGCTCTCCGTCGGCGCCGAGCAGGTAGGCGGCCTCGGTCACGGTGATGGTCACGATCGCCGTGGTCGGTGCCGCGACGAGCGCGCACAGCCGGGCGAGGTCGGCGCCGTCATGGGACTCGACGATGCTCGACACGACGTGGAAACCATCGCTCTCGCCGCGCTCGACGACGGTGTACAGGCCGCCCTGCGCCTCGAGCGTGCGGGCGGCCTCGGGCGAGCGCCCGGTGAAGGCGGCGATGCCCCACTCGCGGTCGTCGTCCACGGCGTCGGTGTACCAGGCCTGGTGCGCGCGGTGGAAGGCGCCGAGTCCGAGGTGCACGATCCTGACCGGGGCCGTCGATCCCGCGTCGAGGGTGGCGCGGGTGAGCGGCGCGGGCGCATCCGTCCGGATCGTCACAGCTTGAACACCCGCCGGGGCGAGGCGTCGACGAGGTCGACGATGATCTCGGCCGCCCGGTCTTCGGAGACGCGGCGCTCGACCACCAGCCGGGCGAGAAACGCCGCCTCGGTGCGGCGCGAGGCGTCGTGCCTGGCCGGGATCGACGCGAACGCGCGCGTGTCGTCGATGAAGCCCGACGACCGGGTGAACCCGGCGGTCTCGGTCACAGCCGAACGGAACCGCAGCATCGCGTCGGGCGCGTCGAGGAACCACCACGGCGCCCCGATGAACACCGAGGGGTAGAAGCCGGCGAGCGGGGCGATCTCGCGCGAGAACACCGTCTCGTCGGTCGTGAACGGCACGAGGTGGAAGCCCTCTGCCGTGCCGAAGTCTTCGAGCAGGGCGCGCAGGCCGTTCGTGTAGTCGACCGCGACGGGGATGTCGTGTCCGCTGTCGGCCCCGAAGGCCCCGTGCGTCGCCGTGTGGTGGTTGCGGAAGATGCCCGGATGAATCGTCATCACGAGTCCGTCGGACACGGCCATGCGCGCCATCTGGTACATCATGTGCGCCTCGAACAGGTCGGCGTCGGCCGCGCTCGCCTCGCCGCGGCGTGCGGTGTCGAAGAGCGCCCGCGCGGTGGCGTCGTCGAGCTTGACGGTCTGGGCGGTGCGCGACCCGTGGTCGCTCGACACGGCGCCGTTGGCGACGAAGAACGCGCGGCGGTTCTCGAGCGCCCGCAGGTAGCCGGCGTGGCCGGTGAGGCCGTCGCCCGCCGCCTGCACGAGCCGGTCGACCCGGTCGGCCCAGCCGGGGGTGTTCACCTTCAGGTAGGCGTCGGGGCGGAAGGTCGGCAGCACGCGGCCGGTGAAGCTGGCGTCGGCGGCGAGCGCACGGTGGGCGGCGAGGTCGTCGAGCGGGTCATCGGTGGTGGCGAGCACCTCGATGCCGAACGCGTCGAACAGGGCGCGGGGGCGAAACTCGGGCGAGGCCAGGCGGGCCTCGATCGCGTCGAAGATCTCGTCGGAGTGCTCGGCGTCGATGTGCGCGTCATCGAGGCCGAAGACGTTGACGAACTCGGAGCGCAGCCAGTAGCCGGAGGCCGTGCCGTCGAACGCCGGCCAGGCGGCGCAGAAGTGACGCCAGGCCTCACGCGGAGTGACGGTCGTCGTGCCGCCGACACGCAACCGGTCGAGACCGACGCCGCCCGCGTGCACCAGCCTGGTCACGTAGTGGTCGGGGCTGATCAGCAGCGTCGTCGGATCAGGGAAGCGCTCGTCGGCCTCGAGCAAGGACGCGTCGACGTGGCCGTGCGGCGAGATGATCGGCAGGTTCTCGACGAGCGCGAGCAGCGACCGGGCGACCGTCCTGGTGGCGGGATCGGAGGGCAGGAGGCGGTCGGGATCCGCTGCTATCGACGTTGACATGGTTTCCATAGTGCTCGGATTCTGCTTTCTTGTCAATCGGTTGCCAAATGGAGCGCACAGCGGGAAATCCCCGATGAATCGCCAAGTAATGCCACCCTCGGGCGGCGTCGATGGTGCGACCTAGGCGGGGCGTGCCTCGGCCGTCGAACCCCTGATGACGAGCGAGGTCTTGAGGTCTGGACGCTCGTCGCTCTGGGTGCCGGCGAGCAGCGACAGCACCCCGCGGGCGGCGTACTTGCCCGCCTCGGAGTGGGGCGCGCCCACGGAGGTCAGCCCGGGCGTCGTCCAGTCGGCGCCGAAGATGTTGTCGAAACCGACGATGCTGATGTCGTGCGGCACCCGCACGTCGCGCGCGATGAGGGTCTGCATGAGGCCGATCGCGATCAGGTCGTTGTAGGCCATGACCGCTGTCGCGCCGCTCGCCAGCACCTCGTCTGCGATGGCCCGGCCTGCCTCCATGCTGGGCTGGTCGCTCGACATCTCGACGGTCTCGATGCCGACGGCCGCGGCGAACTGCTGGATGCTCGACCAGCGTTTGTGCGACGCCCACGAGCGTCTGGGGCCCGCCACGTAGGCGATGCGGGTGTGACCGAGCGCGGCGAGGTGGCTGATCGCCTCGTCGACACCCGAGTCGACGTCGGCGACAATGGCCGTGATGTGGTCGACCTCGCGGTTGATCACAACGACGGGCTTCTCTTCGGCGAGCTCGCGGATCTCGTCGGGCTGCAGGCGCGAGGTGGCGAGGATGAGCCCGTCGACCGAGGGCATCAGCCGACGAGCGGTGAGCATCTCCATCTCGGCCGACTCCCGGAACTCGGCGAGCACGAGCGTGTAGTCCTGCTCGGCCGCCTCCCGTTCGGCACCGCGCACGATGTCGAAGAACACCGGGTTGGTGATGTCGGCGACGATGAGGCCGATGGTTCGGGTGCGCCCGGTGAGCAGCGCTCGCGCCGCCGGGTTCACCCGGTAGTTGAGTTCTTTGGCGGCCGCGTGGATCTTCTGCTCGGTCTTCGCGCTGATGCGACCGGGTGTACTCAGCGCGCGTGAGACGGTCGAGGCGTTAACCCCGGCGAGCTGGGCGATGTCGTAGATCGTCGCGGCGGGCCTGCGCGATGAGGCCGTGGGGACAGCGGCGTGCTCAGTGTCGCTCATCGATCCCTCCCTCTCGTCGCGGCGCTGCAAGCCTAGGCACAGCGGTCGTCGGATACACCGTATTGACTGCGCATGCGTTCGTGCGGCAGGCGCACCCTAGATCTACCACCATCAGACGATCGCGCCCGCCTGCTCGTCTTCGTTGCGCTGTCTCTCGAGCAGGCGCAGCCGGTCGTTGCGACGCAGCTCTTGGCGGTCGGGATCGGTCACCGGAGACGCCATCAGCAGGCGTTGGGTGTACGGGTGCTCGGGGTCGCCGGTCACCTGCGAGGTCTCTCCCTGCTCGACGATCTCGCCGTGGTACATCACCGCCACCCGGTGGCTGATGTGCCGCACCACGTCGAGGTCGTGCGAGATGAAGAGGTAGGAGACGCCGGTCTCGCGCTGGATGCTGAGGAACAGGTCGAGGATGCGGGCTTGGGTCGACAGGTCGAGCGCCGAGACCGGCTCGTCGCAGACGATGAGTTTCGGGCTCAGCGCGAGCGCCCTGGCGATCGCGATGCGTTGGCGCTGGCCGCCGCTGAACTCCCGCGGCAGGCGGTCGACCGAGTCGCGCGGCAGGTTGACGTGGTCGAGCAGCTCGGCGATGCGCGCCCGCGAGGCCTTCAGGCCGCTGCCCGCGATCGCCAACGGCTCGGCGAGGATGTTGCCGATCGTCATCGCTGGATTGAGCGACGTGTACGGGTCTTGGAAGACCACCTGCAGGTCGGCGCTGAGGCTGCGGCGTTCGCTGCGCTTCGCGTGCGAGATGTCTTTGCCGTCGAAGGTGATCGTGCCCTTCGTCACCGGCGCGAGCCCGAGGATGGCCCGGCCCAGCGTCGTCTTGCCCGACCCGGATTCGCCGACCAGCCCGAGGGTCTCCCCCGCGCCGACCTCGATCGACACGTCGTCGAGGGCGTGGAAGCTCTTCGCCCTGAACCCCTTGCCGGGGTAGTCGACGTCGAGACCGTCGACCGAGAGCAGTGCCGTGTTCGTCATGCGCGCGTTCCCGTCGTCAGCATGCTCATGGGCTCTTTGCCCTCGAGCGTGGATGCCAGCAGCTGCCTCGTGTACTCGTGCTCCGGTGCGCGCAGGATCGTGCGCACGTCGCCGCCCTCGACGAGCTTGCCGTCTTTCATCACCACGACGCGGTCGCAGATGTCGGAGACGACCCCGAAGTTGTGGGTCACGATGATCATGCCCATGCCGAGCCGCTTCTGCAGGTCGCGCAGCAGGTCGAGCACCTCGGCCTGCACGGTGACGTCAAGCGCCGTGGTCGGTTCGTCGGCGATGAGCAGGTCGGGCTCGCAGCTGACCGCGCCGGCGATGAGCACACGCTGCGCCATGCCGCCCGAGATCTCGTGCGGGTAGGCGTCGAAGGTGCGCTGCGGGTTGGCGATTCCTACGGTGGCGAGCAGGTCGAGCGCGCGTTTTTTCGCCTCGGCCTTCGAGACGCCGAGCACCTTCACCATCGGGCGCACCAGCTGGTAGCCGATCGTGAAGGCGGGATCGAGGTTGCTCATCGGTTCCTGCGGGATGTAGGCGATGCCCTTGCCGCGCAGCGACGCGATGCGCCCCTGGGCGACGGCCCGCGACCCCGGCGTGACCGTGCGGGTGGAGCCGATCGTGATGCTGCCGCCGAGGATCTCGGCCTCTTCGGGCAGCAGTCCGAGCACCGAGAAGGCCGTCTGCGACTTGCCCGAACCCGACTCCCCCACGATGCCGAGCACTTCGCCGCGGTCGACGTGCAGCGAGACGCCGTCGACGACGGTCTTCATCCCGCCGCCGGCCTGCGGGTAGCCGACACGCAGGCCGTCGACCACGAGCAGGTGGTCGGCGACAGCGTTCGTCGCGGTATCGGTCGAGACCGCGGATGCGACGGGTGCGGTCGTTCGCGCCGCGCGCGTCGTGCGCACCTTGGGGATCTTCTGGCCGTCTTCGAGCGAGTCGCGCAGGGCGTTGCCGAGGATCGCGAGGCAGACCGTGGTGATCGCGATCGCCAGGGCGGGCCAGAGCAGCAGCAGCGGGTTCAGATAGACGTTGCGGAAGGCGTCGGACAGCATCACACCCCAGGTGGGCACGAGCGGGTCGCCGAGTCCGAGAAACTCGAGTCCCGACTGGATGGCGATCGCGACACCGGCGACGTTCGCCGTCTGGATGATGATGGGGGCGCGCACCACCGAGAAGATGTGACGCGACATGATGCGGGTGTCGCTCAGACCCGAGACGCGGGCGGCGTCGACGTAGAGCTCGTTGCGCACCGACTTCACCGCCGTGCGGGTGAGCCGGTAGAACGAGGGCGCGAGCAGCACACCGAACACGAGCATCGAGATCCAGACCGAGGGGCCGGTCGCGGCCCGCACGGCGAGCAGCACGATGATGCCGGGAAGCGACATCAGCATGTTGGTGACCCAGTTAGCGCTGCCGTCGAACAACCCGCCGAAGTAGCCGGCGGTGATACCGGCCGGTACACCGATCGCGATGGCGACGACGGCGGCGAGCGCGGCGGCCGCGAGCGTGATCTGGCTGGCGAACAGCAGGCGGCTGAAGACGTCGCGTCCGAGGCTGTCGGTACCGAGCAGGTGTTCGGCGCTCGGGTTGGCGAGCACCGTCTGCAGGTCGCCGTAGTTCGGGTCGTGGGTGGCGAGCACGGGAGCGAGGACGCTCGCGAGCACCGTGCCGACGAGCAGCACGAGCGCCGCGACGGCGAGTGGGTTCTTGAGCAGCCGCTTGACCACTCCGCTGCGCACAACGACGACGGGCGCCGTCGTGCCCTGGACTACTGCTTCGCTCATGAGACACGCACCTTGGGGTTGAGCCAGCCGTTGACGAGGTCGACGACGAGGTTGACGATGATGACCATCACCACGGTGTAGACGACGACGCCCATCACGATCGGGATGTCGCCCTGCGTTGTGGAGAGCACGGCGAGCGGGCCGACACCGGGGAGGGCGAAGATCTGCTCGATGATGACCGAGCCGCCGAGCAGTCCGACGAACTGCAGCGACAGGATGGTGAGGGCGGCGGGTGCCGCGCTGCGCAACACGTGCTTGAACACCACTTCGCGTTCGGACAGTCCGCGGCTGCGGAGGGTGCGCACGAAGTCGCGGCGGCGCACGTCGATGATCGCGCTGCGGAACTGCTGCGCGGCCTGGGCCACCAGCTGGAAGACCAGGGCGGTGATCGGCAGGGCGATCGACATCAGCCAGAGCGTGGGGTTCTCGGCGAAGGGCACGAAGCCGGTCGCCGGGAAAATGCGTGCCTGGATGGCGAGGCTGGTGACCAGCACGATCGCGACGACGAAGCTCGGCAGCGCGTCGCCGGCGAGCGAGAGCAGCTGCACGGCGCGGTCGACCCAGCCGCGCTTGATGGCGGCGGCGACACCGAGCAGTGCTGCGAGCACGGCCGCGATGACCAGGGCGCCGATGACGATCGTGAGCGTCACCGGTAGCCGGTTGAAGAGAGCCGAGACGACGGGTTCGCTGGTGAACCACGAGCGGCCGAAGTCGCCGGTGATCGCGCCGCCGAGCCATTCGAGGTATCGCACGGGCAGCGGCTGGTCGAGGCCGAGCTCGGCCTGCTTGAGCGCGATCTGCTCGGGCGTCGCGAACTCGCCCAGGATGTTCTGCGCTATTCCGTCGCTGGAGAAGTAGAGCAGCACGTAGGTGATCGTCGAGATCACGAACAGCAGCAGCACTCCCGCCACGAGCCGTCTGAGGAGAAATATCAGCATCATCGATTCCCATGTTCGCCACGACATCGTGGCCCGATCGGGTTGCACCGGCCGGGGTCGCGCGTTCGCGCCCCCGACCGGAGGGGACTACGCAGCCGGGGCGTAGTTGTAGATAGACGGCACCGCCTGCTGCAGCTGGTTCTCGACGGTCACGGTCTTGTCGAAGAAGTACAGCTGGTTGACGCGGTAGAACGGTGCGAACCATGCCTCCTCGGTGATGTACTCGGTGAGCGCCTGCGCGGCGTCGTCGTCACCGGCCTGCACCTCCTTGATCAGCGCGGCCGACTCGTCGTCGGTGTACTTCAGCGGGTTGAACGCGGCGTTCGGACCGATGTGGTGGTTGATCGCCACCCACGGGTCGCCCTGGAAGATGCCGTAGTAGCCGAGCGAGTACTTGCCGGTGAAGATCTCGTTGCGGTAGTCGGTCGACGGGATGACGACCTGCGTCGCGGTGATGCCGACGTCGGCGAGCTGCTGCACGATCGCGGCGTTGATGATCGTGTCGGCGCTGTTCACCGGGAGCGTGATCTCGAAGCCGTCGGGGTAGCCGGCGTCGGTGAGCAACGCCTTCGCCTTCTTCGGGTCGAAGTCGTAGTACCCGTCGAGTTCTTCGACGTAGCCCGCGCTCGCGGTGCCGGTGATCTGGCTGGTGATCTCACCGTTGCCGAGTAGCAGCGAGTCGAGCAGCGACTGCCGGTCGATCGCATAGTTGATCGCCTGGCGCACCCGCACGTCGCCGAGCGGCTCGGCCTGGCTGCCCGCGCGGTCGAACAGGAACAGTCCCTGCCAGTCGACCGGGTTGGTGATCTCGGTGAGTCCGGCACCTTCGCCCTGCACCGCCGTCTTGGCGTCGAGCAGACCGGCGTTGATCTGACCCGAAACCAGCGCGTTGACGCGGGCCGTGACATCCTGCATCGACTTGATGACGATCTTGTCGAACTTCTGCAGGTCGGGGTTCCAGTAGTCGTCGCGCTTCGTGTACGTGTAGGTGGCGCCGGTGACGGTCGCCGCGACGTCGAGCTCGTACGGTCCCGAGCCGACGGGGTCCGCGATGATGCCCTCGGTGTCGAGGGCGGCCGGGCTGCCCATAAATCCGGCGGAGGCCGCCATGTAGAGCAGGATGCCGGGGTCGGGAGCGGAGAGTTCGATCACGGCGGTGTCTTCGTCGACGACGCGCACGCCCTCGATCGACGCCGCCGTGGAGGCCTGCGGTCCGTTGGCCGCCTTGAAGTGCTCGATGTTGGCCTTGACCGCCTCGGCGTCGAACTTCTCGCCGTCGGAGAACGTGACGTCGTCACGCAGGTTCATCGTGAGTTCGGTGTTGGTGTCGTCATACTCCCAGTCGGTGGCGAGCATCGGCGAGAGGTCGCCGTTCGGCTCGCGCAGGATGAGGGTGTCGTAGACGGGCTGGTAGTACTGCATGTAGTGGCCGACGTGCGAGGCGGCCGGGTCGAACGACGTGACGTCGACGAGCGAACCCAGCGTCAGCGTTCCCCCGCTCGCACCGGGGGCCGGGGTACCGCCGGCGTCGCCGCCGCCTGCGCCGCAACCGGTGAGCACGAGGGCCCCGGTCGTCAGCATTGCCGCGAGCGCGGCCCGTGAACGTAACTTCATTGTCAGCTCCTAGCTGGTGGATATGAACGGCTTTGTCCGGCGAGCCGACCGCCCGTCTCCGGGGCTGTGGTCGATGCGCTTGTTGAAGCGTACGTGCCGGATACGGGTTTTGGCAACCGATTGTCAAAACTTTGGCAAGCGATTGTCAGACGGCGTCGGCGAACGACTCCCGGTAGACCTCTTTGACGATGCGCAAAGACTTCAGCGCCTCGGTCGGGTCGATCCAGAACGGGCCGGGCTCGCCCCGACGGGCGTAGAAATCGGCGATGAGCAGCTCGTGCGAGACTCCCCAGTACGACCGCTCGCCGGGTCGGGCCGGCTGGTCGGAGATCACGTCGACCCGTCCGTCGTCGTGACGGACGGTGAGGTCGCCGCGCAGGTGCAGCGTCGCCCTCTCGGTCACGATGTCGATCGTGACGGGGGCGTTCGCGGCGTTGGCGAGCGTCGCGAACACGACGCTGCGCAAACCGTCCGCGTGCTCGAGCACGAAGTCGGCCGTGTCCTCCACCTCGATCACGCCCTGCAGCGACCGGTTCGCGGCGCCGCCGGTGACCGCGGTCACGTCGCCGACGAGCCACTGCACGAGGTCGACGGTGTGGATGGCCTGATTCATCAGCAGGCCTCCCCCGCTGCCCGCCCAGGTTCCCCGCCACGGACGGTCGAGGTAGTACGACGCCGCACGATGCCAGACGACGGTCGCGTGCGCGGCGACGACGGCGCCGAGTTCGCCCGAATCGAGCGCGGCCTTGAGCGCCGCGACCGTGGGGTTGTACCGGTTCTGGAAGCAGACCGCGACCTTCGCCGGGCTCGCCGCCGCGGCCGCCGCGAGCGCCTCGCCGTCGGCGAGGGTGTGTGCGAGCGGCTTCTCGGTGACGGCGTCGATGCCTCGCTCGAGACAGGCGAGCGTCATGCGCGCGTGCTCGTTGTGCGGCGTGCAGACGTGCACGACGGTGGGCCGCGCCTCGTCGAGCATGCGCTCGAAGTCGCCGAAGCCGGGAACACCGTGTGCCTTCACCGCGGCGGCGAGCCTGCCGGGATCGGTGTCGGACACGGCGACGAGCCGCACGTCGGGCAGCCGCGACAGCGCGTCGAAATGCAACGCGGAGATGTCGCCGCAGCCGATGACCGCGGCGGTGACCTGCGGCATCAGAGCCGCGCCGACGAGAGGGCCGACTTCGCCCACTCGTACGAGACGGCGTGCGATTCGTAGAGCGAATCGACGCTCGGAACGTCGACCTCGATCATGTAGTCGCCGTCGTAGTCGTCGGGGATGGCCGCCACGATCGCCGCGAAGTCGAGGATGCCGCGGCCGGGCTCCGCCCACAGCCGCTTGGTGGCCGAGGTCTCACGGTAACCGAGCCCGACACGGTCGGCAGGATCGAGGTAGTCGGGGTATACATCTTTGATGTGGATGCCGCCCAGCCGGTCGGCGTACCGCTCGATCATCGCGACGGGATCGATGCCGGCCCAGCGCAGGTGACCGGTGTCGGGACCGAAGCCGATGAGGTCGGGCCCGAGCGTGTCGAGCAGGCTGGTGATCTCGTATTCGGTCTCGAAGACCCCGCCGATGTGGGAGTGGTGCAGGGGCCGGATGCCCTCGGCGATCAGCATTTCGCAGGCGGCACCCGCGTTCGCTATCGCCCTGTCTAGCCGGTCCTGGCTGAAGTCGGCACCGACGGCGGGCTCGGCCATGCGTGCCGGGATCGCCATCGACGAGATCATCGCGCGGTCCTGGCCGAGACTGGCCTGGTCGGCGCCGAACTTCCTCGCCGACTCGAGCACGACCGCCATGTCGACCGTCTCGTCGAACGCGCTGCTGAACAGGCTGAGCGAGGGGGCGAGGCCGTAGCCCGAGATCCACTCCAGGTAACCCGAGGCGGTCATGCCCTCGGGGATGTCGGCCTTCACCGCGGTGAACCCGATCTTCTGGAAGTCGCGGAACGCCTCCTCGAACACGGCAGGCGACTTGTCGGTCACCCCGTCACGCGACCAGTAGGGGATGGGGTTGGCCGCGACGCGCGGTGTTCTGGTTGTCATCGTTGACTCCTTGGTTCGGTCGGTAGGGGCGTGCTGGCTGCGGGGATCAGACGAGGCGCACGGGCAGGCCGGTGCGGGCCGACTCGTAGACGCCCGTGATGATCGCGATGGCCTGCCGGTTCTCGCGCAGCCCGACGCGCACGGTCTCGGTTCCCTCGAGCGCGGCGAGGAAGTTGAGGTACTGGTGTTTGTGCGCGTTCGACATCTGGCCGGGGCCGCCGGCCGCGGGGAAGAAGTCGGCGGGAAACTCGTGCTCGTCGACCTGGTTGGTCTTGGCGCCGGTGTTGCCCATAAACGCCTCCGCCACGGGCTGGTCGGCTGGAGTGGTGTGGATGTAGGTGAGCCGGTCGTTCTCGATCACCGCGGACCCCTTGTCGCCATGCACTTGCAGGCGCGCCACGAGCCCGGGGTAGACGGCGGTCGAACCGTGCAGCACGCCGATCGCACCCGACTCGAACTTCACGACGGCGGCGGCCACGTCTTCGACCTCGATGCGGTCGTGGGCGAGCGTGCCGGTGTAACCGAAGACGTCGACGGGGGTGCCGAGCGCCGCCACGAGCAGGTCGACGGTGTGCACACCCTGGTTCATCAGCGCGCCACCGCCGTCGAGCGCCCACGTGCCGCGCCAGTCCCCCGAGTCGTAGTAGCTCTGTCCGCGCCACCAGTCGATCGACGCGATGCCCGACGTGAGGCGGCCGAGTTCGCCGCGTTCGATGGCGCCGACGAGCAATTCGCTCGACGGGTCGAACCGGTGCTGGGAGATCACGGTGACGATCGTGCCTGCGGCCTGCTGCGCGGCGATGATCGCGTCGGTGCGGTCGACGGTGACCTCGGCGGGCTTCTCGATGATGACGTTCTTGCCCGCCTCGAGGGCCTCGATGGCGACGTCGGCGTGGGTACCGGTGGGGGTGCAGACCACGACGACCGACACGTCGCTCGCGCCGAGCGCCTC
>Ga0247740_1000406_pt1 | contig 21510 bp, 29 predicted proteins | sample UWRJL148409B2_FD_180942 | JGI IMG/M metagenome (GOLD analysis project Ga0247740, IMG submission 180942) | Plant litter microbial communities from Arlington Agricultural Research Station in Wisconsin, United States - UWRJ-L148-409B-2 | ecosystem: Environmental > Terrestrial > Plant litter >...
ACACTACGTCTGGTGATGTTATTACTAGGCTTGCTGGTCTCGACATGGTTAGTCCAGTTGATGAAATGCAACCAGGACGTACGCCTGAGGCACATGACTTTCGTCTATATGCACAAACATTAGGCGGTCGTGAAGTAGCAGTATCTACACGCAAAGGCTCAGGAGAATATATTACTCCACTATCAGAAGCCCTCAACGTGTCTAATACGTCCGCTACGGGTGCTTCAGACGTTAATGTGGGTATTGAGACCTTTATTCAGTTACAACCGTTCACAGCGGCTTCTACGGGGCGTTTAACGGCTATTGATTTACAGCCAGCGAGTGGTACATCAAACACTGCGTTACGTATAGACATTTATGATGACAATGGTAACATGCCTTCAAAGCGAATTACTCGTTCCTCTATTTCTGATATGGGCTCTGGTTTTGCATGGCTCAAAGCTCGATTCGTTAATTCTCCACTATTGACAAACGGTTCAAAATATTGGATGGTAATATATCTCCAAGACGATGGTAGCGGTATGGCTAAACTAAAAACAAGCACAGCTGGTACTAAAGCCTACGCTGGTAACTCTGGTATCCTAGGTGCGACTGTACAGACATACGGTATCCTACACAGAGTTTACACATCTCCTGAGGCTAAACCTTTAGGTGCTTATCGCTTTAACCGTGATGATACTGTCAACCGAACTGTAGCCGCTTACGGCACTACGATGTACGTTGTTGATGAGTCGACCAAGACACTTACACCGCTCATTACAGGGCTATCTTCTAGTGCAAGTAATTACTCTTTCACTAATGGTGATGGTAAAGTATTCTGGGCAAACGGATACGACCAACTCACAGCATGGGACGGAACGATTGAAACATCAGCTCCAAACATACTAACAAACCCTAGCTTTACAACAAACACTGCTACATGGTCTGCTATAGCTGGCTCAAGCATTTCTCGTGTAACATCAGACTTCAACAGTACTCCTGCTTCATTACAGCTTACAGCAGCTTCTGGTATTCGTGGTGCAATTCTAACTATAAACATGGAAGCTAATAGGCGTTACAAGATTAGCTACTATGTAAAGGGTTCAACTGCTACGGGCAACACATTCCTTACACTCAATGGTGGTACTACTGCTCTGGTAGGTACTACAAACCCTGTTACGACAGCATGGGTAAAGCGTGAGTTCTATTATACTCCTGGGACAGATGTAACAACTCTTGAGTTCAAGACTGCTAGCGACAACGTATTTATTGACGATGTTGTAGTCCAGAACACAGGTATTGAATACATTATTGATACAGAACTTCCTATCCTTAAAGAGATTTGTTTCCACAAAGACCGTATGTTCGGTGTATCAGCAGCTGACGCTAACCGCATGGTATTCTCTGAAAACCCAGGAAACCCTAGTGATAAACCAGTTCGACAACAGTGGTACTATCAGTGGCTTTCTGTATCGTTTGTATACGTTCCTCGACCAAAGAATGGCTCACCTATTACAGCTCTGATTCCATTCCAAGACAACCTCATCATTTTGACACAAGACATGAAATATGTTCTAAGTGGTTCAGACCGAGGCAACTACTTCTTACGAGAATCAACTGGTAGCGAAGGTGCTCTATCACGTAGGGGTGTTATATCAGACCCTAACTACATCTACTTTGTAGCACATGACGGTATCTACCGATTCAATGGTGCTAAGGACGAGAAACTTTCAGGACTAATCCAACCACTATTTGACAACTGTCCATTGAAGCATGAGATAACTCTAGCTTTATGGAAAAGTCAAGTACGTGCATACATGGCTTCCGAGTTCTCAAGCACTCACGATATCACAGCTATATTTAGCAATGACTACAGTGAATGGATGTTAGACACAGATACATATGTATCACGAGCACTATTCTACTCAGACTCTGATGACCAGATGGAACTTGTAGAGTTTAGCTCACAAACAGCAACACTGTACTTTGCAGAGGTTGACTTCAACTCTCTCGGTGCTCCGATTGACTTCGACTACAGATTGAAGTATGATTCAAGAGGGTTGCCTGGACAACGCAAGAAGTTTAAACGATACTTCCCATTAGTCCAAGCAGTAGGTAAATCATTCCCGATTACTTTCGGAAGCGACAAGGACTTCGAGGGTGCACCTAGAGAAAAGGAACAACAACTAAACGTAGGTGGAGCAAAGATTGGCGAGTTCTTCATTGACGATGGAACCATCATCACTGGTGCTACAGCGTTCAAACCAAAGAAGACAGCTATCTCAGGATACTCTCGATACATGCAGTTCCAAGTCCGAAGGGACGCTGTAAACAATCAAGTAGCATTCATGGGCGTGCAGTTCACATATAAAGCAAAGAAACTATAGGAGAATAGAATGATTATAAACATCAACCCTATCGAACCAGGAGACGCTGCCTCACCAAATCTTTGGAACAGCAGATTCTCAGCTATCACCGAGGTAGTTAATGGTAACATAGACTCAGACAACTTAAAGAATGGCGGAGTTACACGAGAAAAGATTGCAGCAGGTGCTATCTCAAGTGACAAACTCGGCTTCGAAAAATACGTAGACGCTAACGGCTGGCTTATTACAGACCTTGGTCTTGTTAAGTTAGCTACAAAGTCTCGTGTCTTCACTATTCCTAGTACAGGTAACGGTGGAATTGGATTCGTTCAAGTAGCAGATAACACAGCACCAGTAGGTTTTAATCCAGGTGCAACAAACAACACAATGATTGCTACAAACATTACTAACGGTAACGCATATCGCTGGAATATTGTATTTGAACAAGGCAGTAAGTTTGTTCCTACAACTTTGCCAGTATATCGTAACGAGGGTGGTGGTACATTTAGTGCTACTGGTACTCTTGAAACATGGGTAGTCTTCTAGTATGATTTCGGTCATGCGAGCTACCCCTGGTATGTCCGCAGCTGATTTGGCTACGGTTATTAATAGTATCGCTGACCAGCTTGAATCAGAGAGTCGTACTAAAGTCGTGCGTGATGAGTCTGGGGTAGACCGTGTTCTTATCGGTCGTGCTCCTAAAGGCAATTATGTAGTGGCTATTACAATCCCTACAAAGGACGTAGTTAAAGAACTGGAGGCTTAGATGGCTATTAATCCAGATAACTTTATTTTCCACTCTGACTTCTGGTATCCAACGGGGTACATCTCAGGAGTTAAAGAATATGTAAATGTTGACATTCCTGCGACCTTTACAATGTCCGACCAGTATAACGATGGTGATTATTACAGTGTTTGGCTAGAATATCCAACCAGTTTAGCTATTGGTGAGAGGTTTCTATCAGATACAATCATCAACTTTACTGACGGCAATCAGTTAAAGGTTTTCAAGGGTGCTCAATCTGTTGGTGCTAAGTTTACAGGTAATCTCCACTGGAGAATCTACCCTAAGAATAAAGTATTTAACTTCATATCTAGTGGACAGCTAGAGCAAACTCAAAAGAGTTTAGATGGATTTATCACAGCACCAGGGGGTGTCAACTCCTTTTACGTAGAGATTCCTTCTGGTTTAACAGGTAAGTATCTATTACGTGGCACATGGCAAATTGAAGGTGGTAGTGCTAATATTATCGGTGGACAATCTAACAATGGTGACTTTACTCCTACGTACGACTACGGAACGAATAAAGTTACTGGTTACATGACCACATATCCAGGTATATTACCTGCTGGAACTAAGATATTCTACAAAATACAGCTAGTTCCTACAGTTAATACTAGCCCATACATCTTCAATTCAGATAAATATTCATTTGCATTGCCTAGTAACTCTGACGTTACAATCGTAGACTCAGCAACAATAGGTGCAAATACAACAAGAACAGTTTATGGAGATTGGATTACAGTTCCAGGAAGTAAGATTGCATATGACGCAGTCTTTAAATGGAGTGGTACGCCAACATCCAGTCAACAGCACTACGCCGAGTATCAAATTGCAGCCAACTTAACAGCAGTTGTAAGTATAGAGTCAAGCGGTAATCAAATACGACCAGTATTAAGGGTTACAAACTACAGTTCAGGAGCCTTAAGTTACTCTACTCAGACCTTTACTTATCGTATATTTATGTATCAAAACAATAATAGTGCTTAAAGGTATTAACATAATTGCAACTATATGTTATAGTATGCTAAGAGAATAAAATAAAAGGAACCTAAATGGCAGAACCAGTAGTACAATCAGTAGAGCAAATCGTTGCTGACCTTAATCCAGTTTACCAAGGTAGCATTGACGTAATTAACCAACGTCGTGCACAAATACCTACTCAGTTCGAGGCACAACGCCAAGCACTAGGGGCTGAAAAGGTTCAAGGATTCAACGCAATTAATAACCAGATGACAGGTCGTGGTATTTCTTTCGGTGGAATCACAGCAGACGAACAGTCAAACTATCTTTCAACCAAGTATCTTCCAGGTCTTACACAGCTTTCTCAGCAAGAGAATGACTCAAACTTGGCACTCGATGACGCATTATCTAAGATAAACCAAGACCGACAACTTCGGGCTATGGACACTCGTCAATCACAACAAAAATCATTAGAAGCATACTTGTCTGAACAACGTCAAATGCAATGGGAGAAAGAGAAGTTTAATGCTCAACAAGCTCTCGAACGCTCTAAGATGGCAGCTGACAATGCTCGTCAAGCCGCAGCTACACCTGTTACATACACATGGGCTAAGAATGGTGCTGGTGGTTACAACACAACTGGTGGAGTTGACCTTGCAACAGCAGTCAAGTCTCAAGGTGGTGGTATCTCGAACCTAGTCTCACTACTCGCAGCTGGTTCAGCAAGCGACCGTAAGGCAGCTCAATACTACATGGACAATGTAGGTAAGAACCCAGTAGCAGCTTACAACTACCTAGTTAAGAACACAGGAGCCTTCTACAAGGGTGGAGGATTCTAATGGCTGGATTATGGGAAACCGCAAGCAAAAAAGATAGCGGGTCAAACCTTTGGGGTGCTTCCAGTGGTAAGTCTGTATATGAAGAATATGGAGGCTCACAGGAAGAAGACGAACGCCCAGCGTTTGAAGACCTTACTGATGAAGAAAAGAAAATCATTGCTGGTTACAATGATAGTGTTAAGAATAAAGACACATTTAAAAAGTCTCGTGAAATCTGGGACAGTATCCTTAAAGATGACAAAAACAAAGACCATGAACTAGCCAAGAAACTTGACGCTTACATCATTAAAGATGACAAGCAAGTTAAGTACACTGAATCATTCGGTGAAGGCGTTGCACGAAACATCAAAAACATCGGTAACTTCACAGATGAATCTAACAAAGCATTCATGGGTGGAGCTATTGAGAGTGCCGCTAATGCAGTAAACTTTATCGGTTCTGGTTTCAACGGAGATGAAGCAGCAAAGCGAACTGCTGACTTTATGGACAGTGCTGGTATCCGTGATAAAGAAACTGGTCTATCATCACTTGAATCTACCAAGGTAGGTTGGGACGGCGTTAAGCAAAAGACCGCAGAAGAAATTGCAGCTGAACAAGATGAAAATGCTAACGGTGCTTACTCTAAAGCAGGTAAGATTGCTGGTGACAGCCAACGTATAGCCGCTGACATAATGACTACGGTTATCCCAGGAGCCGCAGCTGAAAAGGTATTCCGTGGTATCGGTTGGGTATCTAAAGCCTCACAAGGTAGTGCCTTAGCTCGTACAGGTTCTAACGTAGCCGCTAACGTGGTTGGTGGAGCCGCGGGTACAGGTGCTGGTATCATCAAAGACCCTACACAACTTACAGCAGAGAACGTAGGTACTAACACAGCAATAGATGTAGCTATCGGTTTATCTGGTAGTGGTCTATCTACACTTACTCGTACAATGCGAGCAGCTAAGAACTCTAAGCAATTAGCTACAGCACTTGAACAAGTAGACTCTGCCGAACTTCCTAAGCAATTTGCAGATAAATTAAATGCACTCAAGGGTGCTGAACTTAGTGGTAAGAACTTTAAAAAGGAAGCAGACGCTATCCTTGAGGAAGCTCACAACACTAAGAAGTTTGACGTTCTGTCTGACGGAGCTACAGCTAGTAACACAAACATCAAAACTCGTCTCACTGATATCGACCGACGTATGTCTGAGGTTGATACACCTGAATATCAAGCGAACAATGGTCTCCTTAATAAGGAAGCAGCTGACGCTAAATATGAAGAAATGATGAGTGATGTACAGAAGGTTCCTGGTATGCCAGAAGCAGCTAAGGCTGTTGCAGACGCTGACGCACAGATTAAATACTACAATGACCTTCGTGTTAAAAACCCACTAGCCCGTAAAGTAGATGACATTAAGAATAAACTTGATGACATTGAAGCTAAACGTGCAAGCGACCTTGAAAACTTGAAGCAAATGGCAGAAGACCCTGATAGTGGTTTTGCACCAGACGCATTTGATGACCTCTCAGCTGAGGTTAATAAGCGTTACGATGACTTTGCTAAAGCACAGCAAGGACGTATTGACGAACTCTTACAGAAAGACCCAGAAGGTGCTGTCGAAGTACAAATGCTTGATGAAGCAGAGAAGACTGTACAAACACAGAAGATGGACGCTCAGGAAGCTATTGACAACGTAGCTACTAAGCAAGCAGAGATTGCTCGTGCAGAAGCTGACAAGATTGCACAGACTCCTAATGAAGCTAAGATTGCAGAACACAAAGCGTTCCTAGAACAGAAGAAAGCACAGCTTGAAACTCGATACGAAGACGCAAACAAGCGTTACACTAATGACAACAAATCACTTAAAGATGTTGACGAAGAACTCATGTACATGCAAGACGGTACTCACCCTCTCGTTGCAGATGGTGCTTCTAAGTCTAAACAGTTTACTCGCTACCAAGAACTAAACGCTGAACGTGCTAAGTTTGAAGCAACTGAACTCAAGACATCTAACCCAGAGATTCCTAAGACTGAGGGACAAACCGCTCAGGTTCTTGATGACGCTCTAGAACAGGTAACTAACACCGAGGTAGGTGCTGGTGCTAAACTTGGACGTATCTGGACACAACCTGCTAACTGGTTACGCTCTGCTGGATTCACAAAACTAGCTGACCAACGCAGTGACGCTATCCTTGCCTACAATAAACAGGCTTATAACATCAAAGAGACTGTACAGGAATGGGGTAAGACTGCTAAGGGTAACAAGAGTAAAGACCTTTTCCAAGCCGCTAACGGTGATGAAGGTGCATTTAAACGACTTACTCCTGGTGGACGCAAGGTAGTTGAACAGTGGCAAGCCGCTCGTAAAGACCTTGGTAAGCAAATGGGACTCCCAGATGACCTACTCGAACAAGACTACTACATTCCTCACTTATTCGTAGACGTATCTAAGCAACCTAAATTGCTTGAGATTCAAGGACGTTTGAAGAAAGCACAAGAAGCTATCGACTCTGGTACTCTAACAGGCGGAGACCTTAAACGTAAAGAAACTCATCTTACTAAGCTACATGACCAAATCAAAGAGATGGTTGGTAAGGACAACGTAGCCAAGTATGAAGACTTTGTTAAAGAGAATGGTAACTACACTAACCGCTTCCTAAAGAAACGTGAAGGTGCTGAGGGATACCAAGAGGACTTCTGGAAAGCTACTGATTCATACATGAACGCAGCTAACACTAAAGTAAACCTTGAACCTACAATGATAGCATTCGCTAACGCTAAAGAGTTGACACCAGAACGAGGTGCTCAAAAGTTCTTCCAAACTGAGATTGACAAAATGCGTGGTACTAAGGCTGACGTAGACCGTAACCTTGACGACTGGTTCAACAGCATGACTGAGAACCTCCCTGGTGCTAACCTTACAAACAACTTAGGTACTAAGAGCCTACGTGGTTTCCGAAGTGCTATGTCACTATCGCACATTGGTTTCTCTGCTACATCAGCAATCAACACACTCTCACAGGTTGCTATTATGCCAGGTTCTGTAAACCTAGACGGCTCAATCTACGGACTATTCAAGGGTATGACACTTACTGGTAAACTTGCAAAGAACACACTTACTCGTACTGAGACAGCAGAGTTCAAGCACATGGCTCGTATGGGCGTGTTTGAAGGGTCATCACACATCCTTCCTGAACAGACAATGAACAAGTACGCTAATAAGTTTAATAAAGCAGCTTACTCAGGTATTACAGGTGCTGACCGATTCCTGCGTATGTCTACCTACTACGGTGCTAAACTTAAAGCAGACCGCATGGGTCTTGATGAGATTGCTTCTGAACGATACATCTACGAACGAGTTAACGAAGTCAACCAGAACTTTAGCAAACTTGAAACACCACACGCTTTCAAATCACAGGTTGCTAAGACACTCGGTTCAATGGTTACATTCGTTCCTGGTATGGTTGTACGAAGTGCCGAGATTGGTGCTAAATCAATCAAGGGTGCAGGAGACATCATCGCTCATGGAGTTAAGGGTGAACCTATCACTCGTGCTGAGTTCATGAAAGACATTGACGACATCTCTAAGGGTGTATTCACGTTGGGTGGTATATACGCAGCTGGACAGGTAATTGGAAACATCACTGGACAAGATGAAGTTGTACCTAACCCATTCAACGCACAAACATACAGCTCACCAGCACTACAGTTCATCTTTGGTAGCGAATACAAGACTGGTGTCATGGGTGCATTCACTAATCAGTCAGGGGATAAATACTCTGAATCAGGTGATAACATCACTCGTACAGAACGCCAAGCTGAGTTCTTCACTGAACTTCTACCAAGCTTCTTAATCCCAGGTTACTCACAAGGTAAGCGAACGATGGAAGGTATGGCAGCTAGTGAGAAGGGCTACTCTGAGACTGACAAGGGTGCTGTACGATTCCAGACTGACCCACAATATGACGCTCAACGTGCTATCTTTGGTCAATACTCTACACCAGAAGGTCGTGAGTACATTGACAACATGGGCAAGCCAGGTGGCGGTGCTCTAACAGAATCAGATTCACAAGCTGTGAAAGACGCTCCTGCGGGGCTTCAAGACCAGTACTATCAATTCTTTAAGGCAACTGATAAAATAACTGGTAGGACTGACGCAAACAAAGAAGTAACCAAGTTATTTAAAGAGGGTCGCCCTGAAGCAGCTCGTAGAAAAGCTGAAGAATACAATGCTAAGGTTGACCAAAAGCTTATAGACTTCTATAAGAAATACCCAGACCTTGATACTGAGTTAAAAGACCAGTTAAGAAGCAACGTATACATAACATTAACCAAACAAAGTGAAAAGTCAAGGAGCAAAGATGACTAAGCCAACACTGAAACACCAGATTCAAGAAGCACGACCTAAATTAAAGATTGTGTCTCCATTAGCATACTGGGACGTTCTAGTGATGGGCTGGTTCAATATTATATTGGGTCTTACGTTCATCTTTGGTATTGATGAGACAAGGTTTGCAGCTTCCCTATTAATCGTTAATGAGTTATTCACTTTCGATTTCTGGGGAGTTATATTCATTCTCATCGGTGTACTGAAACTATACTCGCTCAGAGTAAACAACTGGAAGCTAGCACGTAGCACATTGTTTCTCGGTGTTTCTGTAAAAGCGGCATGGATGATAGCATTGACTATCAGAACATTTATAAGCCCTGGTACTCTATTTCTTAACATACTATGGATAACCATAGCATTACTACAGATAGGAGCTTATATATGGTTCATGCCTCCTTCAACAGAAGCTTATAACCAACGGAAGAAGGACAGATAGATGAATGAAGTAATCATTTCACTCATATCTATGATTGGTGCTTTAGGAGTTGCTTATATTGTTAATGTCGCCAGTAAAAAGGTACAACAAAAGAAAGCAGAAAAACAACCTAAAGACCGCATGGAACAAATGTTTGACGGTTACGAACGTCTTATTAAACAAAAAGACATCGAAGACGACCGTAAACAACAGTACATTAAGACCATTGAGGCAGAGCTTAGGCTCACAAAAGAGCACGTACAACGACTTGAATCAGCCCTTGAAGCCACTAACGATGAGTTAGACCATTCAAGAGTAGAGAACCAAGAACTACGCAATATGCTTGACGCTATGCGAAAAGAATACAAAATAGTGAAGCAGGATATTGTTGACTCAGAACCTAGAAAATAGTATACTAGTAATAAAGAAGGAGCTTAAATGGCAAATAACGTAGACTACAGCAAAAACTCACCCAACTACACAGCGAACGCCAATGTTCGTGCAGCCTATGGTTATCCACGTTCTATCGACTGGATTACTATTCACTGGTGGGGAGACCCAAACACAAACCCAACTTATGAGGGTGTTATTTCATGGTTTAGTCAGACACGCTCACAGGTATCAGCACATGATGTCATTACAGGTACAGGAAACCGTGTTGCAGTTATGGTTGACTACAACAACGCAGCTTGGCACGCAGGTAACGCACAAGGTAACGCTACTAGCTTAGGCTTTGAGTGTGACCCACGTTGCCGTAACGAAGACTATGAAGCTGTTGCACAAGATGTAGCAGAGACATGGCGTTACTACGGACGAGAGATTCCTCTCCGCCCTCACAAATCATGGCAAGCTACAGCATGTCCTGGCAACTATGACCTTAACCGTATTGCTAACCGTGCAAGGGAAATCAACAACCCTAAGCCAGCTAAGGTAACAGCAACCGCTGACCAAGTTAAGCAAGCTTACCGAGACATCCTCGAACGTGAAGCTGACGCAGGTGGGCTAAACACATTCACTACTAACGGTATGAGTAATGAAGAAGTTCGTGGAGCATTAATGGCTTCCCAAGAACGTAAAGACCTTGAAGCTCGTAAAGCAGCAGAAGCCGCTGAAGCAGCTAAGCCTGAGTGGATTCGTAACCTTAAAGATATCACTGATGTTAAACTAAGTGTCCTACCAGCTAGTGGTACACGAGTTATCAACCTCCTTACTCTACAAAAAGTAAACGATGTTATAATTCCTAAGGGTACACAGATTGACATTGCTAAAGAGACTACTCTCGGCGGTGTTAAATATCTAATCTCTAACTACTCTGCTAACGGTAACATCGCTAACGGTATTCTTGCCAGCGACCTCGGAGTACCAGTAACTCCTCCAGTTGAGGAAAAGCCAGAATGGTTGAAGAACCTAGTAGACATTGAAGACAAGGACTTCTGGACACGTTCAGAGACACCTGTACTTAATATCACAGATGGTACTGTTACTCGCCGTCTACCTATCAACACAAAGGTTCGTATCACACACGCTACAGAACTTGTTGGTAAAGACCTACTTGTACTTGAAGGACAGAAAGAGGTTATCGAAACTCTATATCTAAGTGATACAGAAATCAAGAACCCTGATACTGACCTCGAACAACGTGTGAGTGGACTTGAAAAACTAGTCGCTTACGTGGTACAATTCCTAAGTAACCTATTTAAAAACTTTAAACCGTAAGGAGAATAATATGAATAAGAAAACACTCATTGATGGTTTGAAGGAAGTAGCTCGTCTACTTATCTTCTCACTCCCAGGTGCATTGATTCTATTGCTTACTCAAAGTCCAGAACTCGCAGGTGCGTATGGTGTTCCAATCCTCTACCTACTCCGTGCTCTTGATAAGGGTATCCACGACAACGAAGAAGTTGCCGCTAAGGGACTTGTCCCATTCTAAAAAACTAAATAGGAGGCAATATGACACTAGGAGTAATCCTTTTAGCCGCTCTCATAGCATTAGTAGCGGGACTCGTTGTAGCTCTAGTCGGAAGTATTTTCGATAAGACACCTAACAACAAGTACGCTTACATCGCTGGTGGCTTAGTAGCACTAGTCGTCTTCGTAGCCCGTCTTGGACTATTGTAGATAAAATCAAGAAAAGAAAAAGCCCTTAGAGAAATCTAGGGGCTATTCTTGTTTTTGGCTAGGGGTATAGAATCCTAGCCTAAGACGAACGGTGTGTGTTGTGTAAGAACAATGTGCGTAGTATTTGCATACTATACTAGGTATTATAGCACACTTCGTACTATTTGTCAAGCTTTAGTTTAAAAGCTGGTACATCGTACTTACTTGCGTCAAGCGTTTTATGTGTATCGTCTACTCGGTTATACCAAACTGTCTTAACGAAAGCCTTGGTAGCCCCTTTGGTTGATGGCATAACAGCAATAACGATGTTACATCCTTGCACCTCGAACTTACTCCTGAGTAGCATTTTAACTGGCTTCGATGTGTCGATGTCATATTCTATCTCAATGGGTATATAGTCGTCTGTATGAAGTGTCTCCATCTTAGAAATATAACCATACCTATCTACCTCTGCTTGGCGATGGGCATGTTTACTCCAACTAAGTTCTACTTTTGTAGATGGATATTTAAAGGTTATTGGAAAACCTAAGTCTCTGTGATATAGCTTTAGCATGAATCTCCTTCCGTGCAAAGTTAAAGAAAACCCCTCACACAAGGCAAGGGGCTTCTAGTTAGAATAGGGGGTATAAGGGGGTTTAAGGTACTATCACCACAACCGAAGTTATGATGATATTCCCAGCCACAAACTTTGAAAGGATGAAAGAAAGCTTATGACTAGGAATATGGCACAGGATAACAGAATCGAACTGCTGTTAAGAGGTTTGGAATCTCTTGTCTTACCATTAGACCAATCCCGTACAGGGTGCTCAAGTTTTTTGTACAGAAACCAGGCAAAAACTGTTCAAGTGAATGATTAGGTGTACACCTCCTGAGTCTCGCTTCTCAGGTCGTTGGTTCTACTTACAAACTCCAAGTACTAGTCGGTATGTAAGCAACGTGCTGTCGCAACCAGCCGAGGTGGGAACATATGTTGGCAGCTTATACCTTTAGGGTACTCGCCACCTTGCCCCACTGCTTAAGGTGAGTGGGCAACCTATGCGTTAATAGATGTATGTAAAAGAGGAGGCAGAAGCTGTTCGATAATTAGGTGTGGTATTGGCTCGATAGCCCCAACCCATTTCCGATAAAGTTATTGTAGAACCATTCACGGACTCTACATAAACAACGTGTCCTGCTGTAACGCCTATGGCTCCAACTCTAGGAGTCGAACCAGTTGAGAACCCAGCAGCCTGAGCTGAGGATATCCAACTGTAACCTGCGTCACCCCAATATCCGCCGATATCAGGTCTTTTTTCTTTCACCCACCATGTACACCAACCGTATGTATAACCGTTAGAGCCACCAGAGCCTCTGTATGAGCCTGTTTGGGTGGAGTTAGATACATTTCCAGTTTGTGTACTAGGGACGCTCACAGGAGCTATTAAGCCCCTCTCAGCTAATGTCTCATCCGTATTAGGGATTGTGATAGTATCACCGACATTTAATTGGTCTTGGTTTTGCAACTGTTCATTCTTTTGCCAGATACGAACCCAATTAATTTGGAACTTCTCTGCTATAACAGACAGGTTGTCGCCTTCTTGCACTACATAGGTAACTACCTTTGGAGTTTCGGGTACTACAGTTTCCTGTTTGACCTCGACTTTTTCTTCCTTCTTAGGTGCTTTGGCTTCTTGCTTCGCCACTATACTTGTCTGTGTAGACGGAAATAGTGGTTGTGACACTTGTCCTCCTGGGTTGCCCCAAAGGAACGGTGCTACTGCTGTCACAGTTAATGTTGTGAGTAAGTCACTCATAATTCGCTAAGGTATGGATTACCCTAACTTGAAAATTCTCCCTTTAATTTAAGAACTCTACAGTAGTCGTAGACTTTTCATTACCGCTCTATCTATGAGCTTCATCTCTACTTGAGGATGATATATTCTCATGCGGTTTAATTTAGTCTTTGATTTGCTGTCGAGATAACCCTTAACTTCATGATACTCAACCTCTCCATTAAGGTGTTTAACCTTGAAGTCTGGGGTGTAAGAGCGAACACCACGCTTGATTCTTTCAAACCAGAACGTGTCGGGTTCGTACTCCCACTCAACTATTTTACCATTTGTAAGCTCTGAGTCAAGATACTGTGCGTAGCTAAGTTCCCATGAAGACTTTAAGTAATACTTTCTGTCTCCACTCGTGTACCAACCTTTTTTCGTAGTTGGACCGTTATATTGCCTCTGCGTCATAATCTAACTCATCGAACTCATTCACATTTTCAGGTACAAGTTGTTTAATCCTTGACATAATGTTCTCCTTATCTTTTTAGTGGTGTCTCATAATACACGCTTGAGATTGCCCCAGGTTCTCTACCCACTACACCTGAGAAGCCCCACTGTAGTGACTTCTTGCCTGATGATGGCGTTGGTGCAGGTTTCACGGAACATTCTCTACAAGTCTAGCGTTCGGCGTAAAGCGTACTCAGTTAACGACACTTTTGGCTTTAGCTTTTGGCTTCCCTTTCTACGGTTGCATAATATGTGTGTGGGCTGGAGATTTTCTTTATCGACAAGGTTCCCGCCAACCCGACCAACCACATGGTCAACTTCCATATCAGAGAAGTGAACTGGTAGACCACAGATTCCACACAGGTAATAACCTTGGTGGTCGGGCGGATTCTCTCGAACCCATTCCCGACGCACTTTTAGCCATTCGTTAGTACGTTTACCCATAGAATCAATGATACAATACCTGCTAGGACAAGTAAACTACTAAAGATTAGTGTTACACGTTGCCAAAGCTGAATGTACTGGTATCTGACTATTTTTCTTTTGGGAGTGTAGCTTCTACGAGCTTCACAATAGCAGCACGAGTTTCCTTGTTGTCAAACAGTACGTCTGCAAGGACACGGCGACCTACATCGGTCAAGTTACCTGAGTCGCTAAGAACTCCTGATTCACGAAGGATTCGCTCGTCTTTAGCTAGTGTTGCGTAACGGATTTTTTCTCGGATAGTTGTCATATTATTTAATTCCTTTTCTGTGACTAGTCGTCATCATGGTTTAGTGTTTTGAACTGCTTTGATACACGGCAGAAATTCGTGTCTACTACTTGAGCGATACGGTTAGACTTTTGGAAAGCCTCGTATGCTACCTTATCAACTGTTGCGACAAGGCTAAGTAGGTCTTCGTACTGTTGTGCCATTAAGACATCAACTTCTTCTCGTGAGTATGTATCCTTTTGGGGAGTAGCGATACTCTGTGCTACTTCTGTAGCTGTACGAACATGTGGTGCTTGCTTCGGTGAGGCAACGTCAGAACCAGTCTGCGTAGCTTTAGCCTGTGTCGGGTTATACCGTTTCAGACCTTTCACTGAGAACTTGCTTTTTCCAGCGAAACCGTTTTCTTCTACATCGTTTTCTACACGGTAAGGGTATTTTTCACCCTTAATGTAGTCTACAACTTCAAAGACACCAGCTTCAGGAAACTTCCGTAGGGTCACTTGCGTTCCCACTGGGTATAGAATCTTTGACATTCTTATTCTCCTTTAGTTGTTGTTGTCGTCTCAAGCCGCCCAACCTTTGTATTTCTCGTGCCTTCTCCTGGGTCATCTGTTTCAGACCTTTGGGGACTTTTTTCCGTCCACCTTTAGCAGATACATACTTTTGTTGAGCTTCTGAGTTTGAGGCGAAGCCTTTGGTGGCGTTACCCATTAAAGGATGTTGATTCCTTTAACTCCATCTGTTGATGAATGACTCGACTCTTTACTGCGTCAATCAAGTCAGAAATGTTGTACGAAAGCCCTACGAGCTTATCTTCTGCTTGTTTAGCGGTAATGAGCACATCGTACTCAGCCGACGCTTCTAGTACTCGGAGCTGTTCAGCGTCTCCTTGCGTTTTACCGTCATTCCTCAGTTTGAGGTATCCATTGGCTTTTGCTTCTGCGAATGCCTTGTCAGCTCTAAGAGACTCTGCCTTAGCGTTGGCAACGTAAGTACCGAGTCCTGCTTTATAAGCTGCAAGGCGTACACCGATTCTTGTAAGGGTATCACCAGAAAACTCGTCTATAGCGTGTTCGTTTAGTTTTTGAATTTCAGCTTCAAGGGCTTCTATGATTTGATTCTGGTTCATCTACTCCTACTTTCTTAGAATGGTATTTCGCTGAGGTCGATTGGTGTATCGTCATCAAGGTCTTCAAGCACAGTATCCTTCTTAGGTGCTACGTCTGCATCGACTGCAACTGCAATAGCCTCTAGGAGTTCTAGGACACGCCCACTGTCAGCAGATGATTCAGGTTTGGAAGCTGAGTCATTGCCTGCATATTCGGGGTTTACTTTCTTGAACTTGAGAAACGGACCATGTGGACCATTTTGCTCGAAGGTATGACCGTGTAAGGTCTGACCTACATAAGGAGCGTCTGTCTCTGGCTTCTGAGACAACTGTACAAAGCCATCTACACCCTCAAGCTTAAGAGCGTAAGGTTGCATTGTTCCGTACTGTGTATCATAGGCAGCCCGTGGGTCTACAGAGATAATCTTATAGTCTTTATCCACTATTGTTTCTCCTTCCTATTTTATTTCTGAACTAATGTCAATGACATCGTTCATATAAAGCTTCCACTCATTGTCTTCCCAGTTAAAGATGTCTAGTCCCTCTACTGTCCAGCCGTGAAGTTGCAAGATGTAAGCGTAAAAGCTTAACTGCAACCAATAAGAGCCTAATGTAGTGTTTGGGACTTGTCCCTTAAACGGAGCTTTAATGGTTTCCGCCTTGTTAATGGTGTGGTTAGTTTTATAATCCTGAACTCGACAGATTTTCTTCTTCTCGTCCACGATTAGTAATCTATCAATGAAGCCACATAAACCGTGTTCTTCATCGGCTACGAACACCTCGTAACCAGCTTTTTCATCCTCTCGTCCCTTGTAGAAAGCTTCCACAATAGGTTGGAGAATCCCGTTTTTAGTGAGAGCGGACTCATTAGTACCCTTAGTGTGCAAGGACAGCTGTAGGTACTTGCCATAAAGCTCAAGAGCATTATGGACTGCTGTCCCCAAGGTTGCGGAAACGTCGCCATTAAGAGACCACATATCTTGGATATCTTTCTGGGGAACGTCATGCTTCTTGGCGAATGACGCACTAATAGCGTCAGCGTCAAACTTATTTTTGTATCTTCCTGCAAATACACTACCGCTTAGATAGTCTTTGCCATCAGGACTTAGATACTTATGGGCTACCTTATCAAATAGGACTTCAACGCCTGTTAGCTTAGAGACCAATCTATCATAACTAATCGTCTCAGTCGGCACATTGTTTCCTACAGGTTGGGCAACCTTAAGCTCTTTTCCTGGTTCACAGACACGATTCCAAATCTCCGTCATTCGAGAAAGAGCTAACTCTTGGGCTTCTTCATAACTTTTTCCCTGAGCCTCAATCTCTGGTTGGAGGTTTGCATATTGTGCTGTTGGAATTACACCAGTAAGTTTTACTGTTATTAATTCACTCATATTTTTCCTTTCTTAAGGATAATATTGCCAAATTGTTAATGAACCACCGTCATCTCTGACTATGTTACCATTGTAGCACACGATTAACTTTTTGTCAATAGTTCCTGAGTCTTTTCTCGGAACTTTTTATCTATTCTTTGTGCCTCTGCACTTACCGAGAACGTCCGACGATTAATCCCGATAAGGTACAGAGTGTGTAGCGAGCGAACTCGACTTAAAGCTACATAACCCATGCCTCCTACGAATGCTTTACTTAAATCTATTTCTGCACTGTCAAGGGTCATACCCTGAGACTTGTGAACTGTGATAGCGTATGCTAGACGGAGAGGAATCTGCGATAGACTCGCCCCTCCACTAGTATGTTCCCATTCTTCTGGTGCGATACCATGAACCCCTCCGCTTTGGAACTGGACGACAGGCAAACCACCAACACCGAAACGTATTACCGTACCAATGCTTCCATTTACCCAGCGTCTCATAGGGTCATTTTTAACAGTCATCACGAGTGCTCCTATCTTTAGTTTCAGGATTTCAGGTGCAAGTACGTTTTCCTGTAGCCTGTTAAGCTCCATTCTGTTTCTTGCCTTACTTGTCCTGAGAAAGTAGTGAGTGTCTCCCTTTAACTTTGCTAACTGTGCTTCATTCTCTTGCTCTACATCTCGGTTAAGAGTGTATAGCTTAGTGATTGGACCTCTTGGTTTAACCCCTATACGAGCTTGAAGCAGTCTGAGGTGTTTCATTGTTAGTGTTCCACCTCGCATAGAGTTGAGGATATCAGTTAATTCTGCGTCCTCAGCCCTGTGTTGTTCTTCTAGGTAACAAATAGCTAGGTTAAGTTCTACAAATGCCTTAGAAGCAGTGACGAACTTTCCCTCGCCAGTCTTTGAAACAGGAGGAAGTTGGAAGAAGTCGCCACATAAGACAACCTGTAGACCGCCAAATGGCTTGTCATTCCCTCTAACTAACTTCATAGCTTGATTAATCATATCTAAGTTATAACCATGTAACATAGAAATCTCATCTATAATTAATATATTAGTCTTTTTAATATTAGTAATACGTTGCTTAGACATAGTATAGATATAATCTTTACTTAATTCATTACTAATACCAATACCAGACCAACTATGAATAGTTTGACCTCCTAAGTGAGCCGCAGCTAGTCCTGTAGTAGCTGTAATTGCTACTTTCTTGCCATTCTTAGTGGCTTCATCAATGAACTTAGCTAACAGATAACTCTTACCTGCTCCTGCTGGACCTGTAAGGAGGGCATTTCTACCTGATAGCATAAATTGTAATGCTTGTTCTTGTGTCATACCGCTCCTTTACTGTTTATTTGTCTCCAAATCCTGACTTATCAGCCTCTACGTGCCAAAGGTCTTTGAAGTTCTTACCGTCAGGGTCATCTGCTGTGCCTACAAAGGCTAACCCTGTGAAGTTTGTTAATGCTTGAAAGAATCTTTCATCAGTATCTTTTTGTAAATACTTAATAAATGCTTCTTTCGTCTTCTTATCTCTTACGATTTTAATATCTTCGGGTTTAATTTCATCCCACATATCATCTTTAGCCATCGTTTTCCTCTCTAAAGTAATCACTTTCGTCACAGCAACCACACGAATCTATGTGCCAGTGTGAACATACTAAACATTGTGTTTTCATATTGTAGCCTTTCTCTTTCTTCGTTGTGTTTGCCATTTTGCTGATAGCCAAGGCGGTTTCCCTGAGGTCTGAACCTCTGGTACTAACGCTCTAGCTTGTTTGAGTGCTTCTGGTATATAGCCAGGAATAACCATCTTATCTTGGGGTATGACAATTCCTACGACTCTTACACCGTTACGCTCTATTACTTCTGGGGCAGGGTCAATGAGTTGTGTAACTCCACTAACCCCACCGAACAGGTCAAACTGACCCGCTTGAATCGGTTGATTCTTGTTGGATTTCCTTGTTGAGGGATTCTCTGAATAACCAGACTTGTTCATCAAACTCCCTTCTTGCATTGTTTAAAAATGCCAACTTAGTTAGTTCTGGGTCGTATATTTCCTTAACATAGCTGAACTCTACTTTATAGGGTTTCAGGTTCAGTATCTTGGAAATCAACCTTACTAGTGTTGGGTTTTTTATGGTCACGTTTTTGCTCCCTTCTCCATTTCCAGTATGGGATTCCGTTCTCCACCTCGAAGCGTTCTAACCAATCTTTTTGATAGTTACGGTGCTTCTCCATCTTTTCTTCCGTATTATAACGAGTATCTCGTCTACGGTCATCATATTTGTTTTTATTTAGTAGATAGTGAGCATACTGTCTACTGACCACCCTGCCGTCATCTAACTCGACTTCGTATTTTCTTCCATCAATCTTTGGCATAGGTCTTTCTCTCGTTTAATCTTTATACTATTATAGCAATTACTAGTTACTTACACAAGATGTGTTTTCAGGAACTGTAGCACAATCAGGTAAGGTAGTTACCCAGCGAATCCCTAAGAATGCAATCAATACTACAAAGAATATTGGTATCGCATAATTAAAAAAGCTTTTAGGTATCACACTCCAACCCTTCTTAACTAAAGCTATAATAGCTTCTATGAAGTAAGGTAATCCCACCATACTACCAGCTACTGTATGACTTAGACCTAGAAACGACTTTATCATCTCCGTCCTTGAACTGTTGAATACGCTTCGTAATATCTGCAAGGGCGTAATACTTCGGGTTTCCGAGATAAGCAATGGCTCCATACGTGAATGCGACTCCAATGATGAATGGAATGAGGGCGTAGAACCCAATGTATTGAGCGAGGAATGCTGTAAGCCCATAGAAGATAACCGCTGTGAATAGCTCTGATAAGCCTCGGACGACGTATTGGCGAACGAAGATTGTCCATAGTTCTGTCGCTGCAACTCCAATGCCCTTTGCGATTGATTCGATAGCTGATTTAACCGACTCTGGTACAATTCCGCTAGTTGTATCTGATGATTTAGACTTGGCATTTGACATTATTCTTGGTCTTTCTTTTTATCAACTAGTAATGAACCAGCGATAGCACCGATTAAACCAGACTGTGCTTGTTTATTATCTGTAAGGAATAGACCAATTACTGCACCAATCAATGCACCTTTATTATCTTTAACAAGTTCTGGTGCTTTTTCTTTAACTGTTTCTAGCATATCTTTAACTTTATCGTTCACATTGTTCTCCTTATGGCTCTCTATATGGAGCCTTTTCCCATCCAGGTGGTGTTTTTACAACCTCTGGGACTTTATTAAATTTCTCTGTATATCTGAACTGACACTCATCGCACATCAGATACCAGCCTACTTGAGCGTCATACCAGCCCCAATCATCAGGGAGGTCATCGTATGCCCATTCTTCTCTTTCACATATATGACATTCACAAAGAACAATTCTTTTATGCAATGCCTCAAACATACGAGCAAACGATTCAAACTGTTCTTTATACACTCTACGAAAGAGTAGCATATGCTCTACTGGCAACTGAACAATTTGTTCTTCTGTCTTACGCATATCTGGTGGAAAGGAAAAACCTAGCAACTGTAATGCTCTTATAGCCTTATTCTGTTCGTCTGAGTAGCTCACGCTTCAGAACCTCTATATTGTGTTGAGTTCTATTCAGGGTATTAAACGGAAGAACCATTTCCCCCATTGAATCTCTTGTATTATCTAAACTACTTAAATAATCTATAGTATTCAATAGGTGTTCATCGTCCATTTCTGTAATAGGAACTTCGTTTTCGTATCGTGTTCGCCATAGAGACTCGAACAAGACGCTACCGCTTGGGGTATCGTATTTCATACACACTCCTTCCGTTCTTTACTTACTAACTCAGTGTATCATAATTTTTGTTTAATGTCAAGACTTGACAAGGGCGATATTGCTACCGCCCCCGTTGCACACTACATACTGCGTAGTCAACGACAGACCACTTGTCCAACGACAGGACTGCTAAATGTACCACTCCGCCTCTCCCATGTGCTAAGTCTTGTAACCTACCTATGCACTAGACATAGGTGAGTCTGTTTGTGTTGTCGTTTCTGTTTCTGCGAGTAGTTCCCGCAAGATATCATCCGCTTCGTCAGCAGTATCAGGATATTCGTCTTCAAAGATACTCATTCTAGGCATAGGAGGCATTTCTATAGGTCGTATCTCGTTTGAAGTGTGCCATACAGACCCTGGTTCCATTAC
>Ga0247740_1000408_pt1 | contig 21439 bp, 26 predicted proteins | sample UWRJL148409B2_FD_180942 | JGI IMG/M metagenome (GOLD analysis project Ga0247740, IMG submission 180942) | Plant litter microbial communities from Arlington Agricultural Research Station in Wisconsin, United States - UWRJ-L148-409B-2 | ecosystem: Environmental > Terrestrial > Plant litter >...
CCTCGCTGGGGGTGTGCAGTCCAACGGCGAGACCGCGCGACGCCGCAATCTGCAGCGCGACCCCGCTGGCCTGGGCGGTGCCCATCACGGTGCGGAGGTTGTGCTGGGCGAACATGCGCTCAAGGCCCACCGCGACCGGTGAGAACCTGTCGAGCACGTCCTCGATCCCTCGCGCGATCGCGAGCAGCCGCTGCTCGAGCGGAAGATCGGGAGGCGTCGCGATGACCCCGACATGCACGAGCGTCGCCGTGCGGGTCGCCGAGACATCCACGACGCCGATGCCGCATCGGGTGAGACCCGGATCGATACCGAGCACCCGTAGGGATGAACCGGCCCGAAGTGACATGACCCCTATTCTTCGTCCAACTCCGCCTGAACCTCGGGCGACACGTCGTAATTCGAATATATGTTCTGAACATCGTCGGAGTCTTCGAGCGCGTCGATGAGCCTCATGACCTTGCGCGCAGTCTCCGCGTCGACCTCCACCGTGAGGTTCGGCACGAATTCGGCCTCGGACGAGTCGTAGTCGATCCCGGCGGCCTGCAGGGCCTCGCGGCTGGCCACGAGGTGCGCCGTGTCGGTGATGACCTCGAAGCCCTGACCGCGGTCGGTGACCTCCTCGGCGCCCGCATCGAGCACGGCGAGGAGGATATCGTCCTCGGTGACGGCGTCGGTCTTCGTGATCGAGATGACGCCCTTGCGAGTGAAGTTGTAGGCGACGCTGCCCGGGTCCGCGAGGTTGCCGCCATTGCGGCTCATGAGGGTGCGCACGTCCGCGGCGGCGCGGTTCTTGTTGTCGGTGAGACATTCGACGAGAAGGGCGACCCCGCCCGGCCCGTAGCCCTCGTACATGATCGTCATGTAGTCGACGGCCTCGCCGAGCTGGCCGGAGCCGCGCTTGACGGCGGAGTCGATGTTCGAGTTGGGAACCGAGGTCTTCTTGGCCTTCTGGATCGCGTCGACGAGGGTCGGGTTACCCGACAGGTCGGCGCCACCCATCTTGGCTGCGACTTCGATGTTCTTGATGAGCTTGGCGAACGACTTGGCACGGCGAGAGTCTTTGATCGCCTTCTGGTGCTTCGTGGTTGCCCATTTGGAGTGGCCTGACATGGTGAACATTCTAGGTAACATCGCCGCTGTGTCTTCTCACACCCCGCCCGCGCACTGGTTCCGAATCACGTACTCCCGCAACGCGTTCCTGCGGCTCCTCACCGAACTGGGGCTCGAGCTGGATGCCCTCACCGTCGATGAGGGCGAACGCGCGATGCGCTCGTTCATGGCGGCATATCGCCCGCAGCACGCCGAGATGGACCGGTTCTCCGCGACCAACCGCACCGCCCGCGGCCACCGCGAGCGGGTGTTCGCGCGACGGATGCAGCGCCACGACCACCCCGTCTCGACCCTGCGACTCGTGTTCGAGTTGGAGGACGGGGCCGTGGTGGGACGCAGGCTCGATCAGTCCTGAAGTCGCACGCCCGAGCTCTTGAGCTCGAGCTGGGCCAGCGCACGCATGACCCTCTCGTCACCGCGACGCCAGGCCGCCATCGGATCGGGGTCTACGGCGGAGAGGGCCGAGATCCGCTGCGTGGCGAGGGCTCGCAGCGCGAGCAGGTCTATGCCGGTCCCCGTACTGACGATCGCCCGCGCCCGGCCCGCCTTCTGCGCGAAGCGGATGCGCGGGATCAGCCACAGTACGAGGATCATGATGATCGGCAGCGCGGCGATGCCGATCCCCAGCCCGGTCGCGAGCTGGTTGACGGCGACCTGCTGGCTCTGCCCGGCGGTCTCGAGCGCCCCGCCCGCGCCGCTCGCGCCGTCGAAGGGTGCACGGATGCCCCCGCCGATGAGCGGGATCCCCCCGAGCGTCTCCCCCACCTCGGTCATCGTCTCCTTGAACCCAGCGCCCGCCTCCTCCATCTGCACGCCGAACGTCGCGAGGTTCTCGACGAGCTGGTACACCGTGATACCCAGCCACACCCAGGCCGCGATGGCCGCGAGGGCGAGCACGTCGCCGATGATCTGGCGGGTCCTGCGGGGGCCGAAATCGGAGTAGAGAGTCATGCCCTCAATGTAGTCAGCGCGGACTGTCCCAGCCCGCCTGCAGAATCGGCACGCCGACCCCGTCCGGTGGAAGCCATCGATCCCAGTCGGCGTCGAACGGCCACACCCCCGACTCGACAGCGGCCGCCGCACGCTCCCCGGCACGACGGATTCGCGCCACCTGATCGGGACTGAACCGCCCCGAGTGCTCGGCCCAGACGAGTTCGTCGGCGTCCTTATAGCTCCAGCTCGCACCGTTGTCGGCGACGACGACATCAAGGATCCAATCCTCGGTGTCGAAACCCGCCGCGGTACGCACCCACGGCTCCTCGAGGTTCACGTACCACCGGTCGGACCAGGTCCGGTCGTGCGCGAGCCAGCGCCACGTCGACCACTCCTCGCCGAACCGGTGGACGCGCAGCACGCCGTCGCCCGTCCAGATCCCCTCCGCGAATCCCGTGTGAGGCGTGCCGGGCTCGAGGTTGCGGCCGCGCGGTCCGCCTTTGGGGCGCGTGGAGTGCATCCCCCTGGCGTTCCCGGGCTCGAAGGTGGCGACGAACTCGTCAGTGGACTCGATGATGAACACCGGATGCGCGGACTCGACATGGGCCTCGTGCATCCAGCGCAGGTTCATCGCCTCAGGCACTGCCCACCTTGTCGAGGAAGTACTGGTGGAACCTCGTGTCGCCGGTCATCTCGGGGTGGAACGACGTGCCGAGGAGATTGCCCTGCTCGACCGCGACCACGCGGCCGTCGTCGAGCGAGGCCAACGCTCGGGCCTTCTCCCCCACCGTCTCGACGATCGGCGCGCGGATGAACACCGCGTGCACGGGCGGGCCGTCGAGCGCGGGGACATCCAGGTCCGTCTCGAACGAGTCGAGCTGTGATCCGAAGGCGTTTCGGCGCACGACGAGGTCGAATCCTCCGAGGGTCTGCTGCCCGTCGATCGCGTCGAGGACCGTGTCGGCGAGCATGATGAGCCCCGCACACGTGCCGTACACGGGCATCCCCGACGCGATCGCCGCCTTGAGCGGCTCGGCCAGACCGAACATGCGGCTCAGCTTGTCCATGACACTGGACTCACCACCGGGGATGACTAGTCCTCTGACGCGCTCGAGCTCCTCGAGTCGTTTGACGGGCACGGCGTCCGCTCCCAGGGAGCGGAGCACCGCGATGTGCTCACGAAAGTCGCCCTGGAGGGCGAGGACACCGACCGGTCCGCTACCAGCCACGCTCGGAAAGGCGGTGCGGGGCCGGCAGGTCGGACACGTTGATGCCCACCATTGCCTCGCCCAGACCGCGGCTCGCCTCGGCGATGACCTGCGGGTCGTCGAAGAAGGTGGTCGCCTTGACGATCGCGGCCGCGCGCTGAGCGGGGTTGCCCGACTTGAAGATGCCGGAACCCACGAACACGCCGTCGGCACCGAGCTGCATCATGAGGGCCGCGTCGGCCGGAGTGGCGACACCGCCGGCGGTGAACAGCACGACGGGGAGCTTGCCGGCCTCTGCGACCTCGCGCACGAGGTCGTAGGGCGCCTGCAGCTCCTTAGCCGCGACGTACAGCTCGTCCTTGGACTTGCCCTTGAGCGCGTTGATCTCGCCGAGGATGGTGCGGATGTGCTTCGTCGCCTCGGAGACGTCGCCGGTGCCGGCCTCGCCCTTCGAGCGGATCATGGCCGCGCCCTCGGTGATGCGACGCAGCGCCTCGCCCAAGTTCGTGGCACCGCACACGAAGGGCACGGAGAAGTTCCACTTGTCGATGTGGTTCACGTAGTCGGCGGGGCTCAGAACCTCGGACTCGTCGATGTAGTCGACCTTGAGCGCCTGCAACACCTGCGCCTCGACGAAGTGGCCGATGCGGGCCTTCGCCATGACGGGGATCGACACGGCGTCGATGATTCCGTCGATCAGGTCGGGGTCGCTCATGCGCGCCACGCCGCCCTGCGAACGGATGTCGGCCGGCACGCGCTCGAGCGCCATGACGGCGACGGCGCCCGCGTCCTCGGCGATCTTCGCCTGGTCGGCGGTGACGACGTCCATGATGACGCCGCCCTTGAGCATTTCGGCTAGGCCGCGCTTGACCCGGCTTGTGCCGTTCAGCGAGCTCTGTCCCAGTTCTTCAGTCATGTTCCTAGATTCTACGTGGGGGTGGAGGTGGGCCAGGCGTTCGCGATCTCCTCGCGGACATCACCCAGCAGTCGGGGTATCGCCTTGGTTCCGGCGATGATCGGGAAGAAGTTGGCGTCGGAGGGCCATCGCGGCACGATGTGCTGGTGGAGGTGATCGGCGATCCCCGCACCGGCGAGCCGGCCCTGGTTCATCCCGATGTTGAAGCCCTGCACCTTCGCCGTCGCGGTGAGCACCCGCATCGCCACCTGGGTCAGGCTAGCGATCTCTGCGACCTCCTCCGGCGTCGCGAGGTCATACGTCGCAACATGGCGGTAGGGGCACACGAGGAGGTGGCCGCTGTTGTAGGGGAAGAGGTTGAGAAGTACGTACGCGTGAGTGCCCCGCGCGACGATCAGAGCCTGCTCATCGCTCAGCTTGGGAGCCTCGCAGAACGGGCACTCGTCCTCCCCCGGCGTCGTCTGGTGATTCGACTCGATGTAGGCGATCCGGTACGGGGTCCACAAGCGCTGGAAGGCATCGGGAACCGCCGCGAAGGAGTCGGAGGACTCCCCCTCGGGCAGCTCGGCACCGTCGTAGTCACGCACGGATCACACCTGCACGCGGTCGGCGATGGCCTTCGTGATCCGGGCGATCGCGTCGGGGATCGGGATGCCGTTCTCCTGGGTGCCGTCGCGGAAGCGGAAGCTCACCGAGCCGTTGGCCGCGTCCTCCTCGCCGGCGATCAGCTGGAACGGCACCTTCATCTTCGTGTGCGTGCGGATCTTCTTCTGCATGCGCTCACTCGAGTCATCGAGAGTGGCCCGCACACCGGCATCCTTCAATTGCTGGATGACCCCGCCGAGGTACTCCTCGTAGGCCTCGGCCACGGGGATGCCCACGACCTGCACCGGTGAGAGCCACGCCGGGAATGCCCCGGCATAGTGCTCGGTGAGCACGCCGAAGAAGCGCTCGATCGAGCCGAAGAGGGCGCGGTGGATCATCACGGGGCGCTGGCGGGTTCCGTCGGCCGCTGTGTACTCGAGCTCGAAGCGCTCCGGGAGGTTGAAGTCGAGCTGCACCGTGGACATCTGCCAGGTGCGGCCGATGGCGTCGCGAGCCTGCACAGAGATCTTGGGTCCGTAGAACGCGGCGCCGCCCGGATCGGGGACCAGCTCGAGGCCGGACTCGACGGCGACCTCGCGCAGCGTCTCGGTCGCCTCCTCCCAGATCTCGTCGGAGCCGACGTACTTGTCGGGGTCCTTCGTCGACAGCTCGAGGTAGAAGTCGGTGAGCCCGTAGTCCTTCAGCAGGGAGAGCACGAAGTTGAGAGTGCCGGTCAGCTCCTCCTTCATCTTCTCCTTGGTGGTGAAGATGTGGGCGTCGTCCATCGTCAGACCGCGCACGCGGGTGAGTCCGTGGATGACGCCGGACTTCTCGTTGCGGTAGACGGTGCCGAACTCGAAGAGCCTCATGGGCAGGTCGCGGTAGGAGCGGCCGCTCGACCGGTACACGAGGATGTGCATCGGGCAGTTCATGGGCTTGAGGTAGTAGTCGGCGCCCTGACGGGTGATCTCCCCCTCCTCGTTGCGGGCCTCGTCGAGGTGCATCGGGGGGAACATGCCGTCCTTGTACCAGCCGAGGTGACCGGAGGTCTCGAACAGCTGCGCCTTGGTGATGTGGGGGGTGTTGACGAAGTCGTACCCCTCCTCCTCGTGGCGCTTGCGCGAGTAGTTCTCCATCTCGCGGCGGATGATGCCGCCCTTCGGATGGAACACCGCGAGGCCGGAACCGATCTCGTCGGGGAACGAGAACAGGTCGAGCTCGGCGCCCAGCTTGCGGTGGTCGCGCTTGGCGGCCTCCTCCTGGCGCGCCTGGTAGGCGCGCAGCTCGTCCTTGGTGGCCCACGCCGTGCCGTACACGCGCTGCAGCTGCTTGTTCTTCTCCGAGCCGCGCCAGTACGCCGCGGCGGTACGGGTGAGCGACCAGCCGTTGCCGATCATGCGGGTGTTGGGCAGGTGCGGACCGCGGCAGAGATCCTTCCAGTAGACCTCGCCGGTCTTGCCGTCGACGTTGTCGTAGATGGTGAGCTCGGTGCCGCCGATCTCGACGGACTCACCGTCCTCGAACTGCTCGGTACCGGTCGCGTGGCCCTTGAGCCCGATGAGCTCGAGCTTGTACGGCTCGTCGGCCAGTTCGGCGCGGGCCTCCTCCTCGGTGACAACGCGGCGCTGGAAGCGCTGGCCCTGGCGGATGATCCGGTCCATGGCCTTCTCGATCGCCTTGACGTCCTCCGGGGTGAACGGCTCGGCGACATCGAAGTCGTAGTAGAAGCCGTCGGTGACGGGCGGACCGATGCCGAGCCTCGCCTGGGGGTTGATCGACTGCACCGCCTGGGCGGCGACGTGGGCCGCCGAGTGGCGCAGGATGCTGAGGCCGTCCGGTGAGTCGATCGTGACCGGCTCGACGGTGTCGCCGTCCGCGGTCGTCGCGGCCAAGTCCTTCAACTCGCCGTTGACGCGCATCGCGACGACGGAACGGTCGGTAAACAGCTCGAATCCGGTCTTACTCACCCTGCAACTTTAGTCGTGCCGCGGGTGGGGGCTCGTCACCGCTGCCGTGGACCGAAAACGCAGGAGATTCCCGTCGAAACGCGCGCCCGGGCATCCTTTCGGCGCGTTCGCGGCCTGATCTCCTGCGTTTTCGGTGACCGCCGGTGGGGATCACGTGCCGAGGGCCACCTCGAGCGGGGTGTCGCCGTCGATCAGGTTGAGCACGCGGCCCGGGGCCGGGTGCGTGGTGGCGAGGAGGGCGAGCACGGCCGCCGTGTTCGCGCGGCTGGTGCTGCCGCCGGTGAGCGCGTCGTCGATGGTCACCCGGCCCGACTTCGGGTCGTTGTTGAGCGAGCCGGGGCGCACGATCGTCCAGTCGATGGATGAGGCGCGCACGGCATCGTCGGCAGCCTTCTTCGCCCGCTGGTACGCGACCCAGGACTCCTCCCCTGTGGCCGGGACATCCGCGCCGAGGTACGACACGATGACGTACCGCGCGCCCAGGTCGGCCGCGGCGGCGAGTGAGGTGACCGCACCCTGGTGGTCGACGGTCTCCTTGCGGGCCGGTCCCGAGTCGGGGCCGGCTCCCGCGGCGAAGATGACCGCGTCGACCCGTCCGAGTGCGTCGACGAGCTCCGGCGGGGACGCCGACTCGATGTCGAGCAGCACCGGGACAGCCCCGGTCCCTTCGACGTCCGCGGCGTGGTCGGCATTCCGGATGACCGATCTCACTGTGTGACCGGCGCCTGTCAGCTCGTGGGCCGTGAGGAGCCCGATCTGTCCGTGGCCGCCGATGATCGCAACTGTGCTCATCGTCCGAGCCTAAGCCGACTACTCGTGCGCTACCCGGCGGGCAGTCCGGGTATCCAGCACCACACCGAATCGCGGTACCGGGTGTACTCCGCGCCGAAGCGGCTCTCGAGGTCCCGTTCCTCGTGCGGGCGAACCGCATAATTCCACAACAGCGAACCGAGCAGCGCGTAGACGACCACCAGCCAGGATCCCAGGATGAGTCCCACCGCTGCGCCCTGCACGATGCCCGCCACGGCCATCGGATTGCGGATGAATCGGTAAGGCCCCGCGATCACCAGCTTGTTCGGCATAGCCGACGGGAGCGGTGTTCCGTCACCGAGAACGGACATCGTCGCGGCCGACCAGATGCCGAGACCGCTCGCCAGCACTAGGAGCACAACGCCCACCGGACCGAGGAGCACCGGAAGCGGGATGCTCACTCCCCACCATCCCTCGACGCCGGCGATGATCGCTGGCAGTATCCCGAGGAATATCCCCCACATCACCACGATCTGAACCGCGGTGGCGGCAGCATGCCCGGGTCCGGGTGCCGCGAGCTTGAATCCGAACGGCCCGGCCACGATCCATTCCGTGGGGATGCGACCGCGAACGACGAGGCACAGCGCCAGCAGGGAAGCCCCCACCGCCGCTCCCATGAGCAGCACGCCCCATCCCGCTTCATTGGTCACCGTCGCGTACCCCGCCAGTGCCAGTGCGACCAGCACCGTCCAGCCGGTAGCGATCCACGCGGCGGGGCGAATGCCGAACGCAGCCACGGCAGACGCGAGCACGAACAGTGGAACGTCGAACGCGGCGACGGCCACAGGGTCGAGGGACCCGAGAGTGGCATCCCGCACGAACGGGACGGTGAACACCGCGACCCACCAGACGGCACCGGCCGCGGCCTGCGCCGCGAAGTAGCCACGTCCCCAGCGCATGCTGGAACGATACCCGAATGCCCATTCCGTTCTCGGCTTAGGCGCCGGGGGTGAAACCAGAAGAACCCAGAACAGAAGTTCTGGGTTCTCGGTGGTGAGCGATACTGGGATCGAACCAGCGACCTCTTCCGTGTCAGGGAAGCGCGCTACCGCTGCGCCAATCGCTCAAGCTATTCAGATTTTACTGCGGCCTGCTTCGAAAAACAGTTCCGAGGTGACGACCGGATTTGAACCGGTGTACACGGCTTTGCAGGCCGTTGCCTCGCCTCTCGGCCACGCCACCGCGTGTGGAAGCGACAGACAGTAAGACTGACACTCCCACTCGAGCGGATGACGAGATTCGAACTCGCGACCCTCACCTTGGCAAGGTGATGCGCTACCACTGCGCCACATCCGCATGCCCGCATTTCTGCGTGCTAGATGACTGTAGCCGATCCCGGCGACCGTTGCGAATCGTGTGACGGCCGTGTCGCGAACCAGTGCCGATCGTGTGGCAAGATTGTCACCGCGGGCGATTGGCGCAGTTGGTAGCGCGCTTCCTTCACACGGAAGAGGTCATCGGTTCGAGTCCGGTATCGCCCACCCAAGTAGTTACTGGGGAGTCTCCACACCCCCAATTCTCACGCCTCGAGGCGCTGCCCCCCAGACGCCCCCCGAGGTTCTGCCCATGCCGCAGCCAGCCGTGCGACGGCCCCAGCGTCGGCGTCTGAGCCGAGCCAGTGGGAGTACAGGTCGGCGGTCATCGTGGCGCTGGCGTGGCCGAGCCAGGTCTGCAGGGTCTTGAGGTCGGTCCCCGCCGCGAGAGCGTTCGTCGCGAAGCTGTGACGCAGGTCGTGGACCCGTCGACCCATGTTGTTGGCGCTCCATCCCACGTCTCTCTTCCACGACGCCAGCGACCGGAACCCGCCCTGACTGGTGCCGAACAGAAGGCCGTTCGGGTCTCCCTCGAGAAGCCGCTCGACGACTGCCCATGCCTCTGGCACCAAGGGCACAGTTCTGCTCTTCCCACCCTTAGTCGTCGCTCTGAGCGGCGCTCCGTCACTCTTGCTCCGAGACACCCGGAAGGCGGGGATGGGGACTCTCTGAACGTCACGTAGGCGCAACGCTGCCAACTCCCCCCACCGCAGTCCGGTGAGTCCCAGCACTAGACCCACATCGCCGCTTGCCACTCCCCCGCGCTCGACCAAGGCGGCATGCACGACCCGCAGGTCCGCCACGGTCAGGGGGAAGATTTCGTTCTTCGATTTCGAGGCCGACCCTCTAGGGACCGCCGCCCCAAGGGCAGGGTTCGTTCTCACCATCCGTTCCCGGTTCGCCCACGAGTAGAACGACCCGTAGACGGTGCGGAACCTCACGACCGACGAACGAGCCAGCTCCCGCAGCATCGACGCGTAGAGGGTCTGGAACTGCGAGGAGTTGACCGCCGACACCGGGGCACTCCGTATGGTCGCAGGGAGCCGCTTGAACGCCGCCCGGTCGGTGGCATGGGTACCGGTGCTATTGGCGTGCGTACGAGTCGCCTGCCACCTCTCCCACGCGACCGAGACAGACTCCCTCCCTGCCCGAGGGTCTATCCAGACCCCGAGGTCGAGTGCACGGATCTGCTCGCGTTCCCAACGCTTCGCGTCGTCCTCGCGGTCGAAGGTGCGGGACGCCACGTCCAGCCGACCGTTCTTGATTTTCACCCGGTACTTGCCCGTGCCGGTCTTGGTGATGCTCATATCAGTCCCGTCTCCAGAGTTGCGTCGACGTTACAGAGCTCTGCAGCTCGAGCGGGCACACGACTCCACTATTAAGAAACAACCCCCTGACCAGTACAATTACCGGTACAATAGAAGCATCGCGCCTCTGACTCGCGAAGGCCCGGCACCCAAGGTTCCGTTGACCGCCGCTCCCCGTCTCCCGCTCGCACACGGCGTTGGGCGGGGAGCGTTCCGGTTCAGTACACAAATGTGTACCCACTGAGACTGTCCAGTCCACAATTGTGTACCGCCTTCGGCGCACCCGGCTCTCTGGCCTTGGGGGTCCCGCTCCGAGAAACGCCGGGCTGACCAGCTCTTTTCAAAAAACCTGCGGGGTCCGCCGCAGGCGGGTAGGCTTATAGCGCCTCCTCGTTGAAGTCGCCTTTGGGCGACTGAGGAACGAGAGAAGAGGTGCTTATACCTCGTAGAGGTTATGAGTTATGGCCCGTCAGAGGGCCTATGCAGTGTGCGCTCTCCCCTTTGGGTTGCGGGAGGCTTGGGACCAAGTTCCCTAGGGGCAGTCATCCGACTGGGACACATGAAAATCGTGTGCATCCCAGATTCGAGAATCATCATGGGCACCCCCCATCAGGCGACAGCTATCGTCACCATCGTCAACACCATCAAGCGCAATGAAGGCAAGTTCCCTCTCAGTGAGGCCGGGGCTGCCGAGGTCCGTGCGCGGGTCCTGGCCATGACGCCAGCCGAGGTACGCGAACAGTTCAAGCTCCTCAATGCCAAGACCGGGTTCGACCGTCAGGCATCGCCCGCGACGCCGGGGCAGCGCAAGACCATCGCAGAACTGGAACTGGCCGTGTACGGGGACGTGCACACCACTTGGGCGGTCAAGCTCGACTACCCGGAAGCATCCGACCTCATCGCCTCTCTCATCGCCCTGCGTGATGAGCAGCGCAAGGGAGTCCGCTCGCTCGAAGAGCACGCCAACAACAAGGTGACCGACGATGACGCACTCGCCCCGGTCGCGTCGCGCACGATCGCGTAGCGATCACCGCGCCGATCCTGCACGACCGGGCGTCATTCGCGAACAGAGCAACCGGCGCAAGAGGGGCAAATCCTTGGGTACGCGCACTGTCGCTCCCGCATCTCGCACTCATTCGCAACGCACAGCGCCGCCCTAGGGGCATCTCAACCCTCTGCGCCGATTCTGTCGATAGTAAGGACGAGTCATTCGCGACCGGTCGTTTTAGTCAGGCAGCCGGGAACGAACCTCACGCAGTGGCCCGCAAGAGAAACCCCGCATCACGACGCAAAGGTTGCCATCTTCCCGAGCGTGCGGTGGCGGGTCACTGCACCCCAAGTACTCGAGTCCCTGTCGACGTTCGCGTCACTGTCTCCATGGCAGGGCCTCGACGGGGATGTACGTCGTCCGGACACGTACATCCCCACCTCAAGCGAAAGAAGTATTGACATGGCCAGAGCGTGCAGCGTGTGCAGTGCAGGACTCATCCGCAAGACCATCGAGTTGCAGCACCTTGCCGGGCAGTCGGTGCGGTCTATAGCGGCTGACCCCGGCGTGGCCGCAGCCGGCTTGCACGAGAGCTCGCTCCGGCGTCATCTGACTGGAGGTCACCAGTTGACCTCCAACCGGTTTACACCCGCCGCCCTGGACGACGACGATTTCACCGCCGCCGATGCCGTGGCCGGGGTCGCTAGGGGCATCCGCAAGATGCTGCAGCTTCGTGACGCACCCGGCACCGCCGCCACCTCTGCCATTCGGGCACAGGCCGAGGCCAGGGCGGGCATCGACTCACTCGCCCGCGCTGGGGTGGTCGACGGCGAACGTCTCGCGGCCAAGGGCACCGACTGGGAGTCCTACTCCAAGGCAGAGCGCGCTCTGGCGAACGACGACCCCGACGACACCGAGCGGCGCGGGCACAAGCTCGTGGAACTCGGGCACCGCGAGGCCGGGACCGCCTTCATCAAGCTTGCGGAATCCGTCCGCGAACGTAAGACCCACAAGGAGCAGTAACCCATGACCGAATTCGTCAATCTCGCCACATTCGACTTCCTCGCCGAAGTCGAGCGCATCGAGCAGGAGGAGCGGGACGCCCAGCCGCCGACCGCCACGTACACCTACGTCGCGGACGGTGCGCTGTCAGTGCCGACAGGAGACGGCTACTCCGTCGTGCTGGAGCGCGGAATGACGCTCTCCCTCAGCTCCGAACTCATCGAAGCCAGTCGCGACCGCAAGGGCCATTCCTGGCTCGAGTTCATCGACGCGGACGTGCGCTTTCAGAAGGGCGAGCCTCCCGCCGACCTCCGCGAAGAACTCGAGCGCGCCGCCGCCGAGACCGCCGAGGCGGCTCGCATCGACGAACTGCGCGAGGCGCGCCGTTACGGCAAGAAGACCCCCGGCCCGTCCGCCGAAACCCTCGAGCGCGTAGCCGAGCACGTCCAGTGGGCGGCCTCCGTCCGTAGCAGCAAGGAGATTTGAGCATGCCCAAGATGACCGACGAAGACCGCGCCGAAGTAGCACGGCTCCTGGCAATCGCTGAGGGGCGCGCACCGCACCTGTACTACGACGACCGCGACGCCGAAGACGCGCCGCTGGACGAGTACAAGGAAACGATGACCGTCGCAGAGCTGGCATACCTCGATAGCGTCATCACGCGCGAGACGAAGAACTAGAAATGGACCGCCGCTATCAGTACGGCCATACCGTCGTGTCTGCGCCGCCCGTGGTGCCCGTGGACCGCATTGAGCGCGTAGTCAACGGCGCGACGTTGATTTACCTCCGCAAGGCTGGCCGCGTTCGGATCTTCGACGGCCACAAGGAACTCATGATCAACCGGGAGACCGAGAAGCAGATCTTGCGCGTCTGGCCGCAGGGCGAGCAGACGCCCGACCCGTTGTCGTGGTGGGACTAGTGTCCTCCCTCGCCGGTACCTGGGGTGCGCCGACCATGACGGGGACTCGGATGCTGATAGTCGGCAACCGTGAGTTCATGGTGCCCGCCGACGCCAAAGTGAAAATGGTCAACCCCAAAGGCAGGCACCCCACCGCGCACGTGCTCGCAGACGGGAAGGTGTCCGTGCTGAGCGTCCATGGGCAGCTTGAGGAAGCCGAGCGTGACGCAATCAGTCGGGCCGGGGCCGAGGCATGGCGCGCAGTCGGCGGGGACGTTATCTAAAACGTTCCGAACCCGAGAGCGAAAATCGTGTAGTAACGCCCGCCAACTTACTGGCACAAGAATTCTCTAAAACCTCTCTCTAATCCTGCTACAATGGACACATGAGTAAAGAGAATTCGGCCAAGGCCGCAGAACCCACCGTCGTCGGCTATGCCCGAGTCTCCACCGACAAGCAGGACGAGGCCCGCCAGCTTTCAGAGCTTCGCGATCACGGCATCACGAAGCAGCGCAACCTGTACGTCGACCACGCCGTGAGCGGTGCCAAGACGAGTCGTCCCGAGTTCGACAGGATGCTGAGCGACCTCGAGCCGGGAGATCGCGTTGTCGTGGCTGAACTCGACCGACTCGGACGCAACACCGGGCACGTCATCACGACCGTTGCGGACCTCCGCGAGCGCGGCATCATCGTGGAGAGCATCGCGGACAAGGTCGACTCCTCCACGGACGCCGGGGAGGCCTTCATGGGCATGTTGGCCATCATCGCCAACATGGAGAGGCGCTTCATTCAGCGCCGCACGCGCTCAGGGCTGGCCGAGGCACGCAAGGAGGGCCGTGTAGGTGGCCGTCCCCGCGCCCTCGATAGCGACCGCGCAGAACTGGCCGTGCGGCTCTCAGACGAGGGCAAGACGGTCAAGAGCATCGCCAAGACGCTGCAGGTAGGCGAGAGCACGGTTTACCGCTACCTCGCGGCGGTCAAGTAAAAGTAGAACTACTCGACACGCCCCCGGCCAGACACCTGGTACCGGGGGCGTCGTGCTGCCCGGCCCCGTCATACACGCGCGGGTCCCATCGGGTCCGCACGAGAGGCTAAAGCCCCCGCGCCAGAATCGACGCGAGGGCCGCTAGTGCTACTCCGTCATGTCGACGGTCGGCGCGATAGGTGCGTTCTTCTGCACCGACGCGATACCGACCTTGGCGGCTGCCTTGGTGGTGTACATCTCGGAGGTCGCGATGATCTCCATGTTCTCAGCGCGCAGATAGAAGTAGTACTGTCCGTCACTGCTCTTACGGATTGCAAATAGGGGGCCATCGGCCATGGTCTTGCTCCTTCGGGTGGAGGTGGACGCCGGGTAAGAGCGCCAGGGCGAGGATCGCCCATAGCTGAAACGTACTCCACATTGTAGGTATGTTCGATTCCGACACGCGGCCAGCCACCGGCCCCTAGAACATCCACACGAATTATTGGCAGATCTCGACGAAAGCACTTGACACAAGTGACACTCGAGGGGATAAGATGGCCTTGCGCTTCATCTTTGCGCCCAAATCCAGCCAGCCGACACGCTGGCTTTTTTCTTGCCCAACGGTGACATAGTTCCGGCTGTAGGCTGGCCCCGCTTGGTATTTCTATGCCAACTCCGCGATACACTTTCACTACCCAGTAGGACTGTGTCCGGGATACACTTTCACTACTCAGCACAGCTGCGTCACAGCCCGCCACCGAGCGGGCTTTTTTCATGCCCTCTTACGGGCATCCAATACTCCCGCGTTCGTCCTGGACGCGGGTTCTCGCCAGTCCTCCCCATGGGGCTGGCACCCTCTCGAGGAAGGGGGAAGCCATGTGCGAGTTCATGGATTCTCTCGGATCTCTGCTGAGCGGTCTCGCTGACTGCGCGGTCGCGGCACTGGCCATTTGGGCCGTCGCCACGACGAAGCGCAAGAAGCGCAAGAACCGCCGCTAAGCAAAAATCCAACCCCTCATGGGTAGGGAGAACTCTGCCCAAAATCGGGACGTATGCGCTGCCCCCCGGACGCCCCCCAAGGTCTCCAGACGGTAGTGTTTGAGCGAGCGGTATCCCTGTATTTACGGGCGGGCGATTGGCGCAGTTGGTAGCGCGCTTCCTTCACACGGAAGAGGTCATCGGTTCGAGTCCGGTATCGCCCACCACTCACATCCCGGGAGGTCGCTCATGAGCCGATTCCGGGAGTTCCTCACCGGCGTCGGCCTCCTGTTCCGCGGCTTCGCCACGTGGCGCACAGCCCCGGGGCGCATGGCCCTCGGCCTGATCCCCGCCGTGATCGTGGCCGCCGCCTTCACCGCGGGGCTCATCCTGCTCGCCCTCAACATCGAGGGGCTCTCCGCCGTCGTGACCCCCTTCGCCGACGGATGGGACCGCATGTGGCGCGACATCCTGCGCGCCGCAGTATCTGTGGCGTTCCTGATCGCGGCGGTCCTGCTCATCTCCCTCACCTTCACCACGCTCACGCTCATCGTCGGCCAGCCCTTCTACGAACTGGTCTGGCGGCACGCAGAGTCACGCTTCGGGCCGATTCCCGACCGCGCTCCCGGGTTCTGGAAGTCTGTGGGCCTCGGCATCGTCGGCGGCCTGAGGATGCTCGTGCCGGCGATCCTCGTCGGCGTCCTGCTCTTCGCGCTGGGGCTGATCCCGGTCGTCGGCGCCGTGCTCGCTGCCGTGCTCGGCGCCCTCGTGGGCGGATGGCTGCTCACCCTCGAACTCACCGGACTCGCGTTCGACGCGCGCGGACTGTCGTTCCGCGACCGCCGTGCCGCGCTCCGCTCGCGTCGCCCGCTCGCGCTCGGCTTCGGCGCGGCCACCTACCTCCTCTTCCTGATCCCGCTCGGTGCCGTCGCAGTGATGCCCGCAGCGGTAGCGGGTTCGGTACTGCTGACGAAGCGCGTGCTCGGCGAACCTACGGTGTCGCCCGTCCGAACCACGTAGTCACGCCCGCACTGTAGAGCACCGAGTCGGGGGCCCGGTCGGCGATCCCCGGCAGTCCGGCAACCTCGAGGAGGCTGTCGTCGAGGTGCTCCAGTTCCGCGGTGACGAGCGGCCAGGGCGCGTGGTTGTTCGGCAGCCGCACCGTACGCCCGAAGCGCGAGCTGTACAACGCCCACCGTGCGGTGAGGAAATCGGCAGTGGCATCCCCGGTCACCACTGTCGTCCCCGGCCGGGCGACGATACGGGTGGCCCCGGGTCCGATGTGCCGGTCCGCCCCGTAGCCGATGAGGCCGTCGCGCTCGACGAGCGTCGTGCGCGACCAGAAGTAGGGGATGGAGAACGCCGCCCGCGCCGCAAGCACGGCCGCGAGCCGCGACGCTTCGAGCGAGAGGAAGACCACTCCCCTGCGGCCGCGATCGTCGACTCCGTACAGCCGCACGTTGACCTCCGTGAAGTCGCCGAAGTACGGCACCGGCGGGCTGCCGAGAATCGTCGCCCGGTCCAACTGGAAGGCAATGAGCCCGACCCAGCTCGAGCCGTCGTGCTCGTCCGGTCTCACTCCCTCGGGCATGAGCGGGGCGAGCACGGATGCCTCGACCCGCCAGTGCAGGAAGGTGAGCTTCGACCACCGCTGGCTGGCCACGGCCCGCCCGACGAGCTCGGGAGCCTCGACGCTGATCGGCTCGATCATCGCGCCGCCACGGTCCGGCCGACCAGAACTCGCACGGACCGCAGTGCCAGCCAGAGCACCACGGAGACGGCGAGCGAGTACAGGGTGACCAGCACCGTCGCGGTCACCTGGTTGATGATGAGCGCAAGAGAACCCGTGAACAGGAATCCCATCCCGGTCGCGAGCAGTCCGAGCACGACGATCCCCACGGCTGCCGCGATCAGGTGCGAACCGACCACGAACCACTGCTGACGCCGGCTCGCCCCGACGCGTCGCAGCGTGAAGATGCACGCGGCAGCACCGGCGAGGATGCCCGCTGCCGCCGCTGACACGGGCGTGAAGAGCGGCGCACCCGCGGTGATGGCGACGAGCCCGCTCACGAGTCCGGCGGCCACCGCCGCGAGGGTGGTCGACTTGTGGCTCAACCGCTGCACGAAGAGCCAACCGACCACACCGCCGAATGCCCCGACGATCCCATTGAGGATGATCCCCGGGGTGACATCGTCGATCGCCAGCTCGGCGCCGACCAGCCAGAGGATCCAACCGAGCCCCAGGCCCACCATCGCCACGAGCCCCGTCACCCGCCCGATGATGGCGGTGCGCAGCCGCGGACCGCCGGTGAGCAGGACCCCGGCGGCGGCAGCGCCTGTCGCGACATTCACCGCTAGCGAGCCGCCGTGGTCGACGGGTTCGATCGCGACCGGCCACGTGGCGGCGTACGGCGCGAACGTGAGGATGGCAGTGGGCACGAACACGACCCCGCTCCAGACGAGGGCGAACACGACGGTGGCGACGATGCCGCCCCCGGCCGCGCGCACGGCGATGGTGGCGAGGTAGGCGGCCACCCCGGCGAGGGCCGCGATCGGCACGAAGAGGGAGCCCTGCACGTCGGGCGCGATGACGGGGGCCAGCAGCACCCAGGCGAGGGCTCCTGCTGCGGCGCACGCGAGGGAGAGCAGCACCGACTGGCGCCACGGTGCGGCGGGGAGCATCCGTGCATCGACCACGGCGAGCGAGACCAGCACCACGAGGATGGCCACGACGGACGCCGACACGACGATGACCGAGTTCATGAGCCCCCCTCCGGACAAACAGTAAAGGGTGCCGCTCTTGCGAGCGGCACCCTTCGGCTGTGTGTTGCTGGTTAGAGCTTGGCGTCGGTGAGGACGTAGCCCTCTTCGCCGTGGACCACGGTGTCGATTCCGGCGATCTCGTCCTCGTTCTTGATGCGGAAGCCGATCGTCTTCTCGATGATGAAACCGATGACGAAGGCGAGCACGAACGAGTAGATCAGCACGGACAGCGCAGCAATGGCCTGCACCAGGAGCTGCGTGAACGAACCGCTGTTGATGAGGCCCGAGCCGTTGGCGAAGAAGCCCAGGTACAGGGTTCCGATGAGACCGCCGACGAGGTGGATGCCCACCACGTCGAGGGAGTCGTCGAAGCCGAGCTTGAACTTCAGGTCAATGGCGAGCGCGCAGACCGCACCGGCGATGAGGCCGAGGAGGATCGCGAAGCCGGGGGTGAGCGAGCCACACGCCGGGGTGATGGCAACGAGGCCGGCGACGGCACCCGAAGCGGCACCGACGGAGGTGGGCTTGCCGTCCTTGACCTTCTCGACGATCAGCCACGCGAGGAGCGCAGCAGCCGGGGCGACGATCGTGTTGACGAACGCGAGGGCCGCGGTGTTGTCGGCCGCGAGCTCGGAGCCGGCGTTGAAGCCGAACCAGCCGAACCAGAGGAGACCGGCGCCGAGGAGCACGAACGGCGGGTTGTGGGGAACCGAGATGCCTTTCGCGAAGCCGACGCGCTTGCCGAGGACGAGCGCGAGGGCCAGAGCTGCTGCACCGGCGTTGATGTGAACCGCGGTACCACCGGCGAAGTCGATCGTGCCGACGCCGAAGACGTCCTGCAGGCCGTGGGTCAGCCATCCGCCGTAGGCGAAGCTGCCGTCCTCGGCGAGGCCGAAGTTGAAGACCCAGCTGGCGACGGGGAAGTAGACGACGGTCGCCCAGATGCCGGCGAAGATCATCCACGAGCCGAACTTCGCACGGTCGGCGATAGCGCCCGAGACGAGCGCCACGGTGATGATCGCGAACGTGGCCTGGAAGGCGACGAAAGCGAGCGGCGGGAAGGCCGCGCCCTCGGGAGCCTCGAGGAGGTTCGTGAGGAAGATGGCGCCGGTGTCGATCGACCACGGGGCGATCGTGCCCTCAGCACCGGGGAAGGCGATCGCGTAGCCGTAGATGGCCCACAGAACGCCGATAAGCCCGATCGCGCCGAAGCTCATCATCATCATCGAGATGACGCTCTTGGCCTTGACCAGGCCGCCGTAGAAGAATGCCAGGCCGGGCGTCATCAGCAGCACGAGTGCCGCCGCGAGCAAAATGAAGGCGGTATTGCCTTGATCCATTGTGAACCTCTCTTTGTTACGTGCGAAGGATGCACCGTCGGACCCGCACACGGGAGGGTCGCACCTCGGGTACGCAGCCCAGTTTGGGGGGAAGAGGTTTCGCCGGGTGTGTCTCCGTGTTTCGGAGTTGTTACGCGGGGGCGGCGAATGTAAACATCGTGTTTCCGGCGGCCCCCGGTTCACTGGGATGCCCCCACGTAGGCTGGGGCAATGGCGATCCTGCGCTCCGAGCGTTTCTCGGCCCTGCTCCTGGTCTCCGCCGCAGTGCTGGGACTGGCGCTCGCCAACTCCCCCGCAGCCGCCGCAGCGCACGCCGTCGAGGGGTTCACGTTCGGGGTCCCCGGTATCGAATTGAGCGTCGGCCACTGGATCAAGGACGGCCTGCTCGCCGTGTTCTTCTTCATCGCGTCGATCGAGCTCAAGCACGAGCTGCGCCACGGGGAACTCGACTCCCCCGCCAAGGCGCTCGTCCCCACGGTCGCCGCGATCGGGGGCGTGATCGTCCCGGCGCTCGTCTACCTCGCGATCGCGCGCGGCGACGGGCTGGGCAGCGGCTGGCCGATTCCCACGGCCACCGACATCGCTTTCGCCCTCGGCATCCTCGCGATCGTCGGGCGCTCCCTGCCCGCCGGCTTCCGCGCCCTGCTGCTCGCACTGGCCGTGATCGACGACCTCATCGCGATCCTCATCATCGCCGTGTTCTTCACCACCGACCTGCAGTTCGTGCCGCTGCTGCTCGCGGTGCCGGTAGTGCTCCTGTTCGGGTGGTTGAGTCGACGGCCGCGCGGGTGGGCGATTCCTGCGCTCGTTGTGCTGGGACTACTCGCCTGGGTGCTCGTGTACCTCTCGGGCATCCACCCCACCGTCGCCGGCGTCGCTCTCGGTCTCGTGATGGCGAGCGTGCCGGCCGCGCGCACGCGGCACGCGCTCGAGCCCTGGTCGAACACCGTCATCCTGCCCCTGTTCGCCGTTGCGGCCGCGCTCGTCGCGATCCCGGCTGTCGGGCTCGCGCAGCTCAGCCCGGCGTTCTGGGCGGTTCTCGTCGCGCTGCCGGTCGGCAAGCTCGTGGGCATCACGGTGGGGGCGCTGCTGGCCGGACGGCTCACGCCCGGCCGGTCGCTCCCGTTCGGGGACGTGCTCGCAATCGCGGGACTCGGCGGCATCGGCTTTACCGTGTCACTCCTGATGAACGAACTCGCCTTCGAGGGGAAACCGGAAGTCGCGGACCAGGTCACGCTCGCCGTGCTGCTCGCGTCGGTCGTCGCGGCCGTGGTCGGGGGAACCCTCACGGCGCTGCGGAGCAGGCACTACGCCCGGGGCGCTACGCGTTCGTGAGTGCGATCAGCCGCGACACCGCGCGCAGGTACTTCTTACGGTAGCCGCCGCCCAGCATCTCGTCCGGGAAGATCTGGTCGAGGGGCGTTCCCTCGGCCGCGATGCGCACCTGGGCGTCGTACAGCCGGTCGACGAACGCGACGAAGCGCAGGGCATCCGTCTGGTTCGCGAAGGGATGCACGTCGGTGAGGCCGATGGCCGAGAGGCCGTCCACGAGCTTGACGTAGCGGGAGGGGTGCACCGTGGCCAGGTGGGACAGCACGTCGTAAAAGGCGTCGACCGTGACCGTGCCGCCGATGCGGGTGACGTCGGCCGCGGCATCCGTGCTGACGATCGCGTGCGCCTCGACGTCGCGCCGGCGGTAGTCCAGCCCGTCGATGCGCATGATCTCGAACCGTGCGGCGAGGGAGTCGATCTCGCGGAGGAAGTCCTGGGCGGCGAACCTGCCCTCTCCCAGAGCGTTGGGAGGGGTGTTGGACGTCGCGGCGATACGGGTTCCGGTGTCGGCCAGGGCGCCGAGCAGGCGGGACATGAGCCGCGTGTCACCCGGGTCGTCAAGCTCGAACTCGTCGATGCAGACCAGCGATGCGCCCTTGAACAGCTCCACGGCCGGCGCGTAGCCGAGCGCACCGACGAGCGCGGTGTACTCGATGAAGGTGCCGAAGTACTTGCGGCCCGGCGCAGCGTGCCACAGCGAGGCGAGGAGGTGGGTCTTGCCGACGCCGAACCCGCCGTCGAGGTAGATGCCCGAGGGGCCCGCGGGCGCCTTCTTGCGGCGCGAGAACAGTCCTCCCCCCGAGGACGACCAGCTGCCGGCGAAGTTGCGGATGGCGGCGACGGCGGCGCCCTGCGACGGGTAGTCGCGATCGGGCCGGTACGAGTCGAGCGTGGCCGTCGCGAACTGCCGCGGCGGGACCAGCTGCTCGACCATCTCGGCGCCCGACAGCTGCGGTGAACGGTCGGTCAGATGACCGGGTACTGCCGGAGCCTCGGCACTCATATGGAATCGGCCTCGTATGTGT
>Ga0247740_1000410_pt1 | contig 21387 bp, 20 predicted proteins | sample UWRJL148409B2_FD_180942 | JGI IMG/M metagenome (GOLD analysis project Ga0247740, IMG submission 180942) | Plant litter microbial communities from Arlington Agricultural Research Station in Wisconsin, United States - UWRJ-L148-409B-2 | ecosystem: Environmental > Terrestrial > Plant litter >...
TCATCACCTAAAACTTATTCATCAGATAGAATTACATTAACACCGGAAGGTAAAATTCTGGCTGCCGATTTTAAAGCCAACAGAGGAAAACTGCCTTGGCCGGTAGAAAAAGGATTTATATCTCTTGGTTACGGAGATCAGCCGCATCCGTTATATCCAACACTTACAGTTCATAATTCCGGAGTAGAGATTACTACAGAACAAGGAGCAAGTGCACGTGCTGTATTTGAGGGAGTAGTATCAAAAGTGATAGCCTTGTCGCCTGTAAACAGAGCTGTTTTTATTCAGCATGGAGATTACTTTACAGTATATCAAAACCTAAGTTCGGTCTCTGTTGAGCAAGGTGATAAAGTAAAAGTGAAACAAGTTCTTGGAAAAGTAAGAACAAGTGGAGACACCGGAAAAACAATTATTAAGTTTTTGATTATTCAAAATACATCAAACAACAATCCTGAGGGATGGTTGCAAAACAGATAATAAAAAAGGGGGCTCAATTAGCTCCCTTTTTCGTAGGTTGGTTTATTGGTTAATCATATTGTTCTAAAAAATACCTTAAAATATCAGTTGTAGTAACGATACCTTTAAGTTCGCCATTATCAACTACCGGAAGAGCGTGAAATTCTTCTTTCACAAAAATTTCTGCTGAATCTCTAATGATCGTATCAGATGATATTGTTTTTGGTTTCGATGTCATTACCTGAGCAATGGTAAGCATATCCAGGATTGCTTCATCGGCACCTTCTTGTCCTTCAAACAAAGCTCCAAAAGTCAATCGGTTAATATCTGTTCTGCTAATAATGCCAACTACATCTTTACCACGAACAATTGGAATATGACGAATGGCGTGTTTTTTTAACTTTTCAACTACTTTTTTAAGGTCGTCCTTTTCATTTACGGTTACGACACTCTTAGTCATTATATGACTTATAGGTTCTCTTTTTTTCATAATTGATATGTTTTAAGGTTACATCAAATATGTCTCAATTTTCTCATAAATAATATGATTTTTGTCAGCTATGAAATATCGTTTCATTTAATTTTAAACACCTCATTTTTTATATTTTTATAGAAAATGACATTCGAAATTGTAACTTTATAAAGGATTAAATAAATTAGAAGATAAAAATCATTCTATTGTTCATTTGAAATTGTATCGATTGAAATTTAAAATAGTATTTTTGCACTATGGAAACAAATAGACAGAAAAAAATAGGCGGTGTCATCCAGAAAGATTTGGTTGATATTTTGCAAGGTGAAGTGAGAAAAAACGGAATTAGTAATTTGGTAATTTCGGTATCCAAAGTTAGTGTTACCTCAGATTTATCTGTAGCAACAGTGTATTTAAGCATTTTTCCTCAGGATAAAGCCAAAGAAACTTTAGAAGGTATAAAATCAAATTCAACTCTAATTAAGCACGATTTGTCACAACGTGTTCGTTTGCAATTGCGTCGTGTACCAAACTTGGTATTCTTTATTGATGACTCTCTTGATTATATCGAAAAAATAGATAACGCATTATCAAACAGAGAAAATCCAATTGAAAATCGTGATCTTTTAGAAAAAAGAAGAAAATCATAAATTGAATTTCCCCCTTTACATAGCCAAACGTTATATTTTTAGCAGAAGTAAAAACAATGCTATCAATATTATTAATCGCATTGCCAGCATGGGAATTATTGTTGGCACAATGGCTTTGTTTGTGGTTTTATCTGTTTTTAGCGGATTAAAGGTTTTTAGCCTTTCGTTTACAAACGAAATAGATCCCGATCTAAAAATTACCAGTACTTACGGAAAATCATTTTTGATTACGCCGGATCAGGAAAGTCAAATTAAAAAAATTGACGGTGTTGTTTTGTATACCAAAATTATCGAAGAACGCGTTTTATTTTTATTTAAAGACAAACAGCAGGTTACCTACTTAAAAGGTGTCGATCGAAATTATCCTGTTGTTAATGACATTAAGAAAAAACTCTTTAACGGAGATTGGCTAAAACCGGATACCTATCAGGTTGTTATTGGTTACGGAATTGCTCAGGATTTTTCGATGGGAATTCTTGATTTCGAAAATCCTCTTCAAATATTTGCACCAAAACCAGGAAAAGGAGCAATCGAAAATCCGGAAGAAGCATTTAATAAAACAGATGTTTTACCAGTTGGAATTTATTCGATCAGTGAAGATTTAGATTCAAAATATGTATTTGCAGATTTAGGTTTAGCGCAGGAATTATTGATGTACAAGCCGAATCAAATTTCTGGAATCGAATTTAATCTGAAAGAAGGTGCTAATGAAAATGCAATAAGTGCCAAACTGAATACCATTTTCAATAATAAAACTACCATAAAAAACAGGGCACAACTTAATGAGTCTTTGTATAAAATGCTGAATACAGAAAACATAGTAGTTTACCTTATTTTTACTTTGGTAATTATTGTAGCACTTTTTAATTTAGTTGGCGCATTGATTATGATGATCTTAGAAAAGAAAGGAAACCTTAAAACCCTTTTTAATCTGGGAACAGAAATCAATAGTCTGCGAAAAATATTTCTGCTTCAGGGAACTTTGTTAAGTGTTTTTGGAGGTATAATTGGTCTCGTTCTCGGTATCATTTTAGTACTATTGCAACAACAATACGAACTCATTATGATCACGCCAACCTTGGCATATCCCGTAGTTTTCAATCTTGAAAATGTACTTATAGTTATGGGGACTATTGTATCACTTGGTTTTGTGGCTTCTTTAATTGCCAGCAGCCGTGTAAGCAAAAAGTTATTGGATTAGTATTTCGTACTAAAAAATATTACTTATATTTATCCTCTTAAAAAACTACAGTTTATGATTGTTTCTGCCTAATCCTATTTTATTTTCTTGAATAATTAGGATACTTACGTTTATTTTTCTTCAGTTCAGATCATTGCATCTGGACTAATATTATCATTTATCCTAACATATCATGACAGAAACAACAATACAGAAAAGTTTATTTTCTAAAATTTTCACCACATTAAAACAAGCCATCAAAGGAGACGAATCTTTTGATTATACCGTGGGCAGCATCAAAAAAGCCGTTATTCTATTGGCCATTCCGATGGTTTTAGAAATGATGATGGAGTCTGTTTTTGCCTTGGTCGATCTCTATTTCGTAGGACATTTAGAGCACAGCAGTTTTGCCATTCAAACCGTTGGCTTAACAGAGTCTGTACTTGCTATTATATATTCAGTCGCAATTGGTATGAGTATGGCTGCAACAGCAGTTGTAGCTCGACGTATTGGCGAAAAAGATCCCGTTGCTGCGGCAAAGGCAGGAATGCAGGCGATCATAGTGGCATTTGTAATTAATACCATAATTAGTATTCTGGGCGTTATTTATGCCAAAGAAATTCTGATTTTGATGGGTGCATCAGAAGACGCAGCTGAGCATGGTTACATTTTTACACAAATTATGATTGGCGGAAGTTTATGCATTATGCTTTTATTTCTGATTAACGGAATCTTTCGTGGGGCTGGAAATGCTGCAATTGCCATGAAAAGTCTTTGGTTAGCCAATATCTGCAATATCATTTTATGTCCCATATTAATCAACGGTTTTGGTCCGGTTCCGGCTTTCGGATTAACAGGAGCTGCTATTGCTACAACATTAGGAAGAAGCATTGGAGTATTATATCAATTGTATCATTTATTCTTTGGTAACGGAGCGTTAAAAATTAAACTTTCATACTTCATTCCAGATTTTCATCAGATAAAAGCATTGGTAAAAATTGCTGCTCCGGGAGTTTTACAGTTTGTTATTGCGTCGTGCAGCTGGATTTTTCTGGCGCAATTGGTAGCCACAACAGGAGGTGATCACGGATCAGCAGGATATCAGACAGCACTTAGAATTATGATGTTTTTTATTCTGCCGGCTTGGGGATTAAGTAATGCCGCAGCTACTTTGGTTGGACAAAATTTAGGTGCCAAACAAATCGATCGTGCCGAAAAATCAGTTTATACCACAGCAAAATACAATGTCATTTTTATGGCAACAATCATGGTAATTACACTATGTTTCGGAAAGTATATTATTTCATTTTTCACCAATGATGAATTGGTAAAAACAATAGCCGTCGAAGCCTTACAAATCATGAGCATCGGATTTATCTTTTACGGAATAGGAATGGTTTTAATAAACACTTTCAACGGAGCAGGAGATACCTGGACACCAACCGGAATTAATTTCTTTGGATTTTGGTTGTTTCAGATTCCGTTAGCATATGTATTGGCGAAACATTTTAATATGGGGCCAACAGGTGTTTTCATCGCGATTCCGGTTGCAGAAACTGCGATAACACTTGCAGGGATTTTCTTTTATAAAAGAGGGAAGTGGAAACGTATTGAGGTTTAGGCTTTTGTGCAATATTTCTTAAAGTTATTCGTTTGAAATCTGTAACCCAAAAACAAATTTAATATGAAAACCAAGTTTAAAGTTTTGATGCTTTTAGGAGCCACAGTTTTTTTAATAGGATGTTTTGCATTTAAACCAGTAGAAGCGAAGAAGATTGTCGTAATTGATGCTGGCCACGGAGGACACGATTTAGGAGCAAAAATATATGATTTTGACGAAAAGACAATTGTAGAAGCGATTAGCAAAAAAATTAAAGAGTCAAATAAAAATGAGAATATAGAAATTGTTTTGCTTCGTGAAGGTGACCATTTTATGGAATTGAGCGAAAGAGTTTCTATCATTAATAATCTAAAACCGAATTTAGTTATTTCTTTGCATGTTAGTTCTACTTTAAATGATGGGAAAAGGGATCAAATGGATGCTTATGTTTCGAGTAAAAATGAAAAATTTAAACAAGAGTCAATAGAATCTGCAGAAAAATTATTAAGTAATATTTCAAATGAAAGTTTGACAAAAGGGAAAGTTAAAGAAGCTCCTTTTTATATCATGAAAAATTCAGAATGCCCATCTGTATTACTTGAATTAGGATATTTAACCAACGAAAAAAACAGAGATTATATAACTAGCGCAAAGGGACAAAATGAAATTGCTTCAAAAATCTTAGAAGCTGTAAAGTAAAAAAACTTATATAAAAACAAAAGACCTTCAAATTTTTGAAGGTCTTTTTTTGTAGAATATTTTTTGTACCTTTGAATGTACAAAATAAAGTACGCTATAAATCCAATAAAATGAAAGCAATAACGATATCTACATTAAGAAAAAATATAAAAAATTATTTTGATGAAGTATCTGAATCATCAGAAATAATTGTTGTTCCAAGAAATACAGAGGAAGATGCAGTTGTAATAATTTCTATGAAAGAATACAATTCAATATTAGAAACACAACATTTATTATCAACTAAAGCAAATAGAAATAGGCTTAGTGAATCTATTGAACAATTAGAAAAAGGAAAACTTATATCATATAATATAGACGAATTGTAACTGATAGTATGGATATTTGTTTTACTAAAAATGGTTGGGAAGAATTTGAATATTGGATTGAAAACGACACTGACACAGCGATAAAAATAAAAGAATTAATAAAGTCAATACGGGAAAATCCATTTAAAGGTATTGGAAAGCCAGAACCTTTACGTCATGATTTAAAAAGTTTTTGGTCAAGACGAATTAACGGAGAACATCGATTAGTTTATAAAGTTTCAGGAACAAAAGGCATTGATCAAAAATGTATCATCCTGCAATGTCGATTTCATTATGATGATAAATAAATGCAAAAGACCTTCAAATTTTTGAAGGTCTTTTGCATTTTAGATCTTTGTCAAAGTTTTAAAATTTGACCAAGATTATTATATTCTAAACAAATTCATATCCTGCATAAACCTGTTCAATTTCTTTCATAATCGCAAAAAGATTTTCAGGTTCATCAGTCGTAACTAATTTTTGTTTGTATTCTTTAAACGAATGAATTCCTTTAAAATAATTGGTATAATGACGTCGCATTTCAACAATTCCTAAACGTTCACCTTTCCATTCCATAGACCACATAAGATGGTTTCTGGCGGCTTCTACACGATCCGCAACAGTTGGAGCAGGCAAGTGCTCCCCCGTTTTAAAGTAATGCTTGATTTCGTTAAAAATCCACGGATAACCAATTGCGGCACGACCAATCATGATTCCGTCAATACCGTATTCGTTTTTATATTTTAATGCTTTTTCAGGACTGTCGATATCGCCATTTCCAAAAATAGGCATTGTAATTCTAGGGTTATTTTTTACACGGGCAATGTGTGACCAGTCGGCGTGGCCTTTATACATTTGTGCGCGGGTTCTGGCATGAATCGTCAAAGCCTGAACACCAATATCCTGAAGTCTTTCAGCAACTTCATCAATGTTGATCGAGTTATCATCCCAGCCCAAACGTGTTTTAACCGTTACAGGCAAATCAGTACTTCTGATAACCGCTTTAGTCAAACGAACCATCAAATCTACATCTTTTAGAACTCCGGCTCCTGCACCTTTGCAAACTACTTTTTTTACCGGACATCCAAAATTAATATCCACTAAATCAGGTTTTACCGTAGAAACAATTTTAGACGAAAGTGCCATTGCTTCTTCATCACCACCAAAAATCTGAATTCCAACCGGGCGTTCGTAATCAAAAATATCCAACTTCATTCTGCTTTTGATAGCATCACGAATCAATCCTTCTGATGAAATAAATTCAGAATACATCATGTCAGCACCGTGCGTTTTGCATAATCTGCGAAACGGCGGATCACTAACATCTTCCATCGGTGCGAGTAATAAAGGAAATTCGGGTAATTCTATGTTGCCAATCTTGACCATCTTCAATATTTTGTGCAAAATTACAACATTTAGTTTAATTTGTACCAAATTGAGGTTCAAAGGTTCAGAGAGGCAAAGGTTCAAAGGTTTTTTATCGGGCTTATAGAAAACCTCTGCCCCTCTGAATCTTTGCCACTTTGTTCCTTTTTTCTAAACTCTGTAATCAAAAAATCGAATAGGTTTTCGACTCATTGGATTAAAAACCAAAGGATTTAAAGTTTCTTTTGAGGCAAATTCTATTTTTGGAGTTACTCTTAATTTGGCTCTGAAGTGATCTTTTATTTCTTGTAAAAATTCAGCAGATTGATTTTTTGCAGCGATTTTTATCAGGATTTCATCTGTTCCTAAATCGTTGGTCGAGATTTCGATAATATGATTTTCGATATTGTCAAAACCACTCAAAACATCGTTCATCGCTGGCGGATAAAGCGTTGTGCCTTTGTATTTGATCATTTGTTTTTTACGACCCACAACCGGACCAACACGCAATGTATTTCTTCCGCAGGCACAAGAACTAGTGTGTAACTGCACAATATCCCCGGTTTTAAAACGCAATAAAGGCATGGCTTCAATCCCTAAAGTGGTAAAAGTGAGTTCGCCAATTTCTCCGTCTTTTACAGGAATATTATTTTCGTCGAGAACTTCAACGATAATCAATTCCGGATGGTGATGACCGCCAACGCCATGTTCACATTCTGTAAAAGCAGTGCTCATTTCTGTCGAAGCATAAGTTGAGAATAACTTGATATTCCACTTTTCGGTGATTTTATTGGATAAAATGTTCATCGAAAAATCCTGATTTCTTAGCGATTCTCCAATGCAAATTGCCCCTTTTATACTCGAATTATTATAATCAATTCCGTGTGCTTCAGCGTATTCAATTAACTTTAATAAAAACGAAGGAACTGTAATTAAATACGAAGGTTTATATTTTAAAATAGAATCCCATTGCAATTCCGGAATTCCCGCACCAACACGAATTACACCAACTTTTAGTTTTCGTAATCCCAGAAAATAAGCCAGACCTGCCATAAATTTTCTGTCGATTGTTGTCATTAATTGTACCACATCACCTTCAGCAATTCCGGCGCAGGCAAACGAAATTGCTTCATTATAAGCCAATCGATCCAAATCAGAATCGGTTAAACCAAAAGTTACCGGATCTCCTAAAGTTCCTGAAGTCGAAGCATAATCAATGATTTTGTTTTGCGGAACACATAAAAAATCGTCGTTGTATTCTTGTAAATTTTCTTTTGTTGTAACAGGCAAATATTGTAAATCTTCGAGTGTTTTAATTTTCGAAATATCAATATTTTGTCCTGCAAAAAGACGTTTGTAAAAAGGAGAATTTTGACTGATATATTGTAAAAGTTCGGCTAATTTTTGCTCTTGAAAATTTTTAATTTCTTCTAAAGAATCTTTTTCTATTAATGGAATCATTGTAATTTTCTTTTGATTTTTTTTAAATATTTTTCAATTGCTGTTTTATCAGGAACTGTAGTAATTTCTTTGGTTAATGCTTTTTCAAAATGAGCCTGAGAAAGCTTGTATTCTTTTTTTTGATAAAAGTACAACCCTGCTTTGTAATACACAACCCAATAATCAGGGTTTAAGGATTGATATTGTTGAATAAATTCAGGACTAATAACTTGTTTGTTTTTCAGATACAAATCTATTTTATCGTCTTCAATTCTAAATTTCTGATAGTTTTTATATTGAATGGTTTCCAGAAAAGGATCTTTGGGAATGTCTAAGTTTTTTTGTTGAAAAGAAGAAACGATCGGATTCATTTTTCTTTCTTTAAAAACAGAATCCAGATTATAACAAACAAATTCTCCCAATTGATACGGATTTGCCGAAACCCAAACCAGTTTTTCTTTGGGTTTAAAAATAACACCATGATGCGCCATCAGTTGATTCAGTGCTTTTTCGTTGCCATAACCCAAAGGAATGTTTTTTAAACCGTCTTTATTTCGTAGAATTTCAGCAGCAATTTTAGGATTGATTTTCGGGTTTTCTGCAAAAAGTTCCTGCATTCTTTCAAAACGATATTCTGAATGACTGTTGGCAATTTGCAACTCATTTCGCTTTTCATTTTTTAAATCTTCTCCCTGAAAATGATTCGCACAAAATAGCTGATCACTATTTGGCACTTCGTAAACATCCATTTTTTTGGGTGAAACTTCAATCAAAATAGCTTTGTTATCATGTGCACTTCCCACCATAATAGATTCAGAAACAAAGACTTCTCTTTTTTTGGCAATCGCAATCGCTTCGTCAATATTTTTGGCGTGTTGCAAAATTTCGCGTGTCAGGATCGAAATCGGCGTTTTGGCAATCAACGGAATTTTAGATTTCGAAGCATTTATTGTAACGGTTAGACCTTCGATATTCATTCCGGAAACGGCACCAACCATTCCAGGCCAGGTGACCATCATAAATTGGTGACCCTCTTTCGGATTTATAAACGCGACGATTTTATTTTCCGCGAAAGCGTCATTCACATAAAAATCAAAATTACGCCCAAGGATTAAATTTCCATCTTCAGATTTTTCTCCCCAGGCTGCAAAAGAGGAGCAGCCCACCAGAGCCAAATCTTGCAAAGCGTGACCAATATCGTGTGCAGCATGCAAATACAAACTGCGCTGATATTGTGGTGCAATGTTGTCAAAATCATGAGAGGTATATTGCGAAACGCCAAAAATCTCCGTTTGATATTCTTCAGGAACATTCGTATATAATTTCCTGTTGTACCATTTTAAAAAATTTCGAAGAAGTCGCTGCTGAAATTTTGACGGAACTATATCTTTTATTTTAGAGAAAAAAATATGTTCCTGATTTTTTAAAAGAGAATCAGATAAAGCTCCGGTGTTTAGGCCAATTTCAAGAGGATCGCCTTCAACGTATAATTCCCAAAGACCTTGTTTATTTTTTAAAAGTGAATTTTTTCCGGAAGCAAAAACACTGTCAGATTGTTTTATTACAACTGGTTTTGCAGCATTGTATTGAGAAGTTTCAGGAAGATGATGCATGGATTTTGATGTTCCGCAAGACGCCAACATCAACAAAAAAACAACGAAAAAAAATAAATTAATCCGGCTTTTCATATTTATACCTATCCAAGAATAATGAACTCATTCATTGCTATCTTTCTCATAACCTTCATAGTAATATGATTGTTCGATTCCTTTAAAAATAACTTCTCTATTGTTAACTTCGTCAGTTAAATTTTCCTTTAATAAAGTTCTTAATTCTAAATCGTTAATAGGACTTCTTTCCATTGACTGCAAATAAAGAGTTTTGTCAACGAATTGCCAGTTGACAACTTTATTGAGTTGTTTTTTTAGAATCATATCCAGCCATATTCTCATAGATCTGCCATTACCTTCCATAAAAGGATGAGCAATATTCATCTCAACATATTTAGCAATGATTTCTTCAAAAGTGTTTTCTGGCATTTGCTCAATCTTCACTAGAATTTCATTAAGATATAATGCATTTGCAAATCTAAAACCGCCTTTTGAAATATTGAGTTTTCTTATTTCTCCGGCAAAATGATATAAAGGATGAAATAAATAATGGTGAATTGCCTTAAGACCTTTGGTTGTACCTACTTCTATTTTGTCTATATCATTCGATTCAAATAATCGATAGGCATTTTCTAAACTGTTCTTGTCAATATTTTTCATAGAGATTTTGTACCAAATTTAAGTCGAAATCAAAATTACAATTTAATTCCTAAAATTCGGAATTTAAAGTTTTCGTTTCGGAGTCATGTTCTGATGAATTACATATCAGATGCTTCATTAATTTTAGTTACTAAATATTCTTTTCCAAGAATTTCTGAGCAGGTTACAACCGCGCCAATTGTCACGCCAAGAACACCATGCATATTAATACTTTGGCCCGTAAGATATAAATTATCCAGCTTGGTTTTTGACGGAATCAGGGTTTTCATCGGATTATTCGAATCTTTAACATATCCGTACATATTTCCGTTGTCCCCGCCTATATAATCGCGATACGAAAGTGGAGTAGAGGTGTGAACAGATCGAATACAATCTCTGATACCGGGGAATTTTATCTCGATTTCATCCAAAAATTTAGCTGCTTTTCTGGATTTAAATTCTTCATAACTTTCTCCGCGGTCATTTTCATCAACCGTTGTATTAAAAGTTTCGATCCAGGGGGCAACATCGTCGTATTTCATGTAGGTGATGAAAGTCATTCCTTCTGCCCATTCTTCTTGTTTTTTTGAGGCATTCATAGAAGCCATAAAAGCTTTTGGCCAGGAATTTTCATCATAATCATGAGCGGTCCAGACTTCGCTGCTTTTCTTAAAATGATAATGATTGTGATTGATGTATTTAAAGGTTTCCGGCTTAAAAACAATGTATAAACTGAAAGCCGAAATGACGCCTTCAAGACTTTGAACTCTGCTGTAAAATGATTTTCTAAAGTTTTCTTCGCCAGCCAGTTTCAATGTAGTTTTGGGTTCAATGTTCGAAATAAAATAAGAACCTGAAACCTGAGTGCCGTCTTTCATTTCTACGAAAGTAACCCTGTTGTTTTCGACATTAAATCTTGTAACTTCTTTATATTTATAAAATTCACCACCGTATTTTTTAAGCTGTTTCAAAAGCTGCTTCGTGATCTGACTTCCGCCATTGATGCAACGCCATGAACTCTGGATATAGGAGTTTACAGAAAGCGCGTGAACGTAAAAAGGCGATTTGTCAGCAATACCCGCATACAAAAAATTAGAACCGGATAAAACGGCTTTTAGTTTTTCGTTTTGGGTACATTCCTCGATTGTTTCTTTGGCGTTAAGCCCTAAAATTTCGTTGTCGTATTTGCCTTCCCATTCTAAATTATAGAGTGGAAAACATTCACAGATTGCTTTTATTTTTTTACAATATTCTTCAATATTGGCTTTTTCATCGGGGAAAAATTTCACTAACTGATTGGCAAAATTATCATAACCTTGTGCATGCGGATATTCGTTTTCATCATCTTCAAAAGAGATAATATCAAAACCATTTTCATCTAATTTTTTAAGATTGAGATGATCCATGATTCCCAAATACTTAAAATATTTGTATAGATTTTGCCCTTCCTGCAAACCTCCTATGTAATGAATTCCGGTATCAAAAATGGTTTTATCGCGCACAAAAGTTTGCAGATTTCCGCCGTACTGATTGTTTTTTTCAAGCACACAAACGCTGTATCCTTCTTTTGCAAGAATAATTGCCGAGACCAATCCGCCTAAACCGCTGCCTACAATTACTACATCGTATTGCTCTTTCATGCTAATTTTTCTTTAATACGATTATAGAATTTTCTTCTGCAACTGATTGAAAACCAAATTTAATTAAACTGTTTTTTAAACCTGAACTATTGATTAAAATAACACAAGAAGTGATAGAAATGATTTTCTCCAGATCCTCTTTATAATTTTCATCAGAAATTAAAACAGCATCGTATTGATTTTCTAAAGACAATTCGAGATGATCCAAATAAGAGATTTTTCTCTTTTTAAGGAAATAATTTGTTTTGGCAACCGCTAGTTTTTCTTCATCAGCAATAAAAGAAATTACCTTTCGCTGTGGTTCCTGCAAAGTCAATAAAACGTCTAATTGTCCGTAATCATTGGCTAAGTGCAATATTTTGGCTTTCGCCGAAAGGTGCTTGTTGAGACGATAATAGGTTTCTAAATTATGTTTTAAATCGTTTTTGACGCTGTTTGTCACTTCAATTTCTTTGTAATCATAACTGTGAATGACCATTTTTTTGAAATAATCAGGACCTTCTAATTCCTGACGCACTTTATGAAATTCTGCTTTAAAATAAGCGCTTAATAGTTTCGTTCTTTCGGCATAATTTTTCCCAAAAGAAAGATTATCAGGAGTAATTCTCTCTAAAATAGATAGTGTAACATGACTATGATGAATGACAAAATCGCCTTTTGGAATCGCTTCTGAAGCACCATGAATTAAAACAGGAATAATGTCCAGATTAAATTCTTCTGCCAAATAAAAAGCACCTTTATGAAAACGATTGATCTGATTGCTTACAGAACGTGTTCCTTCCGGGAAAATCATAAGCGAATATCCTTCGTTTACTTTTTGGCGCAAATGTTCAACGCCACCTTCAAGACCTTCAGAAACCGGATAAAAACCTGCTTTTCTAACCGTTCCGCCAAAAATAGGAGAATTATAAACCCAGTCGTTTACCAGAAATATAATTTTTGGACTCAACATTCCCATTGCCAGAATATCGATAAACGACGAGTGATTGGCAATAATTATTGCTGGTTTTTCGAAGTTTTCATTAAACTTATTAATGACTTTTTTATGCAAAAACGGATTCGAATACAATACGGAATTCATGAATCTTGAAATGCAATAACGGAACGCTTTCATTTTCGTTTTTTCCTTAATCGGAAGAATTGGCATGATGGTGATGCTGAAAAGAGACATCAAAATACCGCCAAGTCCGTAGTAAGTAAACGAAATAATACCGTGTATAAAAGTGCGCAATACAAAAGGAGGATTTCCTTTTTTCGCACGATTGGATATAAAGAGTTTAAACAGAATCGGGTAGAAGATGAACGTAATAATCAGTGCGGCAAAAACCCCAATTAATGAAACAGACGAGATAGATCGCAACGCTGGATGACGTGCAAAAATCATGGCACCAATTCCTAAAATGGTCGTGATAACCGCCAGGATTATTGAAGTTCTGTAAATCGCAATTTCGTTTTTTCCGTTGGTATATTCTTTTTGAAGTGCGCTTGTCATGAAAATACTGAAATCGACACCGTGACCAAAAATCAGCGTACAAACAATCATACTAAAAATGTTCATTTGGATGCCAAAGATGCCCATAATTCCGGCGGTGACAATTCCGGTTAGTGCAATTGGGATACAACTTACAATGACCAATTCGACTCTGCGGAAAAAGAAAAACAAAATCAGGATTACAGCAACAAACGAATAATTAACCAGCGAATTAAAATCGGTTTTTAAAGTACTAAAAAACGTTTCGTTCATTTGCTGACGATCAATTGCAATCAGATTATTTTTGGCAGAAGCCGATTTTACAAAAGCATCTCGTTGTTCAGGCGTCACTTTTACTAAAGTAGAAATCGTGAAGAATCCATTTTTTTCGGTTACAAATTCTTTCAATTGCAAAGCCTGAATTTTCAGATATTCTGAAGCTGAAATAGGTTTGAAATTAAAATTTAAATGATCAAAAAAGGCAGAATAAGTGGTCGGTTTGAATCCAAGTTTTGAACCTTCGGCAATCAATTCAGATTGTAAAAGTTGTTTTTTATTATTGTCCCAAAAAGAATTCCCTTTTTCTATTTTTTGTTGTTGTGCCGCCTGCGAAAGCATAATGCCGCCAACGGAACTGAAATTCAATATTTTGTTGGTTTGCTTTTCCTTTGATAAATCGGCAAAAAGCTGAGAGTTGTTTTGCAAAACTTCTTCCATACTTTTTCCGTACGAAGCCACATAAATGGTTTTGGAGGTTAAACTCGTGCTTTCTTCCAGATCTTTTTCGGCTGCTTTTATTTCCTTCGGAACAAAATTCAATTGCGATAAATCGTTGTTGAAGCCAACATTGTTATAAGTAAAGCAACAAATAATGGTAATTATAACGCAAAATCCAATCAGATATTTATTGTTGTGAAAAGAGAAATGAGCCAGTTTATCAATGACATTTTTCTTGTGTTCGAAATTGTTTTCTTGGGGTTTATACAAATGCGGAACAATCAAAAGAGAGAAAATACCCGTTACCATAACAATTACGGCGGCAAAAATCCCGAGGTCATTTAATGCATCTGACTTTACAAAAAGCAAACATAAAAATGCAACAGCAGTTGTAGAGCTGCTCATAATAACCGGCATTGTAATGTCTTTGTACAGGGTTTTTACGTCGCTATTGTGTTTGTAATGCGTGAGAATATGTATCGAATAATCGATTGTGATTCCTAATAAAATAGATCCAATTCCCAGAGAAATGGCTGAGATTTGCTCTTTTACAAAATATAAAAAGGCCACCGCAAACAAAGCACCAAAAACCGTTGGAAGAAAAATAATCAGCGGAATCAACACTTTTCGGTAGAATAAAATCAAAATCAACATGAGCGTGATCATCGCGATTGTCGTCGTTAAGATGATATCGCTTTTGATTTGATTGGCATTCGCAACCGCAATCAAAGCCGAGCCAAAATAACTTATCGAGGTTTTGCCTTTGAATTTTGTATTTAAATTATCCTGAATTGATTTTAGTTTTTCGGCAAAAATCGTATTCTTTTCCGTTTCGCTCGACGGAAGATTTGAGGTAATAAAAAGCAACAATTTCTTTTTGTCTTTGGTCATCACAAAACCATTGTTGAGTGTAAAATCGTCACCAATATTTAATTGCTGTAATTTTTTCAGTGCGATAAAAGAAATGCCCAACGGATCTTGCAGAATAAAATCTTTGGTTACAAATCCGGATGGAGAAATTATCGATTTGTAATTTCCCTGAACCGTTGCCGCAATACTGTCTTTTTGAAGTTTGTTCTGAATCGCAGCATAATCTTTATTTTCCAGAAAAAGCGGCAAGTTATTGTAGACAAAATCTATGGTTTCCTGAATGTTTTCTTCATCAATTTTTCCCTGAATTCCGGTAACGTAAGGTTTGCAGGATTTGGAAACACTATCTGAAAAAATAGTAGCCATTTCTTTTAAATCTTCTTCAGTACCGTTTTTATCAAGCTTGAAAATGACGGTGATTTTATCGGCAAAGTTGAGTTGTTTCAAGACTTTTGCCGTAACATCTGCCTTATCGTTTGTTGGAATCAATTTGGTAATGTCTTCTTCAAATTTAATTCGGGAAGCAAAAAATCCAAATGCCAAAAGCATCAAAATAGCCAATAACACCGATAATTTTTTTCGTCGGTTTACAAACAAGTGAATGGCGTAGAAATATTGATGCATGGTTGTTTTTTAATTTTTTTGGTTACAGTTTTTTCGCCACGAATTTCACGAATTTCCGCGAATTAATTTGTGCTAATTTGTGAAATTTGTGGCGAAAAAATCAGCGTAAATCCTTTTAATCTGTGGCAAACTTTTACGTAATTTTTTTATTATTGTTAGAGCTAAAAGCCGTTAAAAGTAAATAACTTATTAAGCCAAAAGTCAGCGCCAAAACGGATGCTAAAATAAGACTTCCCACGATATATTGCGTGGCATTTTTTTGAATATCATCGAGCGTAACCGAACTGTCTAAAATTAAAGGCGCATCATTAGAAACAAAGTAACTTCCCATTTTTAAAGAACCATAGATAACAAAAGGAATAAAAGGCGGAAAACTTACATTCGAGGCCAGATAAGCTATGACTTTATTGAGCCTGAATAAAGCTGCGAAAGTAAAAAGCAAAACGGTTTGAAATCCCCAAAAAGGCGAAATTCCGATAAAAATACCCAAAGCAATTGCGGCTGATTTTTTGAAATTAGAATCAGAACTTTCTAAAATATCTTCAAGAAAGAATTTTTTAAAACCTTTTTTTTTTGCTCTTCTAAAAAAATCTCTTGGTTTGATGTACAACAATGCGTTGAGAACCAAAACGGTATTTAGAATACTAATTCGGGTAAAATCTTTAAAAGGACGAAAATGCGAAACACGTTCTGCAGGATCATATAAAATCTGGATCGGAATATTTTTCACTACAATACCTTTCCAGGCAGAACGCACAATAACTTCAATTTCGAACTCAAATTTATTGGTGTAAAATTGTTTCGGAATGAGCTTTAACGGATATAATCTAAATCCTGATTGTGTATCTTCAAGAGCAATTCCGGTTTCGAACTTGAACCAGAAATTAGAAAATTTATTACCAAAACTACTTTTCTTTGGCACATTTTCCTGAGTCATATTCCGGCTTCCAATCAATAAATAATTGGGTTCGTTTTGAATGGCAGCAATAAATTTGGGAATATCAGTTGCAAAATGCTGACCATCAGAATCGATCGTGATGGCATATTCGAAATTCATTTCAATCGCTTTTCTAAAACCATTTCGGAGCGCCCTTCCTTTTCCTATATTTCGAGGATGATGAATTTGAGTAAGCTCCGAATATTGTTTTAAAATTTCGTTTGTTGTATCTGTAGAACCGTCATTGACGATGATAATTTTAGAAGTAAAATCTAAAATAGAATCCAGCACTTTTTTCAACGTTTTGTGATTATTGTACGTGGGCACAATAACACAAAAATTGGTCGAATTAAGTAATTCCTGCTGAGATAAAGTTGGTTGCATTGGGATTTTTTTCTTGACCTACTTTACGAATTGCTTCTCTTTTTCAGAGAAACTTTTCGATTGTAAAACAAAGTTTTTTAGGTATTCCTTTAAAACACCACTTTGTTCAGTGTAATGTTCTGTAATGAACTTTTTATCTTCTTTAATGTTTTTTTTATAACCCGTAATTCCTGGAACATCTTCCTGAATACTCAATCGAATCATTCTGATTTCGATATTGTTTGGGTCACTTTTTAAAGTAGCTTCAAGAAGTTTTGCACCTTCTTTAAAACGGGAAATTTTACTTCCTATTAAGTTTTCAAATTTAGAATCTACCAAAATTGAAGCCGCTTTGTAAGCCACTAAAATTTTCTCATCGCTGTTCGAGATTCCGGAAAGTTTTTCTGTAAATTCTTTAGCGTTTGCTTCTGATTTTGCAACATCAGGATATACCTTTCGAATAGATGCCAAATCTGGATTTCCTGCAAAATTTATCCATAGAATTATTGATAATAGTAATTTCATAATTATAGTTTTTTATACGCATTGCTTAATTTTAAAGCAATGGTATCATTAAAATATGTGGTGTTTTTCACCTTTACCAAATCATCCTCTGTGGTAGTTATATCAAGTTCTAAACGCAATTCCGGATTTGTTTCCGGATTGATCAATGCCATAAATTTTACATTCGTAAGCGTCTGAATCATCAAAGTACTTTTGGTAATCGATTCTGTAAGTTCTTTAATGATCTGAATCATGCAAACGCCCGGCATAATTGGGTTTCCTGGAAAATGACCTTTAAAAACCTCATGATTGGCATTAACTAATATACGAATATTAAATTTAGCATCTCCTGTTTTTTCTTCTGAAAGCACTTTATAAAAGTCTTTTAAAACCATATTTGTATTTTTTTATTTCGTTTCAAAAGAGTAAGAAATACCTATTTGAAAATTCATATTAGTATTATAACTGCCAAACAAGTAATGACTATTAGAATTATTATGATAGTAATCGCTGTCTAAAACATCTGAAAGACCTTTTTTAAATCGAAACTCAAAACCAATACCCGAAGGCATCTTATAGGCAATACCTGCAAGAAGCGAAAGATCATTATATGTTTTTGTAACGGCTAAATTATCGCTTAAAAGAACATCTAAAGTTGGCCCAAACAGTACTTGAAACTGATTAAATTTTAATTTATTAAGCAGGCCAATCGACAAATAATTCATTTTTAAATCCTGAGAAATTGTTCTTTCTGTTTGCGTATCCTGATCAAAAAAATTACGGGAAACATTATTAGATCCTTGTCTGATGTAATTTATTTCGGGCTGTAATGCATATCGTTTCGTGAAATTTATTTCTCCAAAACCCCCAATATAAAAATCAGGTCTGTAGTTCGCATGCATTTCTGAAATTGTTGAAAGAGACAAACCTGCTCTTAAACCTGGTTGAAAGCTCATTTGCGCCTGTACTTTTGCAAAGGCAAAAAAAAGGAATACGGCAACCGCTAATTTCTTTGTATACATTTATTTTACTTTAAAAGTGTAACTAATACCAATCTGGAAAACCTGATTCAGGATAAGATCATTATAGCGATAACCATTATCGTCATACTCAACTCCGTCGTAGCCATAAATGTCAACTAAACCTTGTTTTAATCTTGCTTCAAACGTTAATCCGTTTGGCAATGTATATCCAACTCCTCCAACAATGGCAAGATCAAAACTTTCAGGATTACTGTTGATATAATTATCAGAAATTTTAAAATCTACAGACGGACCTCCTAAAATATGAAAAGCTTTACCACCAATATTAAATTTTGCCACCGCACCAAGTGTTAAGTAGTTCAATTCATAATTTATAGAACGATAATTATTATAGCCGTTTCCAAAATATTCTCTTCCTTCATCGCCTTGTCTTGAATACGTTAACTCAGGCTGTAACGAAAAATATTTATTAAATTTAATGTTCACTAATCCGCCAACATAAAAATCTGCTTTAGATCTATTATCATCAATATTAGTTAATGTTGATAAATTTAAACCGCCTCTAAGCCCGGGACTAACTCTTACTTGTGCCTGAGAAGATTGAATTCCAAGAAATAAAACAAAAGCAATTACGGTTAATTTTTTCATTTTGGTTTGATTTAAAGTTTATGAATAGTTTAAATTTTTTATTCTGATTTAAAATAATTCAGTTCAATTTTCAATTTAATATTCTGATGAATAATCTGAATCTTTTCGGCAAAAATATTGTTTTCTGAAGTAAATGTCAGCGTAAATTTTTCTTTTGTTTGGGATGAATGAACGACTTTCTCTAATCGATGATCTTTTTTTGATATAAAAAGATAATTGTCGCGTTTTCCATCTTTCGATTTATAAATATTATCCGAGTCATTTTCAAATTGTTCCTGAATCAGATATTCTTTTTTGAGCAATAATCTAAAATCTCCTTTTAAAGTATTGATGAGTATTTTTCGATCTAATTCTGAAACAATCGAATTGACTTTGAAACTGTTATCAGAAATTTCAAAATCTAATAATTTGTTTCCGAATTCAGTTGTGAAAACAATTCTGTGTGTCGTATCATTTATTTTTTTGGCAATAAAAATTCCGCTGATCTCATTTCCGTAAACCGTGATATTTGTTTTATAAACATAATCGGTTTTTGAATCTGAAAAATAGGGAACTTCATAAGACGTTTTGTCTAATTTTTTAGGCGTGTAATTTTTGGTGACCGAGCCACACGAAACTAAAACAATTGCCAGGAAGCAATTAATTAGTAAAAACTGAATCGTCGATTTTTGCATTGATCACTTTATTTTTAAGTACAATTCGGGTATAATCTTCAGATGATTCTAATAGTTTTACCTGAATTACGGTTGCTTCTTCTTTATCAAAAGTCAGTTCGATTTGCTTGATGTATTTTTTCAGCGTAGCATCTTTCGGAACAAATTTCGCCAGATTCTGACCTTTTACTTTAAAGTACGAAATCGTAAATTCTTTATCGTCAAACATATTTCCGCTTACGCTGCCCACGATTAATTTATTGATGCGGCCAAAGATTTTGCTGTTGCCAATATCAACCGCGCTTTTCTTTCCTTCGTCATTAATGAGGATTTTTCCGTTTTTAAAAACAATACTATAATTGTACGGTTTTTTATATTGCCATTGCAAAAGACTGGGTTCTTTAAAAATCATTTTACCAGAAGTTTCAATGTCTTTCGATAAAAAATCCAAATGTTTGTATTGCACAAAATCAGTACTTAAGGTTTTGATTTTTTTCGAAACTACATTTACATCTTCTTTAAAAGAAGCAATTTCTGCAGCAGTCATTTTTTGTTCCTGAGCAAACAAATTGCCCGAAATAAATAGAATAAGTAGAGCTATTTTAGTTTTCATATTTTGTAAAAATTGTGCTTAAAATTTGTGCCACTCCCGATAGCTATCGAGATAAATGAGTAACACTGATTATCCTTAAATTGAATAAAATCAGTTTTCATCAGCGTTTTCGCTTTAGCGAATCTGCTTTATCCGCGTTCCATATTATAAGCTTTAAGATTCAAAAGTTCTTCGGTCGAAATCACTTTATAATTGTTTTGCTTTAAAAATTGCAAAAACCGTTCCAGTACCAAAACCGAGTGTGATGCCGTGTCGTGCAAAAGTACAATTCCGCCGGGAGAAACCCGTTTTATAATGCGATTGAAAATCAATTCCTTATTTTTTGTTCCGCCGTCAAGCGAACGGATGTTCCAGCCAATCACTTTATGTCCGGTTTTTTCTAAAGCTCTTCTGATCGAAGGCGTTGTAACTCCGTAAGGCGGACGAAAAAAGTTTATTTTTTTGGATGTGTATTTTTCTAAAAGAAGATCAGTTTTCTCAATTTCTTCCCGAATCTTTCTAGCATTATAAAAATCAAAAAATTTAGAATGAGAGTACGAATGATTTCCCACCAAATGTCCGTCAGCAATAATTTGTTTGAGGATTTCAGGATGTGCTTCGATATTTTTCCCAATGCAAAAGAAAGTCGCTTTTACATTGTATTTTTTCAGTAGTTCTAAAACTTCTAAAGTAAAAATACCAGGTCCGTCATCAAACGTAATTGCAATTTTTTTGTCGGTTTCTAACGGATTATTGCAGAACGCTTTTACATGATAATTAGATGAAATTCGGGCAGAACCAATAGCGTTTATTCCCAGCCAAATTAAAATAACCACAACAAACCACCATATGTTTATTGCCGTATAAAAATTCAGAAGAAATAATAAAAGCAATAAAAAGACAAAAAATAGTGATATGTTTTTGTGC
>Ga0247740_1000411_pt1 | contig 21241 bp, 18 predicted proteins | sample UWRJL148409B2_FD_180942 | JGI IMG/M metagenome (GOLD analysis project Ga0247740, IMG submission 180942) | Plant litter microbial communities from Arlington Agricultural Research Station in Wisconsin, United States - UWRJ-L148-409B-2 | ecosystem: Environmental > Terrestrial > Plant litter >...
GTTCCCGTTGGTACTTTAGATCCCAATCAAATTCATATTCCGGGAATTATGGTACAGCGTATTTTTCAGGGAGAAAAATTTGAGAAAAGGATTGAGCAGAGAACTGTGAGGCAGAGAGCTTAATTAGATAATTGAGATAATTTGTCAATTAGATAATTATATAAATAGCGCAACAATATTGCTTTGATTGCTATTTATTTTGTAATTCACTTGATAATGAAAGTATTATGTTTAATTGCATAAAGTGAATGACTAAATAATGAGGTATTTTTTGAAAATATTTCTCCATTATTCATTGCATAAAGTGAGTCATTATCTCATATCAAATTCTCTAATTGAAACATTAAAAAAAGACAAATTAAACTATGACTAAGCTTTTTAATATTATTCTGTTTTCATTATTGTCTTTTTCGACTTTTGCGCAATCAACCAATGAATTACGACAACAACTAAGTCAAATCATTTCGTCTAAAAATGCAACAGTTGGACTTTCAATAAAGGGAATTGAAGATAAAGATACTTTAAGTATCAACGGAAACTTAAAAGCTCCTATGATGAGTGTTTTTAAGTTTCATATTGCCTTGACGGTTTTAGATAAAGTCGATCAGGGAAAACTTTCATTAACACAGGAAATTTTTATTAAAAAGAAAGATTTGCATGAAGATACCTGGAGCCCAATGAGGGAAGATTATCCTGATGGGAATGTGAATTTAACTTTAGATAAAGTAGTAAGATATACCATTTCGCATAGTGATAATAATGGTTGCGACATTCTAATTGATTTACTCGGAGGAACAAAAGAAGTTCAGAAATTCATCAATAAACAAGGAATTAAAGATTTCGTGATCAAAGTAAACGAGCAACAAATGCGAACCTGGGAAAATCTTTATGTGAATACAACTACTCCATTGGCAACAACAGTGTTACTGGAAAAGTTCTTTAAAGGACAAATTCTAAAAGAAAACACTACAAAGTATCTGTACCAGATAATGGTCGAAACATCGAGAGGTCTCACCTGGATGAAAGCGGGACTTCCTAAAAATACCGAACTGGCGCACAGAACAGGAATATCAGGAACCAACGATGATAATTTGAGAGTAGCAATGAATGATATTGGAATTGTAAAACTGCCAAACGGGAAACATTTTATTCTATCCGTTTATTTAAAAAATATCACAGAAAAACAAGAAGATACAGAGAAAGTAATTGCAGATATAACAAAGGCAACCTGGGATTATTTCATCAAAAAAGACAGAACAAATTAGATAATTAGAAAATGTGATAATTAGATAATTGATGATGATTTCGCAAAGTAATGCATTGTCTAATTATCTAATTTCCAAACAGACACATTGTACTCATGTTAACAAAAGAAGATATTGCAAAACGAATTGCAAAAGAAGTAAAAGACCGTTATTTTGTTAATCTTGGCATCGGGATTCCGACTTTGGTAGCAAATTACGTTAGAGAAGATATAGCAGTTGAATTTCAAAGCGAGAATGGCGTTTTGGGTATGGGGCCTTTTCCTTTTGCGGGAGAAGAAGATGCTGATATTATCAATGCAGGAAAGCAAACCATTACGACGTTGCCGGGAGCAAGTTTCTTTGATTCGGCTTTTAGCTTTGGAATGATTCGCAGCCAGAAGGTAGACTTGACGATTTTAGGTGCGATGGAAGTTGCTGAAAACGGTGATATTGCCAATTGGAAAATTCCGGGAAAAATGGTAAAAGGAATGGGAGGCGCAATGGATTTGGTGGCTTCCGCCGAAAATATCATTGTGGCCATGATGCACGTCAATAAAGCAGGAGAATCTAAAATCTTAAAAAAATGTACTTTGCCATTAACAGGCGTAGGATGCGTTAAAAAGGTTGTAACCGAATTAGCAGTTCTCGAAGTGACTGAAAAGGGTTTTAAGCTCTTAGAACGCGCGCCAGGTGTTTCAGTCGAGCATATCATCGCCTCGACAGAAGCTGATTTAATTATTGAAGGCGAAATTCCTGAAATGGCAATTTAGATTTACAACCAAACGATTTATGCCACAAAGGCTCAAAGACACAAAGTTTTTTTAATAACAAAACCGCCTGATTTGGCGGTTTTTGTTTTTTATACTTTTTAAAATTTCTTTGCGACTTAGTGTCTTTGTGGCAATATGTTACAATGTAAAACTCATGCGTCCAAAGTAGTAAGCTCCCGTAGTTCCCATTTGTACAGGTGCATATTTGAACACTCCGTAATAACTGTTCTCGTAAATTTGTCTGTCCGGGAAAATATCAAATAAGTTGTTGGCTCCCAAAGCAATTTGGATTTTTGGAGTAATTTTATAAGCAACAGTCATATCGGTAACTACTTTTCCGTTGTGTTTCTGGATGCCTCCAAAAGGGAAACCATCACGAATTACTTCACCAAAATACGTATTTCTCAGTAGGAAATTCCATTTTGTTAAACTGTAATTAATGGCAAAAGTCCCTTTGTGTTTCGGCGTGTTGGTCTCGATCAGACTTCTTTCCTGAGGCCCGTAATATACATCTTCCTGTCCTACGAATAAAGCCGGAATATTATTCAGCTGATCATCAACTTTATTGTCGTTGTAGTTGTACAATAACGAAAGATTCATTTTTCCCGGACCAACATTCATGTCATAATCAATTACAACGTCAACTCCGTTTGTGGTCGTGTTGATGGCATTGGTAAAGAAACGTCCGGTTTGAGCTCCGTATTCTGCAAACAAATCACGAAGCGCAGGAACTGGATCTCCGTAAGCATCATTTCCTAAGTTTCCTGTAAGGATGATTCGGTTGTCGATTCTAATGTGATAGTAATCAGCTGTAATATGTAATTTTTTTGTTGGAGAATAAACAATTCCAAAACTGTAGTTTTTCGATGTTTCTTCTTTTAGTTTAGGAATTCCGAGTTCTTTAGCAACATCGCTATCATTTCTAAAAATACCCGAATTCAGAATTTCTCCGTCAACAGCATCAGTGGCAATATTGTTGAAGTATTGCTGGTGCAATGATGGCGCTCTAAAACCAGAACTAATCGCTCCACGAACAAATAGATTGTCTAAGATTTTATATCTGGCAGATAATTTTCCGTTAATTGTATTTCCAAAATCGGTAAAATCCTCGTAACGACCTGCAACGCCAATCAATAATTTCTCCGTAATATCGGCCTCAACATCAGCATAAACTCCAACGCTGTTTCTGTTTTCATTTACTTCATTCAAAGGAGAAAATCCCGGGAATGATTGTGCTCCGCCATTGATATAAGAGTTTTCTTCGCCAGGAACAATTTTGTATTTTTCAAAACGATATTCACCTCCAAATGCCAAATTCAATCCATGAAAAATATCTTTATATAATCTCGAAATGTCAGCATTTACAGTGTTTTGCAGGAAAGAATGATTTCCCGCTTTAAAATCTGTCTGACCATTATCGCCTAACGAAACATTGTTGGTATTCGATACATCATAAATAAATTTGTTTTCACCGATAGTATTGCTCACATCCAATTTCCATTCTCCAAATTTGAATTTAAAACCAACCGAAGAAGAAAGATCTGTTACAACAGAATTCAATTCAGGTTGAAATCCGAAAGGGAAAATAGAAGCCACCACATTTTCAGTTTCACTTGGTAAACGTCTGAAACCGTAACCTGTACCTTCTCTATGGCTCACGCCTCCGTTTGCATAAAACTCAATTTGATCGTTTAATGGAATCGATGCATTAAAAAATCCCTGAATATTCTGAATTTTTGCATCTCCAATCTGAAAATTAAAATCATCACGCGTCAAACCATTTTGAGCCAATAAATTATCATCAAACTGGCGGGATTCAGCTGCATCATTTGCAAAATCATAAGAAGTTGTTCCGGCAGGATTACCAATTGATGATTGATCAAAAATTATAAGGTTATTATTTTGAGAACGATTGGTTTTCTGACGATCATTAAATTCAGCCGAAAGGTTGATAAAACCACCTTTGTTACCAATTTTTGTTCCGTAGTTTAAGTTCACATTTGTGGTCTGTCCATCACTTCTTGAGGTAGAACCATAAGTGGCATTTACTTCTAAACCGGCATTATCTTTTAAAACTAAATTGATTACACCCGCAATCGCATCAGAGCCATATTGCGCTGCTGCACCATCACGTAAAACTTCAATTCTTTTGATTGCTGAAGCTGGAATCGCACTTAAATCTGTACCAACAGAACCATTTCCTACCGTATTTTGATAATTTACTAATGATGTAGTATGTCTTCTTTTTCCGTTAATCAAAACCAAAACCTGATCCGGGCCTAAGCCTCTTAACGAAGCCGGATCGATATGTTCCGTTCCATCCGCAGAAGATTGTCTGTTAGAGTTAAAAGAAGGAATCAAATAGGTCAAAATATCATTTGTAGTAGTTTGTGGTGTTGTATTTCTGATTTTTGCCAGGTTTACAACATCAACCGGAACTGCTGTTTCGAGTTTGCTTTTATTAGGATTTCTACTTCCTACGACTACAATTTCATCTAGACTATTATTTTCTAAAGCCAATTGTACTTCGATAATATGATCCTTTGCAACGACTTCTTTGGTTTGATATCCAAATAACGAAACAATAAGTGTTGGATTATTTGCAGAAGCATTAATTGTAAACTTTCCTAAAGCATCGCTTGACGCATTAATTTGAGTTCCTTTAATCAATATTGTAGCAAACTCCAGGGGATTTCCGTTTTCATTTGTAATCGTTCCTTTTATCTCGTGACTTTGCGCAAAAAATAAAGTGCTGGATAAAATAAGAATTGCTGTTATGACAATTTTTAATTTTTTTCTCATTGGTAATTTAGTTTTGTAATTGATTTAATAATTATTCAAAGATCCCATAGAACGGGTATTTGTCTACTACTTAGATAGGATAATGAATAAAATGCAAATGTAATTGTAAATAATCAAAATTGATTTATAAAATGATATTATTTGTAAGTTGATGGTGTCAGTTTTTGAATTTAATGAAATATCTTTGCTGAAAATTTAAAAAGAAAAAAAATGAAAGTACGTTTATTACTTTTTTTGTGCGCTATTACTTTTAATAGTTTCGCACAAAATAATGTATTAGTTTTTCAATCAGATTTTGGTTTGAAAGATGGGGCAGTATCTGCGATGAAAGGGGTAGCAATGGGAGTTTCGACCGATATTAAAATATTTGATGTTACTCATGAGATCCCGGCATTTAATATTTGGGAAGCAGCATATCGTTTGTCGCAAACGGCTCAATATTATCCTGCTGGAACCGTATTTGTATCAGTTTGTGATCCGGGAGTAGGTACAGCAAGGCATTCTGTGGTTTTGTTAACCAAGTCAGGTCATTATTTTGTAACTCCGGATAACGGAACTTTGACTCTAATTGCAGAACAATTAGGAATTCAGGAAATTCGTGAGATCGATGAAGTAAAAAACCGTCGTCAAAACTCAAACGAATCGTATACTTTTCATGGTCGTGATGTGTATGCTTATACAGGAGCTCGTTTAGCATCTAAAACCATTACTTTTGAACAAGTGGGACCAAAATTACCAAACGAAGTAGTAAAAATCGATTACCAAAAACCGGTTTTCGAAAAAGGCATCATCAAAGGTGGAATTCCGATTTTAGATATTCAATACGGAAATGTATGGACAAATATCGACAAGAAAGCTTTTGCTAATTTAGATTTGAAAGCAGGTGATTTTGTTAAAATCCAGATTTTCAACGGAACTAAAAAAGCATACGAAGGAAAATTGAAACTGGTAAATACTTTTGGAGAAGTTGCCGTAGGTACTGATGTTTGTTACTTCAACAGTCTTTTAAACTTTTCATTGGCCGTAAACCAGGGAAGTTTTTCAGCAAAACATAAAATTTACAGCGGAGCTGACTGGAGTATTCTACTTAGTAAATAAGAAGTAAAACTATCTATACGAAATAAGAAAACCGCCTAATTAGGCGGTTTTTGTTGTTTATAATCTTTGCGACTTAGCGTCTTTGCGAGATTTTTTTCTTTCTTCAACTTTGCAAAAAAAACTTAGTGTCTTTGTAGCAAAAGTCTTTTTTACAAATTAAAAGAAGCTCCTAAACTAAAAGTAAACTGATTGTTTAAGTGATCGAATACTCCGTCGTTGCTACCGTATTTTGCAATTGGAAAACCAAGTTCTGTGAAAACACCAAATCCATCAGTAAAAAAGTAACGACCACCAACATGACCGCCAAAATTGTGTAATCCTAAACTTAAACCAGGATAAACATCTAATTGATCAACACCAATAACACTGCTTAAATTAGCATTAATTCTGGCTTTAGCATCAAAACGATCACTAAAATCAGGTTTGTAATCATTGTAAGGAGTTGGGTTACTATGGTAAAAACCGTTAAAATTATCTACACCCAATAAATAATTAGCAACAAAACCAAAAGAGAAATTTTCACCTAAACCAAAATCAACAGAACCCTGAATTCCTGAACCACCATCTTGTATGTTAGCACCAACGTTAACTTTAACATCTCCTTTTCCTTTAAAAGCTTGTTGAGCTTGTGTAAATCCAAATGATACTAAAAACAAAAGTGTAATAACCTTTTTCATAAACTTAAAAATTAATTATTTAAAAATGCAAAAATAGTTTTTTATGATCTAATTTCTGCCTTTTTCGTTAGAATACAATTCATTTAACGGGTCACTTTGCCAGAATTCCTTGGTATTCACGTCCATAATGGTCAAAGGGCCTCTAAAGGCAGCGCCGGTATCTACATTCCAAACGCAGGCTTTTTGTACAGGAATTGTTTTTCCAATTCGGGTAACAGGAGTATGCCCGATATAAATTTCTTTATATAGTGTAAAACGTTTTGGATAAAGCAAATCATCAATCTTTAAATTAGGATCTAATGAAAGTGCCATTTCCCAAAGTGTTCTGTCCCAATAAAATAGTTTAGGGAAATATTCATATTTTACACCATTCAAATTAGTGAAGCCGGCATGAACAAAAAGGCGGTTTTCATCATCAAGATAATAATCCTCCAAAGATTCTAAAAAGCCAATATGAATTTGTTTTTTTTCTTCACTTACTTTTTCGTACGCCAATACAGTAGCTTCGCCACCGTGTTTGAACCATAAAGTTTCGTCGATCTCATCATTTTTGGTTTTAAACCAAGACAATAATAATTCGTCATGATTTCCTCTAATGCAAATGCAGTTTTGTTTGCTTTGCAAGTCCATCAAATAATCGATTACTTGTGGTGACTGGCTCCATCCATCAACATAATCACCTAAAAAAATAAGAGTATCCCGGGTTGTAACTTTGGCTTTTTTCATCACTTGTTCAAGCGCGAGTAGTCCGCCGTGTATGTCGCCTATAACAAATGTTCGCATTTTTTATTATTTCATGTAGAAATACAAAAATAAAGAAAATGATTTGTTTGTGAACATTAAGTTGAGAATCTTTAATCAGGAAAAAAGCGGCTCATTTTATTTGAAAGAATTTTCGGTTAAATTTTTATTAAAAAATACAAGTTTAAAAATTTATATTTGCCAAAAATTACGCCTTAAAAAATAAGTCTATGAAATCAAAAATTACTTTATTATTTCTTCTTTCTTTATTTATAGTATCCTGTTCGGGTGATGATGATGCCAAATCTAAACAATTCGAGTTCTTAGAATTTGAGAAAGATGTTGTGCTGCCTTCTCTTAATAGTGGTGATATTACTTTTTTAGCAATAGATTTCGATACAAATTTAGGAAACTGGGATCTTAAACTTACTGATGAGGATGGTACTGTTTTAGCAGCTGTATTAGATCGCGTTGAAGATACTCGAATTGGTTTTGCTGATAAAAGGATTCAAAGAGTTGCATTTAAAGCTGCTCCTAAAAATGAAGGAGTCTATACTTTAGTTATTAAAAATAAGACAACAGATCAGGTTTATACGGATCATTTTATAGTGAGAAGTAAGACTTTTAATAAAATCAACTATCAATATGTTGAAGATTATACGATACTGTTTGCTCACAGTTCAAATGAACAGGAACCTACACAGGATTATATTTATTTTCATAATATAAAAAACACGATCCAAAGTAGTATTTTGACAAGTGGAATTTCAGGAATAAGATTAGAAGATGTATCAACGTTTAAATCGTATGATTTAGAATATTCTATTAATTCTAATACAAAAAAAGTAGAGTTTATAATTTCTAGCGGAGTTCCGGCAGGTAAATATTTCTTATCAGTAAGATATAACAATCTAATCGATACTTACTTTGAAAAAGACATTGTAGTACAGGAAGAAAAAATGCCAGTAATTTCATCTATTAATAAAGCTGCTTTTAAAGGTGGTGAAACGATGGTTTTGAAAGGAAGTAATTTTAGATATAATTTTAATTTAGATTTACTGCCAGGATCAGCATATCGTTATTATAAATCACGTACAGCATTAGTTTTTACTGATCTTTATGGTACGGGAGAAATTGAGTTAAGTGCTTATGAATCAGATGCTAGTTTTAAATATATGAATACACAGGCCACTGAGGTGAATTATCCAATTCCTGTAAAAACAGTAGATAAGTTTTTTTTCTTTGTAAGCGATAAGGAAGCAACTTATTTTGAAGGAACAGTAGCTTTAAGAACAGGACCATATATTAGCGAGCCAATGAAAATTAGAATAGATTTCAAATAAAACAGAATGATCTAATGAATAAGAAAAACTGCAGTTTTAAAAAAGCTGCGGTTTTTTTTATGACTTACTTCAACTCATTTTCAAGGTTTCCTGTTTAAATTTGCAGAATGTCAGACACGCCAACATATCGAAAAATAATCCATGTTGATATGGATGCTTTTTATGCTTCGGTAGAGCAGATGGATAATCCTGCTTTGCGCGGAAAACCTATTGCTGTTGGAGGTTCAGAGAATAGAGGAGTGGTTTCGGCAGCCAGTTACGAAGCGCGTAAATTTGGTGTACGCAGTGCTATAAGCGGTGTTTTGGCCAAGAAATATTGTCCTGAAATTATTTTTGTACGACCACGATTTGATCGGTATAAAGAAATCTCAGGAAAAATTCACGCTATCTTTCACGATTATACAGATCTGGTTGAGCCACTTTCGCTCGACGAAGCTTATCTGGATGTAACTCAGAATAAAAAAGGAAATCCAAGTGCGAGTTTGCTGGCTCAGGAAATAAGGTTAAGAATTTTGAATGAAGTTGGAATTTCAGCTTCTGCGGGAATTTCGATCAATAAATTCGTAGCCAAAATTGCCAGTGATGTCAACAAACCAAACGGACAAAAAACGGTAAATCCGGATGAAGTTGAAGCTTTTCTGGAAGAATTACCCATCAGAAAGTTTTATGGTGTTGGAAAAGTAACAACTGAAAAAATGTACCAGTTGGGCATTTTTACCGGTACAGATCTAAAAAGTAAATCGGTTGAATTTCTCGAAAAGCATTTTGGGAAATCAGGCGCTTTTTATTACAATGTAGTTCGGGGAATTCATAATAGCGAAGTAAAATCACATCGTATTACCAAATCTGTTGCGGCAGAAAATACATTTGATGTCAATCTGACCTCTGAAATTTTTATGCTGGAACAGCTTGACAAAATTGCCACATCACTTGAAAGACGATTACAAAGACATAAAATTTCAGGAAAAACGGTTACGCTTAAAATAAAATACAGTGATTTTACGCAACAAACCCGCAGCAAAACTTTGCCTTATTTTATTTCAGATAAAAGTCTGATTCTCGAAACAGTAGAAGAATTATTATATCAGGAAAAAATGAAAGATTCAGTCCGATTGCTCGGAATTTCGCTTAATAACCTCAACACCGAAGAGAAAAAAGCGGTTGTAGTACAACTAAAATTTACTTTCTAACTCTTATTAAACAATCGTTAAATAGGGAATAAAATCAATTTGTGATGAATTTACGCTCTATCTTTGGTAAAAGACATTATTATTTAAATTATTCAAAATGAAAAACACCAATTTTGATGAAGCGTCGCATCGCAATTCAGTTCCGATCCTGGCATGGGATTTTCATTATGAATATTTAAATGAATTGAAAGCTATTTTCTCTGATTTGAAAAAAGTAAATAAAATTTCGAATCAATTCACTTGGAATGAAACACATTTGGAGATCGAAGAACGCATTAAGGAAGAAGTAATTTTAGTGACAGATCTTGATTTAAAGATCATTTTTGCCTCAAACGGAATCAGGCGAATGACCGGATACAAAGAAGAAGAAATCTTAGGGAAAACCCCAAAAATGTTTCAGGGTCCCAAAACCTCTACAGTGGTTTTAAAAGAAATCAGAGAAGCAATCAAATTGCAGATTCCTTTTGAAAAAACAATTCAAAACTACAGAAAAGATGGCCGAACCTACAATTGTCAGATCAATGGAGCTCCGGTTTTTAACTTAAAAGGAAAACTGACGCACTTTATTGCTTTCGAGAAAGAAGTCGCATGATTTTGCCACAAAGTGTAATGATTTGCCACGAAGACACTAAGACACAAAGTTTTTTTATTCTCATATTTACTAAATAAAAAAGGCGCAAAGAAAATAATCTTTGCGCCTTAGTGCCTTTGTGGCTATAGCATTTATAAGTTTTCAAAGAAATCATTTCCTTTATCATCTGTAATAATGAACGCAGGGAAATCTTTAACTGTAATTTTACGAACCGCTTCCATTCCTAATTCCTCAAAATCAACTACTTCAACTTTTAAAATATTATCCTGAGCTAAAATTGCAGCAGGACCGCCAATAGAACCTAAGTAAAATCCGCCATATTTGTTACAGGCATCAGTTACTTGTTTAGTACGGTTTCCTTTTGCCAGCATAATCATACTTCCGCCATGTTTCTGGAATTCATCCACATAAACGTCCATACGTCCTGCAGTTGTTGGGCCAAAACTTCCTGAAGCCATTCCTTCCGGAGTTTTTGCCGGTCCAGCGTAATAAACAGGATGGTTTTTAAAGTATTCGGGCATTGGTTTTCCGGCCTCTAATAATTCTTTGATTTTTGCGTGTGCAATATCGCGGGCTACAATTACGGTTCCGTTTAGTTTTAAACGTGTTTTAATTGGGTATTGAGTTAGTTTAGCCAAAATATCAGCCATTGGCATATTGAGGTCAATTTCAACAGGAGCTTCTAAATGCGGAGCTGTTTCCGGTAAAAATTGTTTTGGATTTACTTCTAATTGTTCAACGAAAATTCCGTCTTTCGTAATTTTCCCTTTGATATTTCTGTCAGCAGAACAAGAAACTCCTAATCCAACCGGACAAGAAGCCGCGTGACGTGGTAAACGAATCACACGAACATCATGTGTAAAGTATTTACCGCCAAACTGAGCGCCAATGGCACTTTCCTGGCAAATTTGCTGCACTTTTGCTTCCCATTCGATATCACGGAAAGCCTGACCCGCCATATTTCCTGAAGTAGGCAAATGATCGTAATATCCTGCAGATGCTTTCTTAACAGCGCTTAGATTCGCTTCCGCAGAAGTTCCTCCAATTACTAAAGCTAAATGATAAGGAGGACAAGCCGAAGTTCCTAAGTCTTTTATTTTTGCGCGAACAAAAGCATCCATTGATTTTTCATTCAATAATGATTTTGTTTGCTGATATAGGTATGTTTTATTAGCAGATCCACCGCCTTTTGCCATAAATAAAAACTCATACGAAGTTCCTTTTTTAGCATAAATATCAATTTGTGCCGGAAGATTCGATCCTGAATTTTTTTCTTCAAACATCGAAATCGGTACAATTTGCGAATAACGTAAGTTGCGTTTTTGGTACGTATTGAAAATTCCTCTGCTCAGCCATTCTGCATCATCAACACCGGTAAAGATACTTTCGCCTTTTTTGGCCATTACAATCGCTGTTCCGGTATCCTGGCAGCTTGGTAATTGACCTTCGGCAGCAACCGAAGCATTTTGTAATAAATTATAAGCTACGAAACGATCGTTGTCTGTCGCCTCAGGATCATCAAGAATTTTACGCAGTTTTTGCAAATGCGTTGTTCTTAACATGAAAGAAACATCTGTAAGGGCTTCTTCGGCCAATAATTCTAATCCTTTTGGATCAACGGTCAGAACTTCACGTTCTCCAAATTGTTCTACTTTTACAAAATCAGAAGTAATTTTGCGGTACTGTGTATCATCCTTTAAAATAGGATAAGGGTCTTGGTATATAAAATCAATCATTTCTTTGTTTTTGACAAAGTTAGAAATTATTTACCTAAGAAAGAATTTGAATAAGCTATGTTTTAAAGTGTTTATTCTTGTTTATGAAATTCATCAAAACTCATTTTTTTCTCAAAATAAGTCTTGTCTTTTGCCGAGAGCAATTGCTTTTGCCATTGATTTCCGCTTAAGCGAAAAACAATCGAATCAGAATGTTTTTCAGTTCCCATGTTTTCATCATTATCATCAGGTTCAAAAGAAACTGTCTTGCAGTAGAACGATTCAGGATTGGCTTTCGCCGAAGGATTTTCGAATTCGACCCAGCTTCCCCAACCACTATCAGACATCGTATACCAATCATAAACCAATTGTATATCATTATTTTTTAAATAATACAAATAATGAGTTTGATTGTAACCACAAGCCGGATATCCAAAACTAATTTGAATAAATGGGGAATTTTTGGCACTTTCTGTTGCTAATCCATAGATAGCGGCCCATTCAGAACCTTTATCGACTCCCTTGATGGTAATTTTTGAAGTAGTAGTTTTGGTTTTATTCTGATAAAAATCAAGTTGGTATTTTGCCGTAACAATACTGTCTTTGTCTGCTTTTTGCTCTAGAAGATTTGCCAGAATATAATTGTCCTTTGATGTCTCTCCATAATCAGCAATAGAAATTGTATCTGTTTTTAAGAAATTCTCTTTAGCTGCAATGGTTTCGGTTTTAGTTCCCGGAGTTGCAGCGATTGCCTGATCGACTGGTTTTGGTTTTTGGCAAGCTATTAAAAGGCATGCGATAAAAAGATATTGTGGTTTCATTACTGTGTGGTATTTTATTAATTCAATGAATTGAAATTGGTTTTATTTTTAAACCGGATTAAAATTGCTTGATTCATATTTTTAAACCGGATTAAAATCCGGCCCTACAATATAATACGTTCCTCTGGAACTCTGAAAAACGGGCTATGGATCCGATATTTATTTAAACCGGATTAAAATCCGGCCCTACAATATAATCCGTTCCTCTGGAACTCTGAAAAACGGGCTATGGATCCGATATTTATTTAAACCGGATTAAAATCCGGCCCTACAATATAATCCGTTCCTGGAACTCTGAAAACGGGCTATGGATCCGATATTTATTTAAACCGGATTAAAATCCGGCCCTACAATATAAATCCGTTCCTCCGGAACTCTGAAAAACGGGCTATGGATACGATTCCTATTTTAAACCGGATTAAAATCCGGCCCTACAAAACAATCCATTCCTCCGGAACTCTAATAAAGAGCCATCGGCTCGATCCATATTGTAGGGCTGGACTTCAGTCCAGTTTAAATATAATTATATTAAATTTTCAAAAATATATTTTTCATCGAATTTGACATTAAATTTATTTAAAAAAGAAATATATTCATCTTTAAAATTTTGATTTTTATGATGCTCCTCTTGATTAGCAATATATTTATATACAGCATCAATATGAGATTTGCTATAGGAGAAAGCACCATAACCTTCCTGCCATTCGAATTTATGTTTTGTTAATTGATGATCATTTATAAATTTTGATGATTTCCCTTTTACAATTTTCATTAATTCCGAAATAGAAATTGTTGGCTTAAGGCTGAAAAGACAATGAACATGATCTTCTGTTCCGTCTACAATTAAGGTTTTGCAACCCGTTTCATTTATTAAATTTCCGATGACACTTAATATTTTTGATTTGCAGTCATTTGTAATAGTTGCTTCCCTATATTTTACTGCAAAAACTGCCTGAATATAAACTTGATGATAAGTATTTGACATTTTGTATATGTTGATAACGATTTAAATTCGCAACAATAATACAAAATATTCTTACAAATATTTAAATTTATTTATATCTTTTAACCGGATTAAAATCCGGTGCTACAATATAAATCGTTACTCCGGAACTCTAAAAAGAGCCGTAGGCTCGCCCTATATTGTAGGGCTGGACTTCAGTCCAGTCTAGATAAAATCATAATGATTTAAAAAAACCAAGTCGCCACAAAAATTGCCGTAATAACACAAATAAGATCCACCAAAAGCATTGTGCCCAAGGCATAACGCGTGTTCTTGATATTTACAGAACCAAAATAAACCGCAATTACATAAAAAGTACTTTCGGCGCTGCACTGAAAAATGCTGCTCAATCTTGCGGTTAAAGAATCTGCACCAAATGTATTCATTGAGTCAATTAAAAATCCGCGTGATCCTGCAGAACTAAACGGGCGAAGCATAGCTACCGGTAATGCATTCGTAATTTCTTTACTTACTCCCATATTCGAAAAAACAAATGCAATTGCATCGCTTATGATTTCGAACAAACCACTGTTTCTGAAAAGAGAAATAGCCACTAACATTCCCAATACATAAGGAAAAATAGTAACTCCGGTTTTAACACCGTTGTTTGCGCCCACTACAAATGTCTCGAAAACAGTTGTATTAGCATCGCTAAATTTCTTTTCGTGTTTGAATGAAAAAATCAAAGTAAACGCAATAATTCCAATTAATATTAATCCCGAAAGATTAGAAGTAAAGTAGTTTTTTCCAATTAAATCTAAATGGTTAACGTACATCAGCAAACCAATAATCGCGGCAATTAATCCGATTAAGACAATGACAAGAGAAGCACTTTTAAAATTAATTTTTTGTTTAATACCCACAATCAAAAATGCCGCAATAGTACCAATAAAAGAGGTAATAATACACGGAAGCATAACATCGGCAGGATTCGTAGCATTTGCCGCAGCGCGATACCCAATAATTGAAGTCGCGATTAAAGTTAAACCTGAAGCGTGAAGACACATAAACATGATTTGAGCATCACTCGCTCTGTCTTTATCGGGATTTATTTCCTGTAAACTTTCCATAGCTTTAAGTCCAAAAGGAGTTGCAGCCGAATCTAATCCAAGGAAATTTGCAGCAAAGTTTAATGTCATATAGGATATAGAAGGGTGATTTTTAGGAATACTCGGAAAAACCTTTACAAATACCGGACTCAAAACTTTGGCTAATTTTCCGGATGCTCCTGAAATAATTAAAAGTTCCATTAATCCGCAGAAAAAAGCCAGATAAGCAATAAGTGGTAAGATCAAATCGACCAAAGTGCTTTTGCATGTTGGCAATAAACCATCAGATTTTTGAAGACCGCTGAAAATTTTTACCGTTTTATTTTTATAAACATAAGTAGTATCCGAATTAAGCGTATCACGATTAATAATCATGGTCTGATCTGGCGCTTTCTGAATGTTGTCCTTGATAAAGGCAGGAAGTTCATGAATGTACTTTTCTGAGACCAGAATAGGATCATCTTTTTTTCCGTTTATAACAGAATCAATAGTATAAGTGTTGGCAGTAAATAAACTGACCACAATAAAGACAATTGAGGAAATAAAAATCACTAACCAGAATCTACTTAATACCATAATGCTAATTTTTTTTGTAAATATAATTATTTAGAGATTGTATGCGCAAAGATTTTATCAAGGATAAAGAAGTGTGATTAATTTTCTCGAGATTAATTTAAACAATATTTAATTTTATTGTAATAAATAATGATAAGATATCGCCCCGATAGGGCTTGAAAATCAAATTGCCGATTTGATTTCTATAAATATTACATTCTAACGGAGTTTTCTGAGCCCTGTAAGGGCGTTATATTTATAGAAATGCTCGATTATTCTTTCCGCTAGCTCCTTAGGAGCGATATATAAAAATTAGAGAATCAAGTTATTCAATAACAACTTTAGTTCCCAGATAGTTCTCAAAAGCTTTAATACCTTCAAACAGAATTTCTTTTTTTGAACTTTCGGGTTCATTAAAAAATTGCGTTTCTATTTTTGCATGATCTTTTTTGATCGTTCGTTTCCACGTTCCAATAACTTTTCCGTTTTCGAGAATAATAGGTTTAAAAATTCCATTATTGGTGAAAGCTTTTGATTGATGTTCTAATAAAATAGAAGCTTCTCTGGATTTATATGAAATTAAAATCTCATCAAAAGCCGGGAGAAAATGTACGCTTTCGCGGAAGTAGGTTTCATCAGAGATATCTTTTTTTAACCAGTAGATTTGATTTTCAATCTCGACCGAATTCAATTGCAACTTAATTGCATTAAGTGCCGTTTTGCAGGTAGTTGGCGGAAAACCAGACCACCACGAAAAGTCAAGAAGCGTAGCAGGACCATGACTTTCAAAATATCTTAGGGCTAATTTTGCTAAAGCTTCCTCTTTGGTGAACTTAGTTTTAGGTTTCGAAACCCTTTCTTCCAATAAGGCATACGTTATTTGTTTGCCTTTCATTTTTCCGTTGCATACCAAACCATCGAGTTCGGCATGCATCATAATAGCTGCTGCTAAAAAATCCTGATTTGAACCTTTTTTGATGTTCAGTTCCAGCATGATTTCGTCACGAGTTAAATGATTGTTTCCAGCTAATAACTTTTCTATTTGAGAATTAATTTGGTTGAGCATCTGTACATCATAACCATATTTTTTGGCAGCGGAAATAGTCATTTTCTGAACTTGTGGTCCGGATAGATCCAACATCCAATAAATATCTTCTGCCGAAACAAAATGCCAGGTCGGTCTAAGAATATGCGTTCTGATAATTTGTGCCGAATTTATAGCCTCTTCAATTGCTGCTTCAGTAGCCTCGCATCTGGAACCAATTGCCCATTTTGCCATTGCATAATCCTGAGCCTGCATTGCGCACAGATGTTTTACAATTTCTTGTGGAGAATTTGGGCTTGTCTTATAAAGTTTCTGAGAAACAAGACGATAATGAGATATTTCCTGGTGCGTCATTTAGTAAAACATTTTGAGCCTGTTAGTAAACTTTGAACCTTTGTAACTTTGTGCCTTTTTACCTCCACCTATACATGAATAATTTCATCATCAATCAATAAATCTTCACGACGTAAACGAAGGAAAATCTGAGCCACGGCAATGGTATCTTTTTCGCAATAAGTAACAATTCGGTCAATATCTTTTTCTATATAAAATACGTGAGCGACCTGACTTCCGTCGATATCGCCTTTTGGTGATGGAACTCCCAGAATTTTAGTCAATAGTTTTAAGGAAGTAAAGTGTTTGTAATCGCCAAATTTCCATAATTCTAAAGTATCCAAATGCGGAATTTCCCAAGGTTTTTTGCCAAATAAATTTAGTTTGTCCGGAATTGGAATCTGATTGATAATCATGCGTCGGGCAATAAACGGAATATCAAACTCCTTCGCATTATGTCCGCATAAAAGATGTTGCGGCTGATGAAAATGATTGTTGATTAGATTATTAAAATCACGAAGTATCTTCTTTTCATCACCAAAGAACGATGTTACTCTAAAATTCCTGATGTCACCTTTGATGGTAAAATACCCAACAGAAATACAGATAATTTTTCCAAACTCAGCCCAAATTCCAGCGCGGTCGTAAAATTCTTCTGGTGTAAAATCGTCTTTTCTCTGGTATTGTGTTTTATGATCCCAAAGCGATTGCATTTCCGCGTCAAGCGAATTGAAATTCTCTTCTTCGGGAACGGTTTCTATATCCAGAAATAAAATGTTATTGAGGTTTATTTTTTCAATCATAATTTTAGTTTAGCACTAATTACACTAATTGGCACAGATTACTTTGAGTAAAACAATTACACGAACTTACTTTTTGTAAATATAAAGCTATAATTTTAATTCGTGTAAATCTGTGAAATTTGTGTTTTAAAACAAACTCTGTTGTGTAGTTGGGTTTTCGTGTTCGATTAACCATTTTTTACGGGATAAACCGCCGGCATAACCCGTTAAAGAACCATTTGTGCCAATAACGCGATGACAGGGAACTACAATCCATAACGGATTTTTACCATTTGCAGATGCAACAGCACGAATTGCTTTTACATCACCCAGTTTTTTGGTCTGATCCATATAACTTACTGTTTTTCCGTACGGAATCTCTAATAAGGATTTCCAGACTTTCTGCTGAAATTCAGTTCCTTTTGGATTTAGTTTGAAAGTAAAATCAGTTCTTTTTTTGTCGAAGTATTCCTGAAGTTGTGAAACTGCTTCTTTTAAAATTTCCGGAATTTCCTGAGAAACTTCATTGGTGCCAACATCTGAAACAGAAATTACAGCAACACCATCTTCATCTCCAACAATTTTGGTGATTCCTAAGGGCGAATTGATATAGACTGTTTCCATAGTTTTTATTTAACCGCAAAGATGCAAAGGGTTTACGCAAAGTTCGCAAAGTTTTTGTTTTAAACCATATAAGTTAAGTAAGGAAATTTAAGTTTTGTTTTGGCAATGTCACCCTGAGCGAAGTCGAAGGGCGCAACAATTGAAACATGGGCTTCTACTTCGCTCAGCCTGACAAAATAGCTTTGCCTCAACTTGACGACATTCTTAAACTTAGTAATTTTCTATGTTAAACTGATAATTTAAATTGTTTTCGACTTTTTCGCTCGAAATAACCTTTTTAATATTCGATTTTTCAGCGCTAAATTTTGGTAAAATCAGGTTTTGCTCTTTTGCTTTTTGAGTGTAATATGCTGAACGAGTTGGGTGAAAAGGCGCAACAGCATTAAAAACTTCATTCCATTTTGATTGATGGATGATTTCTTCAATAACTGCAATGCAATCTTTTTGATGAATTAAGTTTACCGGAGCGTCCGGGTTTTCGAGGTTTTCTTTTCCTGCCAGAAATTTAACCGGATGACGATCTTCACCAATTAAACCGCCAAAACGTAAAATTGTAGTTTCGAAATTTTGATTCTTTTGAAGAAGCGCTTCTGCCAAAAGCAATTGTTTGCCGCTTTCGGTTTCAGGATTCGGAATTGTTTCTTCTGTAATAATTCCGTTTTCATCTCCATAAACAGAGGTTGAACTTACAAAAAGCACTTTTTTTACTGTTGATTTTTCTATAAACGGAATTAAATTTTCGATCTTTTCGACAAAAATCTTTCGTGAAGATTGAGATGAATCAGCATTTTTGCCTCGTAATTTAGGCGGGATATCTATGATTAAGATTTCAGTATTATTGAGGAAATTATGTATACTTTCTGAAACACTTTCGCTTTCAAGCGTTCCTTCTCCCGAAGCCTCGGGATCGCTCAGGATGACAACAAACGGATTTATTCCGGCATTTTCTAAGATCGGCAATTTACTTTCAGAAGTTGTAGAACCGTTTACTGAATGTCCTTTTTCGATTAAGGTTTTCGCTAAAGGCAAACCTAGCCAGCCGCAGCCTAATATGCTTATATTTTTCATTTTTTTGAGGTTCAGAGTTACAAAGATACAAAGGGACAAAGATTCCAGTCTTAAAATTAAAATTTTAAAAAAATAATGTTTTCGCAACTTGTGGGAAATTATCATTAAGGTTGAAAAGTAAAGGCAAAGTCGAAATTTTTTTTGAATAGGCTCCAGCTTCAGCTGGAGAAATAAGATTTAAAGAGAAAAAGGCTTTAGCCAAATCAAGATTAGTTTGGCTAAAGCCTTTTTCCGCAACTATATTTTACATCCAGCTAAAGCTGGACGCTATTCAATTTATAGTATTAAATAATTTTAGCTTCAATTATATTAGAAATCTAATGTAAATCGAACTTTATCTTTGCCTGTTCCACCAATTCTGTGATAAAATTTTATGGCTCTTTGGTTAAATTGTGGTGTTTGCCATTGCAAATTGATGCATTTTTTCTCTCTTCCAATTTCTTTGAGTGTATCAATTAAGATCTCTCCAATTCCAAAACTTCTGGCTTCTTCTTCCAAAAACAAACAATCCATATACATGAAAGGTGCTGCATCCCAGGTCGAAAAATCAAAAGTATAGGAAACATAACCTATGATCGTTTCTTTTGTGGCCACGACCAAACAATGTAATTTGGGTTGTTTGTTAAACAAAGCTTTTTTAAGACCTTCCTCTTTTCCTTCCGGAGAATAATCGGCTTTCTCGAATTCAGCATGTTTTTGGCACAAAACGACTAATTTTGGTACATCGGCTATTTCGCAATTTCTTATTGAATATTCCATTGCAGGTTGATTTCGTTTTGTAAAAAGGTAATAAAATGATGAAAGTAATCCGGGTATTTTTCGTTTTCGCGAATGGCAATAAAGTGTTTTCTTTTTAATCCGTTTTTTCCAATTTTAATGGCTTTTATGGGATTATTTTTTAAATGTGGTAACAAGGCCCATTTTGCCATCGACATTACGCCCATATCGGCTTTAACCATTTCAAGAGACGCTTCGGTTAAGGGTAAGGGAGTGATTTTCTTCGGAGTTACTTTGGCTGGAGCCAAAACAAACTGATGAATTGTAACCGTTTCCATCGGAAGGGAATGAATCAATAAATGTTCGTTGGTAAAATCCTCGGCAACGACGTATTTTTTATTTGCCCAGGCATGGTTTTCAGAAACCGCCATTACGACTTCGTCCTGAAAAAGTTCAATATATTTGATGTTATTGTCTTTGATCTGATCGCTGATAATGGCAATATCAATGGTGTTTTCTAATAATTTCTGCAACGGAATATGGGTAGCTTCGGTTACAATTTTTAAATCGACATTGGGATATAAAAGATGAAATTGTTTTAAAACCGATGGCAGCCAGTGATAACTCGAAAAACATTCGGTACTAATCCTTATTTCTCCGTGTTCTCCATATACCATTTGCTTGATTTGAGATTCGGTTTGCGAGAGTTTTTCCAGAATTTCATTGGCCAATTCGTAGATTTTTTCGCCGGCTTTGGTCAAAACCAGCTTTTTATTGGTTCTCAAAAAAACGGGAGTTCCTAATTGATATTCGGCTTCTTTGAGTTGGCGGCTCAACGCCGATTGTGTCAAATGCAATTTATCAATCGCTTTGGTGATGCTTCCTTCTTCGACAATTGCTTTTATTAATCTTAAATGACGGATTTCCATTTTTTGGGAATTAGAATTACAAAGGAACAAAATTTTAAAATGGTTTTTTGATGAAAAAAAGTAATCAAGTTGATGAATTCTTTTCGTTTTTATCGCACTTATGGTTGAAGTACTTTTGAAAAAACTAATCATAAAAACACAAC